>Ga0102953_1000849_pt1 | contig 20106 bp, 20 predicted proteins | sample SalPon2A_C_D2_MG_FD_78509 | JGI IMG/M metagenome (GOLD analysis project Ga0102953, IMG submission 78509) | Soil microbial communities from South San Francisco under conditions of wetland restoration - Salt Pond MetaG R2A_C_D2_MG | ecosystem: Environmental > Terrestrial > Soil > Wetlands | place... | reverse complement strand
GTAGCTCAAACGGAGCACGTCACCGGGAAGGCGTTCCAGGACCGGCTTGGCCCGCCGAAAGGGCGGAGTGGCGAGGACGGCTTCCAGACAGAACTCCAGGTTCTCGGGCTCGATCCCGGCGTCATCACCCACTTCGACGCCGACCGTGATGATCTCCCCGACGTGCTCGAGACCGACCTGCGCCTCGGCGAGGCGGCCGATCTCGAGGGCAATGCTCATCTCATGCATAGGCGGCGCGACGCTCGGTGGCATGGTGCCCCCACCCGCCCAGCCGCCGCACCGCACGATCCACCATTTCTCCGAGCCCGGCCTCCACGACCGGACGCAGTGTCGTCCCCAGCTCGATCGCCTCGGGCTCGATCCCGATCGCGACCGTGTCGTCGGGCAGGGTGCCGCGGAGCTGCGCCACCGCGAGCACCTCCTTCAGATCGATCTGGTGCGGCGAGAGCTTCAACGCGAAGAACTTCGGCAGCTCGTCCCGCTCCATCTCGACCACCGTGCCCGGCCGGGCGTTCACGTGGACGGCGTCCAGGAACAACAACCGGCCGGCGTCCTCGATGAGGGGGAGGAGGTTCATCCCCCACGTCCCCCCATCGACGAGCTCGACGTCGCCGGCCAGCGACCACGCCTTGTCCAACGCGGCAAGGGCGGCGAGGCCGGCGCCGTCGTCCGTCATGAGCGGGTTGCCGAGCCCGATCACGAGCGTCGGGCCCGCTCGTCGCTCAGGCATCTTCGTCTTCGTACTCGACGTCGGCCCGGACGAAGCGACCGCCGCTGAAGATGGAGCTCATCGTGCCCTCGCGGTCCATGACGTCGGAGCGGAGCGCGAGATAGACGTGGATCGGGATGAAGATCAGGAAGAGCCACGTCATGATGTGATGCACGAACCGCACGATCTGGAGCCCACCCAGGAGCGGGATGACCCAATGGAAGGCGGTGTACAGGAAGCCTTCGGGATTGGATTGGCCATAGAGCGTGAAGCCCGTCACCACCTGCACGAGCACGATCAAGTAGACGAACGTGTAGCTGAACTGCTGGATCGGGTTGTGCCCCAGATAGTGCGGGCCCCGTTCCGGGTCGATCAACAGGTACTTCTTGACCGTCCGCCAGAGGTTGACCCAGTCGCGGGCGCGGATCGGGAACAGCGCCTTCCAGCGCTCGAACCGGTTGCCGGCGAAGAGCCAGTAGAACCGGACGATGCCCGTCGCCACCAGCACGCCGGCGGCGATGAAGTGCACGAGGCGGAACCACCCCATCAGGTAATGGGAGCTGGCCTCGCCCGAGGTCATGAAGTACGGCTTCCCGATGTACAGGCCCGTGACGACCAGCGTGACGATGCAGGTCGCCGCGATCCAGTGCATCGCGCGGATCGGCCAGTGCCAGAGATGCACCCAGCGATAGGGGTCTCCGGTCTTGATGGCCGACCGTATCGTGGGCGCAGTCACTGGACGTTCACCTCCATCACTTCCTGCCCCGTCGCGTCGAGCACGTGCACGCCGCAGGCATTGCAGGGATCGAAGGAATGGATGGTTCGCAGGATCTCGAGCGGCTGCTTGGGGTCCGCGAGCGGATGGTTGTCCATCAGGGCGGCTTCGTACGGTCCGACGACGCCCTTGTCGTCCCGCGGCGACGCGTTCCACGTCGTCGGGACGACGCACTGGTACCGCGAGATGTTCTCGTCGGAGATCTGCACCCAGTGGCCGAGCGCGCCGCGCGGCGCGTCGACGAAGCCATAACCCTGGGCCGTCTTCGGCCAGGTCCCCGGATCCCATTTGGACTTGTCGAAGGTGGCGACGTCACCGCCCTTGATCCGGGCGACGAGGTCGTCGAACCACTTGCTCATCCGGTGTGCGAGCACGACCGTCTCGACGCCGCGCGCCGCCGTCCGGCCGAGCGTCGAGAAGAGCGCGGCGGGCCCGACGTTCAGCTTGCCGAGCGCCTCCTTCACGACCTCCTGGATGTCGGGCTGCCCGGACGCGAAGCCGACGAGCATCCGCGCGAGCGGGCCGACTTCCATCGGATGGCCATCGTACCGCGGCGCCTTCATCCACGTGTACTTCTCGAAGTCCTGGATGAACTGCCAGGGCGGCTTCGGGCCGGTGTACTTGGCCTTGGTCTCGCCTTCGTACGGATGGAGCCCGACCTTGTCACCGCCGGAGTACTCGTACCAGGAGCTGGTGACGTACTCCTTCACCTTTTCCTGGTCGTAGGGGAGGACCTTGCTGATGTCCTTGTTCATGATGATGCCGCGCGGCAGGTAGAGCGACTTGATGTCCCGGATGTCCGTCTCCGGGAACTCGCCCACGGCGAGGAAGTTGCCGGTCCCGCCGCCGATCGCCGCCCAGTCCTTGTAGAACCCGGCAATGGCCAGCAGGTCGGGCCAGTACACCTCGTCCACGAACCGGCGGGCCCGCGTGATCATGTCCTTCACTTCGGTGAGACGCGCCGAGTTGATCGTGGCCGCGTCGTTCAGGTTGATCGCCGACGCCATCCCGCCCACCAGGAAGTTCGGGTGCGGGTTCTTGCCGCCGAAGATCGTGTGCAGCCGGATCACGTCGCGCTGCCAGTCGAGTGCCTCGAGATAATGCGCCACGGCCAGCAGGTTCACCTCGGGCGGCAGCTTGTACGCCGGGTGGCCCCAGTAGCCGTTCGTGAAAATGCCGAGCTGGCCACTCGAGACGAACGTCTTGAGGCGGTTCTGCACCTCGGCGAAGTACGTCTCGGAGTTGTTCGGCCACGGCGAGATGGACTTGGCGATCTTCGCGGTCCCGGCCGGGTCGGCCTTGAGCGCGCTCACCACGTCCACCCAGTCGAGCGCATGCAGGTGGTAGAAATGGATCACGTGATCCTGGATGAACTGCATCCCGTGCACGAGGTTGCGGATGATGTTCGCGTTCGGCGGAATGTGAATGTCGAGCGCGTCTTCGACCGCACGGCACGACGCCACGGCGTGGACCACGGTGCAGACCCCGCAGATGCGCTGCGTAAACGCCCACGCGTCGCGGGGATCGCGGCCTTCCATGATGATCTCGATGCCGCGGAACTGCGTGGAGGACGCCCAGGCATTGGCGATCTTCTGATTCTCCGCCTGCACCTCGATGCGCAGATGCCCCTCGATCCGGGTGATCGGATCGACGACGACTTTGGTCTTAGCCATTGTTGCTGTCCTTTCCATGCGACTCCGCGATCGGGAGCTTGCGCTTCTGGCGGACCTGGTGGACGCCGGTGGCGACCGCGTGCGCCGCCACACCGGCGGCGGCCCCGATGGCGAGTGCCGCGCCCCACGTGTCGGCGGTCTTCTCGATGCCGAGACCGGCGACGTTCGGGAGGCGACCGTAGAACGGCGTCATGGTGTCCCAGAATTCGCGCTCGGTGCAGCCGAGGCACGGATGTCCGGCGCCGATCGGCCAGTTGGTCCGCGTGTTCCACATGAAGATCGGGCAGGGCGAGAAGGTCGCCGGGCCCTTGCAGCCCACCTCGTAGAGGCACCAGCCTTTGCGTGCGGCCTCGTCGTCGAACTCCGTGACGAACTGGCCGGCGTCGAAGTGCGCCCGGCGCGAGCACTGATCGTGGATCCGGGAGCCGTACGCGAAGAGCGGACGCCCGTCGTAATCGAGCGCGGGCACGTTGCCGAAGGTGAGGTAATGCACGACCGTCGCGGTGATCACGTCCGCGATCGGCGGGCATCCGGCGATGTTGACGACCGGTTTGTCCTTGATGATGTCGCTCACGCCGACCGCGCCGGTCGGATTGGGCCGCGACCCCTGGACGCTGCCCCAGTGGGCGCAGGCGCCGACGGCGACGACGGCGGTGGCGTTACCCGCCGCTTCGACGAGCACGTCGTGCGCGGTGCGGCCGCCGATCATCGTGTAGATCCCGTTCTCCTTGAGCGGCACCGAGCCCGTCACGATGAGGAGATAGTTGCCGCGTTTGATCGCGGCCTGGAGCGCGCTCTCGACGGCCTCGCCCGCACCGGCCATGAGCGTCTCCTGATAGTCGAGCGAGACGAGATCGAGAATGAGATCGCCGATCGTGGGATCGGCGCTCCGGAGGGCGCTCTCGACGCAGCCGGTGCACTCCTGCAGCTGGATCCAGATGACGCTCGGGCGTTTCAACGCTTCCAGCGCCGCCGCCATCTTCGGCGTCATGACGCTGCCCAGGCCAAGGATGGCGCAAAACTCCCCGCAGAACGCGAGGAAGTCGCGACGGCTGACCCCGGTCCGCTCGAGATGCTCGCCGAGCGTCTCGTCTTCGGCCCAGGGATGTGCGGAGGGATAGAACATTAGGAGCTCCAAATGTCGGGTCGGCTGACCAACGGTGGAGCGTCCCCCGCCGTTGGTAGGCGGACAAAACCTTATGCCACGGGTCGGAGCCTATGGGTGATGGCTTTAAGAAAGCATTAATGAGCGGTTAAGGATGGGGTCCTGCCGCCCGTCAGTACCTTCGCGGTCCAGGAGGTGGAGTGGTGACGGGACAGGGTGGCGCCGGTTTGCCGGCGGAGGAGGGTGAGTTCGCGCGGCTGCTCGAGATGGAAGAGCGGCTCGACGCGCGCATCGCCGACGCGGAACGGCATGCCGCCGCCGTGGTCGAGGCGGCGCGGGCCGAGGCCGAAGCACGCCGTGCGCACGTGCAAACGGAGCTCGCCGCCGACGCCGTACGGCTCGCCGCCGCGGCGGCGACCGAACGCGATCGCGCCCTCGAGGCGCTCACGCACCGTGCCGCACGGGAGCGCCGGCGCTTCACCGACGTACCCGACGATGTCGTGCGCATGTTGGCCGACACGATCATCACCGTGCTCCTCGCGCCGGAGCAACCGTGATTATTCCGATGGCGCGGATTCGGCTCCTTGGGCCGCGTGGCGAGCTCGCCGCGGTGCTCGATGCGCTCCAGGATCTGGGCGTCGTCCAGCTCGATACGCCGAAGCACGATCCCCGCGTCCATCCCGTCACCCTCTCCCCGGAACGCGCGCACGAACGGGCCCATCTCGAACGGCTCCTCGACGATCTCGAAACGATCGCGACGGAGCTTGGCTTGCCGTTCTCGCCGAACTCGCACGAGACGCCCGGCCCGCCGCCATGGGCGGAATGGATCCGTCTCGCCGCGCGGATTCGCCGCCGGCTCGCCGCGCTCCGCACGCGCGAGGTGGCGCTCACCGACGAGCGTGCGCTCATCGCCAAATACGAAGGATTCTTCGCCGCCTTCGACGCGCTGCTCCGGGCGGAACCCGCCATCAAGGACGCGCGCGCCTACCACGTGATTCTCCGCGCCCGGGACGCCGACGCCCTTCCACGGTTGCGCACGGCCCTCACCGAAGCGCTGGGTGACGAGTTCGCGCTGCTCCAGCACCGCCTCCCCGACGGCGAGGTCGCCGTGCTGCTCCTCGTCGCGGCGGCGGTGGCGCCCAAGGTGGAGTCGATGCTCGCGCAGGCGGGCGTGCACGAGATGCCGGTGCCCGCCGAGTACGGCGGGGCGTCGCTCGCCGAGGCGATGCCCGCGATGCGCGCGCGGCGCGACGCGATTCCGCGGGAGCTCGCGGCCATCGCCGCCGAGCGCCGCGCCCTCGCCGAACGTCACGGCGCGGAGCTCGCGCGCGCCCGCCGGGCCGCGCACGACCGACTCCTCGCCCTGCAGGGTGAGACGTCGGCCGCCGAGACCGAGCGCGCGTTCGTGCTGGAGGGATGGGTGCCGGACGCCGCGATCGATCGCGTGCGCAAACGCCTCGCCGAATGCTGCGCGCCGACGATCGTCATCGAGCGAATCGGCCGGGAAGACTGGGAGGGGCGCGAGGCGCCGGTGGTCTTGAGCAACCCGCGGCTCTTTCGCCCCTTCGAGATGCTCTCGCGGATGTTCCCGCTGCCGCGCTATGGCAGCATCGATCCGACGCCGTTCGTCGCGGTCTTCTTCCCGATGTTCTTCGGGCTCATGCTCGGCGACATCGGGTATGGCCTCCTGCTCGGCGTCCTGGCGCTGCTCCTCATGCGCCACGCCGCGCCGGACGCGCTCAGGCGTTCCCTCGGGAAGATCGCCGGCGCCTGCGCGCTCTTCGCCGTGCTCTTCGGGATCGCGTTCGGCGAGTTCTTCGGCGACCTCGGCCGCCGCGTTGGGCTCCACCCCCTGCTGTTCGATCGCGAGGCGCGCATCGTGCCCTTCCTGGGACTCGCCATCGCAATCGGCCTCGTGCACATCGTGCTCGGCCTCGTGCTCGGCGTCGTCTCGGCCGCCCGGGGGCACCCGCGGCAGGCGGTGGGCCGGGGACTCGCCGCGGTGATGGTGTTGCTGATCGCGGCCGCGCTCCTCGCGGTGGTCGAGGTGCTCCCGCATGCGCTCTTCTCACCGCTCGTGATCGCGCTGCTCGTCGCCTTCCCGATTCTCGTGGTCGTGGAGGGCGTGATCGGGCCGATCGAGCTGCTCTCGACGCTGGGCAACGTGCTGTCGTACGCGCGTATCATGGCCCTCGGCACGGCGAGCGTGATGATGGCCGTGGTGGCCAACCGGTTGGTGGGGACGATGGGCAGCGTGGCGGTGGGCGTGGTGTTCGCGCTGATCTTCCACTTCGTGAACTTCGCGCTCGGGATCTTCAGCCCGACCATCCACGCGCTGCGGCTGCATTACGTCGAATTCTTCGGGAAGTTCTACAGCCCCGGCGGAACGGAATACCGGCCGTTCGGACACTGGCATCCGAACGGGGAGCACGCCGGCTAGCCAGAGGAGAAGGAGCTCAAGGAATGAATACGCTGTGGATCATGTTCGCCGCGGCTTTGGCCGTCGGGATTCCCGCGCTCGCCACGGGATGGGCGCAGTCGCGGATCGGGCCCGCGGCGGCGGCGACGCTCGCCGAGAAGCCCGAGCTCTCCACGACGGCGATCCTGATGATCGCGATTCCGGAGACGATGGTGATCCTGGGATTCGTGATCGCCGTGTTGATCATCTTGCAGGCGGGCGGTGGTGCCGCAGGCTGAGCGCGCGATGGCGATCGAGAATCTGCTCGGGTCGCTCGAGCGGCGGGTCGCGGAACGCGAAGCCGCCATTGCGCGTGCGGCGGAGGACGCGGCGGCCGAGCTGGTCGCCGAAGCCGACCGGGCGGTGACCGCCGAGCGCGAGGCCTTTCAGCGCGAGCGCGAAGCGGCGCTCACGCGTGAGGCGGACATCGCGATTACGGCCGCACGGCGCGAGACCACGAAAGAGACGCTGCTCGCCCGCGAGCAGCTCCTGGCGCGTGTCTTCACCGCCGCGTCCGCACAGATCGCCGGCCTCGCGCGGGACGCGCGCTATCTGGACACGCTCGCCGAGCGTGTCCGCGTCGCCCGCGCGTTCGTGGGAGAGCGCGAAGCGGTGGTGCGCTGCACGCCGGGGCTCGCGACACGCCTCGAGTCGTTCGCGGATGGGATGCGCATTGAGGCATCCGCCGACGTGGGCACGGGATTCGTGATCGAGACGGCGGATGGATCGCTCACGGTGAACGATGTGCTGGAGCGCGCGCTGACCCGCCGGCGCGGCGATCTCGCCGCGCGCGTGCTCGAACGTTTCGAGGAGCTGGTGCCATGGGACGCGACCTCGGCGACGTGATCGCCCGGGCTCGCGGGCTCGGCACGCGATTCCTCCCGCCCGAGGCGCTGGACGATCTCCGGCGAGCGCAGGATCTGCGCGGGCTCGCCGTGGCGCTCGGGGATCGGGGCGTCATCCCGGCGGAGGCGCCGGTGGACGCCTTGACGCTCGATCACGCCATCCGGCGGCATGCGGCCGAGCGGCTCCGACTGCTGCGGCGCTGGGCGGGCGCACGCGCGGCGACGCTCACGATCGTCTTCGACGACGAAGACCGGCGCAGTCTCCGCGCGCTCGTACGGGCGTGTGTTGCCGCGGCGCCGCTGGAGTCGCGTCTCGCCGGCCTCATCCCCACGGCCACCTTCCCGGAACGGGCGCTCCACGAGCTCGCGCGTCAGCCGACGCTCGCCGCGATGGCGGGGCTCCTCGCCGCCTGGCGGAATCCCTACGCCGACGCACTCCGCGTGCGTCGTGAGGCCGAGCCGCCGGACCTGAGCCGTCTCGAGACGGCGATCAGCCGACGGTTCTTCCGCACCGCGGAAGCCGGGGCGCGCGGCGATCGTGAGCTCGAGGCGTACGTCGCGACGCTGGTCGATCTCGAGAACGCGTGGACGGCGCTCGCCCTCGCGGGTGATGCGGCAGGCGAGGACCGGCACGGTGGTGACGAGCTCTATCTCCCGGGAGGGCACGCGCTCGCGGCCGAGCGGTTCGTCGCGTCCACGCGGGCCGAGAGCGTCCCGGCGGCGCGTGCCCTGCTCGCCACCGCGTTCGCGGGTGGCGCGGTCGCCGACGCGTTCGATCCCGCCGCCGCGGAACCGGAGCGCGCGGCCCTGGAGGGATTGATTCGCCATGCGGCGCGGCGCCGGCGCCTCGCCCCGCTCTCGAGCGTCGCGGTGATCGAGTTCGCGCTCCGCCAGCGGCGCGAGACGATCGCGCTCGCCGAGATCCTCTGGACGCTCGCGCTTGCCGTCGGGGAGCCCGCGGCATGATGCGCACCGTGCGGCTCCTCTGCCGGCCCGAGCTCGAGGCGGGGCTCGCGCTCACGGGACTGCCGACGCGCGTGGCGTCGGACGGCGCGAGCGCGGGGCGGGCGCTCAATGATCTGGCGGGCGATCCGCGCGTCGGGGTGGTGCTCGTCGAGAGCCGCCTGCACGACGCGCTGTCCGACGAGACGCTGCGTCTCCTCCGGCGCACCCCCGTGCCGGTCGTGCTCCCGTTCCCGTCGCCCACTCGCGCCGCGCGTCCCGGCGCCGCCGAGGAGTACATCGTCGAGATGCTCCGTCGCGCGATCGGCTACCGGATTCGACTCCGATGAGCGAGATCCGCATTCGCCGCGTGACGGGCGCGCTCGCCGAGGTCTATCCGATGCAAGGCGCCGCGCTGTACGAGATGGTGCGCGTGGGCAGCCGGCGCCTGCTCGGCGAGGTGATCCGCGTGGAGGGCGACTCCGCGACGGTGCAGGTGTTCGAGGAGACCACCGGCTTGGCGCTCGAGGAGACCGTCGAGCGCACCGGTTCCGCGCTCACCGCGGAGCTGGGGCCCGGGCTTCTGGGCCGCGTGATCGACGGGATCGGCCGGCCGCTCGAGCGGATTGCCGAGGCGGCGGGCACGTTCATCCGTCCCGGCACCGAGGCCGCCACGCTCGACGCCGAGCGGCGGTGGCCCTTCGAGGCAACGGCCACCGTGGGAAGCACGGTGGCCGGGGGCGACGTGCTCGGGACCGTGGAAGAGGTGTCCGGCTTTGCCCATCGCATTCTGGTGCCGCCCGGTGTCACCGGTGTGCTCGCGTCACTCGCGTCGGGCAGCTACACCGTGCACGAGCCCGTCGGCGCGCTCGACGACGGCACGCCGCTCACGCTCGCACAGCGCTGGCCGGTGCGGGCGCCGCGGCCGGTGGCGGAACGTCTCCCCGGCGACCGGCCGTTCATCACCGGCCAACGCGTGATGGACTTTCTCTTTCCCGTCGCCGAGGGGGGGACCGTGGCGGTGCCCGGCGGGTTCGGCACGGGGAAGACGGTGATCGAACAGTCGCTCGCCAAGTTCGGTGATGCCGACGTCGTGGTGTACGTCGGCTGCGGCGAGCGCGGCAACGAGATGGCCGAAGTGCTGAAGGACTTCGGCACCCTCACCGATCCGCGGACCGGCCGCTCGCTCATGGATCGGACGATCCTCGTCGTGAACACGTCGAACATGCCGGTCGCCGCCCGCGAAGCGTCGGTCTATCTCGGCATGACCGTGGCGGAGTACTTCCGCGACCAGGGATACCGCGTCGCGGTCATGGCGGATTCGCTCTCGCGCTGGGCGGAGGCGCTCCGCGAGATCAGCGCGCGGCTCCAGGAGATGCCGGGAGAGGAAGGCTATCCCACGGCGCTCGGCAACCGGCTGGGCAAGCTCTACGAGCGTGCGGGACGGGTGCGGCCCGCCGGCACGCCCGAGCGCACGGGAGCGGTCACGTTCATCTCCGCGGTCTCACCGCCGGGCGGAGACTTCTCCGAGCCGGTGACGCAGGCGTCACTGCGTGTCGCGGGCGCGCTCTGGGCGCTGGACGCGGGGCTCGCGCATCAGCGGCAGTTCCCGGCGGTGGATTGGGAGACGAGCTACACGCTCTACGACCGCGCGACGCAGGCGTGGTTCGCGGAGCACGCGGGCGCCGACTGGACCACGCTCCGCGCCGAGGTGCTCGCGCTGCTCCAGCAGGAGACCGAGCTCAAGGAGATCGCGGGGCTCGTGGGGCCGGAAGCCTTGGAAGACGTGGACCGACTCCTGCTCGAAACCGCGCGGCTGTTGCGCGAGGTCGTCTTGGGCCAGAACGCGTACGATCCCACCGACGCGTTCTCGCCGATCGCGAAGACGCGCGCGTTGGCCGCGCTGGCGCTCGCATTCCATCGGGGTGCACGGGCCCGGCTCGAGGCGGGATTGCCCTTCGAGCGGCTGGATATCGCGGCGCCGCGGCGCGCGATGCTCGCGGTGCGGCAGGCCACACCGGACGAGCTCGGCGCGGCGATCGCGCAGGCGACGGAGCGCATCGTGCCGGCGGAGGAGGCGCCCGTATGATCGCGCCCGAACGCACCTATCACGGCGCGCGCGCCGGCGCGGGGCCGTTGCTCTATCTTGGCGGCACGCGGCGGGCCGCGCTGGGTGAGTGGGTGACGATCACGGCCCCCGGCCAACCGGCGCGCCGCGGCCAGGTGATCGACGTGGGCGAGCGCGTCACGGTGATCCAGGTGCTGGAAGAGACGCTCGGCCTTCCGCCGTCCAATGCGGACATCACGCTCGCGGGCGAGACCGCCACCACGCCGGTGGGCCGCGAACTCCTGGGTCGCGCGCTCTCCGGCGTGGGGCAGCCGCTGGATGGACTCCCCGCACCGATCGGCGTCCAGCGCCGGCCGATCTGGGGCGCGCCCATCAATCCGACCCGGCGGCTTCCACCGGCGGATTTCATCGAGACCGGGATCTCCGCGATCGACGGGATGAACACGCTCGTTCGCGGCCAGAAGCTTCCGGTCTTCTCGGGGCCCGGCCTCCCCGCGCTCGATCTCGCCGCCCAGATCGTCGAGACCGCGCGCGCTCCGCGCGGCGAGCCCTTCGCCGTGGTCTTCGCGGCTATCGGGATCACCGAGCGGGAAACCGGAAGCTTCCTCCGGCGCTTCGAGCGCACCGCCACCATGGAGCGGAGCATCCTCTTCCTCAATCAGACGAGCGATCCCACCATCGAGCGCCTGCTCACGCCGCGTGTCGCGCTCACCGCCGCCGAGTATCTGGCGTACGACTGTGGGCTCCACGTGCTCGTCGTGCTCGCCGACATCACGCACTACTGCGAGGCGCTGCGGGAGATCGCGACGGCACGCGAGGAGATCCCGGGCCGGCGCGGCTATCCGGGCTACATGTACAGCGATCTCGCGACGCTCTTCGAGCGGGCGGGCGTGGTGCAGGGCGCCGAGGGCTCGGTGACGCAGCTGCCGATCCTCACGATGCCCGACGACGACATCACGCATCCGATCCCCGATCTCACCGGTTACATCACGGAGGGCCAGGTGGTCTTGAGCAGGGATCTTCACCGGCGCGGCATCTTTCCGCCGGTGGACGTTCTGCCCTCGCTCTCGCGGCTCATGAACGCCGGGATCGGCGAGGGGAAGACCCGGCCCGAGCACCGGAAGTGGGCCGATCAGCTCTACCAGCTCTACGCGCGCGGCCGTGACGCGCGGCTCATGGCCGCGATCGTGGGCGAGGAGGGACTCGGTGGCGACGACCGGCGCGCGTTGGAGTTCGCCGATCGCTTCGAGCGCGAGTTCGTGCATCAGGGAGCCGTCGGAAGGTCGATCCAGGAGACGATCACGCTCGGGTGGCGGTTGATGGAATCGCTCCCGCGCACGGATCTGCCGCGGATCGACGACGAAACCTGGGAGAAGCACACGTCTCCCGGGGGAGAGGCGGCAGGAGCGGCAGGAGCGGCAGGAGCGGCAGAGGGGCAGGGTGGCAGCGTGGCAGGGGATGGGGCGAGATGAGTGTGGCGAGGGAGCCCGCGACGCGGATGGCGCTGGTGCGGGCCAGGCGGCGGGCGCAACGGGTGGAAAAGGGCGCGACCGTGCTGCGGCGGAAACGCGAGGCGCTGATCGCCGAGCTGTTTCGGCTCGCGCGGCCCGCCGCGGATATCAGAGCGCAGATCGCCGAGACGGCCGATCGGGGGTATCATGCGTATCGGACGGCGCTCGCGCTTCACGGGGCGGGTGCGCTCCGGCCGCTCGCCTGGCCGGGGCGCGATCTCGAGGTAGCGATCGATCCCCTCTCCGTCTGGGGGATTCGGGCGGCGACGGTGGTGCCCGCGGGGCCCGTGCGGCGGACGGTGGGCGCGCGGGGAATCGCGCCCGGGATGAGTGGTCCCGCCGCCGCGGATGCGGCGGCCAGATTCGAGGATCTGACGGATTTGCTCGTGAATGCGGCCTCGAGGGAGCTCCTGATCCGGCGGCTGGGCGATGCCCTGGCCACCACGTCGCGCCAGGTGCACACCCTCGAGCGGCGGGTCGCCCCCCAGCTGGCGACGGCGATTGCCCGGACGGCACGGGCCCTGGAGGAGCGGGAACGGGAGGAGCGGACCCGGTTGCGGCACCTCCTCCGGATACGCAATCATGAAGAAACCGTTATAGTGGATTAGTGAACTTTTGAACCTGCCCCAAGTAACCTATCTTTGTCTTCTGGATTTCCCCTATTAGAGGATAGAAACGGGGCCATGAACGCCAAGAGCAAATTCCTCCTGGGTGCCTTCCTCCTGGTTGGCACGGTTGGCTATCTGATGGCGACGGGTATCAAGGACACCGGCGTCTACTTCGTCACGCCGAGCGAGCTCGCGGCCAGGATCGCCGCCAAGCCGTCCTTCCGCGACGTCGGCGTCAAGATGGGCGCGAAGGTCGTCAAAGGCTCGATCGAGCGCGACATCGGGACGCAGACGGTGCGGTTCAAGGTGACCGACGGGAAGCAGGAGTATCCCGTGGTCTACCGCGGCCTGCCGCCCGACACGTTCACCGACGGCGTGGAGGTCGTGGTCGAAGGGCGTCTGGACGCCAACGGCGTCTTCCACGCCACCTCGCTGCTCGCCAAGTGCGGGTCTCGCTACGAAACGGTGCCCAAGGCCTGACCTGATCGATGACAATTCTCGGACAGATTGCGCTCTGGGTGGCCCTCCTCCTGGCTGCCTGGGGAACCGTAGTGGGGTTCCTCGGCGGCCGGCGTGGCACCCCCGAGCTCATACAGAGTGCCCGGCGCACGGTCTACGCGCTTGCCGGGCTCATGATCGTCGCGGCGATCTCGCTGATGGTCGCCCTCCTCAAGCACGACTTCAACGTCGAATACGTGGCGGCCTACACCAGCCGGAACCTGCCGACGGTCTATCTCGTGTCGGCGTTCTACGGCGGACAGGCCGGAAGCCTGCTCTTCTGGGGGCTCGTCCTGAGTCTCTTTGCCGCGGCGGCGCAGTGGCTCACGCCGAAACGGTACAGCTACCTGATGCCCTACGTGGCGGGCGTGACGAGCGGCGTCCTGTTCTTCTTCCTCGCGGCCACGGTCTTCTCGGCGCATCCGTTCGCGCGGCTGCCGTACACGCCGCTCGACGGCAGCGGCCTGAACCCGCAGCTCCAGAACCCCGGGATGGTGGTGCATCCGCCGATGCTCTACCTGGGGTATATCTCGATCACGATCCCGTTCGCCTTCGCGGTCGCGGCGCTGATGACCAAGCGCCTCGATACCGGCTGGCTCCACGCCATCCGTAAATGGACCATCGTCTCGTGGCTCTTTCTCTCGATCGGCATCACGCTCGGCATGTGGTGGGCGTACGTCGAGCTGGGTTGGGGCGGCTACTGGGCCTGGGATCCGGTCGAGAACGCGAGCTTCCTCCCCTGGCTCACCATGAGCGCGTTCCTGCACTCGGTGATGATCCAGGAAAAGCGCGGGATGCTCAAGCGCTGGAACATCACGCTGATCTTCCTGAGCTTCATGCTCTCGATCTTCGGCACGTTCATCACGCGGAGCGGCGTGATCTCGAGCGTGCACTCGTTCACGCAGTCGAGCGTGGGCTACTACTTCCTGGCCTTCTTGATCCTTCTGGCCCTCGGGCTCACGTATCTTCTCATCACGCGCCTCCCGCTGCTCCAGACCGAGGGGCACCTGGAGAGCGTGCTCTCGCGTGAGACGAGCTTCTTCTTCAACAACCTGGTGCTGGTGGGCATCGCGCTCACGGTGCTCTGGGGCACCATCTATCCGATCGTCCACGAGCTCTTCGTGGGCAGCCAGGTGACCGTCGGCCCGCCCTTCTTCAACCGCGTGACCATTCCGCTCGGGCTCATCCTGCTCGGACTGACCGGTATCGGCCCGCTCATCGCGTGGCGCCGGGCGAGCAAGAAGAATCTCCAGCGGCAGTTCCTGATTCCGGTCTCCGCGTTCATCTTGGCGAGCGTGATTCTCCTCGCCATCGGGTTCAGCGACTTCGGCGCCGGGATGGCGATCGCGCTCGGCGCGTTCGTGGTGACCACGGTGCTCCAGGAGTTCGTCCGCGGCGTGAGCGCCCGGCACCGGCTGCACGACGAGAACTACGTGCTCGCCTTCCTCCGCCTGATGGGCCGGAACCGGCGGCGCTACGGCGGCTACATCGTGCACCTCGGGATCGTCACGTATTTCATCGCGTTCACCGGGCTCGCGTTCAAGACCAACGTCGAGGCCTCGCTCAAGCCGGGCCAATCGGCCGAGCTCAAGGACGCCTACGGCAACGTGTTCACCTTCACCCACATGGGCGTCTCGCAGTACGACGCGCTCAACCGTCACGTGCAGGCGGCGAGTGTTGAGGTGAAGGAGAACGGGAAGCGCGTGGGCGTCATGACGAGCGAGAAGCGGCTGTACGTGGATTCGTTCGGCCGGAAGACGTTCGAGCCCTCCACCGAAGCGGCCATTCGGAGCACCCCGCGCGAGGATCTCTACATCGTCTACGCGGGCTCCGTGGCCGGGACGGACGAAGCCGTCTACCGATTTACCATCAACCCACTCGTCTGGTGGGTGTGGTACGGCGGGTTGATTCTCCTCGTGGGCGGCATCATCACGATGTGGCCCGGCGGAACGACGGGTGGCCTCTCGGCCAGGCGCGCGGCACTGGCGGGGTATCAGGCCCAGCTCGTGGGGGATGCGTAAATGCCGGGCGTGATGAATCGGCGTGACGCGCTCAAGGCCGCGTTCGGTGCGGCGCTCCCGGCCGCGCTCTTCCTCGGGCGTCCGCAGCAGGGGCCGAGTGACAGCTCCATCGTCTCGCGGCTCCAGATGCCCGATCTGGGTGGCCGGCCGCTCGGCCCGATCACCGATTACGACAACGATCCCCGGATCATCGCGATCGAGAAGAAGATCCGGTGCCAGTGCGGCTGCAACCTGGACGTGTACACCTGCCGCACCACCGACTTCAACTGCACCACGTCGCCCAAGATGCATGCCGAGGTGGTGGCGTTGTACAGGCGTGGTGACAGCGCCCAGCAGATTCTCAATACGTTCGTGGCGGAGAACGGCCAGGCGGTGCTGATGGCGCCGCCGGCCAGGGGATTCAATCTCATTGCCTATCTCTTCCCCGGTGTCGTGATCCTGATCGTGGGCGCCGTGCTCGCCTTCGTGCTCATGCGCCGGCAGCGGGGGGCCGCGATGGTCGCGGCGGCGACCGAGCCCGAGCCGGGCGCGCTCGACCCCGCGGAAGCCGAACGACTGCGCGCCGAACTCGAGCGCCTGGAGCGATAGATGCCGTTCGAACTGATTGCCGGAGCCGCCGTCGCGTTGGCGGCACTCGCCCTCGTGATCGAGCCGCTCGCCCGCGGTCGCTCGGCGATGCAGCTCGCCGAAGCGGAGCTGGATGAGGACGATCTTCTCCCGGCGGAAGAGATGGATTCGCCCAAGATGCGTGCGTTGATCGCGCTCAAGGAGATCGAGTTCGACCACGCCACGGGCAAGCTCTCCGACGAGGACTACGAAAGCCTCAAGGCGAAGTACTCGCGGATGGCACTGCTCGCGATGCACGCGGAAGAGCGTGGGGAGGCGGCACCGCGGGAAGCGCCGGCCGCCGGCGTCGCGGCGCCACCCCTGGATGCCGCCGAGGCGATGATCCGCCAGGCACGGGGCGGTGGGGCCGCCACGGCCACCGCCGCGCCTCCCGTTCAGGCGAAGGGCGCCGCCGTGAAGTCCTGCCCGCAATGCGGCCCGCGTCCCGAAGCCGACGCCGTCTTCTGCTCCAACTGTGGAAGGCCGCTGGCAAAGGCGGGGTAGCGGCGGCAGGCCCCCGACACGCGGACGACGGGGACCCCGGATGGTCGATTCCATCCGGGGTCTTTCGCATCCGACGTGTATCGAAATCCACGAAAACCAACGTATTTCGCCACAACGACGTTCCGACACATCCCGAGTGTGACCCCCGGCACTGTGCGTTTGGCGCTTCCTCCCAAGGTTGTGGAGCGTCTGCTGCCCTTGTGTTTCCTGCGCAACGGTTTGCAGGCGCCTTTCCCGTTTTCCTCCTGGGAGGAATTCCCATGTTCGATGCGATCCAGTCGTATTTGCCGATGGAGTGGCGCCGCACGGTCGAGTTTCTGGGCGCGCCCCTTTGGTGGATCCCGGAGTGGAACCGTTCCATCCTGCATTTCAGCCTCTTCGGCAATGCGGCGTGGGATGCGGTGCTCCGATGGGTCTTTCTCCTGCTGCCCTCGGCGTTGCTCGTCGTGGGCGTCTGGGTCACGATGACCGCGCTGTACACGCTGCCCTTCCGGGCGAGGCGCCGTGCGTTCGTGACGGCGGTCTTCATGTCCTGGTGGGATGCCGGCCGCAGCATCTGGTTTTTCTGGGCGGGCGTCCTGCGTCTGCTCCTCGTGCTCGTCGGCTGGGTGTGGGGTCTCTTGCGGCTCGCCGGGCGGACCATCGTCCAGGCGCTCCGCGTGACCTTCAACTCGCCGTTCGTGCTCCTCGACTGGACCTCGCGCCGGTACTTCAAGCCGGGTGTGCCGTGGATCGCCTTCCTGTTGACGCTCGGCTGGTCGGCGTTGGAAGCAACCATCTTCACCTATACGCTCGAGCCGACGCTCACCGAGGTGCTGTCCAACATCACGGGCTTCGATCCGAACCGCGCGATCGTGACCCCGGTGCTGTGGCTCCTGCTCTTCTTCCTGATCGCCGGCAGTTTCGCCTGCGTGCAGGTGCTGGCACAGGCCGTTCAGAGCCGAAAGATCGGGCAGATCCTGCAGATGACGTTCGTCGAGTTCTTCGTGATGTTCTTCGAGGTCACGTTCCTCTATCGCGAGTTGATCGACGCGATCACGCCGTGGATCGCGCAGCAGACGGGCGGCGACGTGCAGCTCGGCCTCGTCTCGACGATCGCCCTGGCGGCGTTCGGCTGGGTGGGCGTTCGCGGGATGACGTGGTTCCTCTTCGGCCGCTACGGGACGCCGGCGTTGCTCGCCGTGCTGTCGCGCGAGACCCTGACCGAAGCGGAGACGGCCGCCGTGATGCCGCCGCCCCCGCAACCGGCCGTGTTCAAGGATGCGGTGGATGCGCTCAAGGCGGAGACCCAGTGGTTCAAGCAGGAAGGCAAGCATCTCTTCGAGCTGCTCTCGCTGCCGGTGCTCCAGCTGCTGGCCGCGGCGGTGAACTTCCCGGCGGTGGCCGTGCGGTCGCAGCCGGTGTTCACGCTGCCGTTCAAGTCGTTGAGCGAGGTGCAGGCCGCGACGCCGTTCGCCGAGCCGATCAGCTCGACGCGTTCGAGCCGTCGCCGGACGGTGACCCGTGCCGAGCCCGCGAGCCAGGGAGGCACTGCATGAGGGCGCGCCTCAGCAGCTGGATGGCGGCGGCCGCTGTGGTGGCCGCCGCCTGCGCGCCGCCGCAGTCCGCGGCGCCGCCGCGCAATACGCTCGTCGTGGGCATCGACGTGAGCGGGTCGTTCCGGCAGGCGCATTACGACGACGCGATCTCGTTCGCGGCGTACTACCTGTACGGACACCTGAACGGGTCGGGCGGGCTCACCGTGCCCACCGCCGTCTTCGTCGGCTCGATCGGCGGCGAAGTGCCCGGGGAGGTGAAGTCGTTCCACCCGATCAGCGATTTCGAGGGGAAGAGCGTCGAGCAGATCGAGACCGACCTCAAGAGCTGGTTCCCGCCGGAAGACCGGCTGACGGATTTCAACGCGTTCTTCAGCCGGATCGCGACGCTGGTCAAGCGGCGGAACCTGATCCTCGCTCCGCTCAACATCGTGGTGTTGAGCGACGGCGTGCCCGACGAATCACCGAACCCGCGGGACACGGCGGGCGCGTACGCGGCGCTCAACGTGAGCGGCCTCGAATACCTCTCGCGCTCGGTGACCGTGCGGCTCCTCTATCCAACACCGACCGTCGCCGTAGATTGGGAGAGGCACCTGCCGCGGAACCGGGTACGTGTCTGGACGGTGGACGGCCAGGTCATGGCCGGGTGGCACGAGCAGGTGAAACCGGACTCGGTCCCCGCGGATCAGCGCGCGCTGTGGGACTGGATCAAGGAGAACGTCGACTTCCGCGTGCGCGGGAAGATTCTATGACTGCGGCGGCGTGTAGCTCGGGCGTGGCGTGAGCCCCGCGCCCCAGACACCGGACGACGCGAAGAAACAGAAGGAGGCGGCCGTGGTGGACCGCCTCCTTCGGCAACTCAAGTACGCCGATCCCACGCTCAAGGGGGACGCGCCGGCGAAGCCCCCGGTGCGTCCCCCGTCCACTGTCGCCCCGGCGGCGGCACGCCCGACGCCTACCGCAAAGCACGCTTGGGCTTGGGTCGGCCTCACGGCCGTCCTCGCCGTCGGGGTGACGCAGTGGCCCTACGCCCATGCCTGTGGGTGGGGGCTGCTCGGTTACGGGGCCGTGCTCTTGGTGTGGACCGGCGTCTCCATGTGGGCGGCGATCACGGCCTGGCGGGCGCGCCGCGCCGCGGCGCACATCGTGGCGTTGGTGCTCCTGGGACTCGCGCTGGCGGCCGTGGCATCCGTGATCCTCCCGCGGGTGGGGTATGCACGGGTTCCGGCTACGTGGCGGTGCGTGGCGATAGGCGCCGCCGCTCGTCCGTTGGCGTGACGAACGCCGGCCGTCAGTTCCCCTCCGGGAACGGCGGCGTCACCCTCTCCCCCCACAGCCACTTCGCGATCCACGTCCAGTTGTGCCACGTTGCCGCCAGACGCTGCTTCGGCGTCGGGATGCCGTGCGTGTCCGCGTCGTAGAGGATCAGCTTGGTCGGCACGCCCTGGTCCTCGAGTCCCTGGTAGAGCTCGAACGCGTCGGGCGGCGGCACGCGCGGATCGCGAGTGTCGTGCTGGATCAGGGTCGGCGTCTTCGCCTGCTTGATGTACGTGATCGGCGACGTCTTGGCGTAGAGCTTCGGCAAATCCCACGGCGTGCCGCCGAGGTAGGAGATCGTGAATGGGTGGATGTCGGTATTCACGTAGTACGTCATCCAGTCTGAGATCCCCGCACCAACCGAAATCGCCTTGAACCGCGTCGTGGTGGTCGTGAGGAAGGCCGAGATGTAGCCGCCCTCGCTCCAACCCATCGCCGCCATATGATCGGGATCCACGATCCCGCGGTCGATCAGCGCCTGTACGCCCGACATCACGTCCCACGCGTCGCCCACCCCCAGGTTGCCCACGTTCAGCTTCTCGAACGCCTGCCCGTATCCCAGGGAGCCCCGGTAGTTCGGCAACAGGACGACGGCCCCCTTCGCGAGCCACTGGGTGAGCGGATAGACGTATGACTCGATCTGACTCGAGAGGATCGGCAGATCGATGCCCGTGGGTCCGCCGTGAATCCGCACGATGAGCGGGTGGCGCCGCGTGGAGTCGAACTGCGGCGGCGTGATGAGCACGCCTTCGACCGTGGCGCCGTCATGGCTTTTCCAGCGCACCATGCGCTCGGTGCCGATCGGCCAGCCGGCCACCTGCGCGGTCATGTCCGTGAGGCGCTCGGGACGCCACGGCTCGGTGCTCGTCAGGTATACGTCCGCCAGGCGGGTGGGTGTCGCCCCCACGAACGCGGCGAACCGCCCATCGCG
>Ga0102953_1000848_pt1 | contig 20120 bp, 17 predicted proteins | sample SalPon2A_C_D2_MG_FD_78509 | JGI IMG/M metagenome (GOLD analysis project Ga0102953, IMG submission 78509) | Soil microbial communities from South San Francisco under conditions of wetland restoration - Salt Pond MetaG R2A_C_D2_MG | ecosystem: Environmental > Terrestrial > Soil > Wetlands | place... | reverse complement strand
TTTACAAAGCAGGATCAGCTACAGCTCAGCAACGCGACCAATCACAGTCTGCCTACGAACAAGCGGATGCCCAGCTTAAACAAGCCAAGGCCGCTCTCGACGATGCAAAGCAGAAACTGGATGACTCGACAATCAAGGCACCGTATTCCGGCTTCATCACCAAGCGATACCTGATGGAAGGCGAATATGCAACTGTTGGTCAGGCTGCATTTGATATAACTAATCTCTCTGTACTGGAAGCAGAAATGGATCTGCCGGAAGAATATGCCGGCAGCGTTCCAACGGGGTTGAAAGTAAATATCAGCTTTCTGTCTAATTTCGATCCAGTAACCGGTGTCGTGACTAATGTGAACCCAAGTATCAATACCGATACGAGGACCTTTACAATCAAGGTTCAGGTCAAAAATCCCAAATTCACATTGCCGGATGGCATGTTTTGCGTAGGTAACTTTGATCTTCCAACGCTCAAAAACAAACCGGCCGTCCCAAAAGACGCCTTAAATGAGCATGAAGGCCAAGCCATCGTTTGGTTGATTAAAAATGGGAAAGCCCATCAACAACAGGTGACAGAAGGTATCACCGATGGTAAGTGGGTTATGATTGACAGCGGTGTCAAAATTGGGGATACGGTAGCCGTATCCGGAACCAGCATCCTCATCGACGGCTATCCGGTTCGCATTAAGAAAAGCACGGAAACAGCCATGCGTTGATCAATCTTTAAATTTCACTTTCTTTTTAGGGCCCTTCTTCCATCATATGCAGGAAGAAGGGCCTTTTTATTATTCGATATCCGGTGACTATGGATCAGCTTGTCCGTAAAAAACTGAACTTTTCCTTTCATGAGTCGTATGAAATAAGCATAGCAATTACCTGAACCAACATTCCTACGTCATGAAAACTACAATTCGTTATTTCGCTGGTGTATCGTTTCTTGTTTTTGCCCTTCTTGTTACGCCGGAGGCGCTATTCCACCACGTCTTTTCATCACGGGACAAAATTCCATACACGGTAAAAGAGTTCACCGTCAGTACTCCTGCCAAACTTAAAGTTGAGACGTCCGGCGGCGCCATCAAGGTTGAAAGTCAGAGCGGCAGTAAGGTGAAAGTGGAAATGTATGTCCGGAAACATGGCAAATACTACCGCGAAGGCGACATTGATCTGAGTGACTACCGGATCGAAATTGACCGGGACGGTTCGCAGATAAATGCGATTGCCCGTCACAAGGGAGCTAGCTGGGGCAACAATCCGTCTATCAGTTTTGTGGTTTACGTACCGGCCGAAACCAGCTGTGATCTTAACACAAGCGGTGGCCCGATTTCCGTCAGTAGTGTGAACGGCACACAGGAACTTCATACCAGTGGCGGGGGTATCGACGTCGACCACTTAAAAGGAAAAATCACGCTACGAACGTCCGGAGGTCCGATCAATATCAGTGATGTAGAAGGGAATATCGACGGAAGAACAAGCGGTGGACCCATTTCAGCAGCAAACGGAAGCGGGACGTTTGACCTTGAAACTTCCGGTGGTCCCATAAATCTGAGACACCTGAGCGGCAGCGTCAGGGCTCATACGAGTGGGGGCAACATCAGTGCCGATATCGTCAAACTGGTCGATCAACTGGATCTCAAAACAAGTGGCGGCAACATTGTCGCATCCCTGCCAAGCGATCAAGGTTTTGACCTGGATGCTCATGGATCTCTGGTTGATACTAATCTGAATGGGTTTTCCGGATCATTTCATCGTGACCACGTTGAAGGGAAGGTAAAAGGTGGCGGCCCGCAAGTGACTCTGCATACTTCGGGTGGAGTTATCAGGATCAGATAATGGAATAGTAGTAAGTATTTAGTACTGTGTAATGAGATAACAGACAATATCCTTTAACAAATTCTCGATCATTTTTTCGTGTAGGAAATTTTAGAAAGGCCGTTAGTGATAGCGGCCTTTTTTATTGGCTATCGATTCCCGAGGATTGCAGTCAATGCCAGTGCGATCACCATCAGGATCATGCCAGTTCCGGAGATAGGACCGGGCTGTTCACCCAGTTGAATCCATGCAGCAACAACACCAACAACCGGAACAATCAACACGGAGAAACTGCTGACATTTGCGGGCAGCCGCTGCAAAAGGTAATACCAAAGCACCCATGCAATGGCAGTGGCACCAATGATATTATAAGCGACAGCCAACACCAGTACGCCATTCCACTGAATTGGGGGTTCCGGCAAGGCAAAAGCTGCCAGTATCAGTAAAGGCAAGCCAAAAACCATCTGCCAGCCCGTAATGGAAAGCAGCTCCTTCATCCCCTTAGTCGGTATTTTTTTGAAGACAATGACACTCGCCCCCCATGCCAGACCGGCTGCCAGCCCGAGAATATTGTCCTTTAATCCGCCTCCTATCACCCACGGTTTCACAATCAGGATCAGTCCCGAAAAAGCCATGATGACAGCCAGCCACTGTAACCCCTTTACCCGCTCTCCCAGGAACGGCCACGACAGCAAAATGACCCAGAACGGCATAGTATAGGCAAAAATGGCACTTTTGCTGGCTTCCCCGTGAGCCACAGCCCACGATATCAACCCGATGTAACTCGTCGTCTGCAATAGCCCGAGCAACAGAACCCGGCCGGGATAGCGTAATTTCAGCGGTCCGCGTATGACCACAACTACTGATAACAACACGACAGCACCACCGCCAACCCGGAATAATGCAAAATACATCGGGGAGCAATATTGCATGGCAATCTTCATGATCACCCAATTGTATCCCCACATTATGGCGAGAAGACCAAACGCAATGACGGGGCCTTTAGATAAAGGGGATGAAGAATCGGAATTCGCTGGCATGTAATGAGTTTGATTTATTTTAAATGCCTGAACACTGATAGAGAGGCAGAAAATAATACAAACGTTCCTCGCCAGCCAAATTTCATCGTCAATAGTTTACGTGTTCCCTCCTGCATCTATTCATTTTCCAAGTTTGGCAAGTTTGGCATCATGCGCTTCGGTACGTGTTTGCAGAAAGGCAACCAGATCGCTCAATTCTTTATTGGTAAGTGAAGCACCGAAAGCAGGCATTTGTCCACCACCATTTACGATTCTAATCGTCATTTCACGCGATGTCAACCGCTCACCTACGTAGGTCAAGTCCGGCCCCTTGTGCCCCCCTTGCCCCCGGATGGAATGACAATATTGGCATCCCTTTTTGTAGAAGAGTTTTTCGCCGTGCTGCGCTGCGGCATCATCGATAGATACCAATTTGGCGGGCAGGGGTTTAGTGTTGAACGCCGGCGACCAGGGAGCTTTAATACCCTCCATCCAAAACGCGGAGATAAATGAGACTGTCACAATCACGCCGAGAACGGCCCATGGGCGTTTAATGGGGCTGCGTTCTCCCCTGTTTGACAAGAATGGAAGTGCCAGAAGAACCATCCCGATGATAAGGGGGCCAAAGAAGATGACATATGATTCTATCTTCGGGGGCATCAAGGCAAATAGTGCATAAATCCAGAGGAGATACCAGTCGGGTTTGGGAGCAACGGATATATTGGAAGGATCGGGCGGACCACTCAATTTTGGCGCACCAACGAATATCGCCAATAAGACAATGACGATGATCACGCTGAAACCAAAAACGATATCTCTCCAGGCAGCATCAGGGAAAAAAGGAACACCCTTTTTTTCAAGCATGGATTTATACCAGCTCCGATAGTTCTTCGGTTCCACCGGGCGGCCGGCTTTCGGTGGTTCGGAAATACCATTTCGAAGCACGAGGTAAATATGAAGCCCGACAAACGCAAACAAAAGGGCCGGAATCAGAAAGACATGAAAAGAGAAAAAACGACTCAGTGTTTGCCCTCCTATCGTCTTGCCCGCCAGCAGGAAATGTGCGACATCCGTGCCTATCAACGGGATTCTGCCGGCCTGCTCAGCCGCCACCACTGCCGACCAGACGCCATTGTTGTCCCATCGCAACAATTGCCCGGTGAATCCCATCCCGATAGTCAGCCCCAGAAGAACCACCCCTGTGATCCAGCTCAGCTCACGCGGATACTTGTACGATGCCATCACATAGACGCGGATCATATGAATACCAAGCAGCAAGATCATCGCTGAGGCCCCGAAGTAGTGAAGTCCGCGCAAAAAATTACCTAACGGAATCTGATAGGTGATGAACTGGAGGGATTGATAGGCCGTACCTGATGACGGTTGATACATCAATGACAGGGAAACGCCGGTCACAATCTGAAGAATCAGGCAGAATAACGTGGCGCTACCAAAGACATACAACCATCTGGAATCGGGCGGGACTTTATGCCTGGCCATTGGTACAACGAGTTCCGAAATGCCAGAACGATCATCAATCCATGCCCATACCTTTTTAAAAAATTTCATTCAACCGAATTTCTGTTAGCAATTGCCAGTGTTAAGTGATATCCATCAGGATGTTATATTCGTGATTGGAACCGGACTCGTCAGAATCTCCACGTTGCCTTTATTCACCCGCACCGGGTAGTGATTCAACCCCTTGGGCGGCGGGCCCGAGGCCCGTGATCCATCTTTGTTATAAACTCCGCCATGACAGGGACACAGAAATAATTCAGATCCCGGAATCCAGCGTACAGGGCATCCCAGATGCGTACAGTTGACGGAAAAAGCGATGAACTCTGTATCCGAGTTCTTGCGCAGCCAGGCAGCCGTCTTTGCCGTAGTCCCTGCCCACGGCAATGGAGAGGCATCCTGAAATTTTACAAGAACGGTCTTTCCAGCTTCGTATGATTCCACGGAACCAATCTTCCGCCATTTTTGGGGTACCGGACTCAGCAACGGCGCCAGCAAGGAACCCAATACGGGGATAGAAATAATCGAGGCGGCAATTCCGCCAAGCGTCACACTTAGACGTGTCAGAAACTTTCTACGATCCATTCGAATCTCCCGATTCTTTTTGTTGATTTTGATGATGGAATTCCTCCCTCAATACACTGACCCAACCCGTCATTGCTATCGTGATCACTACGATTCCAACAAGGCTAATGACGATTGAAGTCACAAATCCCCAAAAAAAGAAAGTCACACCCAGAGCCAGGATAATAGGCCAATAGGTCGGGTGGGGCAGATGCTCCGGTTGCGCATTATTCCAGGATTCCTCGTTTTGCTTGATGTCTGCCATTGGTGATCAGATTTTTATCGTGTGTTCTGATGTAATTACTTCTGTTCTACTGGCATGCTGCTCTTCTTTGCCCGAGAACCACCGGGTAAGAAGAACTATCACGCCGGATAAATAGATAAAGCATCCCGGCACCCACATCAACAAGCCGCCCACTTGCTGATCCAAAGATGCCGACATGTCCCAAACTGTTTTTACCGGGCCCTGAAATGCCGTCACATACATTCCCGGCGAAGAGAAGACCAGCAGCATTCCCAGGATGGAACACCCGGTACAGGCGGAAAACAGATAAACGATGCCCTTCGACGCGGGCAGGCGGTATTCATCCAGCGGCGCGAGAATCGGCCAGCAATAAACGATTCCTACCGAAATCAATGAGGCTGCTTCTACACCCTTCATAACCGGTTCCAGCCACTGCGGATGCATTGGCTGGACCATGAAATTATAGATGGCAGGTACGTGCCAGAACCACATGGTGCTTACACCCAGTATCCAGGTGAAAAACGGGTTAAACAGACGCTTGGCGACCTTTCGGACAGCCGGTTTCGAAAAGAAAGGTCTCAACCGATCCCCGGGCAAGCCGCTGACTAATAAGGGGGGCGACATCATCAGAAACAGGATATGTTGAAACATATGCGCGCTGAACAGATCGTGGTATTTTGAAGGCCCCATAGGTGCGCCCAGTGCGATGATGATGAGTATTAAGCCACTAAAAAATAATAGGCTCCGTTTGGTGAATCGAAATCGCACCAGGAAGCAGTAACCGATCAACAGTGCCGATACGATGACTACCAATTGCGGACTCAAGCTCCAACCGACGGAATGTGTAACCATAATCTTGACCTGTTTCACGCTATGTGTGGAATTAGATAAACAACACTGAACACGACTATCCATACCGCGTCTACGAAGTGCCAATAAATTTCGGCCGACTCAACTGCCGGCGACTCCGGTCCCTCAAAATCACCGGCCCAGGACAGGCCAAACAGGATCGAAAGAACAATCAACCCTAATAGAACATGAAGCCCGTGAAAGCCTGTCAGAGTGAAGAAACTGGATCCGAACACGTTGCGGCTTATCGTGACATCGTGTTTCAGCAGATCCATGTATTCTGTGGCCTGACCAATGAGAAAAGTGATGCCGAGCACAATCGTTGCACCCAGCCATATTTTAAGTGATCGTATATCTTTACGGAGCAGACCTTTTTTAGCCCGGTACAGCGTAAAACTGCTGGCCAGAAGCGCCAGGGTAAATATCCCTGTTCTCTTCGCATCCAGAATCTGGGCAGAGGCGGGACCCGGACTCACTTTATTATAGTAGGAAACGTAAGCAATGATCAGGCCTATGAAGAATAAGGCCTCTGACGCCACAAAGAGGATCATCATTAATTTACTTTTTGACATGTCATGCCTCCTCTTTGACTTTCCAATCGGGATTATCAGGGTGCTTCAGATCCCACAACGGCCGGGTACTCCGCACAGGTGGAACCTTTTGGAAGTTACGTGGCAACGGCGGCGACGGCGTAGCCCATTCCAGGGTCCAGGCGTCCCACGGATTATCATCTGCCGCTTCGCCGTTGCGTATGCTGGCGATGATGTTCCAGATGAACACGAGAACGGCGATGGCCATGATGAACGCACCGATAGTCGATATCAGGTTTAATGTCCCAAACCAGGGCAGATTCGGATAGGTGAACACTCTCCGGGGCATCCCCATCAATCCGAGGAAATGCTGCACGAAAAAGGTCATGTTGAATCCGATGATGAACAGCCAGAAGTGCCAGAGGCCCAATCGCTCCGAGAGCATTTTACCGCTCATCTTTGGGAACCAGTAGTAGATGCCGGCGAAAATGCCGAATAGGGTGCCACCCAGGAACACATAGTGAAGATGAGCAACCACGAAGTAGGTATCCGTTAGCATCCAGTCGATGGGTACGATGGCAAAGGCAATGCCGCTCAGTCCGCCAATGGTGAAATCAATCAGGAATGCAGCACAGAACATCATAGCCGTCTTAAACCGGATGGATCCGCCCCACATGGTTCCAATCCAGTTGAAGACTTTAAGACCAGTCGGGATACCGATTAGCATGCTGCTTGCGGCAAAGAAACCGTTCATGGCATTTCCAAGTCCAACGGCAAACATATGGTGTACCCACACGCCGAATGCAAGCAGGGCTATCGCCACTGATGAACCGGCGACGAAGGCGTATCCAAATATCGGCTTCCGCGAAAAAACGGGTATGACTTCCGATAGGATGCCAAATGCCGGTAAAATCAATATATAGACTTCCGGATGTCCGAATGCCCAGAAGAAATGCTGCCATAATAACGAAGATCCCCCGCTGTGAGGCAGGAAGAAGTGGGCGTGAAGCAGCCTGTCGATCAATAACATGACGAGCCCGGAATTCAAAAGAGGAAAAGCTCCGATGATCAGGAAGCTGTTGACGAACACCATCCAGACAAAAAGCGGCATGCCGTTGAGTTTCATGCCCGGCGTCCTCATTGTTATCACAGTCACGATCATATTGAGACCTGCCGACACGCTTCCGATCCCGGTTATGAGAAGGGCCAGCGCGTAGTAGTCCGATCCCGTTGTGGGCGAAAAATTGACCTCGCTCAGCGGTGTATAACTGAACCAGCCCGCCTCGGGTGCACCTCCTGAAAAAAAGCTGTAGTAAAGCAGAAGGCCTCCAAATAATGTAACCCAAAGACTGAATGCATTCAGCCGGGGAAATGCCATTTCATTGGCTCCAATCATCAAAGGCAGAAAGTAGGTTGCTAAACCAACCAGCGCCGGCATCAGCACCAGGAAAATCATCGTTGTCCCATGCATAGTAAAGAGCTGGTCGTACGCGTGGGGATCAAGAAAGGTGTTTTGTGGGATGGCCAGTTGGATACGAATCAGCAAAGCCTCAATACCGCCGACGATGAAAAACAACAGAGCCAGCCACAGATACATGATGCCAATCTGTTTGTGGTCTACCGACCCAAGCCATTGCAAGACACCTTCCCCGGTCTTGATTGAGGGCAACGAGGTCTGTGGCTCTGCAATGATCGTATCCTGGTTCATTTAAGGCCCTCCAGGTAAGTGACCAACTCTTTGACCTGGATGTTTGATAGCATGAAGTTTGGCATATTAGCGCCTTTTTTAACATTCTGTGGATTGTCGAGCCATCTCGTAAGATTTTCGGGATTGTTTTTCAGCATTCCGGCGAGGATGGTCCTCCTGCTGCCCAGATGTGTCAGGTCGGGCCCGACGTCCCCATTTGCAGGCGTTCCTTTTATCGAATGGCAATTCACACACGTAGACTTCATGAATAGTGAATCGCCCTTCACGGCCATGTAGCTCTGGGGAGAGTCTGCCGGCTTCTCTTGTTCTTTCTCCCACTTCTTAAAAGCTGCCGGTGACTGCGCAATTACATGGATTCGCATCCAGGCGTGTTCGGCTCCGCAATATTCGCTGCAAGCCCCGACGAACGTCCCTTTTTTATCGATGGTAAGCCACAAGTGGTTGGTCCGCCCGGGAATCATATCCATTTTTCGACCCAGGGCAGGCACCCACCAGTCGTGGATCACATCGGCAGACTTAAGATCGATGAGCAGTTTCTTGCCGACCGGCAGGTGAACTTCATTAGCTGCAGTAACCCCTGCTTTGGGATACTCGACTTCCCACCACCATTGATGGCCGGTTATCACAACATCAGGTTTCTGGTTACCGGCCGGATGTTGAATACTAATCATCGTTGAAATAGTCAGGTAGAAGTAGAAACCGACGACGGCAAAGGTGATTAACGTCAGGGAGATCTCAATTTTTTTGTTTCCGAAAACTTGTTTCGGATCGGGATCCTCAGATTTACCGCGGTAACGATAACTGATGTACAGAACCAAAAAAGTGACAATGGAAAAGACAACAGTTGCCGCAATCAGAAAATAATCGAATAGATGATAGATGGACTTGCTGCCGGGGGACGCTGCTTCGGCCAGTAGTAAAGCCACAGGATGCTGAAATAAGGCCATCCTTCAGTCGGGTTCACAATGAGATATTCAGAAATTGGTCAGACACCTAAAACCGGTGTCGGGTTGCACTCTGTTACAATAAGTTCAGACAGTAGAACCTGTAATGCTTATATAATCGAATACTACTAAGCTGGGAATCAGGGGAATAGTTCCGGATTTTGTGAATTTATTCCACATTCACCTGAAAAGTTCAGAATAAATGCATTTTTAAAGGTGAGAAATCACATCAGCACAGAACTTAGCCTTACAGGTTCACTAACTCAATTATCATAGCCGGAAGCTGCTGAAAAACCGCATATTTTAAGACCTGCAATCAATAATGAACCGTATCCTCGGTCATTTTGCCTCTGAATATTCTGTGGATGTAAGTGAAGTAGATAGCTACCAGGATAATAGCAATGATCCACCACACCAAACCGACTACGAGTCCATAATGGCCGGCTGCGCTGTTATAAATATCGAGTGGCGGATTCACCTTATTTGTTGAGGGCAGCATATCCGGATACATCCCAATTAGGGTCGAGATAAGCATGAAGAATATAAAGGCTGATGTATAGATAAACGGCGTCCCATCCGTTCCTCTCTTAAAGGCATTCGGCAGCATAAAGCTGGCTCCGATGCCAATAATCGGGAAAATATACCAGTAGATATGATGATAGTAATTGGCAAAGAAAACGGGTCGGACAAAGAACATCATCCAGGAGGTAATCACCACCAGGATAGGAATCAGCCACGACCACTTTGATCCAAAGCTTCTCAGTCTGTCGTTTAGAGGACTTTCCGTTTTTTTGATAATCCAGGCTGATCCATGGAAGAAGATGACGATCACTGCCGTCAATCCCATCGTTACCGTGAACCAGTCAAGGACCCCTACATCACCGAATGGTGAAAAATTACTCCACAACGGAGTAAAGAAATAGGCCGGATCGTATTGCGCAACACCGTTAACGACACCTCCGAGATTCACACCACGCACAACATTACCCAGGGCAGCACCCAGAAAGAGTGCGATCAGGAGTGCCGAGATACCAAACCAGAAATCCAAAAATCTCCTCCAGATAACGTGTTCTACATGATTTCGAAGCTCAAGGCTGATACCACGGAGCATAAGCAGCCAAAGAAGAATGATCAGAGGCAGGTAAAAACCACTGAAAGAACTCGAGTATACCAGCGGAAATGAGAAAAAGAGAGTTCCACCACCTGCCAGCAGCCACACCTCGTTCCCATCCCAAAAAGGACCGATGCTGTTTTTGATGAGTTGTCGTTCATGTTCGTCTTTCGCGAAAAACCAGTAAGCCATTGCGGCTCCAAGATCGAAACCATCCAGTACAACGAACATGGTTATCATAAATGAAACTAGAATCATCCAAAGAGTTTCCATAGTCATCCGGCGTTTGTGGTTTCAGGTTGTGGTCCTTTACGGATGATTGCCCCGACCAGTACGAGGAACAGAACACCTATGAGGAAATACATTCCCATGAATCCGATGAGCGTAAATAATGTATTACCGGCTGATACCGTCGGGGAGGTGCCGGCGACAGTTCGCAGCAAACCGTGAACCAACCAGGGTTGCCGGCCAAGCTCGGCAGTCATCCAGCCGGCTGTGTTGGCAAGATATGGAAACGGCACTGCGATGATTAACAGCCATAGCATCCAACGGCTTCGGAACAGGGATCCCCGCCAGAGCATGTAGACGGCTATTAACAGAAGCGTAATGAACAGGGTGCCCAAACCCACCATAATATGATAGGCATAGTACAAAAGCGGCACATTATCAGGCAACTGATCCGGTTTGAATGCATCCATTCCTTTCACCTCAGCAGTGAAACGGCGATAGGTCAGGAAACTCAGAGCACCGGGCATATATAATGGATTGTCGAGCCGTTTCTTCACCATATTCGGTTGACCGATGAAGATGATAGGCGCCTCTTTTTGGGTGTGGAAGATACCCTCCATGGCAGCCATCGTTGCCGGTTGGTGTTTGTCAACCATTCTCGCCTGTTGATCACCGGTTGGAAAAGCCATCAGACAACTGGCAACCACCCCGGAAATCACCCCAAAACGGACGAACAGTTTACCCCACTCGGTGTCCTCTCGCTCACTAAGGATGTAAAAAGCTCCGACGCCGGCCATTACAAATGATGCGGTAACCACAGCCCCAATCATTGTGTGGGTATACTGCCAGAGAGCCCACGGATTCAGGATTAAAGCCCAGTAGTTGTTCAGCACAAACTTGCCGTTGGCCATTATCTCATAGCCCACCGGGTTTTGCATCCAGGCGTTGGTTGCTACAATCAGGTAACCGCTCAGCCACGAACCCAGCCAAACCAGGAATGCACTCATCCAGTGCAATTTGGGTCCCAGTTTTTTTTCGCCGAACAGGAATAATCCTAAAAAGCTTGATTCGAGGAAAAAGGAAAACATCCCTTCCATTGCCAGTGTCTGGCCTATGACGCCACCGGTAAGTTCGGAAAACCGGGCCCAGTTTGTTCCGAACTGAAACTCCATTGGGATCCCCGTGACCACACCAATGACGAAATTGACTGCAAAAATTTTTGCCCAGAACCGGGCAGCGATATTGAATCGTTCGTCCCCCTTTTTTATAGCTAACGACTTGAGAATTACGATGAGCAGGGCCAGCCCCATGGTGAGTTGGGGAAAGAGATAATGAAAGCTGATCGTAAAGGCGAACTGCAAACGATCGTACAGTATATGAACCATAATCTTTACGATTTAGGGTGAAAAAAAGATATAAGACTCTTCATACCCGTATAGTGCCTTAAGGTTACAAAAGTACTGGCGAAAAGTAAACGCCAAATAATAACTTGACAACTCCTTATCCACTTACATAATGAATTGTTATCCAATATGATATCCTGAATATACAGTACATTTTAGGCGTATAATCAAACAATTAAAACTACCGTATCAACCACGGGGAATCCTTTATCGTTTATCCTCGTTATTCCCACATTGCATAACAAAGGTAACATTATGAGTAAGCACCAACACAGGTATTTTCGTATCTTTATTTATTTGACTCAGCATCTGACATGATCCCGTTTTATGCCCGAATCGACCGAAACACCGGCTCTGACCAAAGCCGGCAGTGATCGTCCCATTGTTGTAAAAGGGGCGCGTGTTCACAATCTTAAGAATATCGATGTAACGATTCCTCGTAATAAACTTACGGTCGTTACCGGTGTGTCCGGATCCGGCAAATCAAGTCTTGTTTTCGACACCGTCTATGCAGAAGGCCAGCGTCGCTACGTAGAAAGTCTTTCCAGTTACGCCCGCCAGTTCCTGCAGCGTATGGATAAGCCGGATGTGGACTTCATGCAGGGCATCTCCCCTGCTATGGCAATCCAGCAAAAGAACACAACGACCAACCCAAGGTCCACCGTCGGTACAACCACAGAGATCTATGATTACCTGCGTCTTCTCTATGCCCGTGTTGGCACCACTTATTCTCCTGTATCCGGTCGCGCTGTAAAAAAAGACACTCCGCAAAGTACTGCCGACGAACTGATCGGAGGGCTCGAAGAGGGTACAAAATTTTATGTCCTCTTTCCTTTGCCTCATCATACGAAGAAAAAACTTGAGGAAGAACTTCAGGTACTCAAAGAGAAAGGGTTCACCCGGCTCCTTTTGAAAGATGAAATAATGATCGATCTGACGCGGGAGGAGCCGGATTTCAAGAAATTGCAGAAACAGCCACCATATGTACTTGTCGACCGGCTGAGCATCAAAAAGGATGATGCCGATTCGCGCAGTCGCCTGACCGATTCCCTGGAGACGGCTTTCAAGGAAAGTAACGGCCGGTGTGTCCTCAGAATTCGTGGAGGGGAAGTATTAAATTACAGCGAACGCTTCGAGCTGGATGGCATGGAGTTCGAGGAACCGACCCCACAGATGTTTTCCTTCAACAATCCTTTCGGAGCCTGTCCGAAGTGCGAAGGATTCGGTCGTGTGGCCGGTATCGATGAGGATAAGGTCGTTCCCGATCCGGATATGACTATTCGTGATGGATGTATCGCTCCCTTTAACTCGCCTCGTTTCAGCACACATCTTAAGGATCTCATCAAGGTTGCCGCCCGTAATAGCTGGTCGATCGACACCCCATATCGTGACCTGACTACCGACATCAGAAAAAAACTGTGGAGTGGGCAGGATGAATACATTGGAATCAATGGGTTCTTCGAGGAGATCAAAAAAGAGTTTTATAAAGTGCACATGCGCGTTTTTTATGCACGCTACCGCGGATATGCACGATGCCCGGAATGTGATGGTTACCGCATACGTAAAGACGCTTTGTATGTGAAGATCAACGACATGCACATCGGGCAGATCACGGAGATGACCATCGGCCATGCGCGGAGTTTCTTCGACAATCTCGAACTTTCCACCTTCCACCAAAAGGTTGCCGATCAAATTGTCTATGAGATACGAAAACGCCTGAAATACCTGGATGAGGTCGGATTGGAATACCTGACGCTCAACCGTCTGACCAACACCCTGAGCGGAGGGGAGGCCCAGCGCATCAACCTGGCCAATGCCCTGGGAAGTTCTCTGATAGGCAGTCTGTATGTGCTGGATGAGCCAACGATAGGGCTACATCCAAGAGATAACGATCGACTGATCAATATCCTTCAATCTTTGAGGGATATCGGCAACACTCTGTTAGTTGTCGAACACGACCCGGAGATGATGCGGGCAGCCGATCATATTATCGATATTGGTCCATTTGCCGGAAGTTACGGTGGCGAAGTCACGTTTGAAGGCAATTACGATCAGTTGCTTAAGGCAACCAACCTTACCGGCAAATACCTGAGTGGCCGGTTTTCCATTGCCGTTCCCAAAAAACGCCGGAAGGGTAACGGACAGCGGATTGAGATCGAAGGGGCAACCGAGCACAACCTCAAGAATATTAGTGCCACGTTTCCACTTGGAGTGTTCACGTGCGTCACCGGAGTCAGCGGTTCGGGAAAATCCACGCTCGTGCACGATACGCTGTATGGAGGCATCATGAAAGAGATGGGATCCTACAGCGGTCCGGTCGGACGGTTCAGGAAACTTACCGGGTTGCAGTATATCGAATCGATCGAGATGGTCGATCAGTCTCCTATCGGCAGATCATCCCGCTCTAATCCGGCCACCTATATCAAGGCTTTCGACGGCATCCGCGACGTTTTTGCCAATACACGCCAGGCAAAGATCATGGGATTTACGGCCGGTCATTTTTCATTCAATGTGCCGGGCGGCCGCTGTGAAGCCTGTCAGGGAGAGGGCGTTCAGAAGATCGAGATGCAATTCCTGGCCGATATCGAACTGCCCTGCGAGGTATGCCACGGAAAACGATACAAACACGATATCCTGTCGGTCAAATATCGTGGTAAGAATATATATGACGTATTGGAGATGTCGGTCAGCGATGCCATCGGTTTTTTTGTAGATGAAGAGTCGATCATCAATCGATTAAAAGTGCTCGAAGATGTGGGGCTGGGCTATCTGAAGCTGGGGCAGAGTGCCACAACGCTGTCCGGTGGTGAAGCGCAACGGGTAAAACTGGCCAAATACCTCTCGCAGCCAACACAAGGCAAAACCTTGTATATCTTTGATGAGCCGTCCACCGGCCTTCATTTTGAGGATATCAGCAAACTTCTCGATTCCTTCAACCGGCTTGTCGATCTCGGGCACACGGTTGTCGTCATCGAGCACAACCTGGATATCATTAAATCGGCAGATTGGGTGATCGATCTTGGTCCCGAGGGCGGTTTTGCCGGCGGAAAAGTCATTGCAACCGGCACCCCGGAAGAGCTTGTGGAAATGGAGCATAGTTATACAGGGCAGTATTTGAAAGGCGTATTGGACAATTAGTCATCACCTCTTAGAAAGCTTTATACTCAGCTGTCATTCTCTTATGTTAAAAGTCAATATTTCGGCTCTGATTTTTACATAAAATATTGTTCCTTGGTTCTGTCTTTGAAACTGTCTGGTCATGTAAACATGCTCTTATTAGCAGTACCCTCTGCCGGCTGTTCGTAAAACCGGACCAACAGAGAACCTGTCAAGATCTTGATTATCCTTACATGATTGGGGGATGCAGTCTGAGGAAAGCAGATACCTCCGCAGTCTGACCGGGTAGGATGCTGCAAGAATGACATAGCACTTATTCCCCAAAGAGAGTACTTAGACCAAGTTCGTCAAAGAAATTAGGAGATTAGGTTCAATCGTGTTTGTTCTTATTCTACTACTCCAAGTTGATAAGGTTGGTTTCGGGTTAACACGTACCAGATCCGGTTAACCAGTTTCCGGGCGATGCGAATGATCGCTTCGTTCTTTTTCATGCGAGCGCTCAGTTCGGTAAAGGCCAGGATCATGGCCGGATCTTTGCGCACGGCTACCCAGGCAGCCTCAATGATCAGAGTTCGCAGGAACGGATTGCGTCGGGGGGGTAATCCGGTGATCGATTCTTCCTCACCGGTAGAGTTCTCTCCGGGGACGATCCCGATATAACTTCGCAGCTGATTACAGTTCTCGAACCGGCTAATATCGATGAGTTCGGTGAGTAGGATCATCCCCGAGAGGGTACTGACCCCGGGAATACTCACCAGCAGGGTAGCCGCCTGCCGGTAGCGGTCGGTGCGGGAGAGATCCCGAATCTTTCGGCTCACTTCCAGGATCATCGCCCGCAGCCCGGCCAGTTCGCGCAGCAACAGACTCATGGCATAGCCCTGATTGCCCCCCTGGTTGGCCCAGGTTTCGAGCCAGGACAGGTAGCGACGGGACCAGTACGTATCACAAATATCCTCGGGCAAAACCACTCCGTAGAAGGTCAACAGGGCCTTGATCTGATTCTTTACCCTGGTTTGCTTCTTGACTAAACTCGCGCGCATGCGCACCAGGGTGCGGTCCTGCTGGGCCTGCCGGGAGGGGATATAGATCGCTTCCAGATCTCCGCTACGCAGCCCGCGGGCCAGCTTGCGCGCATCGACCCGGTTGTTTTTGCGTACCCGTTCTTTGCCCTTGGTGGGCACATCAGCCGGACTGACCACGATCGTCTCGACTCCTCGTTCCAGAAACTGTTCCTGGATCCAGTAGCCCAGGCAGCCCGCCTCGTAGACACACTTATAGGTGCCTCCGGGAAAATGGCGATGCAAATAGCTAACCACCGCCTCCACCCGCGGAGTCGTGTGGAAGGTTTTATGCTCGAATTCCTGGGTCATAATACATACCTCCCAGCTTTTCTTTCCCGTGTCGATGCCTGTAAAAATAGGTTGACCGGTAAAATCGAGTTTCTTACTATGCCTATACATGCTAGCCTCCTTTGGTTAAGTAACGGTTTCCCCTGGAGTTCACCCGGGAAATTAAGTCTTTAAGTTACGAACCAGAGTCGAGGCTTTTTTTTAAACATAAGGTCTGTGGCCCCGCTTCCAATCGTAACATCAGGCTATCTTTGTTTGGGGCCGAAGAATCTCGTCCATATTGGGCAATTATTGTGTGGTCCCTGAAAGGTGTATACCCGGTGCGAACGAGATCCTACTTTTTCCGATAAATCGGAAAAAATCAGGATGACATTTCTGTGTTTGGGATGTGTCTTTCACAGAAATCCGTGGAACAATCAATCACTCTTCTCCTGCAACAGCTTTTGTAGAATCTCAATTTGCTCCTGTTGCATCTTTACCAGATCCATCCACTTCTGTTCTCTCAGGTCATCAATCTTCTCATGAAGCTGCAGAATCTCCAGCTCCGCTTTGAGATTGACGGCATAATCGTTATCTGCCTGCATACGATCTTTGGCTACCTGCCGGTTCTGAGACATCATAATAACCGGAGCCTGAATGGCAGCGAGCATAGAAAGAAACAGATTTAACAGGATGTAGGGATACGGATCAAAACTATTGTGATACTTCACTAAAATCACAGAATTCAAAATCACCCAAATAATCAGGATACCCGCGAAAATGAATATGAAGGGCCACGACCCGCCGAATGCAGCGACCTTGTCAGCCACACTCTGTCCCATCGTTAGTTGGTCATGGAAGGCTTCGTTGGTATTCCGGCTGGATAGTTGAAATGTTTGAGAAACACTCCGCACCAGTTTCCTTTCCTGGATGCTGAGATTACGGTATCCTTTGGCGAGCAACTGTCGTACCTGGCTTGGTCTGGGTTTTTGATTTCCTGTATCCATAAGATTAAGTACCTGTTGTAGTAAGTTGTTGGGATATGGCGTACAATTTACATTTTCGGGTACAACATCCCACTATCATTTATCAAATTCGATTTTTCTATCTTTCAGAAATTTTCATTCATGGATTTATGGCCTCATGTCATCAACGCAAGTCAACTGCCCTCTTTGTCACTCATCCGAAACCCGTTATCATCTTAGCTGTAAAGATCATCTTGTCAGCGATGAAGAGTTCAATCTTTTGCATTGCAACAATTGCGGATTGGTTTTCACGCAAGATGCGCCTGGCCCCGATGAGATCGGCCGTTATTATCAATCACAGAATTATATATCCCACTCCGATACCAAAGAGGGCCTGACATCACGGCTTTATCACCTCGCCAGGCAGATCATGCTCCCGGCAAAGAGAAAGGCCGTGCAACAATTTACCGGAAAGCACAACGGCCGATTACTGGATTTTGGAAGCGGCACCGGTTATTTCATCCGGCATATGGCTGATCATGGATGGGAGGCACAGGGTATCGAGATTGATGAGGGTGCCCGAAACTATGCAAAAGAATGGACCGGGTTGACGGTCGAGAGTCCTGAAACACTGTCATCGCTGCCGGATGATCATTTTGATGTGATAACGCTGTGGCATGTACTCGAACATATCCACGATTTGCAGGAAACGCTCTTACAGTTTCATCGCATTCTGAAAAAAGGCGGGAATCTTGTCCTGGCCCTTCCAAATTATACATCGCCCGATGCCGGTCACTATAAAGAAAACTGGGCGGCTTATGATGTACCGCGACATCTCTGGCATTTCTCTCCTGATACGGTACGATATCTCCTGGCAGATAACGGATTCCGGCTTGACAACCTGAAACCCCTGCCCTTCGATGCTTTCTATATCAGTATGCTGAGTGAAAAGTATATGAAACACAACCTGCCGCATCTGCGTGGTGGTCTGGTTGGATTTAAATCATGGTTGAAAAGTCAGCAACAACCGGAAAGAAGCAGTTCCCTGACGTACATCGCCGGAAAAAATTGACTGTTCAGAATGGATGAGAAATCAAGAATTCTCCGCGCAACCGGCCAACATCAATTTACCGGATTATACAACACACAGTGATCCTCAATTTTACCGATAGCGGTCGACTTAACACGGGATAAATAATGCACATTTCACTTGTGTTACGATAGCAAAGTCAATATTTTTAGCCCTGTTATTCGGTATTTGTCCTTTTTGTTTAAACAACGGCTTTTGTTGAAGCGGGTACAGATCAGAGCGCCCTTCTTTGAATGATCTGCCTATGCTGTTATCCGGCCTGATGTTAAGATCTATCCGGCAATTTACGGATATTGTCTTTTTACGACATTTAACAGCAACTAAAGCATCGGGTTCGGATTTTTATTCTTTTGGAGAAAAGGGTATAAATATTCTGCGAAAAAGTGTAACTATATTACTCCTATCATCTTTTCTGATGAATGCCATCGGTTATGTTGGGCTTTATGCCTTGATGCGCTGGCATATCGTACATGAGATTTCCGAACTGGTTGAACAGCACGATCAAGCGTATTATTCAGAACTCATTCTATCGGAAATCCAGATGAACCCGGCAAACGGGCAATTCGTCCGGATCAATAATCATGAGTTTCGCTACGAAGGGAAAATGTATGATGTCGTGTCGCAAAAAAGGATTGGCAACTCCATCCATTATACAGTCATCCATGATCAAAAAGATGAACTGAATTTCGATCGGCTCGCCACGGACACAAATCTGCAGGATCATTCGCAACAGGGGAGAAAAACACAAAAGCCGGCGCTGCTGGATACAATGGTCAAGAATTTGTACGCCCCTCTCTTTTTTCAGGTAACAAGACGGTATAATATCAGGCCGTTCAGAAATATCATCTCTGCTATTCACGGTCAAAACCTGCCCGACACACCATTTCTGCGGGTCCCGGTCCCGCCTCCCAAAAATGTTTGGATGATTTAGTCTGTCGACGAAATCCTTTGTTGTGATCTATGCACAACAGGCAATATTTCTTTGCCTCTTCAGACAAGTACCAGACACAAAGATGTCATCCTCCGAGGCCGCCATCCGAACCATCATTCGGGAAACGGGCATTTGTGGCCGAAAAATCTCGTGAAATACGGCAACGATTGATGTGAATGATATGATCATTACCGGATGCGAGACGAGATCCTACTTTTTCCGATAAATCGGAAAAAATCAGGATGACATAGAAAAATGTCTGGCATAGAAGGGATACTTGCTCCTGATGTCATTTCCAGCAAGGGTTATAGGTTGCGACAAGAGAATGTGACACCAATCACCTTTGGGTGATCATCCTAAAGCTTTTAAAGAATCATTTTATGAGGAAACGAATCATACTTCTTGCTACCGTTTTATTTCTGACGGTTCCAATAATCCTTCATGCGCAGACGACCATAAGCGGAACGGTTGTCGACCAGCAGACCCAAAAACCGCTGACCGATGTATCTGTAACTGTATCCGGTACAACAAATAATACCGCAACAGATCAATCGGGAAAGTTCACTCTTTCATATGGGAGACAGATCACAAGCATTACCGTAACCTGCATAGGTTATGAACCGAAAAAGATCTCGATCACCAATACTAAAAAGCCATTGTTTATTGAGCTTTTGCCCTCACAGACAGAACTGCCCGGTATACAGGTGGTTGGAAGCAATCAGCTTCTTCGTTCACAGTCCATCGGCATTTTGACCAGGCATGATCTTGAAC
>Ga0102953_1000847_pt1 | contig 20130 bp, 26 predicted proteins | sample SalPon2A_C_D2_MG_FD_78509 | JGI IMG/M metagenome (GOLD analysis project Ga0102953, IMG submission 78509) | Soil microbial communities from South San Francisco under conditions of wetland restoration - Salt Pond MetaG R2A_C_D2_MG | ecosystem: Environmental > Terrestrial > Soil > Wetlands | place... | reverse complement strand
GATGTGGAGTCCCTGGCAAGGGGCAAAGAGTTGTTCGTGCAGAACTGTGCTGTCTGTCACACGGCGAAAAAGGGGATGGCAAGGGACCGGCAGCGGCAGCCTTACCGACCCCGCCTGCCAACTTTCTCGACACCCATCACAGCGGTATGTACAACCCCGGTGAAAAATTCTGGATCATCGGCAACGGCACCGAAGCGACCGGCATGCGTCCCTTCCCCGGGCTCGGTGCAGCGGACCGCTGGCACCTGATCAACCACATCCTGTCCCTGCAGCAGACTGAGACGGTTGAGGATCTTTTTACTCCAGAGAAGACGCACCACGATTGAGCACTGATTTTCTGCGGGGACTCTTCGTCACTCGGTTGCCTGCTAACATCAGAGCGCCGCAATCACCTGCTGCAGTTTGTCCCGCACCTGCCCGGCAACCGCCCCGAGTTCCGGGTTGTCAATCGCCTGCATCGAGGCGAGGGGATCAACGGCTGATACTTCGATGACCCCTCCCGCCAGCTCACGCAGAATGACATTGCAAGGCAGCATGGTGCCGATTCTGGGTTCGACTTGCAAAGCCTGGTAGGCGAAGTGTGGGTTGCAGGCGCCGAGAATTTTGTAGGGTGTAAAGTCAACTCCCAGTTTCTTTTTCAGAGTCGCCTGCACATCGATCTCGGTCAGGACCCCGAACCCTTCCTCCGCCAGTTTGCTGATCACCAGCGTTTCTGCTTCCGCGAACGCCATGTTCAATTGTCGACTGAAATGATAGCTCATAGAATAATCTCCTCCCCGAACGACATTGTTCAGCTTCAGAAACGGACCTGCAAGCCTGCCCCCCAGCGATAATCTGAGTGCCACTGCGCCCGCAAAGAAAAGTCCTTTGTGAGAGTGTAGGACAGCCCCCCAATGTACTCCCAGTAACTGTCAGTATCGTATTGCACCAGCCCGTCCAGGGACAGGCGCGGAATTAGCTCGAACCTTCTGGCAACGGTCACCCGGGCTTCGCCGTCGCTGCCGACAAAAGCACGGGTTTCCAGCATGAACGGCAACAGGTAACGGAGGCCGGCCACCGCCCGGTCGTCTTCAATTGCGTTACCGATATCGGCACCGGCAAAGAGGGTGAAAAACCGGTTGATGTAGCGATCCCAGGTCAGCAGCGCCTCCCATTCGGTCTCATCGACCTGCCCCCAGCCGACTTCCCACTCGGCACTCAGATTGTTGCGGGTGTTGGCAGTCGTGACGAACCCTTCTGTCATGTTGCTGAGAATCTCGGCCTGACCCCAGGCGTACCAGGAGTCCCGGTAGAGTTTCGGTCTGAGGGCCGCCAGCTGTGGATTCAGGGTGAAGTTTTCATAGCTGACCACCCGGGCCATGCCGCTCTTCAGGTGGTAGAGCAGGTGGCAGTGGAAGAACCAGTCGCCGACTTCGTTGGCGTCGAACTCGATGACCGTGGTCGACATGGGGGCGACATCGACGGTGTGCTTGAGCGGAGCATGATCCCCCTGGCCGTTGATGACGCGGAAGAAGTGTCCGTGCAGGTGCATCGGATGATGCATCATGGTGCGATTGATCATGATGAAGCGCACCACCTCACCTTCCTGGATGCGGATGGCATCGCTCTCCGAAAGGGGCTTGTTGTTGAGGAACCAGACATAGCGCTCCATATCACCATCGAGGGTCAGGCGGATTTCGCGAACCGGTTTGTCGGCCGGCAGGGCGGTGGGGCGGGGCGCGCGGAGCTTTTCATAAGGCGGCCAGGGGCGCTCGGCGCTCATGCCGTCGACCGCCAGCGGTCCCGCCGAGGAAACATCGGCGGCCAGGGGGCGAAAGTCTGTGCCAAAGCGTTTGCCGCTGTGGTCGGCCGCCATTTTTCCTGTCGGTGCGTTTTGCATCGCCGGCATCGCATGCCCTGCATGCGGCGGAGGAGAAGCGGTTTGCGGCTCGTCAAACAGGGACTCCAACTCCGCTTGAGGAACCGCTTTGGACATACTGCCTGCCATCATCCCGTGGCCGCCGTGCTCCATCCCGGGCATGGCCATTGGCGCCATGCTGGAACCATGGTCCATCCCCCCCATCTCCATCGACATCGCTGCCATGCCCGGGGCATCGAATTTGCCGGCCTTGACCTCATTGTCAGCCATTCCCATGGTCCCGGCTGGCGTCAACGCGAAGATCTGGCGCAGGCTGGCGCTGCCCATCCCCTGGTAGAGATTGGGTTTCGGGATATCCGGCGCTACGTGCAGTTCGCCGGTACCGAGCAGGACCGATGCGAAGCCGGAACCGTCCTGGGCGGTGGCGCGCAGTTCAAAGGCGCCGCTGGCCGGAACCTTGATCAGAACATCGTAGGTTTCAGCTATGGCGATCAAAAAACGAGATTCCTCAACCGGCTCTACTGGCTGCCCGTCGGCGGCGATGATGGTCATCGGTCCGCCGGCGTATTCCAGGTAGAAGTTGGTTCCAGCACCACCGTTGATAATTCGCAGGCGGACCGCCTTGCCACCCGCATCCGCCATGCTCAGTTCCGACCGCCCGTTGGCCAGAAAGCGGTCGTAGGAGATGTCCGCGACATCCATGGCCGGCATCCGCTGCAGTTCCCGGGCGAAATAGTCGCCCAGCATGCCAAGCCTGGCGGCTCCGAATATGCTCTGGGAGCTCCCTTTTTCGAGCGCCATCCAGTCGCTCTCCCTTTTCAGGGTGCGCAGCACTTCGTGCGGTTCGACATCGGTCCAGTCCGACAACATCACCACCCGATCGAGATCGGCGGTATGATCTGCTTGGCGCGGGAGAATCTTGATGGCGCCATACACGCCGCTTTGTTCCTGCAGGCTGGTGTGGGAGTGGTACCAGTAGGTTCCGCTCTGACGGATGGGAAATTCGTAGGTAAAAGTTGATCCGGGGGCAATCGGCGGGAAACTGACCAAGGGAACCCCGTCCATCTCCGGCGGCACCAGGACCCCGTGCCAGTGGACCGAGGTTTCGATCGGCATGGCGTTATGCACCCGGATACGCGCCAGATCCCCTTCGGTAAACTGCAGCACCGGACCGGGAATGGAACCGTTGATAGCCATTGCCTCGACGCCCCGATCGGCGATAGTGAATTCCTGCCGAGAAATGGTGAGGTCGTAATCGACCGTGGCAGCCTGGGCCAGTGTCCCGAACGGGCCGACGATCAGGAGCAAGCCGGCAAACAGAAAATATACGCTGCGTAGACCCATGGTTCCCCCTTTGGTGCGTTGACGTTGTTCCTATTCTAACAAACTGGTCGGCTGCAAGTGGCATGAAGGTCTGGACAGTCAAGCCCCGGCCGGCGGAAGGCCCAAAATCACCAGGATTTTGTCGTTCAGGGAGCGGTTGCGATTGTTGCTCGCTACGTTTCCCTGACGCCGAGTCGCTGCCTAGTCTCACCAGAAGCCGCTGATTGATAAGGTACTTGTTTTCATTGCAACCATCCAAGCGATTTTCCTCGTGACGTCTAGCCAGGGCATTTCCCCGACGATGCCGTGCTTCACTTTGAAGAGAACCCTGAAGGCCTTTGTTAAAAGCGAGAAGGCGTACCGATTTTGTCCCAGGTCCGAAAAGCTCTGATAGCGCTGTCGGATGTTCGCCGGCGATTGGACGAGGGGCAGAGTTAGCCACCAGAAGACGTGATATGCGACGCAGGCTTTACGGGCCTGAACTGGCATGCTTCCCCAACGCTGATGGTATGTCCTGCGCGGGCCAGCATCGCTGCCAATTCTAGGGCCAAGCGCATTTCCGAAGCATCCGACACGCGCAGGCGGGCGTGAACTCTGTCGGTTGTCTGTTCTTCCAGCCAGGCGATGAGCGCCTCGCATTCCATTTTCGAGTGAACGGCTTTCTGCTTAATGGTGCCGTCGACCATGAGTGAACTAACTATCTGGATTCCATTGACTTTGATCAGCAGTTCGGTCGTTTCCATTGTTTTTCTCCCAGCGACTTTTTTGTCTCAGAGGATCGGATTCTAGCCTACCTGTCGACATATCTACTGCCACTCTGCGGCCCGGATCCCATTTACACGGGTTTTCATCCGATTGGGCATGGCAAAGCCACCGAATGCCTTCTCTCGGGGCCACAATGAGATTCCCCTGAGTTTTTCCTGATTAGATCGTGACCGATACTGACCCAACCGGTGCCGCGGCGAAAACCAGAGATTCGTTTCGTGGCAATGAGATACTCGAGTCGGGTTCTTTTCACCATGTCGTACTTGCCGTCGGGGTATTGGATGCGGATCACCATAACCATTCTCCTTTCCTGAAACCCTGAAATTCGTGCTTAAATAAGGCTCTTTGCACAAATTGGACCATTGGAGAACGGGACTGTTGGAACCTCGGTCGAGATGTTTCAGAATCTTTCGAAGTAGCTTTAAAGGCCCGTTCTTCGGGCGAAAAGCTACCTCTTTTCCTTTCAACCGGTTTTCGACTGAGTATGAGGCCAGCCTCATGGGGAGTACTGCCCGGATGAAATTGAAGAATATTCGGCTTGAGATGTAGGATATTCTCTCGTTGCCTCTTGCCGTCCCGTGTGAAAGACAGTCTCGACCCATTCCTGTGGTTTGGCACGGACTATGAAACACGACGTTCTATGGGGTACATGTCACTGTCCAAAACTATGGATTTTTAGCTCAAGATTTTCAGTTGCCGCGCCACCCCCCCCTATCTGAGGGAGCGGGCCAGGGTGAGGGGCATCGGGAAAGATGCTTCCTCATTTGGCATTCGGCCACCTATCCAGTTCAGCGGGGCGTCGCTGCTCATGGCAGGCGGTGCTACTTTCCGGCACCCGGACGGAATCCGCGTGGGGATAACAGAAAGGAGAATTCTCATGAAACTAACGGCATTTTCGATAGTGTTTCTCCTGGTTCTTGTGCTCGTCTCTCCCGTCTTCGGAGCATGGGAAGACGCCCTGGAGAATCTCAAGGAAAAAGCGTTGGGAGGGGACGGTCGTGCCGAAGAGGTGTTGGCCGAAATATACCTGACCGGAGAAGGAGTCCCCCGGGATGACGGTGAAGCCCGTTACTGGGCCGAAATGGCTGCGGAGCAGGGACGCCCGAGGTCTCAAAACATACTGGCAACCTTTTTTGCCGCCGGGGCCGCTGGCCGAGTCGACCAGGCGGAAGCCGTCCGCTGGTGGACACTGGCGTCAGAGCAGGGACATGCCGAGGCACAGTACCATCTTGGTCTTCGGTATGCACGGGGCGAAGGGGTGCCGGCGGATTCCCGAAAAGCTCAACATTGGCTGGAAAAATCCGCCGTGCAGGGCACTCCCGCGGCGCAATATGCTCTTGGCGTCATGTTCGAGTTCGGTACAGGGATAGAAGTCAACTCGCAAGAGGCGGCCAAATGGTACGCAAAGGCTGCCCAGGCGGGGCTCGCCATCGCGCAGGAGAACCTGGGGTTGATGTATGCCCGGGGTAAAGGGGTGCCGCAGGATCTGCTGAAGGCGTACTTCTGGACCCGGCTGGCGGCTGACCAGGGCCGGTTGCATGCCAGAAGGCAATTGCAGGAACTGGGCGAGGCGATGACAGGGGGGCAGAAAGCCGAGGCGGGAAGAGCTCTGGAGATTTGGCAGGTGTGCCGTGAAGGGGCCCCTGCCTTCTGCAACATCGACTGGGAAACCCGCTGAAGGCGGCGACAAGGTCCCGTCCTTTGGGCCTGGTTATGGCTATCAATGCCCGAAATGACCAATACCGTGCCAGGGGAAATGAATACAACCGGTCAACGACAGCGTGACTCCAACGAGCAATATGACGACAGCTACATAAACCATTTTTTTCATCAGAACTCCTTTACACATTTTATCTGCCAATAAATCTTCCCAAGAAATAGAAAACATTAACAAAAACAATCTATTAGAGAATCAAGAATGAGACCCGATGAGGTCATCATCGTCAGTACGAGTCCTCCCAATACAACAATCGTGCAGAGGCTTAGTATGGCTAAAAAGATGGCGTATGCCTTTTCATCTGGTTGTAGAATTCCCCAAAAGCCAGCATTTTTATTTGTTTCAAATGCAGAGTTTAGCTGGCCTTCCCCGGAAGGATTGTTTATCCCCAGCAGGAGGCAGCATTGTGAGCACAGTTTAATTTCTCCAGAGGCGGATGCACCACAACCGAGGCAGCCAATCAATGCGGAATTCATGTGACCTTTTCTGGGCAGATTGCCGTGAGGCGTGACTTTGTTCGTTGGAGACAATGCCTGGCTCTCATCTAGCGATGTTTGCGAAAGAGCAAACCATAATGGTAGGGCGGAAGATCAAAGAAATCTTCTCCCCGATGCCTGAGCCCTGCCGCAATTGCCCATTCCATGCATTGTTGTGGCCGTGGTCTTATCGACATGTCCGGGCCACGCGGTGTGGTCGAGTCATGGTTCCAGTGAATAACAGCAATCGTTCCGCCGGGGACCAATATGCGTCTTGCCTCTTCCAACAAGGTGACCGGTTCATTGTGATGGAGAATATTAAAAAGCAGGGCAACTGCAACTGATTCCGCAGAGAGCCCGGTCCCCTCGGCGACAAAATCGCGAAGTTTGGTCTGCACATTGGTGATCCCTGCGCAGCGGCACTTTTTCTTAACCTTTGAAACCATCTCCGGTTCAAGGTCCAATGCGTGAACCGTTCCTGTGGTTCTTGCTGCAGCAACCAGGGTGAAAGTTCCATATCCGCAACCGAATTCGACCACATCCCCATGAATTTCTTCGAGTCCAAGGGTTTGCAGGATGAACGGAGGATCAAAAAAACTGTTCCAGATTGATTCTTCCGGCATGCCGCTGTCTTGAACCTTACTCAAGAGCTTCTCCTAACCCAATTATCTTTACCTTGATAATTTAAGTGATGACTGGCGGCAGTGTCTTATCGCGGGCTATTTTCAATAGAATTGAGAAGTCCTCGCCGAAAACCGGAATGGCGCGACGATGCAGCACCAGGTCGGAAAAGCGTAGATAACGCAGCTGCAGGTTGACCAGCAGCTGCAGGGACGGCCGGCTCATCTGCTGCAGAACCTCCCGTTCGCGGTGGTCCGGAACCACCAGAAAAAATTCCCAGGTCTCCCCGTCAAGCGAGGCAGCCAGGTCGGCAAGCCGCAGCATCCCGGAATAGATGGAGGTGCTTTTCTCGATCTCGAAGGCGCAGACCACCCGGTTATCGACCGGGAAAAGCCATATGACATCGATGAGCGAGGCGGTTTTCGCGGTATTTTCGGGCAGGCCTAGATCTGGGAGCCGTGGGAGGCTCAGATTTGCCAGGATTTTTTCGTTCAGGGAACGATTGCGATCGTTGCTCGCCACATAGACCTGATAGCCGAGCTCCCGACCGAGTTCCACCAGCAGCAGTTGCATGCGAAGGTGCTCGTTTTCCTCGCGATGGTCCCGGCAGATCTCCTCGTGGCGCCTGGCCATGACCCGTTCCCGGCGCTGTTGCGCTTCGATCCCGAGTGCCGGTTCGCTCCCCTCGACCGGCAGCCAGCCGCTGCCAACCTCATACAGCAGTCCGGCCAGTGCTCCGAGATCCCGGGACGACGCCGGGGCGAGCTGCTGGTTCAACTCGATCAGCGCTTCACGCAAAGTCAGGTATCCTGGCCAACAGCCTAGCTTGCAGTTATCCCGGAATAGTCGATTGTATCCCCTTAAAATCGCCGTATTGAAAGGTGGTAACAGGGTCGGATGAAGAAAGTAGAGGATGTTGGCCACCGCCGGCCCCAACCCCTTGATGCCCCAGCTCTCCAGCCGCAGGATCTCCTCGATCAGCCGCTCTTCCCGGTCGGTCGCCAGAATCGCTTCCAGGAACTGTCCGAAACGGCGCTGGTTGGCCTCATTCTCATAGATGTCCGGGATGCGCAGTTTCGGTTTCCAGTAGAAGGGGTGGGCGGCCCCGGCAAAAACCTGTTTCTGTTCGGTGATAACGGCCAGAACGAACTCCAGCGGCGAACCTTTGAAGTCATTGCCGAAGGAGCCGTTCTTGATTGCCGCGACGACATCTTGGGTTCCCCGGCGAATCGACCGGAACGCTTTGAGGCGGGCTTCGTTTTGGACGAACCAGGAATTGTAAACAGATTCGGGATCATTCTTGTACGTCTCGAGCAGTTTCTGACAGATGCTCAGATCCATGGAGCCTCCTCTGGACAAGTAACGTTAATAAATCACACTTCAATTCTGTGAAAATTTTGAATGAAATTGACGAGTTCGGGCTTTAGGGTCATTGCGAGACAGGTAGTAGACAGGGTTTTTGTTGAATCTCTCCCAACAGCCTTTACCGCAGAAATAATATAGTCTGCCGCGATAGCGACAAGTCCCTCTTGCATCTTCCCAGGCGAAGCTGTGGCCACACACCGGATCGGTAACCTCAATCATTGGCAAACCTCCATTCCTGTTACACCTAGCAAAATTGGAACCAACTCTCTGTTGATGCACAACGGCACGAAACTGCGAAGTTTTTTGGACCAGCTAAGAATTGAGTGACTTGATCCCGGAGGATTTTCTACAACGATTTGCCGAATATTCTACGCTGCGATGTGGCGTTCCGGTCGTCATGGCCGAAGGAGATTTGAAGTGTTCGCTGGATATGCGGCTAATTCTTCGATATCACGACGATTTTTTGTGGCATGGGGGGGACCGCAAGACTTGGCATGATTACTGTTACATAGATCAACAAGGCTTTTGCAGTGAGTTTTTCCTTGGAACGAAAATAGTTCGGAGGTTTATGTCATGGCAAAAATCCTGTATGCGGCAAGTTGGTTGCGGAACAAGGAGCGAGGACATGCACCGCTTCGGGTATGAAACTATCCGCTCCTGCACCGAACCGTGTACGAACGACTTCGTCCGCGAGCCGGGATCATGACACGGGGTCTAAGGAATAGGGTGGTCGGATACCCACTGGGTAGAATCGTCGATAGCGACGAAAACCGGTTTAGCAGCAAACGTCGTCCCGATGTTTTTCCTTGACTCTGGTCTAAGGTCCAGGGTTTAGGATGGATTATAAATAACCCAATCTTAAGAAAACCCACTTTTTCGGGAGATCGAAGATGCTTCATTCCCTAACCATAGGCAAGTTGGCAAAAAAGGCAGACGTCAGTATAGACAGCATCCGGTTTTACGAACGGCGCGGGCTCATTGAAGAGCCGATGCGGACGGAAGCCAACTATCGTCTTTACCCCCTGGCGGCAGCTGAACGGCTCAGGTTTATCAAAAAAGCGCAGAAACTTGGTTTTTCATTGGGTGAGATACAGGAGCTTCTGGAATTAAGCCATGACCCGGCTGCTTCCAAAGCCGATGTCAAGAGGAGAACCACGGAGAAAATCGAGGATATCAAGGCCAGAATCCAGGCCCTTGGCAGGATGCTCAGGGCCCTGGAACAATTGGACGAAAGCTGTGATGGGCAAGGACCGATTGCCGAGTGTCCGATCCTAGAGGCCCTGGCCAGAGATGACGGCCATGAGTGTCATCATGAAAGATAGGACGAGGTGATGTATGAATCCGACATTGACAGACATTCTCTGGTACCTCGCGATTGGTGCATTCTTCTTCATGATGCTGCGAAGGGGGGGATGCTGCGGCGGCCATCGGCACAAAGATCAAAAACCGGAAAATAGCGAAAACAAGGTCGAGCATAAACAGTAGGACTAAACATGTCTTGACCGGGCATTCAGGGTAGATAGACATCGAGAGGAGATCATCATGAAACGAGCAGTGGTTGCAGCGGTTCTGATCAGTTTCTTCGTCGGGATCAGCGTCATTTCCAGCTTGGCTGCAGCAGAGCATGAATCACACCACCCCGATGGTGCGCAAGCGGCCGCGACATCCTCCTCCCAGGGAATGATGATGCAGCAGGGGGTGGGGATGAACCAGATGCCCTGCATGGCAGAGCAAGCCACAGGCTCCAAGGCACAGATGATGGGCATGATGGGGCATGGAATGGGTGACATGATGGGCGCAGGCATGTCAGACATGATGAGTATGATGGTTGCCGGGAAAATGGGAATGATTGAAAGGCGGGAAGCGCACATGTTCTTCCTAGATCATGCTGCTGAGCTGGGTCTTTCCACTGAGCAGGTCGGTCAACTTCAGACTCTCTATTCCGACTGCCGCAAGGACAACATCCGCAACGCCGCCGAGGCGAAGATCGCCCGCCTGGAACTGGCCGACCTGCTGGCCGGTGAAGACTGGTCGCTGCAAGAAGCCGAATCCCAGGTTCGTAAAGTACAGAAGTTGGAAGGCGATATCCAGATTCGTTATCTCAAGGCGTTGAATACTGCCCGCAAGGTGTTGACTGCCGAACAATTGAAACAGGCCCGTTCGGGTGACAACCCCGGCAATCCGGACAGCCTGTTTCAATAAACCTTTGATAGCGGAGTGCATCGAGAATGCTGGTCGCAAGACTTCGAAATTTCGTCATCAACAGTTTACGTTTGGCAAGTTGGTTCAACAACGTAGGTTCGAAACTTTTACGGAGGTGACATCATGGCAACAGATCCCATTTGCGGTATGGACGTCCCCGAGAAAGGCGCATTGCATTTACTTCATTTTGAACATGAAACGGTCTATTTCTGTTCAAAAACATGCAAACAAACGTATGCCCAGCGATCTGGAATGGAAAAGCCAGCCTCGAAAAAAGGGATGCTCGGAAGGTTCCTGGAAAAGCTCGCCAAAGACAATAAAGACAGCTTTGGTGGTACACCACCCAAGTGCCATTAACCGGGTTATTCCCACGGGTAGGTATTCAAGGAGGGCCGCGCAATGCACATGGGTAAAATGATATTAATGTTGTTCTTCGCCGTGCAACTTGCCGGGTGCTCAAGTATTCATGCCCGCAGTCGTGTCGTCGCACCGAAAGGGCAGGACGTATTCAAATCTCCTGTTACCAAGACAGACTGGTCACTCCTGTTGAAGCCGGTTCAGTTACATGACGAACTCGACTGGGACTTAGGAGAGGGCACATTGATCAGGTGACCGCTCGCGATGTCATCAACGCCATCGGTGAGCAAGCCCACATGGTTGCCGCTGAAGAAGCCGCGGCATCTCTTGCGGTTCTTGAGCCCCTGACCGCGGTGTGTCAATAATCTGCTGCTGTCAGAGGGAGGGAAACAATCGTATGGCTTTTTCCAGGGAACAGCTCCACGATCTCTACCGAAAACGCGCCGGACGCTACGACCTGACGGCCAACCTCTACTATCTGATCGGTTTCCGCGAGCAGCATTACCGGCGACGGGCGGTGGCGGAACTGCAGTTGCGAAGAGGGGATACCGTGGTGGAACTCGGCTGCGGCACCGGGCTCAATTTTCCCCTGCTGCAGGAGGCGGTTGGCCCCGAAGGGAGAATCATCGGTGTCGATCTGACCGACGCGATGCTGGCCCGGGCCGAAGGGCGGGTTGCCCGTCATGGCTGGCGCAACGTAGAACTGGTTCAGGCCGACGCCGGCAGCTTCGTCTTTCCGGCCGGCGTCAACGCCATCCTTTCGACGTTCGCCCTCACCCTGATGCCGGACTATGCACGGATCGTCCGCGCCGGCCGCGAGACCCTGGCTACCGGGGGGCGATTCGCCATCCTCGATCTGAAGAAATCGGCCACCGCGCCGCGCTGGCTGACCCGCATCATGATCCGGATCACCCGCCCCTTCGGGGTTACTGCCGACCTGACCGCCCGGCATCCCTGGGAAAAGATCGAGAGTGAATTTCCCAGCGCATTTCGGAAAGAGTACTTTCTCGGCTATGTCTACCTGGCCGTTGGCGTGGCCGGTTGCCTTGAGGGTGGCTAACCTATGTATATAAATAAAGGGTCATGACTAGTTAAGCACCTTCGGAGGTGTGATAACTTATTGTCATGACGGGAAAAAACAAGTACGCAAAGCGTTCACGAATTTCAGAGCATCAATTTCGGCACATTGTGCGCCTGTTTGAGGTTGATCTGGACCATCTCAAATAGCCCGACACACGGGTCTGAGTCGCAAGACAATAAACCGTTATTTGAAAGCGATCCTGCAGCGACTCGTTGATTATTGCGATGCCCAATCCCCCTTTTCGGGAGAGGTTGAGGTTGACGAATTCTTCTTTGGAGCACGCCGCATCAAGGGCTAAAGAGGATGCGGCGCTTTTGGCAAAACGATCGTCTTCGGCATCTTTCAACGGAACAGTGATGTCTATATCAAGATCGTTCCCAATTGCTCCAAAGCCACCCTCTGCGGTTATTCGGGGTGAGAGTCAAGATTGAGAGCGTGATCTATTCTGACGGCTGGCGTGGCTCCAATGGCCTGGTCGATGTCGGTTATGGTAAGCATCTTCGCATCGATCACGGCCATGACGAATTTGCAAAAGGTTGCACTCACATCAACGGCATTGAAGGTTTCTGGGATTACGCCAAGACGCGCTTGGTTCGTTTCCGCGGCATGAGTCCAGCAACCTTCAACTTGCATCTCAAAGAGTGTGAGTTTAGGTTTAACCACTGGGACCAGGATCTCTACAAACCGATCCTAGGAATTGTCCGAGAAGAACCCCCTAAAGTGTCATGGCCCATCTTTTACGTTACGGGACTTTTTTAATCTTGACGGCCGGAGGCCCGATAAGTGTTCGGTTTTCCTGAGGGGGAGATTCAAATCACCATAAACACTTAAGGGAGTTCAGATGAAAAAGTTTCTTCTAGTTGTCATCGTTTTATTGCTTGTAGAATTCACCCTTGTTTTAACTGGTTGTGTTCATTTTCCATGGCACGGCATGGGTCATTAGAAATTTGAATCTCCTCAAAAAATTGTAACAATCCCAGAAAGGTGACGGTGCCATTGATGGGCTGATGGGACTATAATTTACGAGGCTCCTAGCATATTGACTATCTGGCGGATAATGATTGAAAAATGAGGGCAACCAGTCTTAGCCGCCCTCATTTAATACTCCTTGGCCATATTCAGAGCAGATACATTGGGCTCATGGCATTCAACAATGATTCCTTTTGTACATCTGTCAAGCCGGACATCCCCTGGAGGACCATGGTCCGATTGGCGAAATCAGCAGCGCTGATATCGGCCATATCAGTCAGATCAAGCGGGGCAAGATTAATCGCCATCTGCACGTCGATCAAGTGAACCAGCATCAGGTCATATTGCAGCTGCAGCATACCTTTGGCGGGACCTGGGGGCAGCAGGCTCAAATCGGGGGCGCTCGGCATGCTCACCGGAGAGAGGTTCGAGAGCTGAGTCGTCAGGACCGAAGTGGTGGCAGTGTAGTTCATCCCCGGAATTGAAGGGAGCAGATTGGTCGCCGCGACCATCATGGTTGACCAGTTCTGGAGTGCTCCACCGACGGTTGACTGCATCATGCCCAGGTTCAATCCCGAAAGCATTGATCCTGACAGCATTCCTCCGCCGACCATGCCTCCCATTCCATTCATATTGTCAGCCATAAAACCGAGCATATCTCCAATCTGCGTGGAATCAGCGATTGTGACCATATTGAAAGAGTCGAAGGCACTCTGCATATCCATTTGCATGGTACTGAGCGCCGCATCAAGGGTGGCAGGAGCCGGCAGGGTTGTCGGATCAACGAAGGCCTGTTGGCAAAAGGTCTGCCGCGCCGTGTCCATGGCATCCTGCAAGGTGGTCATCGCCATGGTGAAGTTCTGGCTCTCGGTGGCCGTCGCCCCGACCACGGGCATGGCCGTGGCGTAGCTGCGTAACTGTCCCATCATTTGGGATTGCTGGGTTCCAGCCATGAAAGTTGCCCGCATGGCGGCAACATCCACTGCGGAGATGTTATTGAGTGCCATAGAGTTATCCATGGCCTGCCCCGCATGATCGAAAGCTGCCGCCAGCAGCGTCGGATCGATGCCAGCCGCTTCCCCAACCTGGAACATCTCGGTCATCAACTGGGCATTCGCCATGCCAAATCTCCCGGCAGCGGAGGTGCTGGAAACCGTGTCATCCACGGCGGTTTTGTAGTTCGCAGCAAAGGTCCGCATGGTATCCATGAGACCGGCTTGGAAACTGGTCATCTGCGTACCGGTAGTGCCGTTCATGCTGAGATAGTCACTGAAGGCCGCGGCGGCTTCAGAGGCCAATGAGCCGAAGGCACCAGCGTCGCTCATGGCGCCGGTCGCAATCATGGTCAGTGGGAACATGGTCCGTAGCGCGGCATCGCCGGTGTTGGTAGCCCCCGGCATGGCCTGCAGAGCGGCCTGAGTCTGGCCGTGACTAATTTCACTGACCCCCATCTGCATCTGCTGCCCGGGTGTCGGAGCAGGGACCAGCGACTGCCGTACCATTTGGCCACCGGCACTGTCCATGATCTGCACCATCAAAAAGGGAGTGCTACTGGTGTCGGGAACATCATTGAACTGAAAGTGGAGCTTGCCGTTGACGTCGGTCGTGGCAGCCATCTCCTCCACCACTGTCTGCTGACCAGTCGCAGTAACAGTACGAAGCTGCACTGTATAGTTATGATTGGCGGTTAAGGCCCAGGCGCTGGCGTTGCCCAGCGCCACAAAAAGCAGGGCCAAACTCAACAGAGTGTTTATCTTTTTCATGGGGTTCTCCCTTGCACGATAAGAGTCTGAATTGTTGAAATGGTCACTGAGCGCTACCGCTCAAGGTTGCTCCGGTCGTGGTTGACGTTGACGAACCACTCCCGCAGGCACTCAGCCCCGTGATCATGATTAATGTCGTCAGTACGATCAGTGCCAGGTGTAATTTTTTGTTTTTCATGGTTTTACCTCCTTTGATTTTTGTGTGGATGAGTAACTTTCAGGGGCCAATAACCCCGAGTCATCGGCCGGACTGCGATTCTGTTCCCTGGTTGACAACGCCAGTTATTTAACTATGTTCCAGGAGCCATCAGCCGTTCGACATGCCGTGCCATAGGCCCTGCTCTCCTGGCCGTCTATGACCACGGTCTGCAGGTATTCGCGACAATAGTCATTTTGAGAGGTCTGGTAGGTTTTGATCGGTGTCAGGTTTCCGCAATGCTGATTGTCAGGGTTCGCCCAGTGACTTGTCTCCTGACTGTGGTTATGTTCCAAGCCATCTTGCAGGCCCTGGTTTATCGCCAGTCGATCTGTCTGATCAAGGGCATGACCCAATTCTTGACCTATCATGGCCCCAGCCAGAGTCCCGGCCGCAACGGAAATCAGGCGACCATGGCCATGACCAAGCTGTGCGCCCAGCAAGGCACCAGTACCCGCCCCCAACAAAGTCCCTCCCTGTTCTTTCGGCCCGACCCCGGGTGCACAGCCCGCCAGAAGCAGAAGGACCAGCAGGGTCCAGATGAAAGATTTATTCATGATCTTACTCCTTTGGAAAATATTAAGTAGCGTCCAGCTTTTGGCGCTTCACAACCTTTGACGGCTGAACTCTGGAAAGGTTTACAAAAAATTGTCGGATTATTTTTTTGTTTCAAGGGGCTGTCGATTGCCACTCCCTAAAAAAATGATTCGCCGGGTAAACCTTTTATACCCTTCATGCGTCCAACCTATAGATTCCGGCAGAGGCACCGATTCTCGTGAGCTGAATCAGCAGAATTGTTTCTCAAGCGGCATTGACGTGCAAGGAATACGCAGATACGCTCACCAGATGGATGCAGGTACGGAAAAGATACTTTTGACCCAGCTTCAGGCCGGGGATGAGGGCAGCTTCGCAGCGCTGATCAATACCCACTCCGCGCGTCTGGTCGGCATGGCCTGGCGGATGGTCGGTAATCGCGAGGATGCCGAGGATCTGGTTCAGGAGACTTTTATCCGGCTGTATAAGAATGTTGCAAAATTCCGTGGTGACAGCGGCCTGTCGACCTGGCTTTATCAGATCCTCAGTCGTCTGGCGATTGATCATCTTCGGCGTCAGAAACTGAAACAGAAGTTTTTTTTCTTGCGCAACACTGAGGATGAACAGGATCCGCTCGAACAGGCGGCCGACCCGGGGTTGAATCCGGGAGAAATCTACCTGGCCGGGGAAGCGGGACGCAAGTTGAACAAGGCTATGGATAAACTATCGGCAAGACAACGGATGGTTTTTATCCTGCGCCATCATGAAGGAATGCCGCTTAAGGAGGTTGCCGAGGTATTGGAACTTGAAGTCGGGACGGTCAAGGCCCATCTGCACCGCGCCATTCACTTTTTGCGCAACGAATTAAAAGACCTGCAAGGGGGTCTGTTATGACCAGTAAAACACAATTCAACGCCTGTCCGACGGAGCAGCTCATCCTTTTCCATTATGGCGATCTGGATGACGCTGACAAGCTGCAGGTCGAGCACCACCTGCAAGCGTGTTCTGACTGCCGTAGCAAACTGGGTGAACTGAGGAAGTTTTTAAATCAGGTACCGACAGGCGTGCCCGAAATCACGGCCAGCGAGCTGAGGAGCTTCACTTCCCGCGTCATGCATAATCTGCCGCGCCAGCCTCGTTTCAGTCGCCCTGCGCTGGGCTGGGCGTTGGCCGGAGCCCTGGTGTTGCTCCTGACCCTGAACCTGCGGCAGCAGATAGAACCACCTGCCCCCGCACCCGCTCCGATGGTGGCCGAACAGGAAGTGCTTGACCGGCTTGAACTCCTGCAGAACCTTGATCTCCTTGAAAACCTCGATCTGCTGCAGCAACTCGCAAGTCAGGGATAGCCGGATGAGGAAGGAGTTCATACTGAATTGGATGGTGATTTGTCTTCTGTTTTTTCAAGTTACTCCAGTGGTTGCTGCCGAACAGGCTGAAGATCAACCGAAAGAGCCAGAGATTCACATCAGTGCCGAGGACCAGCAGGTCATCGCACACATGGAGCTTTTACAACAGATGGATATGTTGAAAGATTTGAACCTGTTGACCGGTGAGGATGAGAAAAAATGAAAATATTTCGGATGCTGATCTTCCTCTCGCTGCTGCTTCTGTCGGTCAATGTGTCCGCGGAGGAGCGGGTGATTTCCCAAGGTCAACCTGAAGTTAGGATCGAAACACCTCTGGATTCGCAAGCTGTGCAGCGCTGGCAGCAGCTTTCTCCTGAACAGCAGCAGGCATTGCGTGAGCGCTACCAGCAGTATCAGGCGCTTCCGGCAGAAGAGCAGCAGCAGTTGCGTCAACGGCTGCAGCGATTTAAAACTCTGGATGCTTCACATCAGCAGCAGATCCAGGAGCGCTTTAAGCGCTGGCAAGCCCTGCCGCCTGAACGGCGCGAACAATTGCGTCAGACTTATCGGGATTTTAGCAAACTGACGCCCGAACAGCAGCAGCAACTGCGTCAGGAGCTGGAGCAGTTGAACGATCTGCCGGAGGCCGAGCGCGCCGAACGGGTCCAGCAATTGCGGCATAATTATATGGGGGGCCAGCACAATATGGGACCGGCGGGCGGTATGCAACGCATGCCGATGCGGCGGATGGGTCACTAGGAGACTGTCGGACTTGTAGGATGAATGAAACCTTGAAAGGAGAGTATATGAAAGTCTGGAAGTACCTGACCCTCAGGTGCGGATTGCTTTTGGTTCTCCCTGGCCTGCTCTTCGGCCTCTCAACCAGCGCGCTGGGGGCATCTAATCAGCAACTCTCCGTGAGTCTCGGGTTTGATTTCGCCAGCGGCAACTACGGAACATCTCAAACGACTGACAGTTACAGCATCCCGCTGATTATCGGCTATTACCCCACTGAACGTCTCGATTTCTCGCTGGAGATTCCCTATCTCTATCAGAATGCCGGTTCGACCGTTTCTCTGGGAGGGATGCGTTTTCCGATGCAGACCTCTGGTAGCGGGATGGGTGGCACGGGCGGCGGAACAACTTCCAGCCTGACCAACTCGCAAAGTGGCCTCGGGGACATGACCCTGACAGCGGGCTATGTTCTGCTTTCTGACTCTGCAACAACACCGACGCTAAGACCTCTCGTTTATGTCAAAGCCCCTACGGCCGATAAAGATAAAGGTCTCGGAACAGGAGCCTTCGATATTGGGGGGGGGGTGAGTCTCGGTAAAGTCTTCGGAGACTGGTCGGCCTACACCGAAGTGCTCTATGTTGCCCCTGGTTCCACCTCTGCCTATAACCCGGATAACTATTGGACCTATCAGGGCTCCCTGAGCTACGAATTGACCCAAAAGCTAGATGTCGGACTTGCTCTTTCCGGAGCGACAGCTGCCTTTGCCGGTAATTCCGCTGCACTGGAGGTCCAGCTGAAGTCCAGTTACCGGGTATCAGAACAGAGTAACATCGGTGCCTATATGGGGCAGGGCTTAAGTGACAGTAGCCCCGATTACACGGCCGGCTTTTACGGCGGAGTCAGTTTCTAGAGCCCCAAGCGATCTCCTATCTGCATCAAACTTGGCCTTTCGTGCCTTATTTTATCTTGTCTCTGCCCTGAGTTTGAGGCCAAGGACATCAGTCTGCCCGCAGGTCTTGCACGCATGAATCTACCCGTTTTTATGGTGTTCACCGGACTGGGCGCGGGGATCTGGGTTGTGATCCTTGCGTTGGCCGGTTATCTGATCGGTAACAATCAGGAGCTGGTCGGTCGCTACCTCCACCAGAGTCTGCTTGTGGTGACGGGCTCATGCCTGCTGCTGGTTGTCGGCTATGCCTTGGTCCGTAAATCACGCCAAGTAGGGTATCAGAAGAACCGCCAAGAAGAGGTTCCGCTTGACGGCCAGAACTGAAAAGCAGGGTTCCTCGGAGGATGTCAACCCTGGCCGGCTGCCGACCACTGTTTGGGCGCTCGGTTTTGTTAGCCTGTTCATGGATGTCTCCTCGGAGGTCGTGCACAGTCTGCTACCGGTGTTTCTGGTCAGCGTGCTTGGGGCCGGGGTCCAGATGGTAGGTTTGATCGAAGGTGTTGCCGAGGCAACGGCGATGATCTCGCGGGTTTTTTCCGGGACGCTGAGCGACTGGCTGGGGCGGCGAAAAATTCTCGCCTTGGTCGGTTATGGATTGGGAGCTTTGAGCAAACCCTTGTTCGCTCTGGCGCCAGGCATCGGGCTGGTGTTTACCGCCCGTTTTGTCGATCGTATCGGCAAAGGAGTGCGTGGTGCGCCTCGCGATGCTCTGGTAGCTGATGTCACCCGGCCGGAACAGCGCGGAGCCGCCTACGGCTTGCGCCAATCCCTCGACAGTGTTGGTGCATTTGTCGGCCCGCTGCTGGCCATCGGCCTGATGCTGCTGACTGGTGACAGGTTCCGCCTCGTATTTTGGCTCGCCTTCATCCCTGGGCTATTGGCTGTTCTCCTCCTTTTTTTGTGGGTCAAAGAGCCCGCACCCCATTCAAGACATAAGTTCAGATTTCCATTAAGTCGACAGAATCTGGCCTTTTTGGATCGTCGCTACTGGCGAGTGGTCTTGGTCGGCGCAGTCTTTACGCTTGCTCGTTTCAGTGAAGCCTTTCTGCTTCTGCGAGCTGACAATTTTGGCCTTCGAGCCAGCCTGATCCCGCTGGTTCTTGTGGTTTTGAATATTGCCTACAGCTTGACTGCCTACCCGGTCGGGCAACTCTCCGACCGAATCGGTCGCAAGGGGCTGATGGCATTTGGCTTGCTGGTGCTGATTGGTGCCGACCTGCTGCTGGCTTTTGCCGGAAATTTCTGGTGGGTATTTGCCGGCGCAACCTTGTGGGGTCTACACATGGGACTGACTCAGGGGCTGCTTTCGGCCCTGGTCGCAGAGGCAACCGCACCCCAGTTGCGAGGAACCGCTTTTGGCGTTTTTGGTTTGATTAGCGGAGTTTCGATTCTTTTAGCCAGCCTGCTGGCCGGATGGTTGTGGCAACATTATGGCGCAGCCGCCGCATTTTCCAGTGGGGCCATAATAGCGGCTTTCTCACTGGTAGGATTTCTGTCAGTAAGCTTCGATGGGCAACCTCAGAGCCAAAAGCCCGAGTAGAAATACGGGGATGACCAGCATTAAACCGTTACCTAAGTACCTTACTTCAAATTTCGATCCAACCCCCGATACTGAATCGCCTCCGCCAGATGCGGTTGCCGGATGTTCTCCTCGCCCGCAAGATCAGCGATAGTCCGCGCCACCTTGAGAATGCGACTGTAACTCCTGGCCGATAGCCCAAGTCGATCCGTCACCATCTCCAGCAGTTTGTGCCCCTGTTCATCAACTGGACAGAACTTGCGGATGTGGCGGGCGGCCATGGAAGAATTGGAGTGCAGACCAAAGGGTGCAAGGCGTTCACGCTGGATGTTTCGTGCTGCCTCAAACCTGGT
>Ga0102953_1000846_pt1 | contig 20138 bp, 14 predicted proteins | sample SalPon2A_C_D2_MG_FD_78509 | JGI IMG/M metagenome (GOLD analysis project Ga0102953, IMG submission 78509) | Soil microbial communities from South San Francisco under conditions of wetland restoration - Salt Pond MetaG R2A_C_D2_MG | ecosystem: Environmental > Terrestrial > Soil > Wetlands | place... | reverse complement strand
TCCTCCACGCCGCCGCACGCGGCGAGAACATCACCGTGATCTTCATCAACAACGCCATCTACGGCATGACCGGCGGCCAGATGGCGCCCACCACCCTGCCGGGTCAGCGCACCACCTCCTCGCCGCTGGGACGGGACGTTCACACCCAGGGCTACCCCCTGCGCATGAGCGAGCTGCTGTCGCAGGTCGACGGCGCCGCCTACGTCGCCAGGCGCAGCCTCCACGACGTGGTCAACATCCGCCGCGCCAAGAAGGCCATCCGCAAGGCGTTCGAGACGCAGCAGCAGGGGCTCGGCTTCGCGATGGTGGAGCTGCTCTCGAGCTGCCCCACCAACTGGGGCGTGGAGCCCCAGGAAGCGCTGGAGTTCATCCGCGACGAGATGGTGCCCGCCTACCCGCTGGGCGAGTTCAAGGTGCCGGACGCAGAGGCGGCGTCCGCCGGCCGTACGTCCGAGCGCGCCGGTGCCGGCCCCGGGCCGAGCGGCCGCGGCGAGGCGGCCGCCGTGAAGGAAGGCGACGCGTGATGCAGACCGAGATCGTCATCTCCGGCTTCGGCGGCCAGGGTGCGCTCTTCGCCGGGCAGCTGCTGGCCTACGCCGGGCTCGACGCCGGCATGCACACCACCTGGTTCCCCTCCTACGGCCCCGAGATGCGCGGCGGCACCGCCCACTGCACCGCCATCCTCTCCGAGAAGCCGATCGGCTCGCCGGTGGTACGCAACCCGCGTGCGGCCATCGTGCTGAACCTGCCCTCGCTGGACCGTTACGAGCCGCTGGTCAAGCCCGGCGGCGTGCTGGTGGTGAACAGCTCCATCATCGCCAGACGGCCCCGGCGCAGCGACGTGGAGGGCCTGATGGTCCCCGGCGACGCCGTCGCCCGGGAGCTCGGCAGCCCGCGCGTCGCCAACCTGGTGCTGCTCGGCGCGCTGCTGAGCGCGTTGCCGGTGCTGGAGCTCGCGCAGGTCGAGGCGACGCTCGAGCACGTCATCCCCGCGCACCGGCGGAACCTGCTCGAGCTCAACCGGGAGGCGCTCCGCCGTGGCGGCGCGCTGGCGCGGGGGGAGGCGGCCGCGACCGCCTAGCCACGCAGCGCCGCCCGCAGGAGGGACGGCACACCACCTCAGGTAGCACCGCGCTCATCGCCCCCACCGAGGCCGGGCCTATAGTGGCGCCAATCGAAGCGCGCCGGCCCACGGTTGCGTTCCGGACGCGTTCGGGACGCGCCGCCCGGTCCTGCGGGGGAGGAGATGCGTCATGGCGTTCATGCTCAGCAAGCCCAAGCGGTCCGTCCGAACGCCGAAGAAGGGCTGGGATCCTTCGACGTGGGCCACGCGCGTGCCGCTCGCGCACACCGAGAACTTCCAGGAGGTGTTCCGGGCCGCGTGGGAGAACCGCGACCGGGCCGGCTACGCCTGGCGGATCCTCTCCGACGGGGTCTGCGACGGCTGCGCGCTGGGCACCAGCGGCATGCGCGACTGGACCATCGACGGCGTGCACCTCTGCAACGTGCGGCTCCGGCTGCTGCGCCTGAACACGATGGGCGCCCTGGACCCCGCCGAGCTGGCGGACGTCTCCAAGCTCAGGGGGCTGCGCTCGCGGGAGCTGCGCGCGCTCGGGCGCCTGCCCCACCCGATGGTGCGCCGGCGCGGCGAGCCCGGCTTCTCGCGTCTCGCCTGGGACGAGGCGCTCGACCTGATCGCGGAGCGCATCCGCGGCACGGAGCCGGACCGCACCTACCTCTACCTCACCAGCCGTGGCATCCCGAACGAGACCTACTACGTGGCCCAGAAGGCGATGCGCGCGCTCGGCACCAACAACGTCGACAACGCCGCCAGGCTGTGCCACTCGCCCAGCACGGTGGGCCTGAAGGCGGGCCTGGGGGTGGGCGCCACCACCGTCTCCTACACCGACCTCATCGGCACCGACGTCGTGACCTTCATCGGCTCGAACGTGGCGAACAACCAGCCTGTGGTGATGAAGTACCTCTACCACGCCAAGAAGGCGGGCACGAAGGTGGTCACCGTCAACCCCTACGGGGAGCCCGGCATGGAGCGTTACTGGGTGCCCTCGGACATGGAGAGCGCCCTGTTCGGAACGCGGGTCAGCGACCGCTCCTACCGCATCGCGCCGGGCGGCGACCAGGCGTTCCTGCGCGGCACGCTGAAGGCCATGCTGGCCGCGGGCAGCATCGATCGCGCCTTCGTGGACACCCACACCGAAGGCTTCGACGCCCTGACACAGCTCCTCGACGGCCTCACCTGGGAGGCGCTGGAGGCGGCCAGCGGCGTCACGCGTGCCGACATGGAGAGCTACGCCGCCCTGCTCGGCGCCGCCGAGCGGGCGGTGTTCGTGTGGGGCATGGGCATCACGCAGCACGCGTTCGGCGAGGAGAACGTCCGGGCGATCATCGACCTGGCCCTGTGCAAGGGCTTCGTGGGCCGCGAGGGCTGCGGCCTCATGCCCATCCGCGGCCACTCCGGCGTGCAGGGCGGCGCCGAGATGGGGGCCTACGCAACCGTGCTGCCCGGCGGCCGGCCCGCGAACGCCGAGCACGCCGCCGACCTGTCGGAGCTGTACGGCTTCGAGGTGCCCACCGGCAAGGGGCTGACCACGCCCGAGATGCTCGACGCGGCTCGTGAGGGCCGCATCGACGTGTTGATGGCGGTGGGGGGCAACTTCCGTGAGGTGATGCCGGGGCCGGGCGCCAGCGATGAGGCCCTCGCCCGCATCGGGCTGCGCGTCCACATCGACATCGTGCCGAGCAGCCAGATGCTGCAGGATCCCGCCGACACGGTGCTGCTGCTGCCGGCCACCACGCGCTACGAGATGCCCGGCGGCGTGACCGAGACCTCCACCGAGCGGCGCATCGTCTTCAGCCCGGAGGTTCCCGGCCCGCGCATCGCGGAGGCCCGGCCGGAGTGGCAGGTGCTCTCCGAGATCGCGGCGCGCGCGAAGCCGGAGGTGGCGGACAAGGTTCGCTTCGAGGACACGGCCGCCATCCGCGCGGAGATCGCGCGCGTCATCCCCATGTACGAGGGCATCCAGCACCTGGCGAAGAAGGGCGACCAGGTGCAGTACGGCGGGCCGAGGCTGTGCGAGGGCTGGACCTTCCCCACACCGAGCGGCAAGGCGCAGTTCATGGTGGCGGCGCCGCCGGAGCTCGGGCGCGAGGACGGGCGCCTGGTCGTCGTCACCCGCCGCGGCAAACAGTTCAACAGCATCGTCCAAGAGGATGTGGACCCCTTGAACGGCTTCCCCCGCGACGCGGTCCTCCTGAGCGAGGAGGACGCGCACCGGCTCGGCCTCGGGCGGGGGGAGGCCGTGGTGCTGGAGAACGAGCGCGGCGCCTTCCGCGGGCGGGTCTTCACCGCCGACGTCGCGCCCGGGTCGGTCCAGCTGTGCTGGCCGGAGGCCAACGTGCTCGTCGACCCCCAGGCACGCTCGCCCAACGCCCACATCCCCGCCTACAAGGACGCCACCGCGACCGTCCACCGCGTCGGCACGCCCGAGGCCGTCAGGGCCGAGTCCACGGCCGCGGCGACGGCGCTGCGCGTATGAACGCCAGCGGCGCCCGCGCGGTCGGCAAGGTAGCGGTCACGCGCGTGGAGGACGGCCGCCGCCGCCCCGCCGAGCGCGACCTGGTGGCGGCGGAGGAGCCGATGGAGATCCGCCTTGCGGCAGGCTCGCAGTCCCCGGAAGCGAGCGCGACGGGCTCGACCGCCGGCGCCGCGGGCACCAGCGTGGCCGTCACCATGCGCACGCCCGGCAACGACTTCGAGCTCGCCGCCGGCTTCCTCTACGGCGAGGGGATCGTGCGGGAGCGCGACGAGATCCTGTCGCTGCGCTACTGCATCGACGAGTCGGAGCCCGAGCGCCACAACATCGTCAACGTACGGCTGCGCTCGGAGGCGCTCCCGCCGGCGGAGCGCCTGGAGCGGCACTTCGCCGTGACGAGCGCCTGCGGGGTGTGCGGCAAGGCCCACCTCGATGCGCTCGAGGTGCGCTGCCCGGTGCCGCTGTCGGGCGGGCCCACCGTGTCCCCGGACACGCTCGCGAGCCTGCCGGGGAAGCTCCGCGCGGCGCAGACGCTCTTCGGCCGCACCGGCGGCCTGCACGCGGCGGGCCTGTTCGATGCCCGCGGCGAGCTGCTGGCCGTGCGCGAGGACGTGGGCAGGCACAACGCCCTGGACAAGCTGGTCGGCTGGGCGCTGCTGGAGGGGCGCCTGCCGTTCGACGAAGGCGTGGTGTGCGTCAGCGGTCGCGCCAGCTTCGAGCTGCTGCAGAAGACGGTGACCGCAGGCGCGCCGGTGTTCGCGGCGGTGTCGGCGCCGTCGAGCCTGGCGGTGGCCGTCGCGGAGCGCTTCGGCGTGACGCTGATCGGCTTCCTGCGGGGCGAGCGCTTCAACGTCTACAGCGGGGGCGAGCGCGTGCTCGCGCGGCCGCGCGCCGGCCGGGCCGCGACGGGCGAGGGCCCCCGGGCCGCGGAAGGCGGGTGAGCACGGGCATGGCCGACACGGGACGTGAGCGTGACGAGCGCGCTCCCCGAGACCCGGAGCGCAACGCGAACGACGAGAGCGAACGGAAGTACGACCTCTACGGCGAGCGCTTCAAGGCGGACCCCTTCCCCACCTTCGCGGCCATGCGCGAGCAGGACCCGGTGCTCAACCAGCTCGGGCTCGACGGCAGCGCCCGCGGCTGGTTCCTGAGCCGCTACGAGGACGTGGAAGCCGCCCTCAGGGACGACCGCCGCTTCGTGCGCGACCCGGCCCTGGCCGGGCACGAACCGCCGCGCTCGGGTCTCGACGCGCTCCTCAACGACCACATGCTCAGCCGCGACGGCGGCGACCATCGCCGCCTGCGGGCACTGGTGCAGCAGGCGTTCACGCCCCGCCGCGTGGCCGCCCTGCGCCCGCGGGTGCAGGCCCTGGCCGACGCCCTCGTGGACGGCGTGGCGGGCCGCGGCGCGATGGACCTCATCGCCGAGTTCGCCTTCCCGCTGCCGACCACCGTCATCCTGGAGATGCTGGGGGTGCCGCAGCGCGACCGCGAGCATTTCCGGGCGTGGTCGAACGCACTCATCGCGCCGGCGCTCGACGCGGCCAGCCAGGCCGAGGCGGTGTCCCTGCTGAGGGAGTTCACCGACTACCTGCGCTCGCTCTTCGCGGAGCGGCGCGCGCACCCCACCGACGATCTGCTGACCGCCCTGCTGCAGGCCGAGGAGGCGGGCGACCGGCTCACCGAGAGCGAGCTGTTCAGCACCATGGTGCTGCTCATCGTCGCCGGGCACGAGACCACCGTGAACCTGCTCGGCAACGCCGTGCTGGCGCTGTCGCGCAACGAAGGCGCCCGCGGCGCCCTGCTGCAGGCGCTCCATCGCGGCGACGCGGATGCCGTGCCGCGCGCCGTCGAGGAGTTCCTGCGCTACGACGGCTCGGTCGAGCGCGCCATCATCCGCTGGGCGGCCGAGGACGTCGAGCTGCGCGGCCGCCGGATCCGGCGGGGCGACCCCGTCATCCTCATCCTCTCCTCGGCGAACCGCGACCCGCGGGCGTTCGCGGCCCCGGACACCCTCGACCTCGAGCGCGCCCCGAACCCTCACCTGGGCTTCGGCAAGGGGCCCCACTACTGCCTCGGCGCCCCGCTCGCCCGGCTGGAGGCGGACGTGGCGCTCAGCACCCTGCTGGGGCGGCTGCCCGGCCTGCGCGTCGCGCCCGGCGCCGAGCTACGCTACCGGCCGCTGCCCGGCTTCAAGGCGCTTGAGCGGCTGCCCGTGGTGTGGGACCTGCCCGCCGAAGGCTGATGCGCCCCGCCGGGGCCCCGTCCCCAGCCGCCGGAACGCCCGCCGCCGTCCCCGAACGGCCGCCGAACGCCGGGCTCCGTAGGCTCGTCCTGCGCCGCCCCGGCCGCCCGGCCGGGACCGGACGGCGCGGAGAGGGGCACACCATGCCGCCCATCGAGCTGCGAACCGACAGCACCGTCACAGACATCGCCGCCCGGCAGGACCCGTTGCGCGAGCGCTACAAGATCGCGCCCGAGGAGGCGATGATCACGGACCGGGCGCGCACCGCGGAAGGGCGCCTCGAGGACCCCGTCCACGTGTGGTGCGTCCCGGGAAGCCGGGACTACGGCGTGCGCTGGCCGCTCGGTATCCACCAGGCGGTGGGCGGCCTGCACGACGGCCCCAACCCCGGCGACCTGTTGTGTGCGGCCCTGGCGGCGTGCATGGACTCGGTCGTGCGCATGATCGCGAACCGCCACGGCGTGACGCTCGAGGCGCTGGAAGTGGACGTGCAGGGCGAGGTGGACGTGCGCGGCACGCTCTGGGTCTCCAGCGAGGTTCCCGTGGGCTTCCAGCGGCTGCGCTGCGCCATCCGGATCACGCCGGCCGCCGGCACCGACCCCGCGCTGGTGAAGCGTCTCCTCACCGCCGCCGAGTACAGCTGCGTCAACCTCCAGACGCTGCGCCACGGGGTTGCGGTGGAGACCGAACACCACGTAACAGCGCCGCCGGCGTAGCCCCGGGCGGATCCTCACACGCTGGCAGCAGGGTCGACCAGGCCGCTGCGGATGGCGTACAGCGCGGCCTGCGTCCGGTTGTGCAGGTGGAGCTTGGCGTATAGGTCGCTGAGGCGGTTGCGAACGGTCTTCTCACTGCAACCGAGACGCTCGGCCAGGACGCGGTTGTCGCTGCCTCCGACGAGGAGCTCGAGCAGCGCCCGTTCCGACTCCTTCAGGCCCGGCGCTCGCGACGCGATCAGCGGGGCCGGCGGCTCGGGCGCGAGCTCGGGCACGTCACCGGGCTCCTCCCCGTCGGCGACCCGCAGCAGCACCTCGATGAGGGCGTGGGTACCGACACGCTTGGAGATGCGGGCGACCGCAACCGACCCGCCGTCGTCGAGCTCGCCCAGGTCCCCCTCGTCATCGCGCAGCGTCACCAGCTTCAGGCCGGGGTCCTCCTCGTGGATGGCGGTCGCGGCGTGGACGCCGTCGACGGGGCTCAGCAGGGCGTCGAGGACGGTGACGTCGGGGTGGACCCCGAGCGCCCACCGGAGGGCGTCCTTGCCGCTGCCGACGTCGCCGACGATGCGCAACCGGGGCGAAGAAGTGAGCACCGCGGCGAGCGCCTGCCGCACCATCAGCTGCGGGCTGCACACCAGGACGCGCACCTCACCCGCGGATGGCCCGGTACCCCGACGGGCACGGAGGCCCACCCTGCCACTGCTCGAAAGTGCGTTCGTCGCGATCATCTTCGCCTTCCCCTTCCGACACGGGACATCCGTCCCGCCTCCCCTGCCTCAGGGTGGCCCACGCGGCGCCGACCGCGGTCGGCGCCTTCCTGGACCGGCGTGTCGGAAAAAGTCCTACATACACCGGGAGACGGCGTGCTGCTCGGCTTTCGCGGCCCCGATTCGGCGGGGGCCGAACGTCCCGGCGTCAATCTCCCGAAGCGTGGCTGTGGAGGCGCTCGTGCAGCCTGGAGAGGAAGCGCGCGTGGCCGCGCCCGCCGAGCGACAGCGTGCGGTACACGGCCCGCTTGAGGGCGTCCTCCACCAGCACGAACACCAGGCAGTACGCCCACACCGCGCCCACCGTCCACCACGGGATCGCGGCCACGAACACGCCGAAGCCGACGATCAACACCGCGATCCCCTGGGTCGCGAGGATGGCGGCCAGCAGCGCCGGCGCCGGGAACGGCCGCGACCACAAGGGGCCGCGCGTCCGCGTCACGAACAGCGTCAGGTGCCCGGCCACGGCCAGCTTGAGGTAGATGAGCGTCTGGAGCTGGGTCGCGTCCAGCGGGAGGTAGGCGCGCGCCAGGGCCAGCATGAGGAAGGTCTCGAGCACGCCCATCAGACCCAGCGACGTGGCCACGGTGAGTACCCGCCGCATGTCCCACCGCACCGGCTGCGGGTACACGGGCGTGTTGTCGAAGGCGATGGCGAGGATCGGCAGATCGTTCAGGAGCGCCAGCAGGATGACCATGATGGCGGTGATCGGGTAGGTGTGGAAGACGATCATCGCCAGCGTGACGAAGAAGATGATGCGGATGGTCTCGGTGATGCGGTAGATCGCGTAGGAGTTCATGCGCGCGAAGATGCGCCTGGCCTCCTCCACTGCCCGCACGATGACCGACAGCCCGGGCGCCGTGAGCACCAGCGCGGCCGCGCTGCGCGCGGCGTCGGTCGCGCCGCTCACGGCGATGCCCACGTCGGCCTGCTTCAGGGCGGGAGCGTCGTTGACGCCGTCCCCGGTCATGCCGACGATGTGGCCGCGCGCCTGCAGCGCCTTGACGATCCTGTACTTGTGCTCCGGGAAGACCTCCGCGAACCCGTCGGCGCGGTCCACCCACGCGCCTGTCTCCTCCTCGTCTTCCCCCTCGCGGAACAGGTGCTCCGCCTGCAGGAGGTCGGTCCCGAGGCCGAGCTGGCCGGCGATCTCCTTGCCGATGGCCGCGTTGTCGCCGGTGACCATCTTGACGTCGATGCCGTGCCGGCGGGCGTCGGCGATGGTCTCCGCGGAATCGGGGCGGGGCGGGTCGGAGAGCGCGAGCAGGCCCAACAGCTCCCAGGGCCCGTCCTCGACGGCACGGGCCACCGCGAGCGTGCGGTAACCGTGATGGGCGAGCTCCCCGACCCTGGCCTGGACCGCGTGCAATGCCTGCTCGTCGAGGCCCGCGAGCGCCAGCACGGCCTGGGGAGCGCCCTTGGTAACCCTCCAGGATGCGCCGGAGGGCGCTGTCACGCGCGCCTCGCTGCGCTTCTTGACCGGATCGAAGGGGGTGTAGGCGGTGCGCTCGAAGTCGGCTGCGGCGCCGCCGGCCTGCTCCGCCCCGGCCAGCACCGCCTGGTCGATGGCGTCGGCGTTCGCCTCGTCGGAGGCGAGCGCGGCGGCGGTGAGGAGCTCGGCGGCGTCAGCGGCGCCGATGAGCACGGGGTCGCCCAACTGGAGCCGGTTGAGCGTGAGCGTGCCGGTCTTGTCCGAGCACAGCACGTCCATGCCGGCCATCTCCTCGATGGCCTCGAGCCGCGCCACGATCGCCTTCATCCGGGCCAGCGCGGTGGCGCCGATCGCCATGGTGACGCTGAGCACCGCCGGCATCGCCACGGGGATCGAGGCGACGGTCAGGATGAGGGCGAACTGCGCCAGCTCCAGGAACGGCGTGCCCTGGAACAGCTCCACGACGACCAGCGCGGCAACCAGCCCCAGGCTGAGGTAGATGAGGTAGTCGCCGATGGCGAGGATGGCGCGCTGGAAGTGCGACTCCGGCCGGGCCCCCTCGACCAGGTGGGCGGTGCGGCCGAAGAAGGTGCGCTCCCCGGTGGCGGCGACGACGCCACTCATCTCGCCCTGGCGGACCACCGAGCCGGAGAAGCCCGCACCGCCGGCGCGCTTGTCGACAGGTAGCGATTCCCCCGTGAGGGCCGACTGGTCGATCGACAGGTAGTCGCCGGCGAAGAGCTTGACGTCCGCCGGGACCACGTCGCCGAGCCTCAGATGCACCACGTCGCCGGGGACCAGCTCAACGGCGTCGACCGGGATCCAACGCCCGTCGCGGCGGACGCGCGCCCGCAGCGCGAGCTGCTTCTTGAGGGCGTCGACGGCGTTGTCCGCCTGGAACTGGTGCCAGAAGCCGACCGCGGCGTTGAACAGCAGCAGCACCACGATGACGATGAGGTCGGTCCAGTGCCCGACGACCGCGGACAGCACCGCGGCCACCTCGATCATCCAGGCGATGGGCCCCCAGAAGTAGCCCAGCAGGGTGATGAGCGGGTTCTTGCGCTTCTGGGCGAGGGCGTTGGGGCCGTAGCGCTGCAGGCGGGCCGCGGCCTCCTCGCCGGAGAGGCCGTCCTGATCGGCGTCGAGCTCACGGAAGACGTCATCGGCCGGGACGGCTTCCAGGTCGCGGAAGCCCCGCTCCCGGCCCGTCTCGTTGGGCGCCGGGGCCTTCGGCCGGTCGGGCGAAGGGATCTCGGAGGGGTGCGATGCGTGGCGCGAGGAGGCCATCGGCGCGCCTTCTTCCCGGCGCGATCAGGCCCCTTGGTCGACAGCGCCAGTTGGGATGCTAGCGCCGCGCGCCACGTTCCGGAAGGGTCAGATGCCCTTCGCGCTCACCCGCCGCCGCCCGCCGCGCCGGTCGGCCGGTACGGGTAGCGGTCGTAGTTGGTGAGCTCCACGTACCCCACGCCGGCCTTGGAGCCCGTCACGCGCACGTCCCCCTCCCAGTAGGTGATGTGGGTCGTGGAGCGGGTGTCCATCTCCTGGTCCTTCATCACCGGGGTGAGCGTGACGTCGACGCCGTGGCCCGGCACCTCCACCCGCCAGCCCATCGGGTAGACGGCGCCGGTGACGGGGCTCGTCCAGCTGTCGCCGGTGGGCGTCACCCGGAAATCGCCGGCGCTCAGGTGCAGGGTGCGGCCGTCCTCGGTGACGAAGCTGCCGGCGGCCGTCGCCAGGCCGCCCTTCTCCCCGCGGATGAGGTAGAGCATGAGCTCGGTGTCGTCGTGGAACTGCACGCTGAACCAGTCCCAGCCGGCATACCCGGTCATCTGGAAGTCCCCCCACTGGTGGTCCTCCCACGCCTGGCCGGTGACCTCGACGTTGCGGCAGCCCAGGAAGTTGCAGTCCACGCCGAGCGTGCCCGTGACCGCCATGCGCGTGTGGGACACGTAATAGCTGGTGCCCCCCGGACCCATGGACTGGATCCCCGGCGGGTCGCCGTTCAGGGCCGGCGGCTTCTGCGAGGTGAGGGCCAGGTCGATGCGGTAACCGTCGCCTCCGGCCTGGATGTGCTGGCGGTCGGGACTTCCGAGGGCCTGGGCCGACCAGTCGGCCACGTACACGCGGAAGCCGTCGGTGGACGCGCCCCCCTGATACCCCCACACGGTCGATCGCTGGGCGCTCGCGAAGCGGCCGGCCGCCACGTCGGTCACCGCGAAGTGCCCGACGAAGACCTTGTCCAGGAGGGCGTAGGCGGGGATGGGCCCGACCAGCTTCAGCTGCGGCGGCGGGTAGGCCTTGAAGAAGGTGAGCTCGAAGCCGTAGCGGTGCCCCTGCGCGTCCTCGAGGTGGCCGCTGTAGTACCACCACTCGATCGGCGCGACGTGCGCGGCGGCGTCGCGCGGCATCACCACCGGCCGCACGGGGTACGGCTGGCGGTAGACGCCGGGCACGCAGGCGGTCAAGAGAGCCAGGAGCAGCGGGGGAAGACCGAGCGGCAACAGGCGGCGCGCGCGCATGGCTCACGTTACACGGAGCGTGAGGGCCACTCCCCCTGGACCCGCTGGAACGGCCGGCGCCCCAGCGGCCGCCCCCCGGGGCGCCGCGGCACGCGCCCACGTCTGCGGCCCCGCGCCGCCGCGACGGGTCATGATGGGGCGAGAGGTACCACGCGTGCGGCCCGTTGTCTACGTAGGAACGAAGTGCTGAACGTGAAGCTTCTCTGCGCTGCGGACATCCACCTCGGCCGGCAGCCGTCCCGGCTGCCCGAGGCGCTCCCCATGCAGCCGAGTGACCTCGGTCCCGCCGCGGCCTGGTGGCGGCTGGTGGAGGCCGCCGTCGACGAAGGCGTGGACGCCGTCCTCATCGCCGGAGACGTGGTCGACCGGGAGGACGACTTCTTCGAGGCCTACGCCGACCTTCGGGACGGCGTCGCGAGGCTGGCGGAGGCCGGCATCGAGGTGGTCGCCGTCGCCGGGAACCACGACACCCGGGTCCTGCCGCGCCTCGCCGACGCCCTGGCCGATGGACCCGGCAGCTTCACCCTTCTCGGCCGCGACGGCGTCTGGGAAGGGATGTCGCTCGGCGGCGCCGGCGGCGAGCGGGTGGAGGTCGTGGGCTGGTCGTTCCCGAAGCCGACCACCACCACCGACCCGCTGGCTTCCGGACCCCCGGCGCGCGCCGGCGGCGGCGTCCGCCCGGTCGCCCGGATCGGCCTCCTTCACTGCGACCGCGACCAGACCGGGAGCGCCTACGCCCCGGTGCGCTCGAGCGAGCTCGACGCCGCTCCGGTCGACGCCTGGCTGCTCGGCCACGTGCACAGGCCCGACATCGCTGCCGGCGACCGCCCGATCGGTTACCTCGGCTCCCTGGTCGGAACGGACCCGGGCGAGCCCGGCGCGCACGGCGCCTGGCTGCTGGAGGTGGACGCCGACGGACGGCTGTCCCTCGCCCTCGTGCCCCTCGCGCCGCTGCGCTGGGAGTCGCGGTCCGTGGCGCTGGACGGCCTGGAGGAAGGCGCCGAGGTCGCCGTCCGCATCGCCGAGGCGCTCGACGCGCTCGACCGGGAGATCGACGGCGACGCGGTCCGTCCCCTGGCGGTGGGCTGCCGCCTGAGGCTCACCGGGCGCACGCGCCACCGGGCGGGGGTGAGCGAAGCGCTCCGCCGGGACGACCCGACCGCCTCCCAGCCCTCCCTGCGGCGGGGGACGAGCTACTTCATCGACACCGTCACCATGGACGCCTCGCCGGAGTACGACCTGGACGCCCTTGCGACCGAGCGGAGCCCGGCGGGCGCGCTCGCGCAGCGGCTGCGTCTGCTCGATGGCCTGGGCGATCCCGATGAGCGCCGCGCTCTCGTGGAGCGGGCGCGCCGCCGGCTCGCCGAGGTGGTCGCCGGCGCGCCGCTCGCTGCCGCGGACTCCGTGCCGCCCGACGAGGAGCGCACCGTCGCGCTGTTGCGACGTGCCGGTTACGAGGCCCTCGACAGCCTGCTGGCGCAGCGAGGCGAGGGCTCGTGAAGCTGGTCTCGCTCCGCGTCCACCGCCTGCCCGGGATCGACGGCGGCTTCGAGTGCCGCTCCCTGTCCCCCGGCGTCAACGTGGTGGTCGGTCCCAACGCCTCCGGCAAGAGCAGCGTCCTGCGCGCCATCCGGGCCCTGCTCTACGAGGAGGAGCTGAAGGGTCAGGGCGTGATCGTCGAAGGCGTGTTCGAGGACGGCGCCGGCCGGCTCGCCGCCGAGCGCGTCGCCGATCGACTCACCTGGCACCGTGACGGCAAGGCGACGCAGCCCCCGGCGCTGCCGGGCCGCCACCTGCTCGACTGCTACGTCCTCGGCCTCGAGGACCTCACCGCCGCGCAGGACGTCGACCGCCCCATCGTGGAGGCGCTCCGCAAGAGCCTGGCGGGCGGGTACGACGTCCAGCAGGTCCTCGATCGGGCCCCGTACCGCCTGAAGGCGACCCACGGCCGCCCGGAAGCGCGCCGCCTGCAGGACGCCGAGCAGCAGCTCCGGCAGGTGCAGAACAGCCGCGACGAGCTCCGCCGCAAGGAGGAGCAGATCCGCCACTGGCGCATCCAGGAGCAGGCGGCGGAGGCCGCCCAGCGCGACGCCGACGCACACGGCCTGGCGCTCGCACTGCTCCACGCGCGGCGCAAGGTGCGCGCCTTGGAGGAGGCGCTCGCCGGCTTCCCGACGGGCATGGACCGCCTGACGGGCGACGAGGACCGGCGCCTCGAACGGCTCCAGGACGCAGAGCAGACGCGCCTCGGCGAGCTCGCCGAGGCGCGCAGGAAGGCGGCCGACGCCGAGGGCGAGCTCGCCGCCTCCGGGCTGGCGGACAGCGCCTTGCGGCAGGCGGACCTGGACGAGCGCGCGGCCCTGGTCCGCGAGCTGCGGGGGTGGGAGGAGGAGGCCGCCAAGCACCGCGAGACGGCTGCGGCGGCGCGCGCGGCGCGGGATCGCGCCTGGGCCGCGCTGCAGACACCGCCCGGCCCGGAAGCCGCCGCCGGTGCGGCCCGTCGGGCCGACCCCGATGGGCCCGGGCCGCAGCTCGATGCGCCCGGGCCGCGGCTCGATGCGCCCGGGCCGCGGCTCGATCCGGCCACGCTGCATGCCGTCGAGGCCGGGCTGGACGAGCGCCGCGCCGCCCGCGCGCGGGTGCAGGCGTACGAGCAGGAGCTCGCCTCCCTGCCGGAAGCAGAGGGCGGCGGCGGGGCCGCCGCGGATCCGGCGCGCCTGCGCGCTGGCAGGGACGCGCTCGTGGCGTTCCTGACGGCCGCGGCGCCAGTCGGACCAGCGCGCATCGGCGGCGCGGCCCTGGCCCTCGCGGCGACAGCGGCCGCCCTGGTCCTGCTGGCCCGCGCCGGCACCGGCTGGCCGCCGCTGGCGGCCATCGGGGGGGCAGCGCTGATCGGGCTGGGGCTCTCGCGCCTCGCGGGTCGCGGCCGGAGGGAGCGCGCGGCGGCGCGGGAGGCGTACCGCCGGAGCGGCCTGGAGCCGCTCGCTCGCTGGACCGCCGATGTCGTTCGCGACGACCTCACCTCCGTCGAAGAGGCGCTCTCGACGGCCGAGCTGCTGGCCCGCAGGCTGGAACGCCGGAGCGAGGTGGAACGGCTCCTGAACGCCGAGCGCGACCGGCTGGCCGTGGTCGAAGAGAGGCTGGAGGCCGAGGCCCGCCGCGTCGGCTTCGACCCGCGCCACCTCGACGCCGGCTTCCACCAGTGGCTACGCCTGCTGGACGAGGCGCAGCGCTCCGGCGGAGAGCTCGCCGCCGCGCGGGCCCGTCTGGCCCCGTTGGAGGCAGCCATCGGCCCGCGACGCGAGGCGCTCGCCGCGTTCCTCGCGGATCACGGCGAGCCGCCGGAAGACGCGGCGACGGGCGCCGCGGCGCTCGAGGCCCGGCTCGCCGCGCTGCAGCGGCGGCTGACGCAGCGGATCGAGGCCTCGCGCGACCTGGCTTCCGCCCGGAGGGACGAGAAGCGCGCCGTAGGCGACCTGGAGCAGGCGCGCAGCGACATCGCGGCGCTCCTTCGGGACGCCGGCGTCTTGCCGGATGGAAGCGCCGGGGCAGGGTCGGCCGAGGCGCCCGAGCAGGCCGCGGGCGCTGCCGAGGCGGCGTTGGGAGACGTCGGCGCCGCCGACGAGGCCGCCATCCGAGCGGCCGCGCTCTTGCTTCGTCAACGCCTCGAGCTGCGCGATGCCTTCCGGGCCCGCAAGCGGGAGCACGACGACGCCGTGACCGAGGCGCGGCTGCGGGCGCAGGACCTGGGGGACCGCCCCGAGCTGATCGCGGCGGCCGAGGCCGAGGAGGAAGAGGCGATCGAGAGCCGGCGCGGTGAGCTGGAGAAGCAGGCGGCCGAGGGGCGCGGCTTCACCGAGCGCATCGCCGAGACCCGCGGCCTGATCCAGGAGGCGGAGCGCCAGCGCTCCTACGAGCGGGCCCTGGCCGAGCGGCAGCAGGTCGCGAAGGCCCTTCAAGACCGCGTCGAGGAGGCCCTCTACGCCGAGGCGGGCCGGCTCCTCCTGTCCGACGCCGAGCGGGCGTACCGCCGGGAGAGCGAGCCTCCGGCCCTCGCTCACGCCTCGGAGTGGCTACGGCGCTTCACCCACGGTCAGTTCGAGATCCACTTCGACGGCCGAGGCGAGGGCTACGCGGCCTTCGACACCGCCGCCGAGCGCGTACGGAGCCTCGACGAGCTCTCCACCGGAACGCGCGCTCAACTCCTCCTCGCCGTGCGGGTGGCGTTCGCGCTGCAGGCCGAGCGCGGCGGAACGTCGCTGCCGCTCTTCCTCGACGAGGCCCTGACCACCTCGGACGCATCCAGGTTCCGTGAGGTGGCGCGCAGCCTCGGCGCGCTGGCCGCCGACGGCCGGCAGCTCTTCTACCTCACCGCGCGAGGCGAGGACGCCCGGCTCTGGCAGGAGCTGGCGAACGCCGACGTCGAGTCGTCTGCCGCCGCGGCGGGTGACGCGTCCGGAGCTCCGGCCCCCGCCGAGGTGGCGATCGTGGACATGGCGCGGCTCCGCGCGCTCGACGCGGCGGTGGACGAGGCGGAAGCGCTCGAGCCCGTGACCGACCCGCCCATCCCGCCGCCAGACGGCATGGAAGCGGGCGCGTACGCCGTGGCACTGGGGGTGCCGGGCATCGATCCGTGGGCGCCAGCCGGCTCCTGCCATCTGTTCCATCTGCTGCGCGACGACCTCGCCTTGCTCCACCGCCTCCTGCAGGCGGGCGTCCGTCGGCTGGGCCCGCTTCGCTCGTTCCTCGCGAGCGAAGCGGCGTCCACGCTGCTCTCCGATCCGGAGCGCGCCACGCTACGGCGGCGCGCGGAGAGCGTGACGGCGTATCTGTCTGCCTGGCGCATCGGTCGCGGACGGCCCGTGGACCGAGCGGCGCTGGACGCTTCCGGCGTGCTCACCGACAAGATGCTGGAGCGCGTCGCGGCCCTCGCCGACGAGGTCGGCGGCGACGGCGGGGCGCTCGTGGAGGGGTTGGACAACAAGCGCGTCGCGAACTTCCAGAGCGCGAAACGCCAAGAGCTCCGCGAGTGGTTGTCCGAACGGGGTCATCTGGACGACCGGCCGCAGCTCACCCGCAGCGAGCTCGCGCGCACCGTCTTCGAGGCGCTGAGCCGCACGCCGAGCGCGCAGGCCGAGAAGGAGCCGGAGGCCACCCTGGAGGAGGCGACGCAGCTCGCGGCCTGGCTGGATGCGGGCGTCAACGCCGCTCACCACTCACGCACGAGCCTGAGCGAATCCTCCTCGAACCCGAGCTTCTGGTAGAAGGCGCGCGCGCGGGCGTTGCCGGCGAACACCTCCAGGGAGAGCCGGCGCAACCCGCGCTCGCGCGCCCAGCCCTCCGCGGTCTGCATGAGCGCACGCCCCACCCCCCGGCCCTCGGCCACCTCGCTCACCATCAGCGCGCCCACGTAGGCCTCGGGCTCACCCGAGAAGAACTCCATGGCGACCTGCACCTGCACGCAGCCCAGCGCCTCGCCCGTCGGGGACTCGGCGATGAACACGTGCACGCCCGGCCGTACGGGGCCCGCGACCGCGCCCTCGCCGGCGCGCTCGCCGCCCGCCGGCGAAGCGGGGGCGCCGCCGGCCGTGGCGCGCTCGAGCGCGTCCTCCAACAGCGCCGTGACCGAGGCGACCACGGCCTCCGGGTCGCGCGTCGTCAGGCCCCCGAACGCGGCGAGCCGCGGCGTCAACGCGCGGATGACGGCGAGGTCCTCGGGACGCGCCGGGCGGATACGGATGTCGGCCGGGTCCATGCGCCCGCCCTCCTGCCGCCCCTAGAGCGGGGTGGCTGCCTGCTCCAGCACCGCGTTGAGGCGCCCGATGTTGGCCGCGCCCTCGTCGGCGAGCCACGCCTCCAGGGCGGCGCGGCCGCCCGTCGCGTAGGCGGCGACGCCGCCCTTCCAGGTCGCGCGGCCGCACAGCACCCCGGCGAACCGCGCGCCTGCCTCCCCGGCAAGCTCGAGCGACCGCACGAACACGTCCATGTCCACGCCCGCCGACAGGAAGGCGAGCGGTCGCGTCGCGGCCTCCGCGGCCCGCCGGAAGGCGTCCAGAACACGCGTGCGCCCGGCGCCGGCGAGGGCGTCCACCGTGAGCCAGCTCGGGGCGACCGGCACCTCGACCTTGAGCACGTCCACGCCGTACCGCGGCAGCGTCCACTCGCGGATGCTGCGGATGACCCGGTCGGGCTTGGCGGCGGGCTCGTCGCCGGCCGCGCTGAACGTCACCGGCTCGAGGAAGAACGCGACGTCGGCGTCCCGGCACTCGTCGCCGACACGCTGCACGAAGGCCCGCTTCTCCTCGTTCACCTCGCTGGGTCCGTCCGGGTCGTAGTACGCCAACACCTTCACGGCGTCGGCGCCGCGCGCCTTGAGCGCCGCGGCCGACCAGTCGGGCAGCAGCGTGGGCATGCGGTGCTCATCGGTCGCGTCATAGCCGCTCTTCTCGTAGGCGAGGATGAGCCCGGCCGTCTCCGCCCGGCCGGCCGCGGCCGGGAACCCGTACAGGGGGTCGAGCAGCACCGCCGAGGCGCTCGGCGTCAGCGCTGCCGTGACGATCTCCTTGAAGGCGCTGAGGTCGGCGTCGGGCACGGAAGCCGCGTCCTTGCCTGCGGCTCCGGCCAGCGCCTTGCGGAGGCTGCCGCGCTGGTCGATGGCGAGCGCCGCGATGACGCCGGCGGCGGTGCTGCACGCGCGAAGGCCCGCGGCCTTGCCGGGGCCGGCGGCGCCGGATGGGGTGGTCGGTGTGTCCGTCATAGGGAGCGATCCTCACGTGGCCGGGAGTGGCGGGGGATGTCGTCGGGACAGGATACCCCTGCCGGGCGCGACCGACGCGCCCTACAGTGGCGCCATGACCGTGCGCACCGCGGACCGCGACGCCGCTCCCCCGCCCCTCGAGCGCCCGCTCCGGGCGCCGCGTCGCCACCGCCGCAGGATCCTGTCGTGGCTGCTCGCGACGTACGCGCTGGCGACGGTCGCCTACGTGCTGCTCCCGTCCGGCCTGGGGCAGAGCGCCACCGCCATGGGTCTGCCCATGCCCGGCATGCCGCTATGGCAGCTCGCGCTCGCCAACTTCGGCCTGGTCGCGGTGCTCTACGGCCTCCTCGCCTTCGCCGGCGACTGGCTGGCGGGGCGGGCGGGCCTGCCGGGCGCGCTGCGCCGAGGCGCCTCCATCGCCGCCTGGGGCTGGCGCCCCCTGGCCACGGGCGCCGCCGCCGGCATCGTCCTCGTCGTCCTGGACCGGCTTACGGCGGCCCTCACCCCGTTCGCAGGCTTCCCGCATCCGCCCTTCCCGTCGTCGCTGCTGGCCTCGCTCACCGCGGGCATCGGCGAGGAGATCGCCTTCCGGTTGTTCGTGCTGAGCCTGTGGGCGGCGCTGTTCACCGCGATCCTGCACCGGGCCGGCCGCCCCGGCCTCCGTCCCGCCGCCCTGTGGGTTGCCAACGCCCTGGCGGCGCTGGCGTTCGCGGCAGGCCACCTCGGCAGCGCCACGGCCCTCGCCAGCGCGCCGTCACCGGCCGCCCTGCCGGCCGCCGAGCTGGCGGAGCTGGTGCTGTTGAACGGCGGGTTGGGCCTGTTGGCCGGCCGCGCCTTCATCCGCGACGGCCTGCCCGCGGCCGTGGGAATCCACTTCTGGGCGGACATCGTTTGGCACGTGCTGTTCCCCCTGCTGGCATGAGCGCGCCGCATGCGCGCCCTCCGGCCGGGGGTTCCACGTCGCACGGGCACGCGCCTCCAGCCGGCACGTGCCCGTGCGTTCCCACGTTCGCCGGGGTCGGTGGCGACCCGACTACACGGCAGGCTGCTCGCGCCTGCCTTCGCTCAGCTCCATGGCGGCGACGATGAGCGAGAGCAGCGCGATGGCGCCGCCGAAGATCCAGGCGTTCAAGGTGGGGCCGGCCTTGTCGGTGTAGTCGAGCACCCACGGCGAGACGCCCATCCACACCCCCAGCAGCGCGGCGAAGATGCTCGAGAGCGCCGGCCTGGGCGGCCGCATGGCCGACATGACGACGACGAGCCCGACCGTCGACACCATCCAGGCGTTGAGCGCGTACATCGGGTAGAACGGCCGCACCACCCAGGGCGACAGGAACAGCCACACCAGGGCGATGAGGGTCAACACCGATATCCAGTCGGACTTTGGTCTCATGGATCAGCTCCTTCCGAGAGGGCGACGCGTGTCTCCAATCGGCAGGCCTGTGTTGGGCCAGTCAAAGCCTAGGGGAGCGGCCCGCCCACGTCAACTCGCGCGCCAGGAGCCGCGGCCGAGGCGGCGATGGGAGCGCCCACGACGCCGGCGGCGGCCGGCGGGCGCCACAATGCGGCATGGCCGATATCCCCTTCTGGGAGCGCCCGGAGATCGTGGAACGCTTCGGCGCGCGCGAGCCGGACCGCCGCCTGGTGTCGCTCGTGGACGGCGAGGGTGCCGGCGAGCTGCGCTGCCTCGACCTCGGCTGCGCCGCCGGGCGCAACGGCCGCTTCCTCGCCGAGCGGGGGGTCGACGTGTGGGCGCTGGACGCCTCCGGCGCCATGGTGGCCGAAGCCCGCCGGCAGCTCGCGCAGACGCTCGGGCGGGAGGAGGCCGCGCGCCGCGTCCTCCAGGGGCGCATGCACGACCTCGGCGCGTTCGGCGACGGCCGTTTCGATCTCGTGCTACTCCTGGGCGTGTTGCAGAACGCCGGCAGCGACGCCGAGCTGGCGCGCAGCCTCGACGAGGTGCGGCGCGTGCTGGCCCCCGGCGGGCGGTGCCTGGTGGCCAACTTCGCCCCCGGCTCCAGGCCCGGCGGCGTGCCGCTCGAGCCGGTCCCCGGCGAGGCCCACGTGTTCTCTGGCTTCGGCGGCCCGCACGGGCGCATCGCGCTCCTGGAGCCCGGCGAACTGGACGCCGCCTTCGCCGACCGC
>Ga0102953_1000845_pt1 | contig 20165 bp, 25 predicted proteins | sample SalPon2A_C_D2_MG_FD_78509 | JGI IMG/M metagenome (GOLD analysis project Ga0102953, IMG submission 78509) | Soil microbial communities from South San Francisco under conditions of wetland restoration - Salt Pond MetaG R2A_C_D2_MG | ecosystem: Environmental > Terrestrial > Soil > Wetlands | place... | reverse complement strand
TGAGTACATTGAACTGTTTTACAATCGAAAGAGACGGCATTCGGCGATTGGCAATATCAGCCCGCATGAATTTGAACAGCAACATAGGCAATTAAACATGTCCACTTTTCGTGGGTAAGACCAGGTTCGGAAGCAATAGGAACAAACAGAATGAAAAAAATCGGAATAATTTGGGGGATTGGTCCGGAATCTACGGTTGATTACTACAAGGAAATAATAACGGCATTCAATACAAAATATACTGAGATTGCATACCCGGAAATTATTGTATACAGCGCGAATATGAATGAACTCATGAAATTTATAGCAGCAAAGGACTGGGATAAACTTTCTGAATGGTTATTGGAGAAAATAGCCTCCGTTCATCGTGCCGGTGCGGAATTCGCGGCAATTGCCTCCAACACGCCGCATATCGTCTTTAATGAAATTGAATCAAAATCACCTATTCCACTTTTGAGTATAGTCGAAGCTACATGTAATCAGGCACAGAAAATGGGGCTTAAGAATATCGGCCTTATGGGAACCAAACTCACTATGGAAGCACACTTTTATAAATCGCCATTTATTTCAAAAGGCATTTCCGTTGTTGTGCCTTCGGAAGAAGACCAGCAATTAATCCATCATAAATTGTTCTCAGAAATTGAATTAGGAATATTTAAAGACTCAACAAGAGAGGAACTGTTGGCTATCGCAAAAAGGATGGTGGAAGAAAATGGAATCGACTCGTTAATTCTAGGTTGTACTGAGTTGCCGTTAATATTAACGGATAGCAAATTTGGCATACCATTTTTAAACACAACAGCAATTCACTGCGAGAGCATCGTAACACACTGTATTAGCTAACAAAACCCATAACCTGTCACCGTGGAGACGATACGCGCTAAGTTCATTAGCGCGGTCAGGTGTGTGTGAATATTTGGGAGTAACGTTCGCTGTAATAAGACCGGAGGAAAATAGTATGACAAAAATAAATGAAAATGATTTGTCGGCTATACTATTGGATGGTTTTGAGCTTAGGGAAGTCGAGCCACATATTTACTCTGTCTTACCTGGCAATGAATCCGGGAATGAGTATGATACCGAGTTTGGGTTTCTTTATGATTTAGTAGCGTGCAATCCGATCTATAACCTCCTGATTTGGGGGTATTCGGTAAAAATCTTCCCCAAAATTGCATATGATGCACTTCGATCTGCTCCTGAAGGTAATGTGTTGGATCTTGGCTGTGGGTCGTTGGCATTTACAGCAAAAATTTACAGTCAAAGTACCGAACGAAAAATTGTCTTAGTCGATCAGTCCTTGAAAATGCTCAGAATGGCCAAATCAAGGTTGATTAAACAAAATGGCAAAGTGCCTGACCACCTCGTTTTCCTTCATTCCGACGCTCTTCATCTTCCATTTCAAAAAAATGCATTCACCGCGATCATTTCCGAGAATCTGCTTCACTGTCTCGATGACACAAGACCCTTGCTGAAACAATTGAAAAATATCATAGCAGAGAACGGCAAAATATATTTTACGACATTGGTAAAAAGTAATCGTTGGGCTGACAAATACCTTCAAGCGTTGGCGGAAAGGGGCAAACTGATTTCAAGAACTGTGGACAACCACAAAGAAATATTTAACCAAACTGGCTTGGCGGCAAAATACGAGACAATGGGTAATATCCTATCAATTGAGTGTGAAAAATAGAAAAAAAGGAGGAAATAATGGAAGAGCAAGTCAATTATTTCAAAGGAATTATTCCACCTCCAATTATCTTTTTCGCGCTTATTTTAATAGGGTTCATAGCTCAATGGTTATTCCCCTTCAACTTCATATTTTATAAATGGTCCGTCCGTTTACTTATCGGAATACCCTTATTTATCGCATCAGGTCTGATCGCCATTAACGCCGTAATAATTATGAAAAAAAGCAAAACGGCTATAAACTTCAATAATCCTACAACAAAATTCATCATAAAAGGTTCCTTTCGGTTCACCAGGAATCCCTTATACCTGTCCCTGTTATTACTCATGGGCTGTATTGCTGTCATTGCCGATTCAGCATGGCATCTCATTACTTCTATTCTCTTGTTTTTATTTTTCAATTTCGGTGTTGTAGTACGCGAAGAACAGTATTTAGAAAGAATCTTTGGGGAAAAATATATCCAATATAAAAACAGCGTTAGACGATGGATCTAATTCTTAATTGACACAACCAGCACAACTCTGACGGGAGGAAGGATCTTGGAGACAGAAGGTTTCGAGGAGTTAAACTATGGGAGATCTCCCAACAGTTCATGCCGGGAGAACGTGGGATAATTTGACAAAACCGGAACCCATCCATTCAAAAAGCGGAAACTTTATAATACCGAGTCGTTATCTTAGTGCTTCTTTCATTTTGTCTATTTCCACGGAGTCCATCATTGCTACCGCGCTGATGGCCCAGAGGAATTCTTTAGTATTCTCCGGCATCCCCTGGAATTCCAGGCCAACAAAGTAAATGTGGCTATGAGCTATAACCCATCTCACTATCGCCCTGGACATGATAGATCGCTTGTGCATGGCGAAAGAAACCATTACCGACTCTCCCTCTTCCAACTGAGCAGGAACAGCGATCCGACATCCACAGGCACTAATATCGAGGATCATGCCTTTACATTTGCCGGAAGTATTGGAAGCCAGTTTGGCCGGCAGGAAAGAGACTTTTTCATCAAGAACTTTGTTCAATGATTCAAGGTCAGCCCGTCGATATTTACGATCAATTTTACGCTTAATGAATCCGGTCTGAGTATCTTCCTTCTCCATATCAATAGAGGGAATCCTGTCCCACGGTGTTTTTTCGTTGTCAGTCATGATTAAGTAACAGGATATCGATAAATTTTATTTCCATAAAAGGCATGATCCATACTCCGTATTTGTAGAAATATTAGTTTTATCTTTGTGTTATCATTATATGGCAGAAGGTAAAAATTTATCTACCCCGGTGGCCATTATTTAAAAAAAAGCCCAACATCTAAGGAGGGATTCAAAAGCAGATGTTGGGCCATTCGATAATAGATATATAATTTATGATATGTAGATTCAGTATGTAATTTAGACAATTCTTTCACTTTATCCGCCCACAGATCAAGTAGGGTTTTCCCTTATTTGTCAGAAAAGCTTACAATCAAGATGCTTTTGGGCCTTTTTTTTAGTATTAGCTAAATCTCGAATAAAATTTTCCCGAGGCTAAGATGGTTAATAGACCATGAATAAATCAGCTGTTTGTTTGTTAAGTGTAGTATTGTTTATTGTTTTTAGCATGGTTGTTAACTGGCTCAGCCAAGCGGTTGCCAATGTGTCTATAAAGACTGACGATAAAGAGAATCCGCTCAACTAGTCAACCTTCCGAATTAAATTTTTATCAGTCCATGGTTTCCATCTCTCGACCACAGCAAAGAGGAACCCGCTCACCGGCTTTGACGTTCATATATTTGTTGCATATAGAACAATAATATGAATTATCCGCGACCGCCTTTTGCTCAGTCCAAAGAGTTTTACCGCCGGCAACTCCCTCGATGGTAAAGCAAGCCATATTTTCTTTAACAGGGACATATTCGCCGATCGGTACTAACTTTTTGTTCTCCTTCATGCAATCGACGATAACCCTCCAGAGAATTTCCATATCAGCCGTTTCTTGAGCATTGTCCGGTGAAAATCCGACAAGATTTCTATCCACTTTTATTTTCATATTTCCTCCCTATAAAATTTATTTGATAATGATTATCAATTATGATCTAATAATCAACAATTAATTTCTATTCTTAGTGACCGGCACAGATATCTGAAAGATCGCCTGTTATTATTTGCCCAGGAAAACCAAAATGAGACAATTTATGCGTATAAAAAATGGAATAACTTTACTGGTATTACTCTGGTTGGCTGTCGCCCCTAAAATTGCCGAAGCCCAAGGGGTTATCCTGTTTGATGAAGGCCATGGCCAGAGATTTCTGGTTGAGCAGGAAGGCTCTCTCAATCTCTCCGGCCTCTCCGGCCTTTTTCAGGCTGAGAGCTTGCAGGTCAGAATTGGCAAAGAGATAATTACAGATAAGATTTTGGCTGATGTCGACGGCTTGGTCATATCAGGGGCTTTCAAACCTTTCACTCCGCCTGAGATCTCAGCAATAACCGATTTCGTCGCAAGAGGCGGCCGTCTGTGTATTATGCTCCATATAGGTTCACCGGTGGCAAATCTCTTAGGTAAAATCAATGTTTTGATATCTAATGGCGTAGTACGTGAGCAAGTGAACCTTATCGAAGGTAATGATTTGGATTTTTATATCGAAAAATTCACCCCCCACGAGTTATTCGAAGGCATTGATAGATTTAAAGTTTATGGCGGCTGGGCGTTACTTAATGCGAAGGAAAATGCTGAGATCATCGCCGCAACAAGCCCCAAGGCCTGGATTGATTTAAACAGAAACAATAAGCGAGATAATAATAGCGAAATGGAAAAATCGTTGGGTCTTGTCGTCGCTGGTAGAGTTGGGCATGGCAATTTTGTGGTATTTGGTGACGATGCTATCTTCCAAAACCGCTTTCTTACTGAAGAAAATATTTTGCTGGGGAAAAACTTGGCGAAGTGGCTTAAGAACAAAAGGTAAGCGACACTCTCTGATTTCATTTCTCATAAGCCAAGGTCATTTTTCAATCGGAGAACCGCCAGTTCCTTGGCCTTTGCCTCAACGTCGATTGTAGCATTAAGACCAAACCAACAGGGAGGGAAATCTCCAGGATCGATATAATCGGCATGGGGCCTTGGCGATCGCGATTGCCAACCATTTTTAGGTGAAGAGATATGAAAGTATGGTTCCCGATCAAATCTCTGCCAGAGCCCCACTACCCTATCGGTTACCTCTTCAACGGATAGCCCGTCCGTCCGGCAGCGGTGATGATGAACGTCGTAGACCATGGGAATCGAAAGCTCCTCGCAGACCGGCAGCAGATCGGCAGGCGTAAATGAGTTATCGTCATTCTCCAGGGTCATCCTCTTTACAACCTCGGACGGCAGATCCCGGATATTTGCGGCCAGCCGAGCCAAAGCCTCTTTCTTGTTGCCGTATGCCCCGCCGACATGGATGTTGATCACCTCCGCCCCGACCAACTCGGCGAGCAGGCCCTGATAAGTCAACTCCCTTATTGTGTTTTGGATAACTTCCGGACTCGGCGAAGCGAGGACATTGAACTGGTCGGGATGGAAACTAAGGCGCAGATCATGTGTTACCCGAAAAGAACGGATATCGGCAAAGAGGTTCCGCATCTCGTCATAATCCGTCAGGTCAAAGAGATTATAGCCCACTTCCGGATGGGTATAGCGCGGGAAAAGCGGGGAGAGGATCCGGAACGCGCCGATACCTTTATCGGCGGCAAAGCGCAAGGCCCTTAGTAAGCTTTGAACGTTATGGAGGCAGATATCGGAAAGCCTGTCCAGTTGCTCGGCCCGGTTAAATTGTCGCAGGGTTCTGGCCGTCACCTGCCGGAACCGGATCGGTTCCTTCCGGAAGATGCAGCACAATCCCAATCGAATTTTCCCCGCTTTCTTCAACTGTCGCCCTTGATGATTAAAAGTGAATGGTAATCAGAAACATGGAATCATAATCAGCCGGTGATTAAGAAATGTTGCTTGGGCACTCAACCATAAATTTATGATTAATCCAGGCAACAAGGTAGAGCAGCAGAGGGGTAATAAAGGCCCAAAAGGAACCAATCACAAGCAGACTGAAAACAAGCGATGATTGAAAGGACATGGCGTTCAGGGCACTGCCACTGTAATATGCCGAAGTTCCTCCCAGCCCTCCCAATATTGCAGATAACCGGTATCGTCCATGCAGCCAACGAAGGGAGACGTTAAATAATGTGGCAAGGTCCAACCACAAGGCGAGCAGCCACGGTGGACTGATGGGGGACGGCACAAAATGTTTTACCGGAGAGTAAACTCCAAGCGGTCAGAACAGTATCGGCAGTAAAACCGGCAATAAGGAAAACAAGTCCAATCAAACATTCACGCTTGTAGCAATCTGTCAGATAAAGGTGTAGCCCGAAAACGGTGACAACCACCATTGGTCCAACCCAGTAAAATCCGTAAGCCGCCCCCATTACACAGGCAAACCAACCGATCTGAAAAGCGATCAGGTTTACCAGAAGCCGCATTGGGACCTCCTCAGACTGGGCAGAAAAGGCTCCTGTCTACATCCCGGCTTGGTGAAAACAAGCTGCAGATTACCGAGATAGCGCTCGGCAAATCCCGCTTCGCAGTAAGAAAGGTAATACTCCCACATACGTACGAAATTGTCGTGGTATCCCTGCTTCTTAACCTCATCGAGACGGGCAAGGAATCTCTCCCGCCACATCCGCAGGGTTTTAGCATAATGGGGGGTTATATCCTCCAGGTGGGTCAGTCTTAGATCCGTTTTCTCGACGACGGCATCATGCATGGCCTTAAGGGAAGGAATGCAGCTGCCCGGGAAGATATAACGCTTGATGAAATCGACCCGCTTTTTGTGGTAATCGAAGATATGGTCTGGAATTGTGATCGCCTGCAGGATAAGCATCCCGTTGTCCTTAAGAAGGCGGGAGCAGGCATCAAAGAAATCCATGTAATAATGATGGCCCACAGCCTCAATCATCTCTATTGAGACAACTCGATCAAATTTTCCGCCAAGGTCGCGATAATCCTCAAAAAGAAGAGTAATCCGACCGGAAAGCCCGGCCTCCTTGATCCTTTTGGCCGTCAACTCGAACTGCTCCCTGGAGATAGTCGTCGTGGTAACACGGCATCCATAATTTGAAGCGGCATGGATGGCAAACCAGCCCCATCCCGTGCCGATCTCAAGTATATGGTCTTGCGGCGAAAGCTTCATTTTTCGACAGATCCGATCGATCTTGGCTATGGAGGCCTCGCGGAGAGTACTGTCATCACGCTCAAAAATGCCACAGGAGTAAGTCATGGTGCTGTCAAGAAACAGCCGGTAGAAATCATTGCCGAGATCGTAATGCGCGCAGATATTCTCGCGGCTGCCGGTTCGGGTATTGCGACGATTGTTGTGAGTAAGACTGTAGATAGGGTTGGTCAGCCAGGATAGTCCATCATCGATGCTGTAGATCAGATCGCGGTTCATGATCATAATCCTTATCAAGGTGGTCAGATCGCTGCAACACCAGAGCTCGTCCATGTACGATTCGGCCGCCCCGATGCTGCCGCCGAAAACCACACTGAAATAGAAATCAGGGTCAAAAACGTCGATTACCACCCGTGGTCCTTCGTTTTCGGGACTTCCCAGCTGATAGATTTCATTGCCATCCCTCAGCTCGACAAAACCATGACTGATATCGCCCAGCTTTTTCAGAAATATTTTACGGGCGATTTTGTGCGGGATGGTTACAAATCTGCGCAATTTTTCATATGTTGGCAGTTCGAGAACCGCCTCGGTCGAAATCAACTTCTTCTTCATCTATTCTCCCTCCATTTCCGCTTTCCGTTCAGGATGAGTATAAAACGGCACCCCCTTGAGCCAGAGGCGCAATGCCTGCCAGTAAATGGCCGATACAACCTTCATGGTCATCGGCGGATATCCGAGCAATACCCGGGCCAGATTGGCTCCTGTAATCTCGACTCGATTGAGCTGTAAATCAGCCTTGAATAACAATTGATCACCCTGATGATCCTCCATGTGCACCATCAAGTCGTCTTCCGGCTCATTGAATCTCCAGCGATAGTTGATGTCCATGTCGATAAACGGTGAAACATGAAAAATCTTTTTCATAAAAAATTTTCGCTGCCGTTCGTCACCCTTATTCATTTTCTCATCGAGCACATAACAGAACACCTCACCCCATGGAGTGTTATGAATCTCGACGATAATCGTCTCAAGTTTATGTCCCGAACGGTCGTAACAGTAAAAGAAAGTGGCAGGATTGAAGCAGTGGCCGCAATAGCGCAGATGGGCCAGCATCCGGACAGGACCCTCCGGCTTTTTGCCGGTCTTCTTCTCAACCAGTTCACGAACCGCCTCTTCAATTGTAGTGCCGGACTCACCGAAATGATCTTCGCGTTTCAACCAGGCCAGATTAGGTCTACCCACCGACCATAACCAGCGCCCCTTGAAAACCTCGTCCAATTCTCCCAGGTCCAAATAAAGCATGAACAGCCGGTAGGAGAAGCCGTTTCTGACCGGCAGGTACCGGACATGTCTGACTTTACCCTGATAGATGCAGCTTTCCATCACAAGTCCCTGCCGAAGAACCGGGCAACCCTAGCGCCGCTGGCACAACCATGCTCATGGAAGCCGTAGCTCCAGTAGGCCCCGCAATAGTGAGTCCGATTGATGCCGCTGATCTCACCGTGTCGGGCCTGAGCCGCCGGAGCTCCCGTATCGTACATTGGATGGGCATATTCGTATTCGCCGATGATCTTTGCCGGATCGAGGTCTGTCCGGTTCAGGGAAACCAGGAAATTCTCCGGAGAATCGATGGTCTGCAAAATGTTCATGTTGTAAGTCAATGAGGCTCTTTCATGCTCTTGCGGAGGGATGAAATAATTCCAGCTCGCCCAGATAGACCGGTCAAAAGGCAGCGGAGACGGATCGGTATGGAGCAATGTACGGTTGGACTGATAGGGAATGGCTCCGAGGATTTCTCGCTCGACAGGGCTGGGATCAGCCAGCATAGCCAGGGCCTGATCGCTGTGTGCGGCGATAATTACCTGATCGAACAGTTCGGTCCCGGCCGGACTAACGATCTCTACCCGGTCCGGAAAACGACGCACAGACTTTACCGGGCAGGAAAGCCGAATCCGGTCTAAAAAGGGTTCGATCAACTTATCCACATAGGTCCTTGAGCCACCCTTGATGACCAGCCAGTCAAAAGGGTTCCTGATATTGAGAAATCCATGATTTTCAAAAAACCGCACCAAAGACCCCAGCGGATAATCCCTGATTTCCTCAGGCGGCGCCGACCAGATCGAGGCGGCGAGAGGAATCATGAAATAGTTGATGAACCGCTCCGAAAACCCCTGACTTTCAAGATAAGGAAGTAGCGGTTCACTGTCGTTACTGTGATCGAGCAGCCGGTTGAAGTGTCTGCGGAAGCGGAATATGTCATAGATCATCCGGTAATGATCAAGGCTGAAAAGATTGCGGCGCTGAGAAAAAAAAGTGTTCAGATTGCTGGCGCCGTATTCGAGGCCGGTCCTTGCACATTTTACACAGAAGGTCATCCGGCTCGGTTGATATTCAACCCCGAGCCGGTCGATCAATTTGCAGAAATTCGGATAGGTGGTACGGTTAAACACGATAAAACCGGTATCAACGGCGTAATCGCCGTGGTCTCTTTCTACCCTGATCGTATGGGTATGCCCTCCCGCATATTCATTGGCCTCGTATACAGTTACTTCATGGTTCTCGTGTAACAGGTATCCGCAGGTAAGTCCTGAAATACCGCTGCCGACGATGGCGATCTTCATTATCCCATTCCCTCGTCCCGCAACAGCTCAGGAAAAAAAGTTGTCAAGATATTTGCCGATCAAGGTGGCCGTCGAGTTGATGAAACCACCCCAAAGGATGTCCACCGCAGTCAATTTGAGGGACCAGCTGTTGAGGAGCGAATAATTGGTCATGTCGTAGACGCCGTAAAGAACGATGCCGAAAAAAAATCCCCTGCCGAGGGCGGCAAGAATGAAATGTTCATCAGGCAAGCCGGGCAGCACGTAGTAAACGATGCCAAGTGGAATAAGGACATAAACCAGCATTGCCGCCCAGACCACCGGCGCAAAGGCGCCATTCTTTTCTCTGGCCATATCGCCCAGTTCACCAAGATAGAATCGGCTCATGATGTTGCCAAGCCACAGGTAGTCGATCAGAAAGAAGATAGGCACAAGGGCCAGAAAAACCTTCAGAGCATGCATCAGATATTCTCCTTCTCTTTGGGCGGCAGAGGTAAAAAGGCGCTGGTCCGCCGGGCGTACTCCTGAAATTCGGGTTTATCCTTGTACTTCTTTTCCAGCATGGGAATACCCGAAACCTTGAGGATCAGAAAGGTGATGGTCACAGGTCCGATTATGGCAAAATAACCGTATTGGACTGAAAGAGAGACAAGATAGACTCCCCACCACATGGTCACTTCTCCGAAGTAGTTGGGATGGCGGCTGTAACGCCAGAGCCCGCTTTGCATTACCTTGCCCTTATTCGAGAGATCACCCTTGAATCGATCGAGCTGATAATCGCCGACCGCCTCAAAGAAAAAACCGGCCAGCCAGACCGCTGTGCCCAGATAATCGAAAAAATTTAATGGCGGATTGTCTGAGGCGATAACCACCAGGGCGGGACTGACCACTACCAGGGCAAGAAGACCTTGGAGCATGAACACCTGGAAAAAGGTGCGGACCAGAAAATGCTCCCCCCACTCTTCCCGCCACTCGCGGTAACGGAAATCCTCTCTCTCTTTTTTAAGGTTTCGTGCCAGGATTCGAATAGCCAGCCGCCCCCCCCAGATGAATACCAAAAACGAAACCAGAATGTTGCGTCCGTTTAGCTTATCGGCGTTTAAAAGGGCCGTAACCACCGCCAGAATAAAAATAGGCCCCCAAACGATATCGGCTATATCGTTTCTTCTGAGCTTGAGAGCGACCATAAAGCAAGCGGACATGAAGATGAAAATGACGAGAATTTCTGTCTGAATCAGGTTCAGCATCGGGTTGAACTCCCGCTTTTTTTTTTAAAAAACGTTTCAATTATTATAGGAATAATTGGCACCTGTCTGTCAAACTAATGGTCGAAACTTCATTATTTCAAGAAAATAGCCCACCGAACTATTTCTCCAAAAAAGATTTTTTTCTGTAGAATGAATGAAAGTTAAAGACATTTATTTGCAATTTTTCAGGAGATAGAATCGTTGTATTTATCTCGCAGATTTATGACCAGGAATACTGTCAAATACTTATTGTTTTTTATTTTGATCCCGATGGCATCACTCCCAAAAACTGTTTGGGCGGCAACTGTAAGGGGAGTTGAATTCGAGGACAAAATAAAAGTCGATGACACCGAACTGGTTCTTTATGCCGTCGGCTTGCTGAAATGGAAATATCTGATCAAGGTCTATCAGGTTGCTCTTTATAAACCCAAAAGGATCCCGATCCGGCAAGTCCTTGGAGTGAATGTTCCCAAACGCCTCGAGTATTATTTTTTCATCGATATGAAGGCCAGCGACTTTCAGGATACCGGTTTAGAGCTCATGACCAGAAACGTAGGCCGGGAAAAGGCCCAAGGCCTACTTAAAGAGCTTGAGGCGCTGAATGAATGTTACCGTGACGTGGAGGAAGGCCAGCGTTACAGCCTTACCTACTTGCCGGGTAAGGGGCTGGAAATGGCCCTTGACGGGAAGGTTTTGGGCCAGGTTGAAGGTGATGAATTCGCTGTTTCGTATCTATCGATCTGGCTGGGGCCAGATCCGGTAAGCAAAGATCTGCAGGAAGGGATGTTTGCCCCTGCAACTCTAAGAAAATAAGAGCTCATAAAAAAATGATCGGATAAAGAGAATCATGGCCGAAAAAAAAGTGAAAATCTTTACAATCAGCACATGTATACACTGCAAAGCCCTTAAAAGGATGCTCGACGAACAGGGTATCGTTTACGATTTCGAGGATGTCGACTTAATGCCTGAAAAAGAAAGGGAATCCTTTATCGAGGCAACCCGTGAATATAATGAAAAAAACGCCTATCCTATCGTGATGATCGGTAACAAGGCAATCGTAGGTTATCAGGAAAAGCTTATTCGCAGCGAACTTGGTATAGGCAAATGAACGCGGAAGAATTACTGGCGAACCTAAGGAAAATCCAGGAACCCAAGGGATACCATTTCAATCGGGATCTGGAGATTACGATATTCCTTCTGGAGTCACTGCTGGCCAACAAGGATCGCTACGGATACATGGCCTGCCCCTGCCGTCTGGCCAAAAACGACTTCGAAGCCGACCGGGACATCATCTGCCCATGCGACTACCGGGACGATGATCTAAAAGATTTTGGCAGCTGTTATTGCGGCTTGTATGTTTCCAATGAGTTTAACGAAGGAAAGCTCAGACCTCAGTTCGTACCGGAAAGAAGGCCTGTGGAAAAATGCCGGACAAAGACTCACAGTTTCTGATGTAGGCACACAAGTTTTAACAAAAAAACGGCACGTTCAATTGAAAGTGCCGTCAATAAATGAGAACCGAAATCTTACCATCTTTCAGTTCCGACAAGCTGGCTGACATCCATGCATTTTGCCTTTTCATCTTCGCTCATTTCTTCCTTTTTCTTGATCTTGCCTTTGAGCGCATCTGCATAGCAGGCATACTCCTTGCCATCTTTATCGCGAACCCATACCATAGATTCAAAACCACCGGATCTTCCTGGATCTGCCATGACTTGCCTCCTTCATCATTTATTAATGGTTTATTAAAAATCTTATGATATTAACTTCTGGTTCTACAAGTTTTTATTTGCAAAAAAAGCTATCCTTTTCCAGACAATTCGGTGACTACCCCAAGATATTCATCAACATTGAGTTCATAGCTATTAGCAATCAGGCCCATAGCATCGGGAATACCTGTTACACATGAAATACCCGACTCCCCGGCAAATAAGGCACCATTGATTAACATCAATTCTGCAGTAACCGTTTCAGCCCATGGTCACCTTTGCCTCCCCACCGCCCACCAGAGGCAGTATTTTCTCCACTTCAAAGTATAGGATATGCTTCGGACCCTTGGACTTGTCCTGCTCCGGGGTCAGGTGCCGTCTGGTCATCGCGGCCAGCAGTTCGGGATCGTTATCCTCGCCGCTCTTCTTAAGATAAAGGCGCACTCCGTCCAATGAATTCCGATCTTCCATAAATAGGTAAACTGCATAAGGGTTCGTCTGCAGATTAGCATAGGTGAGATGCTCACGCAGGATGAAGGCCAGCCGGTTATCGTCCATTACCCTTGGAGTGGAGTAAACGGCTGAAGTCACCCGGCCGTCGTTTCCGGCCGAGGAAAATATCCCCCGACCCGCGGTTTCGGCGAAATATTTCTTAAGATCCATAGCTGTCTCCTTTTTCATTCCTCCCGATCAGCCGATCGGGATCGTATCCTTTCTCCCTGAGGGATTCGGTTATCCTACGATATAGTTTTTCATCCATCTTTTGATCACGGGAGAGAATCCAGAGGTATTTGCGGTCGGGATGGCCGACCACCGCATATTCATAATCGTCGCCCAGATCGATGATCCAGTAGTCTCCCGAAAAAGGCCAGAAAAAAATGACCTTGAGTTTGGCATTGCTCGACTTGTCCACCACCCTGGCCTTGCCCTTTACCGAACGCAACACCTTCGCATAGCCCTGGTCCCAGCACTCATTGAGGACCTCGACCTTACCGTTCGGCAGCAAGGTATAAGTGGCCTTGCTGGCCGGGCAATCGTGCTGGAAACGATTCGGATAGCGGGCAATCTCGTACCATTCGCCAGCGTATTTCTCCAGGTCGACATGGGCGACGGTCATGAGGGGGGCTTGACCGGAATCTTCGCCGGTAATACATCCGAACATCATCAGACCGAACATAATCATCAAAAATCCGCTGGTTGGCATTATCTGTCCCTCAAAATAATTTTAATAACTTAAATGATATATGATATCGACGTGGCAAGTCCGATTAATTTGCAGATGGGATCACCCAGACATCTTTTAAGGTTGAGATTTATATTTTCCCGGCCTAGACTTTTATTCAAGGTAACCGGCTCGAACCGCAACGCGGAGCTGAATATGAAAAAAATATCTATCGCGACAATCCTCTGTTTCCTGGCCTACCTGCTTAACGGCTGTGCCATGAAATGGACCCCGTCCTGGCAGGAAGAGGTCGGGGACCGGCTGCCGACCGAGCGCACCTTAAAATTATCGACAGAAGCCAGGAAGTTATTCCAGTCGGCAGATGACGAGAAATCTCTACGAGCATCGATTGCGGCCTATGACAAAATCATCGATGAAAACCCAAACGATTATTACGGGCTGAAAATGCTCAGCACTCAGTACATACTTCTCGGCACTGCCTACACTGAGGACCGCCCGGAAAAATCAGAATATTTCCACCGGGCTATGGTCTATGCCGAAAGAGCGATGTACACCAACGATAATTTCAGATTAATGGTAAACGCCGGCTTGAAGCCTTGGGAGGCAGTGACCGCATTAGGCACAGACGAGACAGAGGCCATGTTCTTCTGGGTCACCGCCTTGCAATACGAGTTCAAGGAAGGCATGACCCTGCCCGAAAAAATCATTAATATCAATTGGCTGCACCACGCCTTGCTGTTCCTAGACCGCATCGAGGAAGTTGATCCGCAGTTCGGCGGCGGCGCAGTCGAATTCGCCAAGGTTATCTGCTATTATGCCCTACCGAAAAGTAAAGGCGGCTCGAAGAGCAAAGGCGACGCCTATATGGAAAAGGCCGTGGAACGAGGTAAAAGGAGGCTTCTGCCCCGCTGGGCCAGGGGGAAATATTATTACCCGATCAAGGGTGAGCCGGAACTGGCGCGCCTTGACCTGGAATGGGTGGCGACCCGGAAGCTAGCAGACTTCGAGGACCTCTATCCCTGGCGGGTCCATTTTCAGGAAGATGCCCGTCGACTTCTGGCTGAATCGAAATGAAACTGAGAGCGATGCTGCTGTTCCTGGGTTTGTGCTGGCCGCTCACAACGGCCTGCACCCCGGAAGTGCCGATTCAGGTCCTGGAATACGGCAAGATGGACGCCTCCCATCACCGGAACCTCCTAGTCATCCTACGCGGCCGCGGCGGCAGCCATTACGACTTCGAGGAACACGGCATCATCGATGAAGTAAGGAAACACAGACTGCCTTTCGATATAGTCGCTCCGGATGCACACTTCGGCTATTACCGCACCGAAACGCTGCCGGATAGACTGAAGCACGATATAATCGACCCGGCCCGTGCCAAGGGTTATACCGATATCTGGCTAGCCGGCTTTTCCATGGGCGGACTCGGCAGCCTCTTCACCGTACGCAAATATCCGGACCTGGTGGCGGGCGTTATCCTGGTCAGCCCCTTTCTGGGCGGGAACTCCGTAATCGGGAAGATCGAAAAGGCCGGCGGGATCAGGAACTGGTCCAGGCCAGCAGGGACCGAAGGCAAGTGGCAGTACGATATCTGGGCCTGGATCAAACAATACAGCGAGACTCCGGACCGCTACCCCGAAATCCATCTCGGTTTCGGTGACCAAGACTCGGTGATCAATGGCGGCCCCGCCCTGCTGGCCCGCTCCCTGGAACCGGGCAACCATTTCACGATTCCGGGCGGTCATGACTACGAAACCTTCAAGGAGATATGGCGCCTGCATATGGAACGATTGGCTGACAAATTTCAGTCAGCACCCCAGGTTGCAACTTCGGCGGAATAACCGCCGTTCAAAATTCCGAAAATCAGATCCCGGCGGGTCGTCAAGATCGAGGTATGATCGTCTTCGGGAAACTCCAGATAATTAACCCGTTCCGGGTCTATTGCCGCCAGTTCCCGACCCATCTCAACCGGCAGCGAAGTGTCTTTGGCGCCATGCAGGATGGTTATTTCGGGCTGATTGTCCTCGCTAAGAAGTTGCCGGATAATTTTCCGGTTATCGATCTGTGAAGGCATCACTAACGACAGGAACAGTGATTTTACGGCGACACCCTTGCGAAGGGTATTGAATGGTGCAACCAGGACGATCCTTTTTACAGAGTGGCGGGCGGCAAACTGCAGTGCGGCGCCGGTGCCGAAAGAATGGCCCATCAGGTTAAGTTCCGCATCAAGTACATTTACCCCGAAATGCTCTGCCAGGGCGTTCAAAGCGCCTTCCGTGTTCAGATAATTGTCTGCCGGATTCATGAACCCTTCCGACAGTCCCCGGCCGGGATAATCGATCAGCAGATAGCCGGTATGCGGATATTCACCCTCCTTGATAAAGCGCTGCCAGCCAAGGGCTACTGACCCGATACCAGGATATAGGATGTCGATCCGGGCGGGAGGCGAGTCAGTCTCTTTGTCGGGTGGAATAAAGAAAGCGACCTGACGGCCCTTGCCGGTGGCGAATTCAAGCTGGACGTTTTCAGACCGCTCATGGAAAGCCTCAAGCTGGGAGTGCTGATAAGGAATCCTTTTCATGCAGCCCGGCGTAGCCATGACCAATAAGATAATAAACGGAATATATCGTTTCATCATTTCCGGTTAAACATTTTACTTTTCCCAAACGGGTATGTCGGCAAAGTCCGCCTTGCCGTTGGATCACATATCGTGCTTTAATCAGGTTAAAGGAAAAATTACGGCCAAACAAATTTTCAGGGGAAAAATTTTGCCTCAGGATCATCCACCGGTCAAAATCGGCATCAGCGCCTGTCTACTGGGTGAAAAGGTACGTTACGACGGCGGTCATAAACATGACCGGCTGATCACAGACATCCTGGGCCGTTATCTTGAATTCGTGCCGGTCTGCCCCGAAGTGGAATGCGGCCTGGGGACACCCCGTGAGGCGATGCATCTGTCCGGCGATCCCGACGACCCACACCTGGTGACAATAAAGACGGGGGTAGACCATACCGAGCGGATGAAGAGTTGGGCCGCAAAAAAGGTCGAAAAACTGGAGAGGGAGGATCTGCGCGGCTTTATCTTCAAGAGCAAATCACCCTCCAGTGGTATGGAGAGGGTCAAGGTATACGGCGAAGGTCATAAGGTATATCAAAACGGGATCGGCATGTTCGCCCAGGCCTTTATGGAGCATTTCCCCCTGCTGCCTGTCGAGGAAGACGGACGACTGCATGATATCGCCCTGCGAGAGAACTTCATTGAGTCGATTTTTGTCTACCAGCGCTGGCGGGAACTGCTGGACGGCCGGAAAAAACTCGGCCGTCTGATCGATTTCCATACCAATCATAAGCTGCAGATCATGTCACACAGCGTCAAGCATTACCGGGAAATGGGCAAGCTGGTCGCCGGGGGTAAGGTGACTGCAATTGACGATCTGTTCGAACGCTACGAAAAACTGTTGATGGAGGCCATCCGCCTTAAACCGACGGTCAAAAAACATGTCAATGTCCTGCAACACATGGCAGGCTACTTCAAGAAGCAGCTGAATGGCGATGAGAAGCGAGAACTCCAGGAGATCATAGACCAATACCGGAGGGAGCTGGTGCCGCTGATCGTGCCGGTCACCATGATCAACCACTATGTCCGCAAGTACAAATCCGATTACCTGGCCAGGCAGCATTACTTACAACCCCACCCGATTGAACTGAAACTGCGCAACCATGCCTGAACAATCCCGAAAGTTAAAGATCCTGATCACCGGGGCGACCGGCTATATCGGCAGAAGACTGAAAGACCGGTTTCTGCAACGAAACGACTGCGAACTACGGCTTCTGGCCAGAAACCGTAACAAGGTCCGGCCCTCAACCCGTGACAAGGTGGAAATTGTCGAAGGCGACACCTTTAATAAAAAAGCCCTGAATCAGGCCCTTGAAGGCATCGAAGTGGCTTACTACCTGATCCACTCGATGGGTTCAGACAAAGATTACCGGGACCTCGACCGGATCAGCGCCGAAAATTTCCGGGAGGCGGCAATCAGGGCCGGGGTGAAGCGAATCATCTACCTGGGCGGCCTCGGCGTCAAGGAGACGGCCAGCAAACACCTGCTGAGCCGGATCGAGACCGGCGAGGTGCTGAGCGCCGAACCGGATAAGATCCAGACCATCTGGTTCAGGGCCGGGGTGATTATCGGTTCCGGCAGCGCCAGTTTCGAGATCATCCGCAACCTGGTCCAGAAGCTGCCGGTCATGGTCACCCCCAAATGGGTAAAAACCTTGACTCAGCCGATAGCGGTGGACGATGTTATCTCCTACCTCGTGGCGGCGTCCGATAAAAAGATCCCCGGCAACCTGATTGTCGATATCGGCACAACTCCGATGAGTTTTAAGGAAATGATGCTGGAAGCGGCCAGGGTGATGAACCTGAAAAGGCTGATGATGCCGGTACCGGTTTTAAGCCCCAGGCTCTCATCATACTGGCTGATACTCTTCACTCCGATTAACTTCAAACTTGGCGGCGCCCTGGTGGCCGGTCTTAAATCGGAAACAGTGGTTCTGAATGACCATGCCAAGCAATATTTTCCAGAGATCAAACCGATTTCATACAAGGAAGCGGTCAAACAGGCCATGCTGGAGATGGAGAACGACCAGGTATTAAGTCGATGGTGCGACAGCAGCGGCGGCGAAGTCTGCGACATCAAGAACCAGGACGACCCGACCTCGGCCATCCTTCGTGACAGCCGGGAATACCCCTTGGGAGATGCGACGCCTGCTGAGGTCTTCGCCGCGGCCTGCACCCTGGGCGGCGAGCACGGCTGGTTCCGCTACCATTTCCTCTGGCAGCTGCGGGGATTGATCGATAAATTACTGGGCGGTTACGGTCTTAACCGGGGTCGGCGGCTTCGCGACCAACTGCGGGTCGGTGACTCCCTGGATTTCTGGAAGGTGGCAGACCTCAAAGAGAACAAAAGACTACTGCTGCTTGCCCAGATGAAGGTCCCCGGCAAGGCATGGCTGGAATTCGACATCCAACCCGACAAACTGGTCCAAACCGCCCACTTCCTGCCGAGAGGCGTATGGGGCAGGCTTTACTGGTACAGCGTTGCACCACTCCACAATCTGGTTTTCGCTAACCTGGCCAGACGGATTGTTCTCCAGGCCCGGCATAAGAAGGAATAAAGCATATTTTACATTCAATTATCTGAACACCTGCAATCAACCGAGGAGAGCATTAACGCTGAACGACCTTCTCCTTGACCGTAGCCGCTTTTCCCGGTAAATTCTGCGATTCTAGTTAATTATCGAAATAGATTTCGATCCTTCTTCAATATATCCGGTTGTAAAATATTACAAGATTTATTCAATGAGCAACTCAATCAGAGAAGAGATGGAAGAGCGGGAGGCCCGAACGCTCTCCCCCTACGCCTGTTTAAGCAGAGACAGTCAGGGACGTATTCACGACGAGCCCGAATGTGATATCCGCCTGGCCTTCCAGCGTGATCGCGACCGAATCATCCATTCCAAGACCTTCCGCCGTTTGAAGCATAAGACCCAGGTATTTCTGGCCCCGACCGGCGACCATTACCGGACGCGCCTGACCCATGTCCTGGAAGTCGCCCAGATCGCCCGGACCATGGCGTCGGCCCTGAGGCTCAATGAAAACCTGACCGAGGCCATAGCCCTGGGCCACGATCTGGGACACACCCCATTCGGCCATGCCGGCGAATCGGTCCTTAACGAGCTTTTCCCGGGAGGATTCCGTCATTACGAGCAAAGCATGAGGGTTGTGGATATTCTCGAAAAAAAAGGCCGGGGCCTGAATCTTACCCATGAAGTCCGGGACGGCATCCTCAAACACTCTAAAGGCCGCAAGGAAGTCCTGCCGGAAGATATGGCGGGCATGCCCTCGACAAGGGAAGGTCAACTGGTAAGAGCTGCCGATATTATCGCCTACGTCAACCATGACCTTGACGATGCAATCCGGGCCAATATCCTCGATATCGACAGTATCCCCGTCGATATTTCAAAACTGCTCGGCAGATCAAACTCGGCTCGAATCGGGGCGATGGTTCGCGACCTGGTCACCAATACGGCCCCGAACGGCGGCGAGCGACTGACCATGAGTAAACCGGTAATGACCGCGATTTCCGACCTGCGCGCCTTTCTGTACGAGCATGTGTACGAGGCCCACCGGGTCCACAACGATTTCATCAAGGGCCAGAAGGTCCTCAGGGAACTGTATTACTATTTTCGGGAAAACGAAGAGTATCTGGACGATTCGATCGACTACGGCAGAGAGACCAGCCTGGATCGCAAAGTCTGCGATTTCATCGCCGGCATGACCGATCATTACGCCCTGGATACCTATACCAATATTTTCTTACCACAGCCATGGAGTGTTAAGTAGGATGACATCCGATATCAACAGTGAAAAAAAACCGGAACTTGCCAAGGGATACGAATTCAAATCGGTCGAGGAGAAATGGTGCGCGGTCTGGGAAGAGCAGAAAAGTTTCGCCGCCACCATGGAACCAGATCGGGAATCGTTCTGCATTGTGATCCCGCCGCCT
>Ga0102953_1000844_pt1 | contig 20230 bp, 16 predicted proteins | sample SalPon2A_C_D2_MG_FD_78509 | JGI IMG/M metagenome (GOLD analysis project Ga0102953, IMG submission 78509) | Soil microbial communities from South San Francisco under conditions of wetland restoration - Salt Pond MetaG R2A_C_D2_MG | ecosystem: Environmental > Terrestrial > Soil > Wetlands | place... | reverse complement strand
GTTGATGCGGTTACAAGCCCCTGAAGTGGCGTAATTATACCCTTGCAGTACCATTAATGGCCATGAAACTGTCCGATCGTGTCAAATCGAGCCTGGGTGCCGGCGGGGTGTTTGCCTGCCAGGTGCCCGGCTTCGAGCCGCGCGAGACCCAACTCGCCTTCGCGGGCGGGGTCGCGGAAGCGATCGAGACGCGGACGAACCTCATTGCCGAGGCCGGCACCGGCACCGGCAAGACCTTCGCCTATCTGGTGCCGATTCTTGCCGCCGGGCGTCGCGCCGTGATTGCCACCGCCACCCGTGCCTTGCAGGATCAGCTCCATGGACACGATCTGCCGGTGGTGACACGGGCCCTGGGACGCCCCCTGGACGTGACGGTACTCAAGGGGCGGACCAATTACCTGTGCCGTGAACGCCTCAATCAGTTGCAACCGGAGTTGCTGGAGGATGGCCGCTTCGATATCGAGGCGATCCGGCTCTGGGACAGAACGACCCCGACCGGCGACCTGGCCGAGCTGCCGGAACCGGGTGTTCACAGCGGGTTGAGGAAGCGGCTCACCACGGATCGTCACGGTTGTCTCGGAAGCAGCTGTCCCGAATTCTCCAATTGCCACCTCTACAGGGCGCGGCAACGGGCACGGGAAGCCGACGTGGTGATCGTCAACCATCATTTGCTGCTCGCCGACCAGGCACTTCAGGCCGAGGGATTTTCCCTGCTGGGCGATGCCGGGGTCGTGGTCGTGGACGAGGCGCACGCCTTGCCCGAGACGGCGCGCATGGTGTGGGGCGAGAGCGTCTCGTTCAACCAGCTGGATGCCCTTGCCGTGGCGGCCGACAAGGCGCTGGCCGGACGCAGCGAGGCGGCGCGTGCACTGCGGATGCTTCTCGGGCAGCCGATTGCCCTGGGGCCGGGCAGCTATCCTCGGGATGCGGCGGGCATGGACTTTGAAACGCGGCTCGATTCGCTCCAACAGTCGCTTGCCGAACTCGAACAGGAACTCAAGCTGCTGGAGCATCCGGACGACGAACTGCAGCGGAGGCTGCGGGCGATGCAGTCGGGCCTCGCGGCCTGGATGGCGGGCAACGGCGAGGAGAGCGAAGCGGCAGCGGTGTCCTGCGCGGTGGAAATCGGAGAACGCGGCGCTGTCAGCCTCAATCTGCGTTTGCTCGAAACCAGTGCGACTTTCGCCGACTGGATCCGCCGCAGCGAGGCGAGCTGGATATTCAGCTCTGCCACGCTGGCCGTGGGCGACGACTTCAGCGTTTTTGCCCACGACCTGGGGCTGGAGGCACCGTCGACGCTCCAGGTCGGCAGTTCGTTCGATTATGAACACCAGGCCCGCTTGTACTTGCCGCCGGACCTGCCGCCCGTGGATTCCACGGGGTATCTGGAAGCCCTCATCGAGGCTGCTGAACCCTTGCTGGCGGCCAGTGGAGGCGGTGCCTTTTTCCTGTTCACCAGCCGCCGCGCGCTGCGCCAGGCGGCCGAATTGATCCGTGCCCGGGACTGGCCCTACACCCTTTTCGTACAGGGCGAAGGTGCCCGGGCCCGCCAGCTGGAGTCCTTCCGCTTGGCAGGTAACGGTGTCCTGCTGGGCACCAAGAGCTTCTGGGAGGGGGTGGACGTCAAGGGCGATGCGCTGGTGCTGGTCGTCATCGACCGCCTGCCGTTTGCCTCGCCGGGCGAGCCGCTGCTCGAGGCGCGCATCAAGCGCTGCCGTGCCGCCGGGGGCAACGCCTTTCGCGATATCCAACTGCCCGCAGCCGTGATGGCGCTCAAGCAGGGGGCGGGCCGGCTGATCCGCGACGGCAACGATCATGGCGTATTGATGGTCGGTGATTCCCGACTTCAGGTGCGCCATTACCGCAAGCAGTTCCTGGACAGCCTGCCGCCCATGCCGATCGTGCGTAACCAGGACGAGGTCACGGCGTTCCTGTCCCGACGTGGGAAGGTGCCGGCGTGCGCCTGATCGCGATCGACACGGCGACGGCCGGGCCGGGTCTGTGCCTGCGCGACGGTGAGCGCGTAGTCGGCACCTGGCAGGGGCCGCCACGGAGCGGGCCGGAACCGGTACTGGCCGCGGCAGCCGACTTGCTGGCCTCCGCCGCAATGACGTTCGGCTCGCTGGACGGGATCGCCTTCGGGCGTGGCCCCGGCGCCTTTACCGGCGTGCGCCTGGGGGTCGCGCTGGCCCAGGGCTTGAGTCTCGGCACCGGCGTGGCGTTGCTGCCCGTCTCCGATCTCGCGGCACTTGCCTGGAATGCGGTCCGGCACCACGGCTGGACGCGCGTGCTGGCGATCCTGGATGCCCGCCAGGGCGAGGTTTACTGGGGCGCCTATGCATGGAATGCCGACCGCGGCCTCGAATTGCAGGGCGAGGAGCATATCGCCATGCCGCGTGCATTCCAGGCGCCGGCGGGAGATTGGGCGTGGGCCGGCAGCGGCGCAGGCCTGCTCCCGGCCGACAGGTCACCGCGCCACCTCGATCCGGACCTGGCCCCCGATGCCGAAGCCGTGGCGGAGCTGGGCATGCAGGCCCTGGTCCGGGGCGAAACCGTGGGCCCGGAGCAGGCGATGCCCCGCTACCTTCGGGAACAGGTGGCCCGGCCTTCGCCGCGTCACCGGCGGCGGCGCAATACATCGGCTTGATTCGTCGATCGATACGCTAGTATGAAATCGAATATGCAGGATGCCGTGTGGTGAGTACTGATCCCGAAAACCTGATCTGGATCGACCTGGAAATGACCGGGCTCGTTCCGGAGCGCGACCGCATTATCGAGATCGCGACCCTGGTGACCGACAAGGAACTGAACGTCATCGCCACCGGGCCGGAACTGGCCATACACCAGGACGAGAGCGTGCTGGCAGGAATGGACGAGTGGAACGTGGCACACCATACGCGCTCCGGCCTGTACGAGCGCGTGTTGTCAAGCAATGTGAGCGAACGCGAGGCCGAGCAGGCCACCCTCGATTTTTTGCGCGAACATGTTGCCGAGCGCACCTCCCCGATGTGCGGCAATACCATCTGCCAGGATCGGCGTTTTCTCGCGCGCTACATGCCCGGGCTGGAAGCCTTTTTCCATTACCGCCACATTGATGTCAGCACTTTCAAGGAGTTGGCCAAACGCTGGGCTCCATCCGTCCTCGATGGGTTGCAGAAGGCGAGTGAACATCGTGCCCTGGCCGATATCGAGGAATCGGTCGCCGAGTTGCGCCACTACCGCGCGCATCTGCTGCGACCCGAATACGGCGGCGAGTGACAGAGACACGGGACCCGCCATGTCCCGGAGGCCGGAACGGTCGTTGTGCCTGATTTGCCCGGGCCTGCTTCCCCGCGTACGGATGATCGGGCTCAGGGCTCCTCGCCGGGCTTTACCGGCAGGCCGGCCTGGGCCCAGGCCAGCGTGCCGCCCTGGACGATGGCGGCATGCGGGTACTGCGCGAGCACTGCCTCCGCAGCCTGGGCAGCACGCTGGCCCGTGTGACAGATGAAGTAGAGCGGAGTCTGCGCGTCGTACCCGGCCTCCGCGAGGCGTTTTGACAAGGCGTCCGGAGTACATTCATCGAGGGCGAGCAGCAGGGCACCGTCGACATGAAGTGCGCGGTACTCCTCGGCCGTGCGCACATCAACCAGTGCACAGCGCTCACCGGCCGTGATACGTTTATGCAATTCTTCGGCGTGAATCTGCCGGGGATGGCTCATGGCGGCTCATTATTTCCGGGAAGACATCGCATGACGATACCAAAACAGGCTGAGCGGGAACAAGATCCACGCCCGTTGCGGGCGCCCACCGCGGCGGAAATTGCCGCGGCCCGGATCCGGCTTGCTGGTGCCATTCGCGAAACGCCGGTACTGGCCCCGGGGGCGTTGGCCGATGAACTGGGTTCGCGGGTGGTGTTCAAGTGCGAGCAGTTCCAGGTGACTGGTGCATTCAAGGCGCGCGGGGCGCTGAACGCGGTACGTTCGCTTACCCCGGCCCAACTCGAACGCGGCGTCACGACGCATTCCTCCGGGAATCACGGCCAGGCCCTGGCCTGGGCCGCCCGCCTTGCCGGCGCCCGGGCGCGCATTGTGGTGCCGGCCTCGGCGGTGGCCACCAAGCGTGCGGCCATCCGGGCCTGGGGTGCCGATATCGTCGATTGCGGTCCGACGCAGCAGGAAAGGGAGCAGCGCCTGGCCGAAGTGGTCTCCGAGACCGGGGCGCTGGTGGTGCACCCGTACGACGACGGGCGCGTTATCGCCGGCCAGGCCACGGCCACGATCGAATTGCTGGAAGCCGAGCCACGCCTCACGCGCCTGGTGGTTCCGGTGGGCGGCGGCGGCCTGGCTTCGGGTGCCATACTGGCGGCGCGCTGGATGGGGCGCGAGATCGACATCATCGGGGTCGAACCGGCCGGGGCCGACGAGACGCGGCGCTCGCTCGAGACCGGCACGCGCAAGGCGCTGGACGTTGTCGACACGCTGGCGGATGGCCTGCGCGCCACGGTGGGCGAGGTGACTTTCCCCATACTGCAATCCGGTCTCGCGGACCTGGTCACGGTTACGGACGAAGCCATGCTCGAGGCCATGCGCTGGATGGCCGAATCGGCGAAGCTGCTGATCGAGCCTTCGTCGGCCACGGTGGTCGCGGCCCTGATGTCGGGAGCGGCGGCCTGTGACGGCCTGACCGGCGCTATCGTCTCCGGCGGCAACGTGGATTTTTCGGGCGAGGCCTGGCAGCGGGCTTTTGTCTGTACCGGGCAGGGAACGGCCCCGGATCAAACGCTTGCATGAATCGATGCACGGTGCCAAAATCGACCGCAGTTACCTCGAGTGGCGCTTCATGTTCAAGCGATTCCAGATTCTCGGTGCCGCGCTACTGCTGATACCCGGCGCGGCGATGGCCCAGGCCCCGGCCACCACGTCCACAGCGATGTCCCCCGGGCCGGCGACGAACGCGAGCCCCGGCATGGCCGTCGCCGGTGTTTGGCGGACGCCCGACGACAAATCCCTGGTGCGCGTCTACCGCAACCCGGACGGCACCTTCGACGGCCGGATCGTCTGGCTGAAGAAGCCGATCTATCCGCAGGACTACAAGGACAAGTCGCTTGCCGGCCGGCCCAAGGTGGATATCCACAACCCCGACAAAAAGTTGCGCTCGCGTCCCGTGCTGGGCATGGACGTACTGACCGGGTTCAAGTATTCGCCGGCGGATCACGACTGGCGCAAGGGCAAGTGCTACGACCCGGAAGAGGGCAAGACCTACACCTGCCGCATGTGGTTGAAGGATCACGATACGTTGATGGTGCGGGGCTATGTCTGGATTTTCCACAAGACGCAGGAGTGGCGCCGCGCCCAGGAACCGACACCGCCTGCTACCGCGCCAACGGCCGCTTCAGTACATTAGTGTCGCCCTACCAACGTTCGGCTTGGTAAGAACACTTTTCGCGGCGCCTTTTTGCGTCTGGCGGCGCTGCAGCTTCTCTTTGTAGCTACGGCCATGCCTCGTCGTTGTGCCTTGCCAGGCTCAAAAATCAGCTCGCGAGAATGTGCCTCCAATTACGGCGGGGTACACTGTAAAAACAACGGGCACTTCGATCCCGCCGGCGTGTCCATAATTCATGCGCCTGTCGCACCGCGGGGTGCGCGGCGCTTTTTTGTTGATTTCGAGGACAGATGATGTTGTTCAAACACTGGCGTTTTTCCCTTTTGCTCGGCGCAGTGACACTGGCTGCCTGCACCAGTACGTCTCCGCAGGCGGTGCATTCGACGGCAGGCACCACGAAGGTGGTGCGGGCTACGCTCGCCAACGGCCTGAAAGTCATTGTGGTGCATGATTCGCTGGCACCGGTCGCGACCCAGCAGATGACCTATTTCGTTGGCGGCAACGAGGCGCCGACGGGGTTCCCCGGCATGGCCCACGCCCAGGAGCACATGATGTTCCGCGGAGCGCCGGGGCTGTCGGGTGACCAGCTGGCGGGTATTTATGCGCGTCTCGGCGGCGATATGAATGCCTTTACCACCAACAACATCACGTCCTACTTCTTTACCGTGCCGGCCGACGATATAGACGTGACGCTTCGCGTTGGCGCCATCCGCATGGCGAGTGTGGACGATTCCGAAGCCGATTGGAAAAAGGAACGCGGTGCCATCGAACAGGAAGTGGCGCGCGATCATTCCCAGCCGTTTTACAGTCTCTACGAAAAACTCCTGGGCCGCATGTTCGCCGGTACGCTGTATGCCCGCGATGCGCTCGGCACCAAGCCCTCGTTCGACAAGACCACGGGTGCCATGCTCAAGAAGTTCCATGACACCTGGTACGCGCCGAACAATGCGCTGCTGGTTGTCACCGGCGATGTGGATCCCCAGGCTGTCGTTGCCAGAGTCAAAAAACTCTATGGCAGCATTCCGCGCAAGTCGTTGCCGTCCAAACCGGCGATCAGGCTGCAGACGGTCGAGGCGACGACCTACACTTCGCAGACCGACGAACCCTACGGGCTGGTGATCGTGGGCGTGCGCATGCCCGGTTACGGCAATCCCGATTACCCGGCAGCGCGGCTTGCCGCATCGGCATTGAGTTCGCAGCGCGGGCCGATCGCGGCCCTGCGCTACCAGGGCAAGGCGTTGGCCGCCGGTTTCCAGATGCAGGCCATGCCCGGCACGGGGCTGGGTTTCGCCTATGCGGTCTATCCGCCGGGCGGTGACGTGAAGGCGGTCAAGAAGGCGTTGGTCGACGCCATACACCAGGTGCGAACCCGGGGCATTTCCCCCGACCTGGTGGATGCGGTGAAGCGCCGTGCGCTGCTCCACCAGGCACTCCAGGGCAACTCCGTGTCCGGCCTGGCCAATGCCTGGACGCAGGCGATCGCCGTGGCCGGACTCGACTCGCCCGGGGAGGCGACGAAGCGACTGCGATCGGTCACCGCCAGGCAGGTCAACGAGGCCGTCAAGCACACGCTCGATCTTGATCATGCGGTCACGCTGGTACTGAACCCGACGCCGGGTGCCAGGCCCAAGTCCGGCAGCGGGTTCGGCGGCGCCGAGTCCTTCGGCGGCAAGCCCACCAAGCCGGTCGAGTTGCCTGACTGGGCCCGCAAGGCGCTGGCCAGGCTGCCCCGGCCCAAGCCCTTCATGCATCCCGACGACATGCATTTGCCGAACGGCTTGCGCCTGATCGTGCAGCCGCTGTCGACGGGGCACTCGATCAGTCTCTATGGTTCGGTCAACCAGAACCAGGATTTACAGGCTCCGAAGGGCGAAGAGGGTGTCGCAGACGTGCTGGATGGCCTGTTCGACTGGGGGCCAAAGGGCATGACGCGGCTCCAGTACGAGGCTGCGCAGGATCGGATCGGCGCCGAGATGTCGACCGGTTCGAGTTTTTCGTTGCAGGTGCTGCCGCAGTATTTCGAGCAGGGCGTCAAGTTGCTGGCCTCGACCGAACTCGATCCGGCATTGCCGGGGAAAGCGTTCAGTACCGAGCAGTTCATCCAGGCGCGCGCGGCGCAGGGCGCCCTGGCCAGCCCCCAGTTCAAGTTCCAGCAGGCGATTGGCCAGGCACTTCTGCCGGACGGTGACCCGTCCCTGCGCCATGCCACCGGTCAGTCGGTCATGGGGCTGACGCTTGCCAGGGTCAGGGATTATTACGACAAGGTGTACCGCCCCGATGAAACCACCATCGTGATCCTGGGCGACATCACGCCGACGAAGGCGAAGGCGATCGTCAACAAGTATTTCGGCAGGTGGCAGGCGAAGGGACCCAGGCCCGATCTGGATTATCCGACGGTGCCGTTGTCGAAGGCGCACCATGTGGTGGTACCGGATCCCGTACGCAGCCAGAACCGGGTAGTGCTTGCCGAAACCCTGGGCCTCGACTTCACCAATCCCGATCATTTCGCGCTGGATCTGGCGAACGACCTGCTGGGCGGCGGCTTTTACGCGAGTCCGCTTTACCGGGTGCTGCGCGAACAACATGGGCTGGTCTATTCATTGGCTTCCCGTTACAGCTTCAATCGCAACCGAGGGCGCTATACGCTGTCTTTCGGGGCTTACCCGAAGAACGTGAACCAGGCGCACCAGCTCGCGGTCAAGGTGTTCGACGATTTCACCGCAAAACCGATGAGTGCCGGCCAGCTGCACCTGGCCAAGTCCATCGCACTGCGCCAGATAGAACTCGGCGGGCAAAGTGTCGATGCAATTGCGAACGGCTGGATCGGCCGCAGCGAGGACAGCTTGCCGCTCGACTGGAGCTACGTCATGGCGAATCACTTCGAGCAGATCACGGCGCCCGAGATCCGGGATGCGATGAAAAAATATTTCGATCCCGGGCGGCTTTCTGTCATCCAGCTCGGGCAGAAACCCTGAACCACAGTCCCGGCCCTGCACCGAGAGGGCCGGGGCAGCGGCCATGATTACTCGCGATGAGTCGCCAGCGGCCCCCAGGCCTGGGCCGTGGGCATGATCTCGATGCGGTTCACGTTGACGTGGGCCGGCTGGTCCAGTGCCCAACTGGCGGCCCGCGCGATATCGTCGTCGGTGAGCGCCTCCAGGCCGCAGTAGGGGGCCTTGGCGCGCTCCGCATCGCCCTTGAAGCGGACCAGGGAAAATTCGGTTTCGGCGAGCCCGGGCGCGATATCGGTGACGCGCACGCCGGTGCCCAGCAGGTCCGCGCGCAGGTTGCGCGAAAACTGCCACACGAAGGCCTTGGTGGCGCCGTAGACGTTGCCCCCGGGGTAGGGGTTGTCGGCGGCCACCGAGCCGATATTCAGGATATGGCCGCGGCCGCGTTCCACCATGCCGGGCAGCAGGGCACGGGTCATGTAGAGCAGGCCCTTGATGTTGGTGTCGACCATGGTGTCCCAGTCTTCCAGGTCGGCCTCCTGGGCCGGTCCCAGGCCAAGCGCCAGGCCGGCGTTGTTGACCAGCACCTCGATTGAGGCGAATCCGTGTGGAATGTCTTTCAGCGCCTGGTTTATCGCGGTGCGGTCGCGCACGTCGAAATCGAGCGGCAGGAAGCTGGCGCCGAGTTCCGAGGCCAGTTCATCGAGGCGCTCGCGGCGGCGCCCGGTTCCGATGACGCGCCAGCCCGACGCTACCAGCTGGCGGGCGATCGCGCGTCCGAAACCGGCACTGGCGCCGGTAACCATGGCGGTATTGTCTGTCATTGGGGGCTCTCCTTGAAGCTCTCTCCATGATAATCGCTTGCGGCAATGGCAGAATACGGACATGAGCCGAAAATCCGCCCATACCGGTACCGGAAAGAGCCAGGCGCCGCCGCTCGACGAGCGAGCCCAGGCGGTGTTGCGCGGCCTGATCGAGCGCTACGTCAGCGAGGGCCAGCCCATAGGTTCGCGCGTACTCTCGCGCGATCTCAATCTGGGGCTCTCGCCGGCGAGCATCCGCAACGTCATGGCCGACCTCGAGGATATGGGGCTGATCAGCTCCCCCCATGTCTCGGCCGGGCGTATTCCCACGCGCAGCGGCTATCGGGTGTTTGTCGACAGCCTGCTCAAGGTCGAACCACTGGCGCCCGCCCAACTCAGGCGATTGCGTGAAGGCCTGAAGCCACCGGAAGAAGGGGCCGGGCAGATGGCGGGAGAGGTCGCGCGGATGGTGTCGAAGATGACGCGCATGGCTGGTCTGGTCACGGTGCCGCGGCGCAACAGCGCGGCCTGGCGCCATATCGAGTTCCTGCGCCTGTCAGACCGGCGGGTGCTGGCCGTGTTGGTTCTGGGCGACCGCGAAGTGCAGAACCGGGTACTGGAACTCGACGAGGACTATGCCCCGGAGATGCTTACCGCCACGGCCAATTACCTCAACGAGCAATTCGCCGGCCGCCCGCTGAGCAGCGTGCGCAGCGGGCTGGTGGAGGCAATGCGGGACGACATGCGCAACCTGAACGAGCTGGCGCAGACCGCGCTCACCATGGGTGAGCGCATGTTCAGCCTCGATGAAGCCGCCAAGGTGGATTACGTGCTTACCGGCGAAACCAACCTGATGGGATTCTCCGAACTGGCCGATCTCGACCGGTTGAAGGCACTGTTCGAGGCTTTCAACCGCAAGCAGGAAATCCTGGCGCTGCTCGACCGCGCGATCGCAGCCCCGGGCGTGCAGATATTCATCGGCGAGGAATCGGGCTATGCCGTACTCGGCGACCTGTCGGTTGTCGTTTCGAGCTACGGCGGCGAGGACCGGCCGTTGGGCGTGGTAGGCGTGATCGGCCCCACTCGCATGGCTTACCAGAAGGTGATCCCGGTGGTGGACGTGACCGCGCGCCTGCTCGGTACCACCTTGAATGCCGGGGAATCGTCCCCAGAAAGGTAGGCAGGACGCAATTTTCACGTTTCAGGAGAGCACATGACGAAGGACCCGGAGCACAAGGCCGAGGCCCAGGAAAATGGCGCGGCCGTGGGGGTGGGCAAACCCGAGGCCGAATCGCCGGTGGCCACGGAGGCACTCAAGGCCGAGGCGGAAGCGCAGCGCGACCGCGCCTTGCGCCTGGCGGCCGAGATGGAAAACCTGCGCCGGCGAGCCGCGCGCGAACTGGAGACCTCGCGCCGCTATGCGCTGGAGCGTTTCGCGGGCGAATTGCTGCCGGTGGCGGACAGCCTCGAGCTTGCGCTGGCCTCGGCCGAAACCGTGCCCGAGGGGTTGGAAATGACCCTCAAACTCCTGCGCGACACCCTGGCCCGGCACCACATCGAGGCGGTGACACCGGCCGAGGGCGATGCCTTCGATCCCGAACTGCACGAGGCCATGGCGACCCAGCCCAGCGCGCAAGTGTCGCCGGACCATATCCTGCAGCTCATCCAGAAGGGCTATCGCCTGCACGACCGCCTGTTGCGCCCGGCCCGCGTGATCGTGGCCCGGGCGCCTGATCCGGGCGCTTGAAAGCGCGCCGGGGCGTCCCCACATAAGCATCAGTAACGGATTCACCTACTGCCAGAACATCAGCGGAGAGTATTCATGGCCAAAATTATCGGTATCGACCTTGGAACCACCAATTCCTGCGTCGCCGTCATGGAAGGCGCCAAGGCCAGGGTCATCGACAACAGCGAAGGCGATCGGACCACCCCGTCCATCGTGGCTTTCAGCAAGGAAGGCGAGGTATTGACCGGGCAGCCGGCCAAGCGCCAGGCGGTGACCAATCCCGCCAATACCCTGTTCGCCATCAAGCGCCTGATCGGGCGCAAGTTCGATGATGCGATGGTGCAGAAGGACATCGACATGGTGCCCTACAAGATCGTGAAGGCCGACAACGGCGATGCCTGGGTGGAAGCGAACGGCAAGCAGATGGCACCGCCCGAGATTTCCGCCCGCGTGCTGCAGAAAATGAAGAAGACCGCCGAGGACTATCTCGGCGAGACCGTCACCGAAGCGGTGATCACCGTGCCGGCCTATTTCAATGATTCCCAGCGCCAGGCCACCAAGGATGCCGGCAAGATCGCCGGCCTCGAGGTCAAGCGCATCATCAACGAGCCGACCGCGGCGGCGCTGGCCTACGGACTGGACAAGCGGCGCGGCGACCAGAAGATCGCGGTCTACGACCTGGGTGGAGGCACGTTCGACATCTCCATCATCGAGATCGCGGAAGTCGACGGCGAGCACCAGTTCGAAGTGCTGGCGACCAACGGCGATACCTTCCTCGGCGGCGAGGACTTCGACAAGCGCGTCATCGACTACCTCGCGAAGGAGTTCGAGAAGGAGCAGGGCATGGACGTGCGCAAGGACCCGCTGGCCATGCAGCGCCTGAAGGAAGCGGCCGAGAAGGCCAAGATCGAGCTGTCCTCGGCGCAGCAGACCGAGGTCAACCTGCCCTACATCACCGCCGACCAGAGCGGACCCAAGCATCTCAATGTGAAACTCACGCGGGCCAAGCTCGAGGCGCTGGTGGAGGATCTGATCGAGCGTACTCTGACCCCGTGCAAGACCGCGCTCAAGGATGCCGGCCTGTCGGTCTCCGAGGTCAACGAGGTGATTTTGGTAGGCGGCCAGACCCGCATGCCCAAGGTGCAGGAAGCGGTCAAGGGCTTCTTCGGCAAGGACCCGCGAAAGGACGTGAACCCGGATGAGGCGGTTGCCATCGGCGCCGCGATCCAGGCCGGTGTGCTCGGCGGCGAGGTGAAGGACGTGCTGCTGCTCGACGTGACGCCGCTATCGCTCGGCATCGAAACCCTGGGCGGCGTGATGACCAAGCTCATCGAGAAGAACACCACGGTGCCGACCAAGGCCAACCAGGTATTCTCGACGGCCGACGACAGCCAGACCGCCGTGACCGTGCATGTCCTGCAGGGAGAGCGCGAGATGGCAAGCGCGAACAAGTCGCTCGGCCGTTTCGACCTGAGCGATATTCCACCTGCCCCCCGCGGTACGCCGCAGATCGAGGTGACCTTCGATATCGATGCCAACGGCATCCTCCACGTCTCGGCCAAGGACAAGGCCACGGGCAAGGAAAACCGTATCGAGATCAAGGCCTCCTCGGGGTTGAGCGAAGAGGAAGTCGAACGCATGGTCAAGGACGCCGAGGCCCACGCCGAGGAAGACAAGAAGGCGCGCGAGTTGGTGGACGCGCGTAACCAGGCGGATGGGTTGGTGCATGCGACCGAGAAATCGCTCAAGGACCTGGGTGACAAGGTCGAAGCTTCGGAGCGGGCCGATATCGAATCGGCGATTTCCGAACTCAAGGACGCGCTCAAGAGCGACGACAAGTCGCGCATCGAGACCAAGTCCGAAGCGCTTGCCGACCGCTCGGCCAAACTGATGCAGCGCGTGTATCAGGAACAGTCCGCGGCCGAAGGCGCAGCCGAGCAGCCCGGATCACAGGAAGGCGGTGCCGGGCCGGGAAGCCCCGAGGATGTCGTGGATGCCGAGTTCGAGGAAGTCAAGGACGAGAAAAAGGACTGATGCCGGCGGCCGGCAACGGAGCTGGGCAGCGGCGGACCGGCCATCGGGGCGGGTCCGCCGTTGGCGCATGAGGGGGCACGGACGTGAAAACCAACCGTCTCGAGGCGTTCAGCGACGGTGTCATAGCGATCATCATCACCATCATGGTGCTGGAGATCAAGGTGCCGCACGGCACCGATCTTGCAGCGCTGCGGCCCTTGTTGCCCGTGGTTTTGAGCTATGTCCTGAGCTTTCTCTATGTCGGCATCTACTGGAACAATCATCATCATCTGCTCCACGCCGTCCAGCGCGTAAACGGGAAAATTCTCTGGGCCAACCTGTATCTGCTTTTCTGGCTTTCACTGATACCCTTTGTCACGCGCTGGATTGGCGAGCATCATGAGGCTTCCCTGCCGGTTGCAGGTTACGGGGCGGTGCTGCTGATGACCGCCATCGCCTACAATCTGCTGGAGCATCTGATCGTAAGGGACCAGGGGCGCGATTCCCCGTTGGCACGGGCGGTAGGTCACGAGTTCAAGGGCAGGATGTCGGCGGTTATCTACCTGGCTGCGATAATCCTGGCCTTCATGCTGGCGTGGGTTTCCGAAGTTTTATATGCAGTGGTCGCACTCTGGTGGATAGTGCCCGACCGCAGGATTGAAAGGATTTTGACCGAATGAGCGAACAGGACTATTACAAGACGCTGGGTATCGAGCGCGGTGCGTCCCAGGCCGAGATCAAGAAGGCCTACCGGCGCCTGGCCATGAAATACCACCCCGATCGCAACCAGGGCGAGGACGACGCGAGCGACCGCTTCAAGGAAATCAACGAGGCCTACGAGGTGCTCGGCGACGAACAGAAGCGTGCCGCCTATGACCGTTTCGGCCATGCCGGCGTGAATCGCGGGGGCGCCGGACCGGGCGCGGGGGGCTTTGGCGGTTTCGGGGGGGTCGATCCGAGCGACATCTTCGGCGACATCTTCGGCGATATTTTCGGCATGGGCGGGGGCGCGCGCCGGGCCCGCCGCGGAGCCGATCTCAAGTATACCCTCGGGGTCACGCTCGAGCAGATTGCGCGTGGCGAGGAAGTCACCATCGAGGTGCCGCGGCACACCCCCTGCGAGCATTGCGGAGGCAGCGGCGCCAAGCCCGGCAGCAAGCCGCAGACGTGCAGGACGTGTGGCGGCCAGGGCCAGGTACGCATGCAGCAGGGCTTCTTCACCCTCCAGCAGGCCTGTCCGGACTGCCGCGGCCGCGGCGAAATCATCACCGAGCATTGCCCGGAATGCCATGGCAGCGGGGTGGAACGCACGATCAGCAAGCTCAAGGTGCGCATTCCGGCCGGAGTGGACGACGGCACCGCGATCCGTCTCTCCGGCCAGGGCGAGACGGCGGGGTCGGGTGGCATCGCGGGCGACCTGTATGTGGAGATTCGCATCAAGCCGCATTCGATCTTCCACCGTGAAGGCGCGCACCTGGTGTGCGAGTTGCCGATCAGTTTCGCCACCGCCGCCCTCGGCGGCGAAGTGGAAATCCCGACGTTGGAAGGCGAGGGCCGGCTCAAGGTGCCGGCCGGCACCCAGAGCGGCAAGCGCATGCGGGTGCGCGGCAAGGGTTTGCCGTTGCAGGGCGGATCCCGGGGCGACCTGTTCTGCCTGGTGCGGGTGGAAACCCCGGTCAACCTGACCGAAGAACAGAAGGCCCTGATCATCGACCTGGACGCTAAACTGCGTGCCGACGGCAAGCGGCATAAACCGGCGGAACACGAGGGCTGGGCAAGCAAGGTGAAAAACTTCTTCGAGCAACTGGCCGGATGATGAGCCCGCGTGTTATTCCGGCCGTCCACGGACCACGCCGGTCATGAGGACCGATGCCCCGCTTCGCGTCGCGGTAGCGGGCGCCGGCGGACGCATGGGCGGCGAACTGGTGCGCCTGCTCGCCCGCGATCCCGCCTGCCGGTTGGCGGCCGCCTGGATCGGTGCCGGCAGTGACGGACGGGGCCGTGACGCCGCAGAGTTGGCGGGAATCACCGCACTCGGTATTGCCTGTACCGAAACGGGCGAGGCCGGAGCCGAGGTGGACGTGGTGGTCGATTTCTCGACGGTGACGGCAGTGCCCGGGGTGGCGCGAGCCGCCGTGGAGTGCGGCGCGGCCCTGGTCAGCGGCGTCACCGGCCTGGACGAGGCGGCGCGCGAGGCGCTGCGCGAAAGCGCTCGACAGGTGCCGGTGCTGCATGCGGACAATTTCAGCATCGGCGTGACCGTGCTCAGAGAGTTGGCTGTCATCGCACGCGAACGGCTGGGTCCCGGTTTCGACATCGAGATCAGCGAGGCTCATCACCGCGGCAAGCGCGATGCACCCTCGGGGACCGCGCGCATGCTGGGCCGGGCCCTGGGAGACAAACAGGGTCGCATCCGAACCGGAGCGCGCGGCGGGAGTGAAATCGGCTATTCGGTGTGTCGCGGCGGCAACGTCGTCGGAGAGCACACCGTCAGCTTCCTGGGCCCACACGAAAGGCTGGAATTGACACATCGTGCCGAAGACCGGTCGCTTTTCGCCTCCGGCGCATTGTCCGCGGCCCGGTGGCTGGTGGTGCAACCGCCCGGGCAATATACGCTCGAAGACTGTATCGCGCGCGACGGCAATTGATCGCGGCGGCGGCGGCCTCTAAAATAGGCGTCGTTTGTGCATCGGCATGCGGGGATTTCCCCCGTGATGCGTTCTGACCTAACGGGGGTTAGTGTTGCAAATGAACGACGAATGACGCCGTCCAGGCGGGCGCCAAGGCCCGTCCCCGAAGGGGTTTGGCCCCAAAGGCCCGGATGCTGCGTTGCCCGGCTCGAGCGTAGACCCTGCTACGCTGCTGCGCCGCGCGCCTTGCATCCGGGCCTTTGGGGCTCAAACGCGATCCGCGTATGAATAGATCAGAGGTTCCTTAGTGTCCAAACCAGCCATACTTGTCCTGGAAGACGGTACCAGCTTCCGGGGCGTGTCGTTCGGCGCGCCCGGCTATGCTGTCGGCGAGGTCGTGTTCAACACGGCGATGTCGGGCTACCAGGAAATACTGACCGACCCGTCCTATGCCCGCCAACTGGTCTGCCTGACCACTTCCCACGTCGGCAATGTCGGCGTCAACGCTGCCGACATGGAATCGGACCGCATTCATACCGAGGGCCTGATCGTGCGCGCGGCCTCGCCCGAACCGTCAAGCTGGCGGGCGGAAGGCTCGTTGAACGAATTCCTGAATGTCGCCGGCCGTCCCGCCATTGCGGAAATCGATACCCGGCGCCTGACCCGGCACCTGCGCACCCGGGGGGCGCTTAACGGGTGCCTGGCGACCGGCATGGACGAATCCGAAGCACTGGTGCGGGCCCGCGAATTCCCCGGCCTGCTGGGCATGGACCTGGCCGCCGCGGTCAGCTGCGATAAACCCTATACCTGGGATGAGGCGCCGTGGGATAGCGAGCTCGTGCCGGCGCGTTTCCGCGTCGTGGTGTACGATTTCGGGGTCAAGCGCAACATTTTGCGCTGCCTGGTCGGCCATGGATGCGGGGTCGAGGTGGTTCCCGCGAAAACCCCGGTCGCCGACGTGCTGGCCATGAAACCGGATGGTGTCGTGTTGTCCAACGGACCGGGGGATCCCGACGCCGCCACCTACGCGGTGGATGCGGCGCGTGAATTGCTGGATTCGGGCATCCCGATCCTGGGCATCTGCCTCGGCCACCAACTCCTGGGACTGGCCAGCGGGGCGAAGACGATCAAGACAAAATTCGGCCATCACGGCGCCAATCATCCCGTGCTCGATCTCGATACCCGCCAGGTCTGGATCTCGAGCCAGAACCACGGCTTTGCCGTCGACGCCGACAGCCTGCCGGATACGCTGCGCACCACGCACGTCTCGCTGTTCGATGACACGCTCCAGGGCATGACCCGCACCGACACGTCCGCAATCGGCTTCCAGGGCCACCCCGAGGCGAGTCCCGGGCCGCACGACGTGGTGCCCATGTTCGAACGTTTCGTCAGTCTCATGGAGTCCAACTGATGCCGCGGCGCACCGACCTCAAATCCATCCTGGTCATCGGTGCCGGTCCCATCGTGATCGGCCAGGCCTGCGAATTCGACTATTCGGGCACGCAGGCCATCCGCGCCCTGCGCGAAGAAGGTTACCGCGTGGTGCTGGTGAACTCCAACCCGGCAACGATCATGACCGATCCGGAAATGGCGGACGCGATCTACATCGAGCCGGTGCACTGGAAGGCGATTGCCGGCGTGATTGAAAAGGAACGCCCCGATGCGATCCTGCCCACCATGGGCGGTCAGACCGCGCTCAACTGCGCACTCGACCTGGTGCGCGAAGGCGTGCTGAAGAAATACGGCGTGGAGCTGATCGGCGCCTCGCGGGATGCGATCGACATTGCCGAGGATCGCGAGCGTTTCCGCGAAGCCATGCACGAGATCGGCCTGGAGACCCCGAGTTCAGGGCTTGCCCACAGCATGGACGAGGCGCTGGCCGTACAGGCGGAGATCGGCTTTCCGACCATCATCCGCCCGTCCTTTACATTGGGCGGTTCGGGTGGCGGCATCGCCTACAACCGCGACGAATTCATAGAGATCTGCGAGATCGGGCTCGACCTGTCGCCCACCAACGAGCTGCTGATCGAGGAGTCGGTGCTCGGCTGGAAGGAATTCGAGATGGAGGTGGTGCGCGACAAGGCGGACAACTGCATCATCGTGTGCTCGATCGAAAATATCGACCCGATGGGCGTGCACACCGGCGACTCGATCACCGTCGCGCCGGCCCAGACCCTGACCGACAAGGAATACCAGCGCATGCGCGATGCCTCGCTCGCCGTGCTGCGCAAGGTGGGCGTGGAGACCGGCGGCTCCAACGTTCAATTCGCCGTCGACCCGAAGTCAGGACGCCTTTTCGTGATCGAAATGAATCCGCGCGTGTCACGTTCCTCGGCACTGGCTTCCAAGGCTACCGGCTTCCCGATCGCGAGGGTCGCCGCCAAGCTTGCCGTCGGCTACACGCTCGACGAACTGCGCAACGAGATCACCGGCGGCCTTATACCGTCTTCGTTCGAGCCCAGCATCGATTACGTGGTAACCAAGATCCCGCGTTTCGCCTTCGAGAAATTCCCCGGATCCAACGACCGCCTGACCACGCAAATGCATTCGGTCGGCGAAGCGATGGGCATCGGGCGCACGTTCGCGGAATCCTTGCAGAAGGCGCTGCGCAGCCTGGAAACCGGCATGGACGGGCTCGATCCCGTATGGGACGCGGACGAATCCGAGGCCCGTGATCACCTGCTGCACGAGCTGCGCATGCCCGGGCCGGTGAGATTCTGGTTCCTGGCAGACGCGTTCCGCGCCGGCTTCACCCGCGAGGAAGCGTACGATCTGACCCGCATCGATCCCTGGTTCCTCGAAGTGGTGGAGCGCCTGGTCGAAGCAGAGGCGGCCGTGGCCGAAGAGGGACTCGGCGCCTTGAATCGCGAGCGGCTGCTTGCGTTGAAGCGCCAGGGATTCTCCGATCGTCGCCTGGCGCGCCTCCTCGAGTGCCGCGAGGACGAAGTGCGGGCCCTGCGCTGGCGCCACCAAGTGCGACCGGTATACAAGCGGGTCGATTCCTGCGCCGCCGAATTCCCCTCGTCCACGGCCTACCTGTACTCGACCTACGAGGAAGAATGCGAAGCCGATCCCGGCGACAGGCCCAAGGTGATCGTGCTCGGTGGCGGGCCCAACCGGATCGGGCAGGGCATCGAGTTCGACTACTGTTGCGTGCACGCCTCGCTGGCGCTGAAAAAGGCCGGGTTCGAGTCGATCATGATCAACTGCAACCCGGAGACGGTATCCACCGACTTCGACACCTCCGATCGCCTCTATTTCGAGCCGCTGACCTTTGAGGACGTGATCGAGATCGTCGAGCTGGAGAAACCGTACGGCATCATCGTGCAGTTCGGCGGCCAGACGCCGCTCAAGCTGGCCCGTGCCCTGGAAGCCGCCGGCGTGCCGATCATCGGCACCTCGCCGGATGCCATCGACCGCGCCGAGGACCGCGAGCGGTTCCAGCGCCTGATCAATAAACTGAACCTGCTGCAGCCCGCCAACCGTACGGCCCGCACCGAGGCGCAGGCGCTGGAACTGGCCCGCGAGGTCGGCTTCCCATTGATCGTGCGCCCGTCCTACGTGCTCGGCGGACGCGCCATGGAAACCGTGTTCAACGAAGAGGACCTGCTGCAGTACGTGCGCTTCGCAATGGCGGTCTCGGGGGATGCGCCGGTACTGCTCGATCATTTTCTCGATGCCGCGATCGAGGTCGACGTGGATGCCGTGGCCGATGGCGAGCGTGTACTGATCGCCGGCATCATGGAACACGTTGAGCAAGCCGGCGTGCATTCCGGCGACTCCGGTTGCGCACTGCCGCCGCATACGCTGAGCGCCGAGGCGCAGGCCGAGATCAGCCGCCAGGTCACTGCGCTGGCGAAGGAACTGGGCGTGGTGGGGCTGATGAACGTGCAGTTCGCGATCCAGAACGGCTCGATATACATCCTGGAGGTCAATCCTCGCGCCTCGCGTTCGGTGCCTTTCGTCGCCAAGACCTGCGGCGTACCGCTGCCCCAGGTGGCGGCGCTTACCATGGTGGGCCAAAGCCTCGATGCCCAGGGGCTGGAGCGCATGCCGCGGCCGACCCATTTCAGTGTCAAGGAATCGGTCTTCCCGTTCATCAAGTTCCGGGGTGCCGATCCGATCCTGGGTCCGGAGATGAAATCCACCGGCGAGGTCATGGGCACCGGCGCGAGTTTCGGCGAAGCCTATGCCAAGGCCCAGTTTGCCTCCGGCGTTATACTGCCTGCAGGCGGCCGTGCCCTGCTTTCGGTGCGCGATGCCGACAAGCCGGGATGCATCGAACTGGCGCGTGCGCTGGTCAGCCACGATTTCGAACTGGTGGCCACCCATGGCACGGCGCAGGCCCTGAACGAGGCGGGCATCGAATGCGCCGCCATCAACAAGGTGCGTGAAGGCCGCCCGCACGTGGTGGACCTTATCAAGAACGATGAGGTCAATCTCATTGTCAATACCACGGAAGGCAAGCGCGCGATCGAGGAATCGCGTTCTATCCGCCGCGAGGCCGTCTCGCACAAGGTGACTTACTACACGACGATCGCCGCCGCCAAGGCGACGGTTCAGGCATTGGACTATATTGACATGACGGACGTAAACGAATTGAAGACATTGCACGGGAGATGCACGTGAACCGGGTTCCATTGACGGTGCGCGGCGCCGAATTGCTGCGTGCCGAGCTCAAGCGGCTGAAAAGCCGGGATCGCCCCCAGGTGGTGTCGGCAATTGCCGAGGCCCGCGCCCATG
>Ga0102953_1000843_pt1 | contig 20236 bp, 19 predicted proteins | sample SalPon2A_C_D2_MG_FD_78509 | JGI IMG/M metagenome (GOLD analysis project Ga0102953, IMG submission 78509) | Soil microbial communities from South San Francisco under conditions of wetland restoration - Salt Pond MetaG R2A_C_D2_MG | ecosystem: Environmental > Terrestrial > Soil > Wetlands | place... | reverse complement strand
AGCCAGGTCCCAATTGCGGACCAGATGCCGGGGAACTTGATATGGATCGGTCCAGCGGTGTACCTGACCCGGGAAGTTCGAGGCCGCTTTGCTGAAACCAGCTTCGCGGCAGAGTTGGATGGAGGTGCGGTTGTAATCAATTTTTCTGCCGAAGGGGTATGAGAAAGTGGTAATTTCTTTTCCGATGATCTCTTCCAGTGCTTGCTTGGAAGGCAAGATCTCTTTTCTCTGCTGCTCTTCGGTCAAGGCTGAAAGGGCTGAATGCGTCACGGTATGAGCGCCAATCGTTGCCCATGGACTCGCGGCTAGCTGGTTCATTTCCTCTCTGGCCATGCAACGATGGATTCCTGTGTCGTTATCACCCGGGCCTGCCCATTGACTGAGTTGCTCGATCCAGGCTTCCTGGCGGTCCGGTGGAATCTTTTGCATAAGGGCATTGAGTTCGGTGTATAACTTATTTCTCTGCTGGAGAGAATCGGTACGCCACTGCTTGCCATAACGGGAATCAGTCAAGCGAAAGCTGGCAGGAAAGGTGCCTTCTCTCAGTAGGATGCCTTCTAAACGGTGCCACCAGAATTCGTTGTGGGTGTCGAGCCGACCGGTGCTGACAAAAAAGGTGGCTGGAACTCCAACCTCTTCGAGAATGGGTAAGGCCTCCAGGGCATTATCGGCATAGCCGTCATCAAAGGTAATGGCGACTGCCTTGCCTTTCAGATTGGACCAATCCTCTTCAAATCTGATAAGTCGGACATGCTGTTTCAGGTACCGCATTTGGCGGCGGAAATTATCCGGAGATACGGCAAGCATCTCCGGGTCAGCCGGCAGATCGGTCACCCGGTGGTAAACAAGGATGATTTTCGGCGAGTCTATGATATTTACACAATAATTTTTCAGGGCTCGGGTTTTCCGATAGACGGATCGAACCGCCCGGTATAATGTCCGGGCAGAACTTATGAAAGGCGGGTCTGATGTTTGTAAAATATCCCTTATCTCCAAGGATGAGTTTAGCTTCTTTCTGGTTGCTAGCGGTAAATGTCTTTGCGATGTCCTACTTTTACGACCCAAACGGTCAATTCATCATCTTGAATTGAATAGACAATTCGGTAACGACCTTGACGTATGCGGTATCTCTCCTGGCCTGTCAGTTTTTCACATCTTTGCGGACGGGGATTTTCAGCGAGTCCGCCAATTCGGTTGATGATTTTTTTCAGTTCAGATTTAGGTATGGCTTTAAAGTCTTTTTCGACTGACCTTTTGAAAAAGACTTTATATTCGGCCATCTTTTTTCAGCCCCTTAACCATTGCATTATAACTAACCAGAGACTCATTTTGCCTTTCGTCAAAAGCGGCTAAATCTTCTGCGTCTTCGGAAAGTGCTTCTTTCACGGCCAAGTTAACAAGTTCAGTTATTGAACGTGAAGTTTCCGCTGCTTTAAGCCTCAGAGCTTTATGCAAAACAGGGTCAAAATAGATTGTTGCGCGCTTGGTATGTACAGCCATAATGTTGCCTCCATATTAATTAACACATAATGACATTATAGCGCCATAGCGTTTTGGTGTCAAATTATGAGGGAGCCCACATGTTTATATCATTTACAAACTTTAGGGTAATATTACTGAAATAAATTACAAAAAATCTCTTTGAATGATTTTCGCCAACTCCTCGCCGACGATTTGGTTCCCAAGACGATTCCAGTGAGCACCGTCTCGTACCCTTACAACTGCCCCATTTTGTTCGGCTTCTTCCGCCTTCATGGAGACGGAAGGATAGGCTGTCAAGCCTGCATTCTCTGATAGTGCCAACCAGGTTTGAAGCTCAAGCTCGTTGTCGGTGCTTGCGGAAAATGTCATTAATTTTGTGCTGGCTGGTAGAACTCGTTTCATTTCCGACATAAGAAACTGCGTCACTGCAATGGCCTTTGCTCTCCGGGCAAGGAGCTCAGCAGAGGGATTGTCTTTGCTAACGCCGCCGTAAATATCGTATGCTTCGTAGTGCGGTGGGTAATAGCCTTTGTAGATATTGTATTGCAGAGTTGACAATAGGCTATCCAGTGTCCTGAACAATCTGGAGTTCTTGTACAACACGATATATAAATTATTTGCAGGCAGTCTATATATTACCTGGTTATTAACCCAGTAGGGTCGAAGATTTTTCTGGTTCCTGGTAATGCTCGGCCCTTCCAGGAAATAGCTGTTGTTAATAAGATCATTGTCACAGTACTGAAGGACAAAAATATCGGGTTTTATTTTTTCGACAAATTCTTCTATCAACATTAGTTCCTGCAGAGTTCCATAACCCCCGCCGCCTGTGGCGAAGACCTCAACCGGCAAACGTTTTTTTACAATCCCCCAGTATGCATCATCGTCTGAGGTGTTGGGGTCTCCGGTAAATGAGTCTCCGACAAACAAAATGCGCTTTTTGTCAGTATTGGTGTCACCATAATCGCGAAAGCCGTATTCATTCGTTGAATAGTCTACGAAATATTTTTCTCCTGACAGGTCAATGACCGGAATTTTGTGGGCAAAATTTTTCTTTGGCCGCCATCCTAATGATTTTTCATATTCGTACACAATAGTTGCACCAAATATCCGGGTCGCGAGTTCTCCTAATATTACCAGGAGGACTGAAAAGATAACGGTTGAGGCAATAATATACTTTAGATTTTTAAATTTCATATCGACTGATGGATTCGCTGAAAAAGGATCCAGGCTTTCCCCTTGCCATTTTGCTGGTTGCTACATTCTGGAACCTAAGGGGTTTTATTTGAATGGTGGCGGGGAAACAGTTGTTGAATGTCATTGCAGGTACCAGCTCAATTCTAAAGTCTATATTTATGGTGAAGATCCCCAGGTTATTTTTTTACACTGCTAGGCTGAACAGTTTCATTCTCTTCCGCAAACTTTCTCCACTTATTGATAATATAGGCCTTCAGATAGGGAGGTTGTGTGTAGACATTTTCATCTATAACAAGCCACTCGCGCAGCAAAGCTTCCAGCCGCAGTTGCTTATCGGTGACCTGCCATTGGGAAGGATCGCCGAATTTAGTAAACTGAGTGCAAGCGCATTTGACGGTGGATTCAATGTCTGGCAGTAGTTCTTTGATTTCAGAGTGTGTTGTCTGCGCCGCTTTCTGTGAAATAAAATAGATGTACCCCCCGTAAAGACGGCCAAGACCTCGCATATCTATGCCGCATTTAGAAGGGAGCCCGATCTCTGAAAGGACCTTGTACACTTTCATCAACTCCTCATAGGAGGCAGGATAGATGGCTATCTTCCAGCAGGATGTGCACTGTTTCGGGATTATTTTGAAACAATCGAAATGCACCAGATGATAGGTTGAACAGTTATTGGTCGGGTCACGGTTAAAATGTATCCAGGGATTGTCCCAGGTCTGGGCATAGACTAATTTGTCAAGTTTGCCATCCGGTCTGACGTAGAGGAAATAACGCTCAAGAAGAGGTTTTAATGGGGTTATCAGATCCCATTCATCCAGATTGCCGCCTGTTAAGATGGCTTCTTCAATATTGTCTTCCACAGTCTCTTTCGTATTTTCCATGCATATCAACCTTGTATCTTGATTAAGTAATAGAATGTATTGTACTGATATGCTCCTTGATGGAGCCTAATATCGGGAGCATATTCCATTCCCTCATCGTGAAACAGCAATAAGGCTATGGATGACTTTCATGACCCGGAAGTCAGATGAGGCATCGTGATGAGCTATAAAGATGTTCCAGGGCATGCACAACATTATCTATAGAATGCGTCTTTTTGTCAAAACCGATGGCCTCATTTAATCTGCCGGATTCTTTGCAGAGGGCGGTTAAATTATTCTGGGCCTCGGAATAATTGGGTTTCAGGGCAAGCGCCTGGCGAAATTTGGCCGCCGCCTCATCCAGTTTGCCCAGATCACTAAAGATGACTCCCAGGTTATTATGGGCCTCGGCATAATCCGGCCTTATGTCGAGCGCCTGACGAAGGCTGGCGATTGCCAATTCCAGTTTTCCTTTGTCCTTGAAGGCATTTCCTAGGTTAAAGTGTACCACTGCGTAATCAGGCATTAAAGCTAGGGCCCTCTGAAAGCTAGCAATAGCCTCATCCAGCTTACCCTGCTCATTGAGCATGACTCCCAGGTTGTTGAGGGTATTGACGTCATCAGGCCTACCGGTGATGGCTTTCTTGAGCAGTTCAACCGCAATCTCGCTTTTGCCGGCTTGGTAGGCGATCAAACCTAAATAATTCAAGGCCTCCGGCTGATTGGGTTCTTTCGAGAGAATCTGCCGGTAGAGGCCTTCCGCCTGAGAGAGGCGGCCGGCCTGGTAAAGGACTAGGGCCTGCTGCAGAATCTCTTCCCGTGAAGGGGGGCGCAGTGAGCTGGCAATCTGTTTCTTCCTTTTGCCGGATGATCGTTTTAGCTTGATTTTATTTGCCATTTGCAAAAACCTTTTGTATCAAGTTGCAAGTCAGTTGATCTCATAAATTGCCTTTCTTAGCGGCTCGAGTTGGCGCTCATAGCATTTCCAGCGGCCAACCGAATTCTGGTATAGGGGTTGGCGTACTTGGGAAAGACTTGCCGTTGTAACTCTCCTTGCCGTTTTGTGAAAGTTCAGGCAGGCATCATCCCAGGGCAAGGCGCAAAAATCAAGTAGCTTTTTCGTCTGGCTCTTCTGGTCGGAAACAATTTCTTCGTATTGAAGCGTATACATGAAACCAGGCAGCACTTTTTCCCAGTGGCTCATAAGGTCGAGATAAAGCTTATAATAACGGCCAAGTTCAGCCATATCATAAGCGTATTCATGCAATCCTGCAAATTCGGTCTTAAATATTGAAAAACAGGTATCCATTGGGTTTCTCTGACAATGAATCACCTTTGCCCTGGGCAGGATTATCTTGATGAGGCCGACGTGCAGAAAATTATATGGCAACTTATCAGTAATATAGCAAGCATCGCTCGAAAACTTACGGAGAGTTTCAAGATACTCCGTTCCCATTTGGGTAAGTGTATTCTGGTCGAGCTTCGGTACACACTCTTGCGGCCAAGCAGCAGACCGTTCTGCGCAGACCCTGTCGACCAGATTTGGCAGTATCTCTAATTCTCCAGCGCCAAAGACCTGGGGATGAGTGGCCAGGATCTGTTCCGTAAGTGTTGTGCCGGACCTTGGCATCCCGACAATGAATATGGGGGTTGTGTTCTGGTCTCCAAAACTCTGTCGAACTTTGAAAAACTCTAGAGAAAATGTCGTTTTAACTCTTTCGAAAAGGGCTTGGTCTGTTTGACTTGAATAGTTGTACGCTCCCCGCTTCAGCGTGTTTGCCTCAAGAATAAAATTAAATGATTTCTCGTAGTTACCTGTCTTTTCAAAAATTCTTCCTAGAGCAAAACCAAGATCTATGCGATCTGCCTCAGGTATCTTTTCTTTGTTATTATAGAGATTTTCCATTACCAGGACAACACTATCGTCTTGAGTATACTTCACAAGTAAAGATAAGTTCCTGTAGGCTGCCGCATAATCGGGTTTTAGAGACACTGCCTTTTTTAAACAGGAAATGGCATCGTCCATCCTGCCCAACTCGCGATAGGTAACGCCAAGATTGCGATAGGCTTCGGCAAAATTAGGGGCGAAAGAAAGCGCTTGCCGGAGGCTGATAATCGCCTCCTCAAGTTTACCCTGCGCCTTGAAAGTATTGCCCAGGTTGTTGTGGGCCACGGCGTCGTCCGGAGATGTGGTGAGTGCCTGTTTGTAGCAGGCAACTGCTTCATCAAGTTTGCCTTGCTGCTTGAAAATATTGCCCAGGTTGTTGTACGCCTCGGTATAATCAGGTTTAGCAATAAGGGCCTGCCGGTAACAGGCGGCAGCTTGGTCAGGTTCGCCTTGATTATGGAGAATGGTCCCTAAATTATAGTGTGCTTCGGCATAGTCCGGTCGTAGGGAAATCGCCTGCCGGTAACTGGCGGCTGCCTCGGCCATCTTGCCCTGGTCTCTGAAGATGTTGCCCAGGTTATTGTGGGCCACAAAATTGTTCGGAGCCAAGGTGAGCGCCCGGAGTAAAGAGGCTGTCGATTCGTCTGTTTTACCCTGCGCTTTGAGGACGATGCCTAAATTGATGTGTGCGTCAGCGTAATCCGGCCTGTAGCTGAGGGCTCGGCGTATTAAGTCAACGGCCTGGGTCAGCCTGCCCATCTGCAGATGAATGATACCTAAATAGTGAAGGGCATCCGAGTGCTTCGGCTCAATTGTGATCATTTGGCGGTAGAGTGCTTCTGCCTGCTGGAAGCGGCCGTTTTGATGGAGGGTCAATGCCTCCTCAAACATTTTTGGCAGAGAAGACAGGGGATCTACATCTGCCGACAATTTCTTTTTTTTTTGCTTCCTGGATGTCCGCTTTAATCTGATTTTGTTTGCCATCTGTTTGAGCTCAAATTGGATTTGCGGAGAAAATCTGTGGTTGCATAGAGGTTATCCCTGAAAACTGCCATTTGTTCTAAAAGTTGATGGTCTCGTAAAAGTCCATCGCAACTCTAAGATGGCTAAGCCATCAAAAGTTAAAAGTACTGTTTAAAGGTGAGGTTGTTAAGTTAAAAATGTAAGCACACTCAAAGAAGTGAGGCTGAGAGCGATTGTCCCTCTGGCAATTTTGGAGATTTCACCCCTTCGATCGTTTTGGATTGGTCGACAGTCCGGAAAACAGGAGAACAATCCTGTAGCGGTTGGCAAAGATATCCATTACACATAGGACAGGATGGAAGGGGTAGATTGGCAAGATTGCCAAGTGTCAGGAAACTTTCTTGCATCAGGGCTGTCTTCACATTGCGGCATGCCTTTTCCGTCCGTTTACTAACAAGTGATACAGGAAGTCCGATTATTATGATTTTATTAAGAAAATTACTCTTAGCGGTAGTAAGATTTCTCCAGAACATCTTGGGTTCATCCCCTAGATTACGGGTTCTGCTTTACGACTTAAGCAATCGGCAGGAGTTTGGCGACCTCTACGAGCACGAAAAAATGCTTGCTGATACTGTAAGGATTGATACCTATAAAAGAGCAATCCAAAAACACATCGGGCCTGAAGACGTGGTACTTGAGCTTGGAACAGGCTTCGGGATATTGGCATTCTTTGCCGCCAAACAAGACGCAAAAAAATATATACGCGATTGATCACTCGGACTTCATAAGCATCGCCAGTAAAATTGCGCAACATAACAATTTTAACAATATCGAATTTATTCAAACCAACAGTCGTGACTTTGAAACCGAGGTTAAGTTTGATGCTCTCATCCATGAACAGATTGGAGACTACCTGTTCAATGAAAATATGATAGAAAAACTCCTGGACCTCAAAAATCGGCTGTTAAAACCAAATGGCAGGATATTCGCCGGCAAATTTGAATTATACCTTGAGCCGGTTGCTTTAAAAGAAGAATTTAATGTCCCTTTTATTTGGGAAAATCAGATAGATGGAATTGATTTTACGTTTCTGAGAGAATATTATGAGGAGTGGCTTGGCGCCGACGTGGTAAAAAAATTCCTTTGTGCCCCACTCCTATTTTATTCGTTTATTTGAATGAAATGCATATAGAAAAAGAAATCCCGCGTTCAATTCAGATTTCAAAAAAGGTGGCAAATGTTGGAGTCCTGGATGGCTTCTGCCTGTTTTTCAATGTCATATTCGATGACGAGATTTCTTTTGACACTTCTCCGTTATCGGAAAAGACCCACTGGGGAAACTGCTTCTTCCGAATAGAAAGCAGAAAATGTTATGCAGGAGATGTCATCCAATTTACGTTCAAGATGCAGGATCTTTTAAATATACACACATGGTCGGTAAGCAAACCGAAATTCAAGAAAGATAAAGATACTTCACATACCTCCTTAAATGCGGGAACAAAAGAGAGATTATAAAAGTTAGATCCTATCTGTGAGTCATGACAGACACGAACTATCATTTTGAGGATGAGGCTGCATGGAACACTGAAAATCAGTGGCCATTATAAATTGTTTTTCTAAGCGGCTCAAGGTGTTTCTCGTAGCGTTTCCACCGTTCGACCGAATCCTGGTAGATGGGACGGCGCACTTGGGCGAGACTTGCCGTGGTAACTCTTCTTGCTGTTTTGTAAAAGCTCAGACAGGCTTCATCCCATGGCAGGCCGCAAAAATCAAGGAGTTTTTTGGTCTGGTGCTCCTGGTTGGCGACCATTTCTTCGTATTGGAGCGTATACATAAAACCAGGCAGTACTTTTTCCCAGTGGGCCATTATATCACGATAGAGAGTGTAATACTGGCCAAGTTCAACCAGATCGTGGGCGTAGTCATGCCTCTTTTTAAAGTCTTTCTTAAATATTGAAAAACAGTTATCCATAGGGTTGCGTTGGCAATGAATCACCTTTGCTCTGGGTAAAATTGCTTTGATTAAGCCGACATACAGAAAATTGTGGGGCATCTTGTCTGTAATAAATCTTGTCTCTTTTGAATACGCTCTGATTTGGTCGATATAGGCTGAGCCGAGCTGCTCGAAGGCTGCCATGTTCAGATCAAGCAGAGATTCAGGAAATTGCGCTTTTGTTCCGCCGAAGCAGAGATTGTCGGTGGCCAGGTTCGCCAGAATTTTAAGCTCACCGGCCCCGAAAACCAGGGGATGGCTGGCGAGAATCTGTTCAGCAAGGCTTGTCCCCGAGCGCGGCATTCCAAGAATAAAGAGAGGCGTTTCATTCTGAATGCCGGAGCCGTGATGTGTTGCAAAGAACTCAGGAGAGAAGGTCTTCTTAATTCGTTCAAAGAAATCACGGTCGTTCTGCGTTGAGTATTGATATAATCCCCGCTGTAGACTGTTTGCCTCAACAATAAACTTGCCTGATCTATCATAGTCACCAAGATCTTCAAATACCTTGCCCAAGGCATCGCCGAGGATGATGCGATCTGTGACCGGCATATCGCTTTTTTTCGCATAGAGATCTTCCATGGCCTGGACAATCTCGTTGTGTTCGGTGTATTTCACAATTTCAGCCAGCCCCTTGTAGGCCAGCACCGAGTCAGGTTTGATGGACAGGGCCTGTTTGAGGCAGGCGACAGCCTCATGCATTTCGCCTAATTCACTGTGTATAACCGCCAGATTGATATGCGGTTCAGCAAAATCAGGCTTACAGGAGAGGGCCTGCTTGTAGCAGGCGACTGCTTCATCCAGTTTGCCTTGATCCTTAAGGGCGATCCCGAGATTGTAGTGGGCTTGAGCATATTTCGGGTTTAAGGTGAGGGCTCGTTGGTAGCAAGCAATCGCCTCATCCATCTTGCCTTGGATAATGAGGATAATCCCCAGGTGGTTCAGGGCATCGATATAATCCGGTTTCGAAGTAAGCGCACGCTGGTAGCTGGCGGCCGCTTCATTCAATTTTTCTTGCCCCTGCAATACAGTCCCCAGATTATAATGGGCTTCGGCATAGTTCTGGTTGAAGTGCAGGGCCTGCTGATAGCTGGCAACAGCTTCATCCATTTTCTCTTGAGCCTGCAGGACAATCCCCATGTTGTAATGGGCTTCGGCATAATTGGGTTTTAAGGTAAGCGCCTGGCTGAAGCTGGCAGCAGCTTCAGCCAATTTTCCTTGTGCCTGGAGGACAATTCCCAGATTGTTGTGGGCCTCGGCAAAATCCGGGGCCAGGGTAAGTGCCTGCCGGTAGCAGGCAGTGGCTTCGTCCAGTCTCCCTTGGCTATTGCAAACGACCCCCAGATTGTAGTGGGCATCAGTAAAACCGGGTTTTAATTTAATGACCTGACGGTAGCAGGCAACTGCTTCATCGATTTTCTTCTGTGCCTGAAAAACAATTCCCAGATTGTAATGGGCCTCAGCAAAATCAGATTCCAGTAAGAGAGCCTGTTGGTAGCAGTCAACAGCCTTATCCAGTTCGCCCAGAGCATTAAAGGAAATTCCCAGGTTGTAGTGGGCATCGACATAACCGGGCTTTAAGGCGATTGCCTGTTGATAGCTGGCGGCAGCTTTCTCTAGAGTACCTAGGGCCAGGAAAGCATTACCGAGGTTATTGTAGGCCTCGAAGAAATTCGGTTTGCAGTTGACGGCGTTTTGGAGCAGTTCGACGGCGATTTCGTTTCTTCCCACCTGATGGGCCAGCAAGCCTAAGAGGTTCAGGGCTTCTGCGCGCTGGGGCTCTACCGAGAGTATCTGCCGGTAAAGGTTTTCTGCCTGCTGGAGCTGGCCGGCCTGGTGGAAGACTTTTGCCTGTTGCAACATCGTGTGCTGAGAGCTGGGAGCCTGTTTTGTTTTTTTTGACTTTTTAATTTTTTTTGACATGTTATCGTGTTCGAGTTTTGTCTCTCGCAACGTGATTATTATATCTATTGGGCCTTACGGGCCATTTTAAATGGTATGGAGCGTATCTTTTGGGAGGATGTTTTATCCCATAAGCTGCACGCCATTTTTGTAGGTTCTACAGTTTCGGTCCCGTTCCAAAAGTTGTTTCATTTGAATAAATGAAACACTTGTGTTCAAAATGCGGTAACTCGCGCACTTTCAGAAAGATTTTTCCCGTTTCGATAAGATCATGACATGAGGGGTTTAAATAAATGATGGTTACCTTTCTCGGGTGCATTTGTATTGATTGTGCAATATTGTGCAACACACCCTTCATTACAACACAGGGAAACGGATCAAAAAAGTAGAAATAATTATATTCATGCAGTTGTTTAAACTCTGATGCGTCGCAGCAGTGAATTTCAATATTCATAATTTTGAGTATTCGGATATTTTCCTGGGCGATTGCAACCAGGTCTGGTGCGATTTCCACCCCGGTAATTTTTGAGAAAGGATACTTTGACAAAGAGATGAGAACTCCACCCTTTCCACAACCGTAATCAACGATGGCATCACCTGGAGTTATATCGAAATGGGTCATGATTTTGTCGAATGCCAGGCCGCCTGAGTCAGCGTAATAGTAAGTACGGTTAGTCACCGTCTCGTTGGGGTCGTGTTTAAGATCTATATGCCCCAAAGAAATACGTAGACGTATAAGAAATTCACGCCACTCTCCTTTGCACAGGAGTGTTAAGGCGTTTTTTATCCCCCGCATTCGGGGTACGATTGTTGATTGCATTTGAGACACCAACCCAATTTTTTGACGATAGTCACAGTGAATATTCTGTGGTCGTTTTTCTGAACTGCGTTATAGACCTCTTGGCATCAAAACTTTCCCCTTTTATTGAAAAGATTTGATGCCTATCTATTACCATATTCTGCAATTTTAAAGAAGGGTGGGGTTACGTACAAAAACACCATTACATTTTGTTGAAAAGACGATTTTTCAGACCTCTGCCCAATCGTTTAATAACCAGGAATGCAAGTGTCACTTTTATCCGCAGCACAGTTGACCAGTCCAGGTCAATCCCAAACCGTTCTCTTAAGATGGTGCGGAATTCCCGGTAGGTTATTCGTCTCTTGTGCCGTATACCGTGTTCCAAAATGATTAGATTATGGTCCAGTAAAGAGATACGGCCTTCTTGCGTGACCATTGTGCAGAATTGATGCCGTGTAAAAAAAGAATCCGATGAAGTTTGATGATAGTTGCACATCGGTACAAAATCGGCAATTTCCCTATGCTGTCGGCTAATCCGATATTTTTTCCCCCAAGCCCCCTGATGATCGTAATGCCACAGAATGTAGTAATTTTCTGCGTGCTCAACCCGATATTTACCCAGGATGTCATGCTGTACAGTCCCCGGGGTATCAAGTTGCAGAGGCGCCGCAAACGAGTTGCCATACCCCACATCGGCCAACCAGAGTGTTGGGGCGTTCAATGGGCTGCCTGGACATTCAACCTGAAGAACTAAGTGGGTTTCAATACCGTAAGTATCATCTTTATTATTGGCTTCACTGGCTGCCAGGAAACTCACGTTGAAGCCTAATTCTTGCAGAAGCCAGGCAAACAGCTTGTTCAGCTCGTAACAAAAACCACCACGACGCAGAACAACAATTTTCTCAAACAGAACTGACGTATCGAGATTGAGAGGGATGCCCAACTGAATATCAATATTTTCAAACGGCACATTTTGTACATGGGCAAGATGAATATCATGTAAAGTAGTTGGAGTTGGTTCAAGAGAACCCTGGTAATTGATTCGTTGTAAATAGGTTTTAATATCCATTATGAAATTAAAGATAAGATGGCTATGTACGGTATAGTTTTAGTCATCAAACGGCATTATTGGACGCCATAAAGTGGTCACCGGTGGTGGGTCAGCATCTAGGGAAAGTTTTTTGTCTATTTGAAAGCCAAGACGTTTATAAAAAGTCAGATTGCGCGAATTGGATGACCAGGTCCAGACAGGTAGTTTTTCCTTGTTGGACATTTCTATAATGGCCCTTAAAAGCAGGGATCCTTTTCCATGTGATTGTTTCGAGGGCAAAGAACCTATAAACTCAAGGTACCTGTGGTCCAAAGCAGGTCTGAAGGTTTCTATCCACCTGATGTATTCAGAAGCTGGAGAGAGTGTGCGTATCAGTTGGGGCATGTAACGTACACTTTCCCTGTATTCTGTATCCTTTTGCAATACTGTCGCCATTACGGCAACAGCTGAGCGGTCAATAGTGGCATAAACTTCCCATCGATGAATTTGCATGCGCTTCAGAAAGAAAGAGAAAAAAGTTACGGCATCATTGTGTCTCGTGTCTTCCTTGGGCATAGACCAGGCATGTATGGGGTCTTCGGCATAGGCTTCTGCCAGAACTTGTGCTACCGTATCAATTTCATCAGGGGTTACGAGTTCTACTTGTTGTGAGTCATTAAGGGGATTAGACAATTTTTCGGTCATATGAGTCTCTTGCAGAATTGGGTTCATCGGTATTCTGGGGAAAACTGAAGATTAAAATAAATTTTACCTGTCTACTTTCCGGCCCATCTCTTGAGCCAGTTTTTTTCGGTCAATTTTTCCGGAAGAGGTCATGAATAAGGAAGTCCTGAAATCTATCGTTTCAGGGACCATATATTTCGGCAGTCGCCGTAAACAGTGTTGTATAATTTCTTCCTTAGTAAGACCGCTTTCAGTCAATGGGACAATAACGGCAGCTAGTCTGTTGCCAACCAGTTCATCGGGAATTGGGACAACGACTATGTTTTTGACCTGTTTGTGAGAGGCAATTACAGTTTCGATCTCACCGATCTCAACTCTGTACCCCCTGCTTTTGATCATATGATCAGTTCGTCCGAGGAACAAAAAATTGCTATCAGTATCAAGGGTGACTAAATCGCCGGTTTTATATGCCCTTGTATTTACCTCAGGGGTAAGTGGGTTTCTGACGAAACTTGCTTCAGTTAGTCTCTTTTCATCCCAATAGCCCAACGCTACTGATTGTCCACTGACATACAGTTCTCCCCGCTCCCCTTCGTGCTCTATTACTTTGCCAGTTTCATCGAGGGCAAAAACATCGAAGTCCGGAAACGGTTTGCCGATAGGTATTGAATCAGTGTCATCAGCTGGGAGATGTTTCACATGATAATACAAGGAAGAGTTGGCCTCAGTCTGCCCGTAAATATTGAAATATTGCGCTGCCGGAATAGCTTTTTGCAGTTTCCGGAGGTGATTTAGGGGAAAAACTTCACCGGCAAAGAGAATGAGCCGTAACGTATCAAAATTGTATGTTGATAGTTTTTCATAAGTTGCCAGAAGAGAAAGTGCCGATGGAACTGAATTCCAGACCGATATATTTTTTCTATCAATGAATTGGGCAAGCCTGACCGGAAAGATTGAAATGGCTTCCGGAACTATAACGACAGTTGCACCGGCCTTGAAGGCAACAAACAGATCAAAGACTGAAAGATCAAAATGGAGTGGCGAGTTGTTGGAAAGCCTGTCTTTGTGGCTGATCTGAAATATGTCGCAGGCTGAATTCACAAAGGTAAGAGAATTTAGATGTGATATCATAACCCCTTTTGGATTACCTGTTGAACCTGACGTAAACAAGATATAGGCCAGGTCTGATTCTGCAATGTCTATGGAAGGAGAAGTTTCTTCTGAAGTATCGGAAACAACATCGTGCCAGAAAATAAGATTCGACGATCCCGAGTCCTGACGACCAGGAACAGGTTCGGTTCCATCCATGACAACTATATTTTCGAGGGGAGAATAATCCGGAAAGACCTTCTCAATTGCTGAGAGTCTGTTCTCTAAGGTAATCAGAGATTTGATCTTGCACTTGGTGATGATATATTGAATCCGCTCTATGGGGGCAAGCGGATCAATAGGAACGTATGCCGCACCTGTCTTTAAGATCGCACAGGCTGCGGTAATCGAGAGTATACTTCGATTCATATGGATCCCGACCAGAGAGCCTTTCTGTATCCCATGTTTTAACAATTGGCTCGCCAGCAGATTTGTCTGGGACTCTAACTGGGAATAGCTGATGGTCTGGTCTTCAAACACCAGGGCTTCCTTGTCGGGGAAACGCCTGGCGCTATCCGATAATAACTGGTGTAACAGGAGTGTCATATTCTATTATTATCCTTCTCTTATTAGAGGAAAACTCGGGTAAGCTTAAGGGGAACTGTTGAGGAACTATTCAATTAGACGGACACCTCCATTTGTTAATGATTTGTTCCCGTTTGTTTCCCTGTTCTATAAGAGATTTTACCAGCGTAGTCTCGATATCAGCTTGTGCTGAGCGGCCTTGCAGGTAAAGTTCCCAGGCAGGTGTCTTATACACTTTTTCCAATTTGTCTGTTGCTTCGGCCCAGGAGAGGCTGTCAACCATTTTGTCGAATTTTGCTAGTTCATTTGTAAAAGTGGTATGTCGGGATGTCTGCTGGACCTGGATTAGAGGTTCATAGTCGCTGTATTCGCCCGGTTGATGGTTTTCGATTCCTGTAGGCGCTGGATCAAACATACAGAAAAGTGAGACATGGCCGTCAACAATCTGAACCTCGTGTCGGTTTCTAAGGGTTATGGGGGAGGGGGAGTTTTCCGAAACAAACTGAGTCCCCACAGTGGTTTCATTTAAGTGATAAGTGGAATCCTTGTCTAGAGTTAACCATGGGTCCCAAAGTTGACTTTTCTCTTGGTAAGGATGCTGTGCCATACGGACACGGGCCGTGCCTTTTACTTCATAACAGATATTGATCTCAGTGCGGGAGTTATAAGACATTTTGAATACGGCAACACCTTCATCGTTTTCAGGGAGTCCTGAAACATCAAACATTGTTGTATGAAACCAGGACACCGGATTGCCGGATTTCGATAAAAGGATCTGGTCGTGGTGCAGGAAAATCCTCCGGCTTAGATATTGAGGTGTGAGAATCCACCGAAGCAATTGTTTCCCACTAGCACATGCAGCCAGATACTTTTCATTGCGGATGATAATTTTATGTCCACCAGCCTGGGCTGCTGAAGGAGGTGATACATGGATTAATTCTGTCTCTGGTTCTGACTCAACGACAGTCATCACTCCAGGCGGCAGATAAAGATGTACACCTTTGTCCAGGCGCAGAGGGGGATAGTCACCATTAGCAAAATAGAGTCTTGCCTTCCCCCGCAACATACTGATTATGTTGCCCATATCTGGTTTGGGACGGAAAGATCCGGCCTTCAGAAACCGAATACGATCAAAATTCAAGCCTTCTGGGTTGTCAGTATGTTTTGATATCTGGGCATGAATAAAAGTCGTTCCAGGGACTTTTTGCCAAACATTCTTAATGAATTTTGTCATAAATTCATTCTGCCTGAAAAGTGGAGTACTATGATGCTTTGCTAAACTGCCTATCTAAAGTTAAAAATGGACGTTTTAGAGCATGAATCATTATAATCCTAAAAGCCGGGCTATTATGTTTCTCTGGATTTCAGATGTCCCGGAATATAGGGTGCTGGCGACCGAATCCCGAAGGTCCCTTTCGAGTTCAAACTCAGTTGTATACCCATACCCGCCATGGATCTGGATCGCATCAAGGCAGGACTTTACCCAGGCTTCGCTTAGGTATAATTTTGCTATAGCGGCATCCATGGTGGCTTTTCCGTGTGCTTTTTTCAGGCATCCTACTTTGTATAAGATAAGTTTGGACGTTTCCAGACGTACTTTCATGTCTACGATCTTATTACTTATACTTTGAAATTTGCCGATGGACTGATTAAACTGTCTCCGCTCGTTAGCATACCTGATACATGTTTCCAGTTGCCTTTCCATTGCCCCAAGAAGTGTTGCCAGGATGCAACTTCTCTCCCATTCTATGGCATTATCAAATATTGCCACTCCGTTGCCTTCTCTGCCTAAGCGGTTTGCAACCGGCACCTTGCAATCCTCAAGAAACAATTCCGCCATTGGAGCAGTTTTTAAGCCCATTTTACTTATCTCTTTGCCAACACTGAACCCTGGGAATTTTTTTTCCACAATAAAGGCCGTGATCCCCATGAAACCGTTTTGAGGGGCCACATTTGCAAATATTATAAAAACATCTGCAACAGGTGCATTGGTAGAAAATGTTTTCGTTCCGTTCAATATATAATGATCACCATCCAATTTGGCGGAAGTTTGAAGGCTGAAAGCATCTGAACCTGATTCGGGTTCAGTCATTCCGTGGGCCCCGATCATTTCCCCGCTGCATAGTTTAGGCAGGTATGTATTCTTTTGGTCGTCTGAGCCGAAGGTGAAAATGGGCATCTGGACAGTCCACATTTGCCCGTTGATAGCAAAAAGGAGACCACTGTCTTTACAGCCATAACCCAAACCTTCCATTGCCAGCATGGTAGTTAAAATGTCAACGCCTGAGCCTCCAAACTCTTCGGGAAACGGGAGCCCTTGAATACCGAATTCAGCACATTTCCGCCAAAGCTCCCGGGAGAAAACAGCATCTTTGTCTCTTTGAATGACCTTTTCGTTAAGTTCCTTTTGGGCAAAACCAACAGCGCCTTTCTTCAATTCAAGTTGTTCTTCAGAAAATTCTAACTCCATATTGATACTCCAATAACCAAGGTGTTTTGCGAAAAAGAGACCAAAGATAGTTTTTCAATTCTTAAGAAAAGTCACACCCCCATCCCATTATTTCTTTGACAACTTAGACTTAACATATTCATCGATAGAATTAAGAGTTTGAAAATTTTCTGGTACTATTTCTTCATCAAGGACTTTAATACCATACATTCTCTCAAGGCAATCAACCAACTTCATAATCGCAAGAGAATCGATGATGCCCAGCCCAATGAGGTCTTCATCTTTTTCAATATCAATATTTTTATCTGTTGAAATTTCCTTACGAATACAATCCTCTAAATCATCAATAATAGCCATCACAATCTCCTTTATATTATTTGTTCCTAACAAGAGCTATCAACGGTAATGACTGACTACGACTTCAGAATCGACCTTTCCGTAAATCTAAGTGTTTCCTCGGTAGCGTACTCATCAAAAACATTTATGGCACAGTCCTCCTTTAAATCAACTCGCTTCCTGGGCCAAGGGTTATTTGTGCCTCAGAATCAGGCGCCTGTTTTATTGTTTTATACAAACGACAAACGATATACATCCTATACTTTTCACTGTTTACTGATTCTTGAGATAAATTGACGGGGAACTCAGGAGCTTAAATAGTGAGGAGAAAAATAAACCCGGTTTTCTATTGCAACAAAATAATTAAAAATTCTTTTAATAACAACTGTTCTCAATTCTTTATATCCCAAAACTTTATAGGTCCATCTTGCGGGCCTGTTATCGGGATGAACAGTCCCAAGACAGCGTTTGTATCCCTGCTCTCTCAGGGCATTAAAAACCATAGACATAAAACTTAGAGAGTTCCCCCCCCCCCTCTCTTCAGGTAAAATATAATAGTCCACACCAAGGATATCTTCTGTGCGATAAAAGGCTTCTTTGACATATCTCAAGGCAGGATCGCTTCTTTTTGCATTCATTTGATCATTCCCAAACCAGGCATGACCGATAAATTTACCTTCTTTGTACGCCAGGTAACATATGTAGTTATTTTCGAAATATCTGTCTATTCTCTCCTGAGAATAGATTTTATCCATCCCATTATTTCTGTATAAATCATGTAAAAACGTTCTATCAGTAGATTTCAGGCAACGTATTTCCAAAGGTACTTTGGAAGAAAATACTTTCAGACTCCCTAAATCAACCAAAGTCAACACCTCTTCCCGCTTTGCATATAGAAAATTTTTTAAGAATTTTCTTAAACCTAACTCCTTAAAAAGGTTTATTGACTTTTTAACTTTATTAAAATTCATTCTTATAAAAACTCATGTAAGTTGCCTTTTTTACTAAGTTAAACAGAGTTGCACTTCCAACTTCATACAAACAAAAAAAAAATTAAACCCTTAGGTGGTTGATGATATCCTACCATATATACAAGGCTCTATACAATTTAAACTCGACCTTCTTACACTAAATCATTTCCAAACTGCGTACACCACCTCCTTGTATTCAGACAGGCCATTGGCAGAGATTCAGAACTATACCAGGCTACTGGAAGCGTTGACCGGGCTGCAATATTTCAGCAGCGTCGACACGTGATTCCTGGGAAATTAGATAGTCGACTTTTAGCCATCGATCACTACAAGCTACTAAAACATCACCCGTGGATGATTTGGTAACAGTTCCAGGTGGGGCATCACATAGCTGGTCGGTATCAAAAGCACGGGCTATCTGTATCTCTTGTCCATCAAGACAGGCCCGCGGATGACCCCAATGGGATCTGAAAGGTAAGAAATCGTATGCTCGGACAAAAGCACAAACCTGTTTGGCGGGTTTTGTCCATTTGATTCTGCCTTCCATAGGCATATCATTCCCATGATATTTGCGCTTTGTAAAATCCTGTTGAATGGCCGGTATATCGTGGGGATCTGCAGCCACAACTTGGCAGAGTTTGCGAATTAGGTCGATTCCTATTTTGCTACAAAGGGCGGACAGAGAAAATGCGGTTTCATCGCCGTTGAGCGGAAAGCGTTCTTCAAAGGCGATAGCTCCAGCGTCGAATTCCACCGCCATGTGATGTAAGGTAACACCATGCTCACGATGACCTTCAAAAATAGCCCAAGAAACAGGATTCCTCCCAGCATTTTCCGGAAGTGGGCCCGGGTGAAGATTAAAAGTCCCCCAACGGGCAGATTCGATGACCTCCCTGCAAATCTGACCCATAGAATAGACGTTGAGTACTATGTCGACGTCAAGTGAACGCAATTCTTGGGCAAATGTCGCATCCTTTACCAGTTTGGGACTGTATATAGGTATCGAATCACGCTCTGCTTGTTTTCGCAGCGATATACCAAAACCTGCCGCCGCTTTCCTTGAAGTTACTACCGCTACTAGTCTATGGCCGGCAGCGGTGATTGTTTGGTAGGCACTTGCTCCAGTAGATTCTTCTGCAATGAGAGCAAAATTGAGCTTCATGTTGATGTGATCTCCGCCAAACCTTAATCTGGGCTAAAAGTTCCTCTGGCGGTGAGTGATTTTACCGCCTGGGAAAAAGTATCTTTAGCCTCAGCCTGGTTCCCAGGCTCACGGGTAAGACATTGATCTGCCGGCCAAATAGTCTGTTGGTATATAGTACCATACAGTTCAGTCCTGAGATATGGAATGAAGTTACAGAAATGTGATCTTTGCCGATGGCGACGTAACCTATCTACGTCAATAATTGCTGCAGTGAACCCTTCAGTGGCATGAGGTAAACAGGTAAGGATCTGGCCACGATAGTCAACAATCATCGATTGCCCACCGTTTCCTCCACCAATCAGATGGCGATCAGACGATCGAAGTGTGCTGGCGTGGTTGGGGGCGATCAGATAGCAAGTATTGTCCAACGCTCGAGCTTGATTTTGTATTTGAAATTGTCCCTGCGATACCCATGGCTCTGGATACGTTGGACGGGTAATTATCTCTGCGCCATTTAAAGCAAGGCCCCGGTAGATTTCGGGAAAGCTGCCTTCCATACATATAGTTGTACCGAGGTTGCCGATAGGCAGTTTTGCTACCGGGAAAAACACTTCTGGCGAATCGCCGTACAATTCCAGCCAACGGCTATATACGTCCGTTGGAGTTAAAGACCGCTCTTTTACCCAAGCTTGGCACTTGTAATGTCGATGAACAATTTCTCCGTCAGGGGACAGGACAAAAGCAACATTAAAATACCGCCCGGGAAAATGTTCGTGCCGCACTTTTGCGCTGGCGCAAATAAAGGTTTTATACTTTCTTGCTATCCGGGCTATAGCATCACTCTCGCGGCCCGGAAGGTCCACTGCCATT
>Ga0102953_1000842_pt1 | contig 20238 bp, 17 predicted proteins | sample SalPon2A_C_D2_MG_FD_78509 | JGI IMG/M metagenome (GOLD analysis project Ga0102953, IMG submission 78509) | Soil microbial communities from South San Francisco under conditions of wetland restoration - Salt Pond MetaG R2A_C_D2_MG | ecosystem: Environmental > Terrestrial > Soil > Wetlands | place... | reverse complement strand
CCTTGGCCACAGCCCCTTCTGTGGGTGAGATGGAGGCTAAGGCACTATTAACGTGTTGATCCGTTTCCTCCTTGTTGTAAACCAGGTTTGGCTGTATGACAACACCAAAGAGCTGGGATGCCGTATTTGCGGCATTAGCCGGCAACTCCCTGGACAGCCAGTATCGGGCATACTCCTTAGCCCCGCTGATATCACGCACATTCGCCAGGAAATAGCTTCTTTCGGTACTGTTTTTCTGGTTTCGAACAATCAATTCATTATCCTCAATGTTCGATTTATCCCGATTGACAACACCATCCCTCATAACCTGATTGATCAGCGTATTCAGCTTAGCCAGGATCGTTGAGCCTACATAGTCTTTTTCGGCCGTCGCCAGAGAGTTTTTGGGATAATAATGGCTGAAACTCTGCAACAAAGGATTCCAGCCATTGTCATCCAGACCAATATTGGTACTACTCCTCAGAGCCTGGTACTGTACACTATCCTGTTGGACGGAAGAGTTGCCTGCGCTTTTATCATGCTGCCATTGTGCATACTCCTTCAACACCGGCACGATGGCCCCGAAAAGGGAGTCAATGTGATTCTGAACCAACAGCGGGGTATGATTGTCCTCATAGAAAATCGGGGACGTTTCCTTAACAATCTGTTTCTTTTCCTTCTCCAGTTCTGTTTTATTTTTGATCAGACTGAATGTGAAGGGTGCTGTTAAATCCTCGTGGCGCCATGGCTCCCCGATTTGATAGGAGGCCTGTTTATAATTAAACCGTGGAAATATGAGGATCACAAAAGCCAGGAAAACAATAAAAATCAGCGCCTTAATATAGATACTGTCATTCAGCGAGAACGGTTCGTGGTCTTTCCCCTTGTTATCGCTGACAATGGGTGCCAGCCCTTTGGTCTTCCGTGCCAACCCGAGTTTTTCAAGGAGATCCATATTGATAGATTTCGTTATTGCGGCTCAAACGGTTTTGCTGATTTTTATCGAACGACGGGCCCGGTTTGATATCGTCGCCGCAAGAGCATACATCATTACTCCCATAAAAGTATACCAAGGCCATGCCATTTTCCCAAATAATATGATAATTGTCAAAGTCGCAACTGAGACCAATAACCCAATCACAGCATCTGTTCGCGAATAATTTGTATATCTGCCTATTAAAAAGGCCCCGAGTAGTCCGCCATATGTAAATCCGGCGATACCCAGGCCTAATACAATCACAGGATTATCTGTGCTGGTGAATGACACGGCAAAGCCGATGAATACAACGGTCCATAGCAGCATAAAGTATCTTGATATTTTCATTGAGTCGGATCGTCTTGCCAGTTTAGGGAGGATATCAAACAATGTGGAAGAAGACAACGCCGAAAGCGAACTACTGAGCGTACTCATGGCTGCTGCAAAAAGACCGGCTATGATAAAACCGGTCAGTCCCACCGGCAGGGACGTCAGCACATAATCCGGGAAGATTTCATCCGGCTTGTGCAACCCTAATTGTTGCAATGTTTGGCCATGATAGTGCACAAACAGAAGGAAACCGATCCCGAGGAACAGCAAAAACTGGAAAAGAACTACAAATCCGCTGCTGATCAGTGCCTTGCGTGCCTGTTTCAGTCCATTGCAGGCAAGCAGCCGCTGCACCATCAAGTGATCCGTTCCATGGGAGGCCATTGTGAGGAACATGCCGCCGATCAAGGCCCCAATAAAATTATACGGAACGGTAAATACACCCGAGAAACTGTGTGGCCACTGCACCATGGTAAGTTTCCCCTGGCTGATATAATGATGCAATAATGGTCCATTCAACTCCGGCGCCAGGTGAATCACAATGTAGATTCCCCCGGCCAGATATACGCAGAGCTGCAACACATCAATCCAAATGACCGATTTCAGCCCGCCATAGAAGGTATATGCGAGTGTCAAGACAGCGATAATGGCAATCGATTCAGGATAACTTAATCCGGTGATCAGTTTTATGGGAATGGCAGCGGCGAATAACCGCACGCCATCGGCAAGCAGACGCGTAATAAGAAATACAATAGAGATCAGACGCTCAAAAGAGTGGCCGAATCGCTCGTTGAAAAAAGTATATGCTGTTTTCTGATTCCCCTTGAAGTAGGATGGTAAAATCAGGTAGGCCACCACAAATCGTCCAATGATGTATCCGAATACTATCTGGACAAAGGTAAAACTTCCAAAATAGGCGAGCGTCGGCGTGGAAATGACCGTTAAAATGCTTGTTTCAGTAGCCACGATGGAGAACGACACGGCCCACCAGGGTACTGAGCCCTCCGTAGTGAAATACTTGGAAGGATCCGACGGACTCCCTCCTACTCGAATCCCGATGACCACACACAGTACCAGGTACCCGATGATCGCAACGATGTCAAAAAAATGAAGTCCCATTAATTTGCTGCAGGATCAGGATGGCATCAACTGATGCAGGGCGGTTTCACGATCGGAAGCAAAAGACAACACCTCATCCAGGCGGGTGATTTTAATGAGATCCATCACGCGTTTTGAAACCCCGCAAATGACCATACGACGCTGTGAATCCCGATAAAGCCGATGAGCCATCAGCAACCCACTGATACCGCTTGAATCGGCATATTCGACACTACTCATATCGATGATGAGGTTATCCTTTTCTTCTGCATTTGCTAAAATAATGATCCGACTCTTGAATTTGGGAGCAATGCCAGAATCCAGCTTTTCATTCTTGATCGAAAGAATGGTTACACCCTCGTCATGTTCAATTTCGTATTTCATAGATATCAGAATTAAAAGTCTGTCGTATTTACAAAAAACTTATCCGGACGAGCCAGAGCCAAAATAGGAATTAAAGAATTGTAGGAAAACAAAACAGGTAGTTGCTTTGACCAACCAAACGGGCTGCCCGTTAATAGTACAATCATCTCGCTATATCAAGCAAATCAGGTAATGACAAAAATGAGGAATACGTTCGTCGCTCCCATTATTCCTTACAGGATGGTAAAATACACAAATTAAGTTGCTATGATACCTGGTAGCATCTTTTTTTATTGCTGCTCGCCAATCATCTTCAGGAAATCCTCTTCATTGATCACTTTTACACCCAGCTTGTTGGCCTTATCAAGCTTGCTTCCCGCCTCAGAGCCGGCCAGGACATAATCGGTATTTTTGCTCACCGACCCCGTTGTTTTTCCTCCATACTTTTCGATCAGGTCGGTTGCATCTTTTCTAGTCAGATTGGGCAGACTCCCAGTCAAGACAAGTTTCAGGCCCGCAAGAGCATCGCCTTTCCGTATATCTTCCTTCAGCTCCATATTCAGCCCATATGAATGCAGACGATCGACCAGTTCCCGGTTTTTCTTTTCCCCGAAGTGATTAACAACGGAGTTGGCAATTCGCGGCCCGATGGAATCAATGCCCGTGAGCTCCTCCTCACCGGCGGCAAGAATCGCCATCATCGATCCAAAAGCACGAGCCAAATCCCTGGCTACCGTGCTCCCGACAAACCGGATTCCAAGAGCATACAACACTCGGTCAAAGGGCTGTTCCTTGCTTTTTGTAATCGCGTTCACCAGGTTTGCGGCGCTTTTCTCTCCCATCCGTTCCAGTGGGGTCAGATCCTCTGTTTTCAGCTCGTACAAATCGGCATAGTTGGAAACCAACTCGTTGCTGACCAGCTGATCGACGATTGCCGATCCCAGGCCGTCGATATCCATGGCATCGCGCGATGCAAAATGCTCGATCCGGATCCGTACCTGGGGCGGACACGACGGGTTGACACATCGCCAGGCAACTTCATCCTCCAGACGCACCAGTTTCTCATCGCACGCCGGACAAGTATCCGGCATTTCAAACGGCTCAGAACGGTCTTTTCTATCGGGATTGACCACGCTCACAACCTGCGGGATAATCTCACCCGCTTTTTCAATCAGTACCTTGTCACCGACACGAATATCCTTGCGGTGGATCTCGTCTTCGTTATGCAGTGACGCTCGTTTTACCGTTGTGCCCGCCAGAAACACAGGTTCCAGTTCCGCCACGGGAGTGATGGTTCCAAGTCGTCCCACCTGGAGTGTGATATCATTGATCGTGGTCTCCGCCTGCTCAGCCTCGAACTTATAGGCAATAGACCAGCGCGGCGCCTTGGACGTGCTGCCCAGGATATCCCGGTATTCATCCTGGTTTACTTTGATGACGACTCCATCGGTGTCGTACGGCAGATCTTTCCTAAGCCCGCCTACCTGTTCGATAAATTTATGCACTTCATTGATTTCGGCACATTTCTCATAGTGCGAGCAAACCCGGAAACCCATATCGGACAGCTTGCCCAGTTTCTCATACTGGGTTTCTCCGTTTTGGCCATCGATCAAAAGATCGTAGGCAAAAAAACGAACCGGACGTTTGGCAACAACTCCGGAGTCTTGCAGCTTGAGCGTTCCGGCCGTGAAATTTCGCGGATTGGCATAAACCTGTTCTCCCTGGTCCTCGCGCTGCCTGTTCAGATCGGCAAAAGCCTGCCGCTCCATGTAGGCCTCGCCGCGCACTTCCACCACATCCGCCACATCGCCTTTCAGCTTCAGGGGAATATCGCGGATCGTTTTGACATTGGTTGTGATGTCATCGCCCTGCCGCCCATCCCCGCGTGTTGCTCCCAGAACCAACACCCCGTCTTCATAGCGAAGCCGCAGCGCCATGCCGTCGAACTTGAGTTCGGAGACATATTCATAATGATCATGCCCGAGGATATTTTGCACGCGCCGGTCAAAATCATCCAGTTCCTCCCGGCTGTACGTGTTGGAAAGGCTCATCAGCCGCACCGGATGTTGCACGGTCGGGAACTCTTTGGTGATCGCTCCGCCCACTCTTGCCGACGGGGAATCAGGTGCCTTCAGACCGAACTTTTCTTCGAGTTCGATCAGCTCATCCATATCCTTGTCGTACTCGCGGTCCGACATGATAGGTTCTGCATCCTGGTAATAGGCCTCATTTGCCCTGTTCAGAAGCTTACGAAGCTCCTGAACGCGTTTTTCTGCATCGTCCTTTTTCATCGGTAATCGGCAAGTCAGATTACGGAAATTCTAATAAAGAGGTTGGTTGCGAACTACGCTCGGCTGTGGAACACCGCCGGGAAGAGAGTCGTGCGTGACGGTTTGCCATTCTGGATGCTCCTTGAAATACGAGCGTGCAAGCTGAAGGACGCCGGTGCTCTTCTGTATGTGTTGCCTGAAATCACTCAGCGGATGGCCTTTGTAAAGCAGAATCATATTTTTATAAACGCCCCTCACTTCGATACTATCCTTGAAATTAAAACGCATGCCTTCCCCCTCGTCGATCCAATAAGGATTCATCTTCCGGGCGAGGTCGGTCTGGACACGTACGGGACCCAGCGGACCGAAGGCGGCATAGACCGTAAGCTTCAGGGTATCCGGCAGGGTACTCACGGTTGGCGGTAACAGCCCGGCCTTAACGGAATCATCCCTGTTCATGAGAGGGGGCGTCTTCAATGAATCAACCTGGGCAATGCCTGCGTTGGATTTCTGCCCGGAAGTGTTGCTCATTTTTCTGACCACGATGAAGGTTACCCCGGCAAATACAACGATGACCAGAAGGATCAGCAGCAGGATACCAGGCCGGCGGCTAAGTGAATAGGTCCTCTTCCCGACCGATGCCCAGTCCACGCTTTTAACGCTTGGCGGTTCCGGAACTTTACGATTGTATGGTTTCCCGGGATCAGGTAATGAGTATTCCTCTCGTTCGATCGTAGACTGATTATTTGTTCCCTGTTCCGGCTCTTCAGGAACACTTTCGGATTCTTCAGGGAAAAGATCTTCTTCCTCTTCTTCCGGCAATTCTTCGGATTCTTCCTCTTCCGGTTTTTCTTCGGGACTTTCAGGTTCCGGTTTTTCGGCCTCATCCTCGGGAAGATCTAATTTGAAACGACTTCCATATTTGCTCTTCTGAGTCGACCCGGTATCGTCTTCTTTACCCTTTTCCGTTTTTGAAGAACCCGACCCATATTTATCGGACAGGAATCCATTGTATACTCCAATAATCTGATCATCGAGGCCGGCAACAATATCTTCTTCAGAGATTTTCAGTGCCCTGGAATAGGTTCTTACAAAACTACGGATATAGGTTGAATTGCGACTTTCGTCCTCAAATAATGTCCCATCCTCTATAGCTTTTATGATATCCAGCGGGATACGCGTAAGCTCGTACATATCCTGGATACTGAGTTTATGATCTCTTCGTATGTTCTTAAGATCTCCAGCTAATGATGGCATATAAGCTCTGTCTTATTTTTATTACATCGATTCAAATTGTGAATCTGTCAGCGGTTTATACTAATAAAAAATCCTGATTTTTCCTGCTATAACATACAAGAAATTTACAGGTTGCAAATCAATGGCATAAGACCAATCATCGGATCATTTTTACATATATTTATCAATAAGTTTCCAAATGGTTACGATTACGAAAGGTATTATATCTTAAACAAATTCTAAATTCATTTTTCTTCCGTGTTTCACTTCGTTTTCAATGATGCCACAATATAATAATAACAGGAATCTTCCAATCACTATGTGGCAGGAACAACTGCGATTACAAAATATGAAATGATAGCCTGAGGCCCGGATAGGGGTAATAATAACCATCTTGATGTCATTCGATCCTCTGAATATCCGCAACGGCGGATAATCCTTGCCGCAGCTTTTGGAAAGATATTGAACCCCGTTCGGGGTTTGTGCATACTCTGTTTTGGTCACCGCCCACCGTGGCGGATTTAATCTGAATAGCCCCGGATACAATCCGGGGGGGGAGATTTATTTATAACGCCAGATCAACTCCCGAACGCTTTTCGGGATTGAATAGACACCGCCCTCTTATCTCGAGCTCACGTTAATATATATGCTTTTTGCCGTATTTGCAGGATTTAACGAATCCTCGTTGAAACGCATCTCCAACCCCATGTTAGGCAAACGAAATTTTCCTTGCTTTGACGCGTTATTATGACGTATACTAAAATAAAAACAATACGTCTTGTTATGAAGAATAAATTAACCCTTCGATTAGACGATTCGCTGATTAAGCGGGCCAAAAAACGAGCCAAACAAAAAGGAACATCCATATCTCAAATGGTGGCTGATTATTTTGCCCTTATTGAAACCGAACACGTTTCATCTGAGCGAGAACTACCTCCTATTACAGCTTCCCTGGCGGGTATTTTAAAGAACACTGATATCCAGGAAGAAGACTACAAAAAACATTTGGAAGATAAGTATCTGAAATGAAAGTACTTTTCGATACAAATGTACTATTAGATGTTTTCTTGGAACGGGAGCCTTTCTTTGGTCCCTCAGCACAAGTGGTTGGGTTGGCCGAACAAAGTAAAATAGAGGGATGGATTGGTGCAACAACCGTGACCACCATTTTTTATCTGCTGGCAAAAGAACTCTCCAGCAAACAAGCAGAAAAAAATATTAGGAAACTGCTTAAAATCCTTCATGTTTCCAGCATTAATCGTGTGGTACTGGAAGATGCCTTGGATAGTAATTTTAAGGATTATGAAGATGGTGTCCTTTATCAATCAGCAGTTCATGCTAATTTGGAAGTCATTATCACCAGAAATCAAAAAGACTTTACCAAAAGTGATCTACCCGTTTACAGCCCAACAGAATTTCTGAATGTCTTAGATATTTTAGAGTAATCGCGTTGCCTAACACATTAAGGGGACTAACCCCGAATGCCTTCGGGGATGAATCCGCATCTCGCTTCTGCTCAAGCTTTTAACTAAATTAACAAGCGTTGCTCGTATCTTAGCCCCTTATGCAGAGGGTCGTTATTTGCGCCGCCGAGTACGAAATATGTCTGTTCTAATGGAAGTAAAAGGTCTCAGATCTAATTCGCATTGTCCTGGTGTTGCCATAAACACGATCTATGGAAAATCTATGAGCCCCTTTCCCAACAGGTCTTCTTACTGTAAAACATTTTATTTCTTAACGTAAAGGCCAAATCCTTGCATCACCGGTGTGGAGTCCGAACCGTTATCCACTGTCACATCATTGCTAAATGATCCGTTTAAATCCGGAGCTACCCAAAACACGTAATTGCTGGTATCACTTGTATAGCCCTGAAGTGTTGAGTTATACATTGCATGCAATATCTTGCCCCGCGAAAAGTGCCATAGAAATAAAAACCGCTTATCTGTGCTGTCCTGGATAATACACGTAATCCTCGCAGTATCACCAACGGCTACGGTATCCGGTTGTATTTTCACCTCCAGAATACGGGTTTGATAAGGCATTGCCTTGTCCCCGGGGTCGGTACTTCCGGGAGCTAGTCCACCACAACCGGCCAGCCACAGGCTGCCAAACAGCAAAACCGGCAACAGACGGATGACCATCATTTTAAGACGCTTCAACTGCGCCACCCTCCTCCTCTTGTTCATAAGTAATCTCCCTCCAGATGGTATCTTAGATATGCTTTAATAGTTTATCCAAACTGAACCATATTAACCAACATAAACTCATGTGAAATGGGAGCAGAGCTCCCAGAGTTGGCGTTACGAAGCAGAGCTTCGTAACGAGGGAAATACCACCGCAGGAGGCCACGTCTCCCAAAGGCTGATTTCCCCTGCAATGGTCCAGGCGAGGACGCCTGGACCAGCTTGATGATATAAAAAAGCCCCTCTCCACGCATGTGGAGATATTCGGGAGGTTGGGGGGAGGTTAATCCGTAAATCCGCCCCTGGTCATCTTGATCGGATCCAGGGCCTTGTCCAGCTCTTCTTCGGAAAGATCCGTCATTTCCAGGGCCACTTCTTTGAGCGGGCGACCTTCGGCAAATGCTTTTTTAGCGATTTTCGCACCGAGATCGTATCCAATAATCGGGTTTAGCGCAGTAACAAGGATCGGGTTCTTGCTCAGGCGTTCACTTACAACTTTTTTGTTCGCCTTCAGGGTGGCTACCGACTTATCCGCAAAATTGCGGGCCACGTTGGCCAGGAGCTGAATCGATTGCAGCAGGTTGTGAGAAACCATCGGCAGCATCACATTGAGCTCGAAATTGCCGGCCTGTCCGCCTATGGTTACGGCCGCATCGTTGCCGATCACCTGGGCAGCAACCATCGTCACCGATTCTTCGATCACCGGATTTACCTTACCCGGCATGATGGACGAGCCCGGCTGCATGGCTTCAAGCTGAATTTCACCAAGACCGCTGTTGGGTCCGGAGTTCATCCAGCGGAAGTCGTTGGCTATCTTCATCATGCTCACGGCAATTGTCTTCAGCTGGCCGCTTAACTCTACGAGGGCATCCACGCTTGCCTGGGCTTCAAAGTGGTTCGTGGCTTCATCAAACTGCCATCCGGTGAGCTCGCTTACTTTTGCAGCAAAATTTTTCGCAAACTTTTCATGCGTGTTGATGCCGGTCCCGACAGCCGTTCCCCCCTGGGGCAACTCGGATACACGATTCAATGCCGATTCAACACGGCTCACTCCCAGTTCCATCTGGCGGGCGTAGCCGCTCAGTTCCTGGTAGAAGGTCACCGGCATGGCGTCCATCAGGTGGGTGCGTCCCGTTTTGGCGACATCCTTATATTCCTCGCCTTTTGCAAGCAGCTTGTCGCTCAGATACTTCAGGGAAGGAATCAATTCGTTTGTCGCCTGAAGAGCCGCGGCAATGCGGATAGCCGTCGGTATCACATCATTGGAGCTTTGTCCGAAGTTGACGTGATCGTTGGGATGCACTTTCAGCGAGGTGATGCCGTCGGCTTTGGCCATTTCATTCGCACGGTTGGCAATCACCTCATTCGTATTCATGTTTGATGAAGTCCCCGATCCGGTCTGGTAAATATCGATCGGAAAATGTTCGTCGAGCTTTCCCTCTATGATTTCATCGGCAACTTTAATGATATATTTGGCGGCCGTGTCTTCGACCAGGCCAAGGTCCCGGTTTACGATGGCAGCCGCTTTCTTGATGTATCCAAGGGCCTGTATCAACGGCCGGCTAAAGCCAAATCCACTGATTGGGAAATTATTAACAGCACGCTGTGTCTGGGCTCCGTAATACGCTTTGGCGGGGACTTTAATTTCCCCCATCGAATCTTTTTCAATACGATAGTCTGTCATAATGATTTCACTCCGTTTAATTATTCGAAATTTGAACTGATTGTAAATATTTTACCAGTGATGCGACCTGTCCGGCAGTAAGTGGGCCACCAAATTTTTTCATAAAGCCCGGCATCATATGGCGCTTACGGGGATCCGGGGTCCCTTCAGCTATCCTGTTGAACAAAACCTTGCGGTCGAACGTTGACAAAAAAGCGTTATCCAGTGTTGGTCCGGGGTGAAACAGGGAATCCGGCCTTCCTGCGCGTTCATGGCAAAGCTGACAATCGGCGGCAAATAATGCTTCACCTTTCTTGCCCAATCCCTTATCAACGTGGCAGCTCCTGCACGTTCCGCTGAAAATAGACTCGTTTGCAGAAGACATCGCCGCCATGCTTCCGTTTTTCCCGGGATGCAGCACCACCTTCGAACGCACGATCAACTGGATTTTCGGGGATGTCGGATCATTGCTCGCCACCATAATTTCCTTCTGGATTTGGCCGAATTTATCACCCGCATCAAAAGAAACGTCAATGACACCCGATTCACCCGGCGTATAGCTTTTTTTCTGCAGCTTGGCGATGGTGCACCCGCACGAGGTTTGCACGCTTGTTATGTGCAGCGTATCCGATCCGTTATTGGTAAAATGGAAGGCGACCCTCGCGGTATCATGTTGCAACACGGTTCCCAGGTTGATGAAATCCTTTTTGAAAGCCAGCTCGGGTCCAGGATTTTGTTTTGCCCTCCTTTTCGGTGTGATAAAAGCGGTAAGATAAATCACCTTATCCGGCTTTACCGAATCCGTCGTTTTAAACAGAAGCGAATCCCGTATAAAACCGTTGGGTCTTTCCTCGCCGGGATGAAACGTTACCGTCACCCTCATCGTCTCACCCGTAAGGACGGTAAACGGCGGATAGTAGGCCTCCACATCCTGCGGATGTTTAAGCTCGAGGATCCGGATCGGATGCGGCGAGGCATTCTGAAAATGCAGGATGTATTTCGCGGGTCCACCACGCGAAACCGTATCCATGTTGATCGTACCGTCTGAAAAGCGTATCCCGCCGATGAGCTTTACGTCGTTTCCCTTCAATGGCTTTGGCAGAACGTTTCCCTTGATCCTCACTTTTACGGTGGCCGGTTCACCGTTCGTGGTTATCACCACTTCCTTCTCAAACGGTCCGGGACGAAATTCACTGTGATAGATGATCGTCACTTCCCCCTGCTGACCGGGAGCGACCGGCTTGTGGTTAAAGGAAGGCGTGGTGCAACCGCACTGCGCATGCACTGAAGTAATGGTCAGGCTATCGCTACCTGTATTGGTGAAGGTGAAATCCCAGCGCGCATTCTTTCCCTCGTGGAATATCCCAAAATCATGGATGCCGTGCCTGTACGACATCCGCCCGGACTGGGCATGACTTATTGTGATCGAACACAACATCAGGGCGAAGAGAGCCGGCAGGCGTAAGACAAACGATCGCATCACTTTCCCGCCCTTTTCATCCCGCCGGAATCAATAGTGGATAAGCCGGTCAACAGCTTTTTCTACGTCCTCATCGGATGGCAAGATGAAGTTCTCCATCTGAGCGGCGAACGGGATCGGTGTATACTTGGCGGCCACACGCATTACCGGTGCATCAAGATATTCGAACGCTTTGTCCGCTATTTGTGAAGCGATCTCCGCGCCGAAACCGATGAATTCAAGATCCTCGTAAAGGACAATTACCCGGTTCGTCTTTTTGACCGAATTAATGATTGTTTCCGAATCGAGCGGAACGATGGTTCGTAAATCGATGACCTCGATATCCACGTTTTCCTTTGAGGCGTATTTCTTGGCAGCATTAACCGCCTTCTGGACCATAGCTCCATAGGCGACAATAGTCAGATCACTGCCTTCCCGAACGACATTCGCCTTGCCGAATGGGAGATAATAGTCGGCATCTGGTTCCGGAGCCCGGGAGAAGCCCTGGCGATAAAGTCCCTTATGTTCCAGGAACATGACGGGATCATCCAGCATTATAGCCGTCTTCAGGAGTCCTTTTGCATCGGCGGCGTTGCTGGGCATCGCGATCTTGTAGCCGGGCATGTGCGCAAATATCGACTCGATATTCTGACTGTGGCACAAACCGCCGTGGATATAGCCACCGATCGGAACGCGGATGACCATCGGGCACTCATATTGATTATGCGAACGGTAGCGCAGGGTCGAGATCTGGTTGCGGAGCTGTTGCATGCCCGGCCAGATGTAATCTCCAAACTGGATTTCCACGACCGGCCGGAATCCCTGGATCGCCAGTCCGCAAGCCGTACCCAGGATGGAAGCTTCTGCCAATGGAGAGTTGTAACAGCGCTGCCGGCCAAACTTCTCAGTCAATCCTTTCGTTGCCGTGAACACGCCGCCCTTCATTTCCGCGACATCCTCGCCAAAGACGATTACCTTCTCATCGCGTTCCATCTCTTCGTGGAGAGCGTGATTAATGGCATCAACCATCACAATGGGATTACCGGCTGGTTTACTTTTTTCATACTCAAGATCCGGGTCCTTGTCAGAGAAGACATATGTGAGCGCGTCTTCGGGCTTGGGTTGATCCTGTTCCAGCACCCACCTGGTATCCTCGTCTACCTGATCTTTTATTTCCTTCCGGATATCATTCAGCTCCTCTTCTTTAGCAATACCCGAGCTGATCAGCCTTTGAGCCAATCGTTCAATCGGGTCGTACAAGTGTTCTTTTTCCAGCTCGCCGGCATCCCGGTATTTTTTCTGATCGTCTGAAGAAGAATGAGGCAGCAAGCGGATCGTATGTGAATGTACCAGAGAGGGGCCATCGCCGCTGCGTGCACGTTTCACGGCTTTCTCGAAAGCGGCATATGAGTTGAAGAAATCTGTTCCGTCAACTTCAAAGATCTCCAGGTTCTCAAATCCAACGGCAGTTTTTGAGATGCTTCCGTTACTGGTCTGGTCTTTAACAGGCACGCTGATAGCATATCCATTGTCCTGGACCACTATGATTGCCGGTGCTTTTGATCGTCCGACCCAATTTAAAAGTTCAAAGAATGACCCTTCGGAAGTTGCCCCGTCGCCACATGAGATATAAACCGCCTCATCGGTACCTTTCATCGATGAGCCCTGCGCCACTCCCAGTCCCGGCAGAAGATGTGCGCCAATAGCACTCGACACCGATACGATCTTCTTTTCTCGACTGTTAAAATGCGATGGCATTTGCTTGCCCCGGGAAGTATCTGTTATCCGGCTCAGGTGAGCCGATAGCAGTTGGCGGGAGGTTAACCCCATTCCGAGAGTATAGGCCATATCCCTGTAATAAGGCAGGCTCCAATCCTTTCCGGATATCAAGTTTCGTGCTGCGGCAAGCTGCACCGCTTCATGACCCGAACTACCAATATGAAAGAAGCCTTTACCCTGTTTCAACAGATTCAACATCTTGTCATCCAGGCGACGGGAAAGCACCATCGTTCTGAATGTCTCAAGAAGCTCTTCTTTCTTAAATTTTTTTATGGATGTGGATCGAACTTTAAACTTGGAATCCGAAGGAACCAGGGATTCAAGTTTTTCTACAGTTACTACACTCATGGATCTTCCGTCTAAAACACAATATCGTTATATGAGATTAATTCATAATACGGGTTACCAACGAAAAATTACAACAAGGAGACGGATTAAATCGTGCTTGTACAGATAAAAAAGCGCTTTTTAGCTTAGCTCCTGTTTATACATTCGATAACGTTTTTCAACCGTACCCCCGATCCGTTCGGCAACCCGGATCATATCAACGTTACTCTCAAGAACCCAGCTTAATTCTGATTTCCTGAAGTTACGTGACAGACCGTTCTGTATCGCCTCTTTATGCAATAGCGCATCTATGCCTTTACCCTGGTATTCGGGGATGACACCCATGAGTGCCGTTCGTATCTGATTGATTTTGCGACCGTAGTAGAGTAGTTTCAAAATTCCAAAAGGCAGCAAGGTACCATCAGTGTGTTTCAGTGCCTGGTTGAAATCAGGCAGGGCAATTGAAAACGCCACCGGTTGACCATCCACTTCTGCGACGTGCGCAAAATCGGTGTCTACAATGGTCTTAAGATCTTTGGCGAGATGTTCGAATTCTTCTTTGGTCATAGGCGAAAAACCCCAGTTTTTTGCCCATGCCTGATTGAAGATGGTCCGGACCGTCTCAACTTCTTCGTTAAAATTTTTCAGATTTACTTTGCGAATAACCAGAGAGGGCAATCGTCTTCTCACTATTGTTTCTGCCCTTTCAATCCGATCGAGACTAACAGTCTCATCGGTAACACGAAATGCCAGCAGGTCCATTGCTTTGGCAAAGCCGGCATTCATTATAAGCTCATCATAATAATCTTTGTTGTAAGGCATCATGATGCCGGGATCAAATTCGAAACCCTCGACAAGGATGCCTACCGTATCCATCATGCCCGGATTCGTAGGGCCCATAACCGTGGATCGCCCACGATCCCTGAGCCAGTCGGCCGCTACCTTGAACAGGAGGTTTGCAACAGACTGATCATTAACACATTCAAAAAAACCAAAAAAGCCGAAATTACCTTCGTTGTAATCGTTGAACTTTCGATCGTCGATAGCGGCTATCCGGCCTACTGTCTTTCCATTTTTCTCAGCCAAAAACAGTGCCCGGTCGGCTGTGTTAAAAAATGGATTCTTTTTCTTATCAACGAGCTTTTTCTGGTCCAGCTTCAAGGGCGGGATCCAGTGCTCGTCGTTTTGATAATGCTGGTAAGGAAATTCTATAAATGATTTGAGGTCATGTCTGTCTGAGACGATTTTTACACCATTCATATCGGGTTTTGTTTTCAAGACGCCTGTTGTTCCATTAGTGAGTGTCCGTTTTTATCGATTATGCCGTTTTTAATACCCACTTTGCGGAATGCTTCAAGAATACGATCGAGATGTTCGTCGGTGTGTGTTGCCATGTAACTGGTTCTGACCAGCGATTGCCCTTTCGGAACAGCAGGTGGAACCACCGCATTGACATACACGCCTGCCTCAAACAGATCACGCCAGAAACGGAAACACTGCATAATTTCGCCAATCACAACAGGTATAATCGGTGTCTGACTTGACCACACGTTAAAGCCGAGCTCTCGTAATCCACTCCGCATATAGTTGGATATTTCTTCCAATCGTTTAAGCCTCCATGGTTCCAGCTGTAATATTTCGAGAGATTTGAGGACTGTGGCTACATTGGCTGGCGGCATTGAAGCGCTAAAAATGTGAGCCGGCGAAAAATGTCGTACATACTCAATCACCGGTTTGTCACCAACCAGAAAGCCTCCCAAAGAGGCGAATGATTTAGAAAACGTTCCACTGACCAGATCCACCTTATCGAGCAACCCGAATGACGAGGCGGATCCGCGACCACCTTCGCCTATCACCCCAATAGCATGGGCATCATCGAGGTAGAGGCGTGCTCCATATTCGTTAGCCAGTTTTATAAGATCAGGAACATTTGCCAGCCTTCCGGACATCGAAAAAACACCGTCCGAAACGATCAGCCTCCCCATCTCAGAATCTTCCTTTTCCAGGAGCTTACGCAGCTGGTTCATATCATTATGCTGATATCGAACCGTCTTGGCATTGGAGCAGAGTGTTCCTACAACAATACAGGCGTGATTATCTTTATCTGAAAAAATAATATCGTTGCGACCGGCAATAGTCTGAATAGAACCTTCATTGGTCTGATAACCGGTACTGAAAAGCACACAGGCCTCTTTCCTCATGAACCTGGCCAGCTTCTCTTCCAGTTCGAGATGCAAATCCAGGGTTCCATTCAGGTATCTGGAGCCGGTACAGCCGGTGCCGTACTCGGCCACAGCTTTTTGCGCAGCCTCAACTACACGGGGATCATTGGTAAGGCCCAGATAATTATTGGACCCGGCCATAATTACTTCTTTTCCTTCGATCTTTACGACACTACCTTCGCTGGCAGTGATAGGCTTAAAATAGGGATATAGACCGGCTGCTTTTACTTCTTCAGCACGGGTGAATTCATACGCTTTAGCAAAAAGATCGTTTTTCCGTATCTCAGTTTTCGAATTCGACATTCGCGGATAACCCTTCGCTTATCTAATTAAAATTCAGTCTTTAATATATGTAGTATAAATTTTCAATCAAATCGACTTCATAGAGCGTGTCTCGAGCGTCCTTCCATGCTCGACTATACGATTCAGATAATCGACATATTGTTGTATCACCGATTTCCAGTTAAATTTTGCTTCAACATATGCACGCGCACGTTCACCTAAGTCATGGCTGTCTGACATGAGCATATTATCAATTTTTTCCGCAAAAAGTTCAGGTTTTTCCGGCGGTACACGATAGCCATTCTCACCATTGCACACCACATCCCTGATGCCCTCGAGATCGGAGGCAACAGTTGCTGTACCGGCCAGGTTGGCTTCCAGTAATACAATTCCAAATCCTTCCATATCACCGGGGACTGGAATATTTGGCATAACAAAAATATCAGATGCAGCGTATGCTGCTCTCAAAACGCCATCCGGCTGTCTGCCCAGCAGATGAATGTATGTTGAAGATTCAGACTTATTTACGGCTTCAACAACTTTTGGCCGCTCTGGCCCGTCACCAATGACAATATAATGGAAACTATGTTTAATCTTTGGCAGAACTTCGCGAATAAACCACTCGTGTCCTTTACGGCGTACCATACGGCCAACAGTCAGTAAGATAGGCAAATTACTGAAATTCAGATCAACTAAGTTTTCCAGTCTCTTGCGAGCATCATTTTTTTCAATAACTTCACCTTTCCCATTTTCAATAAATCCATTGGGAATGACAGTCCCCTTGCCCGGATCCATCCCACGGTCAATGCAAACCTGCCGGGTGGCACCTGAGACGGAGACGACGCCATCCAGTGAGTCAAAAATACGGGGTACCAACGCCTGATAGGCGGCAACAGGCATGGTGACATCCTGGCCATGATTGACGGTGACCAGAGGGACATCGACCATTTTTTTTAGTAAAATGGACAAGCTGGCGGTGACCATCGATGAGAAAAGCACGACATCCGGCCTCCATGAACGGATAATAGCCGGCAACTCCCCCAAAAGACGGAACAGAAACCATGTGGTATTAATGCCTGCGTGTTTCCAGGATGTCTCTAGTGTAATGGGACGCAATTCAACATCCGGATGCCGTAAAAGTTCATCCACGAGCTGCATGCTTACCCGTTGCATGCCTCCCATATTTTCGAGGACAGCATTTTTTGGGGGGTGCAGATGCGATATGTAGAGCACTCGCAGACGCTGCATCAGATCTTGAGTTCCGGCCGGGGTTCCGCCAGAGCCTCCATATAATTCTGCACGAGATCCGACATGATATTATCCCATGAATAAGCCAGCGATTTTTGACGTGCCGTCTCAGCCATTTTACAACGCAGTTCATCATCCCTGGCCAACTTCAGGATTGCCGAGGCGAATTCTTTGGTCTTCTTGGGTGGTACCACCAACCCGTTCACCCCCGACTCGACTAATGACCGGCTGCCGGTAGCATCGGCCACTACCGAAGGTAGTCCGCTTGCCATCGCTTCCAGAGTGACATTGCCAAACGTTTCCGTATCCGAGGGATAGAAGAAAACATCGCTGCTGGCATACGCACCCGCCAGATCGTCTCCCCGGAGAAAGCCTGTAAAAATAGCTCCCTTCAGCATATGTTCCATTTCCTTACGGGCAGGTCCATCACCAACAATCAGCGCTTTAACGTTTCTGTCCTTTTCAAACACCCGCTTCATTGAGTCAACGACTGTTTGCAGGTCTTTCTCCCACACCAGCCGGGAAACAAAGCTCACCAAAATGTTATTGTCGTCGATGCCATGCGATCTGCGCCATTCCATATCCCGTTTTTCGGGACAGAACTGATCCGAGTCCACACCACGGGACCATATGCGGAGCCCATGGGTTATACCATGCGCATGCAATTCATCAGCCATGGAGGCTGTTGGAACATATATATGCTTGCACTGCTCATAAAACCAGTTCAGGTACTTCCATCCGAGCATCTCCAACATATCCATGTTATAATAACTCAGGTAACTGGTAAAATGGGTATGGTATGAGGCAACAATCTGGATATCGTTTGCCTGGGCAAATCGCATTGCCCGGAAACCAAGCAAATCCGGAGTTGCAATGTGAACCAGCGTTGGGCTGAATTCACGCAGGCGTTGCTGTACTTCCTCCGGAAACCCCACCGTGACGCGGTATTCGGGCCTTCCGGGAAGCGGCAGCGATGGTACCGGAACAAACTCTCCCTTATGGTCGATAGCAGGCTTATCGGTTGTCGGGCCAAAGATCATGACCGGAATATCATGCTTCATCAAATAAGCTACCAACCGGTTCAAAGTTAAAGAAACCCCATCGGCAATGTGATTATAATTACCGGTAAAGATGGCTACACGTAATTCTTTATTTTTCATCAATTTTTTGGAAATACCGGCTTCAGTATCAAATCAGTAGCTTTTATACTTCTGCTGCAAGCTTTTAGCTCTTCCACTGATTACAGGTTTTAAAATTATTAGCCGAAGAGCATCAGAAACAATAAATCTATATATGATAAGAAAAACTCAACTAAAACGAAATCCATATACACATACATGAATTTATCTGAAACCGTCATAATGAATAAAATTATGTCGTAATATTTATATGAAAAATATTGTTTACATATCTATTTCATACAATTATAAATATATACATTATCCTGCCATACTTTATAATAATCCTGCCGAATCATTCCATAACCGTATATTTATCAATCAAATTTTAAAGATCGGCACATTTTAATCTGCCATTTGTAATCTCAGATATCTTTTATTTTAACATTTCTCCTCCTGTACAGAAGCGCTGTGCCAGCCCTGTTTTCAAACTGAAGAAGGCTTTGCAAAACCTTTATTTTTACCTTACCAAACCTCTCCTGATTTACAGGAGAGGCTTATGAGGTTGATTTTGCAGAGCCTTCCATTTAGAAAATTAATACGGCTACAGATAATTAAAAGAAATACAATATGTTTCACGATGAAAAACCGAACGATTCTTTATTAAATCCTTTTTTTACCATGGCAAACATACCTGCCCGTTACAATAACTCCCTCTGATAATTTCATGGCATTCGTATATTCTTGTCTTGGAGACCTTAATGACAATCAGTTATCTTGGGGTCAAATATGTTCCGATATCTTCGGGAGTGATGTCTATGCCCGTATACGGTTGCACCGAATTCCGGAACTGAAGATACATTTACATTACTAATCAATTCTGAATTCCACTTAATGAAAGCCTTTATAACTGGAGGTACCGGTTTTATTGGCAGCCATCTGGTTGATCACCTTGTCAAAAACGGCGTCGAGACCCGTTGTTTGGTGCACACAACCGAACGATGGCTGGAGGGGAAGCCATATACCCCAATCAAGGGTAGCCTGCATGATATTGAGGCGTTAAAAAAAGGACTTGAAAACGTTGATACACTCTTTCATCTTGCGGCTATTCTGAAGGCCAAGACCCGTTCTGATTTTTTGCATACCAATGTTGAGGCAACAGAAAACCTGATCCGGATTGCTCAGCGAACAGGTGTCAAACGAATTGTTGTGTTGTCATCTCTTGCCGCCGCAGGGCCAAGCCTGAATCGTCCATTAACCGAAGAGGATCCGATGCAGCCGGTCAGCATGTACGGGATATCAAAAAAGATGATGGAGGAGCGCATCGAACAGATGAATGCCCCTGAAATGACTATTAGTATATTGCGTCCCCCTGCGGTATATGGGCCTCGCGAGGAAGACATTTATGCCTTCTTCAAGATAGCATCCAAACATATCTGTCCCATTATTGGTGATGGTGAAACGCCAAGATTATCTCTGATCCATGTTTTTGATGTGGTGCAGGGACTTTGGCTGGCAGCACAACGCAACGATCCCGGCTTGAAAAAATATTTTATCTCCAGCGAGCAAATATACACCTGGAATCAGATCAAATGGGCAACCGAACAGGCCCTTGGTCATAAAACCGTCCCAATCCACGTTAGTCCGGGTACAGTAAAGAAACTTGCGGCACTCGTGGAAAAAACCGTGTCTTTGTGGGGCGGAT
>Ga0102953_1000841_pt1 | contig 20242 bp, 7 predicted proteins | sample SalPon2A_C_D2_MG_FD_78509 | JGI IMG/M metagenome (GOLD analysis project Ga0102953, IMG submission 78509) | Soil microbial communities from South San Francisco under conditions of wetland restoration - Salt Pond MetaG R2A_C_D2_MG | ecosystem: Environmental > Terrestrial > Soil > Wetlands | place... | reverse complement strand
TTAAGCGTTTTCTACCCATTGTGGTTGTGGTCGGCACAATGTTTACCACAGGGTGTCAAAATGATAAATGGGATGAACACTATGATGAGGCATCATTCAATTTACCAACCAAAACACTGAAAGAATATATTCAGGAGCAACCCAACCTGAGTACTTTTTCAGGGATGTTGGCCTCAACAGGATATGATTCCATCCTTAATTCCTCGCAGTCTTTTACTGTTTGGGCACCTACAAATGATGCTCTGTCCGGAGTGAATACTTCAGACCCGGATTTGGTCCGAAACATCGTAACCAACCATATTACCCGCAGTCGGATAACAACTTCTGGCATCCAAGACAAACGAATTCAGATGTTGGATGGGAAATATATCAATTTTACCAATGAAGGTTCCGGCTTTAGCTTCGGTAATAACTCGGTTGTTGATCCAAACATTTCGATGGTGAATGGATTGGTTCATGTCATCGACGGGTATGCACCCTATTTATACAATATTTGGGAATTTATAGGACAGCAAGATAACCTGGATTCATTGAAGGGGTATCTATATGGTCAAAACCAAAAGATCTTTGATGCGGCAAACAGTGTTGAAATCGGATCAAACGACAATGGCGACGTTATTTATGATTCCGTTTTCGTTTCTTCCAATCCTGTTTTGGATGTGATTGGAGCACTTGATATAGAAGATAGTACTTATACGGCTATATTACCTGACAATAATGCCTGGAATGAAGCTTACAATCGTATCGAAAGTTATTTTAATTTTCCACAAGATGCTGGTGGTGCTGAGCGGCAACGTGCATTAACCCAGTTAATGCTTGTTCGGGATATGGTCTACTCCGGACGAATCTCGCAACCAAATAGTTTAGATTCGTTGGTTTCAACAACAGGAAATATTTTTTACAACCCAGGATATATTTTCTCGAATACGCAACAGGAAGAGATGAGTAACGGATTGAGTTATGTGACCGATCAAATGCCTTTTGCTGATACGACTTCCTGGTTTAAACCAATCAAGATCGAAGCTGAAAATACCTATTGGGGTAGAGAGAATGCAAACAGCAGTATCTTCACCAGAACCAGTTACGGAACGGATTTTAAAACTTCTGGCAACAGGTATATTCTTGTCGACCCAACCTCTGCTGAACCAAGCGTCGAGTTTTCTATCCCGAACGTACTTTCGGCCAAATACAATATTTATTGTGTCTTTGTTCCTGGTACGATTGTCAATGCCAACGACACGTTGCCAACTAAGGCGAAGTTCCAGCTGACATACATCAGCAGGTCTAGTGGAAGTACATTTATCAAACGATATACACCTGACAATAACGTGACTGATCCAAATGGATTGACAAAAATGTTTGTAGCCCAATATGATTTCGAGTATGCTAATGTGATTAATCAGGATTACGATCGGGTGGCTGTAAAATTGAAAGTTACGAATGATGTAACTCCGGCAGAAGAACAATCTGGCGAGTATAGCCGCACCATGCGTATTGATTATATCATTTTAGAACCCGTTTCAGAATAGGGTATAAACCAATTTACAAGATGATAATGAAAAGAGACATAACAATCAAAAGAACTGTTGGGACTTATGTCCTTCGAAATTACCTTCGCTCAATCCTGACCATCGGGGCTTTGGCGTTGTGTACAATTGTATTGGGACAAACCAGCCCGGAACCGGTTGATTCAGCTCAATATGTAAGTGGTATTGTTCGCGATGCCAAAACCAAAAATCCGATTTCAGCAGTCCAAATCCGGACACTCAACCACGAAGCTGCTGCAACGACAGATGAGAACGGTGCTTTTAAAATTAAAGTTTTGTCATCCACCGATGTGTTGTTGGTCAAAGCATTTGACTACAATGTTCGTGAAGTTCCTGTTCGTGGACAAAAAGAGCTGACAATCGATTTATATTCGACGGTATTTTCCGATTCATACCCTAACGTTCAGGAGCCGGCAGGGCAGATTCGTTCTTCCTATACAACGAACGCATCGAAAGGAACCAATGACTTAGGGCATCCAACCTTCACGTCAATTGATGAGGTGCTGCAATCTAAAATGGGGGGAGATGTTCGGGCTATTTCCCGTTCAGGATTAAGTGGCATGGGAGCCTCGTTGTTCATTCGTGGGCTTAACTCCATCAACTCGAATGCTCAACCGTTGTTTGTGGTGGATGGCGTTATATGGAATAATCTATACGATGTTGTTTCGGTAAACGACGGCTATTTCACCAATACCCTGGCAGACATCGATTTAAATGATATTGAAAGTGTGACGGTCGTGAAAGATGGAACGTCGATATACGGTAGCAAGGGAAGCAACGGAATCATCATCATTAAAACCAAACGAGGCCGCGACGTAGCGACTAAGATTGAGGTGAATGCTGCACAGGGTGTGACCTTACAACCTTCTTCTTTGCCTGTGATGAATGGTGACCAGTTTCGGATTTATGCATCCGATCTGCTTGGTACGAAGAAAGGACAAGTGAATTATGATGCCATTAGTTTTCTTCAGGATGACCCTGCAAGTTCCAATTACAAGAAATACCACAACAACACCAATTGGGATAATGAAGTGTATCAACAGGGAACGACACAAAGCTATAACATCAGCGTAAGTGGGGGAGACTCAAGAGCCTTGTACAATTTGTCGCTGGGATATACCGGATCGTCAGGCGTTGTTAAAACAACAGACATGCAGCGTTTGAATATGCGGTTTAATGCTGACTTCTTCCTGGCTGACCGCGTTACCATGGGGTTGAATATTGGCTTTGCCAATGTGGATCGTGTTTTGTTGGATGATGGCGTTAATTTTTATACCTCGCCAACTTACCTGGCGATGATCAAAGCGCCATTCTTTAACCCGCATACCTACACGTCGACAGGAACCTTGACAACCGATTTTGAAGATGCCGATGATCTGGACGTGGGTAACCCCTCTGCCATTATCAACAATGCATTGAATACCAGTAAAAATTACCGATTAAACCTCGGAATTAAACCCCAATATAAGATTTCCAACTCGTTGTCGATCAGTAGCCAATTCGACTATAGTATGGATAAAGTAAAAGAAACTTATTACAGCCCAATCATTGGGACCGCGGTTCAATACCTTCCTGGCTTAGGATATTCAGAAAATGTTTTCCGGGGACAACAGATGCGTAACATTCGGTTGTTTAATGATACCCAATTGAAATATGACCATCTATTTGGAGAATATCACCGCATTGATGCGATCCTGGGATGGCGTTATTTGAACGATTACTATGATTCTAATTATGCTGAAGGCCATAACTCTGGTTCTGATCAGAAACGGAATCTACTTACTGATGAATATTTCAAAGCTACCAGTGGAATCAATAATCGAATTAACTCGATTTCAAACTATGCCAACGTGAATTACAGTTACGACAATCGCTACTTTTTGACAGCGGCTGTTTCTGTTGACGGTTCATCCCGCTTTGGACATGAGACCACGGGTGGTTTTCAGGTGTTTGGTCACAGTTGGGGCGTGTTCCCATCAGCAAATGCTGCGTGGCTGGTGTCTTCTGAAAAATTTATGAACAACGTTAATTTTATTAACCTGCTGAAAATTCGTGCCAGCTATGGCTTAACCGGGAATGATGACATTGCTCCGTATGCATGGAGTCCTTATTTTGCCTCAGTTCAATACATGGATCGTGCGAATGGAATTGTAATTGGCAATATTGGTAATAAAGAAATTCAATGGGAAACATCAACGAAAGCAAATGTTGGAATTGATGTCAATTTATTGAACGACCGTCTCTCCATTGCGGCCGATGTGTATAACAGTAATACCAAAGACTTGCTTCGTTTGAGACCTTTGCCTGATGTCGCTGGGCTTGGTTACTACTGGGGTAACGGAGGTGAACTATCCAACAAGGGGTATGAACTGACTGCCAATGTCAAACTGTTGAACTTGAAAAGTTTGAAATGGGAGCTGGGAGCCAGTGTCGGTCATTATCAGAATAACGTGGAATCATTGCCTGACGGAAGTTATACAACGTCATTCGATGGCGCTCAAATTCTTACGGCTGTTGGAAACCCCGCTGGTGTTTTTTACGGCTATAAAACAGCCGGTGTTTTTGCCACACAGGCTGATGCTACAGCTGCCAATTTAAAAATGGTTGATGCTAAAGGCAATGAGAGTTATTTTGGAGCAGGAGACATCCATTTTGTCGATATCAATAATGACGGAATTATTAATGAGAAGGATAAACAAGTCATTGGAGACCCGAATCCAGCTTATTACGGTTCATTTAGTACGAAAATCGCGATTCGGAATTTAACGATCAGCGCCTTGTTTACTTATTCTTACGGTAATGAAGTGTACAACTACCTGCGCTCACAACTGGAGTCAGGAAGCAAAATGGTCAACCAAACGACGGCGATGCTGACCCGCTGGAATGTAGAAGGACAGCAAACAAATCAGCCCAAGGCGGTTTTTGGTGATCCGATGGGAAATGCCCGTTTTTCTGATCGCTGGATTGAAGACGGTTCTTACCTGAGATTCAAAACCCTTTCGGTGAATTATAAAGTTCCATTAAATAGCAAAGTAATTGATGGTCTGAGCGTTTGGGCTTCTGCCAATAACCTCTGGACGTTGACAAATTATTTGGGACTCGATCCTGAAGTGTCCGCTAAGAATTCGGTGCTGTTTCAAGGTATTGATACCGGGTTAATTCCATTGACACAGAGTTATTTCGTTGGAATTAAATTGAATCTGTAACCTGTAAAAACGAATAAGAATCTTTTTAACCAAAGAAGACGTGGTTCTAAAAAATTTTAAACAGATGAAAAAGTTAAATCAAATATTCTTAGGAATTCTACTGGTTGCAGTTGTAGCCGCTGGTTGTGATCCGCTTTTGGACGTCAACTCTGACCGACTGGTGTATCCCAACGGTCATCAGTTAAATCAACCAAACGACACTATTTATTCCATGATCGGTCTATTCTCGGAGCTGAATAAGCTCGCTGACCGTTATGTGCTTTTAGGGGAATTGCGTGGTGACCTATTGGACTTATCAGCTGATGCTGACGCGAACCTGCAGGAAATATACAATTTTGATATCTCAAAAGATAACCCATACAACAAAGTGGCCGATTATTATTCGGTGATTAATAATTGCAACTACATTATCAATAATATCGACACCTCGGTCGTTGCTCATGCCGAAAAAGTATTGATGAAAGAGTATGCTGCTGTGAAAGCCATTCGGGCATGGACTTACATGCAACTGGCTTTGAATTACGGTAAAGCAAAATACTATGAAAAGCCAATTTTAAACGGTGATCAAGCCAATCAATCGTATCCTGAGCTAAATATTTATGAGTTGGCTGATAAGTTAATCCCTGATCTTGAGGCAGTAAAAAATGTGAAACAACTTGGTGGTGTTTCGTTAGGCGAAGATTTAACAAGCGACAAGTCTATCTTCCCGGTGAAGTTTGTTCTGGGTGATTTGTACCTGTGGACTGGGCAATATGAGCAGGCAGCGCTGGAATATCATGATTTGATCGTGGACCAGTCGTTGGTATTAAATGGAAACTATCAGTCGACCTGGAACGTAGACAATGGCGTTTTTGTCAGTCGGACATCGACAGCAACAAAGTGGCCGAATATGTTTGACCTCTCAAATAAGAACAACACTGAATTGTTGACGCTCATTGCCGGATCAACAGAGTATGGCGATGCAGCTGAATTGGATAGTTTATCCCGGAAATCTGAAATAACACCTTCCCAAGTAGCCTACAATAACTGGAGCAGTCAAACCTATTACTACAGTGCAACGGTGACCAACGATGGTGATTTACGTGGCTCATTGGGATCGTATATGCCATTTACCTGGTACAACATAGTTTATGGCGAAGGTTCTTCAACTGGTGGAACTTTTCGTTTGGAACAGACAAATATAATTTCCAAATTCGTGATGATGAGCACCAGTACTTCGAAAGCAATTGTCGTTTATCGCAAAGGGCTGTTGTACTTACGTTATGCCGAAGCGGTGAACCGTACGGGTAAACCCAATTTGGCTTTTGCAGTGCTGAAGAACGGAATGAGCCCGGAAACAATGGCAGTAGATACCATTGTGCCGCGGTCTGAGAAGTACAGGGAGTATACTGATTCAACTGGTACGTTCTATGATTACACCAATTTTCAGGACTTTACGTTCCGAAACAATATTGGTGTTCACGAACGTGGCTGTGGCGATGCTCACCTGGCCAAGGATTATGTCATTCCAAACGAAAACTCATTGGATGATTCTATGAATTATGTCGAAGACAAAATTGTTGAAGAACTCGCACTGGAAACAGCTTTCGAGGGGAACCGCTTTCACGACTTGATGCGTGTGGCTCTTCGTCGAAGCGATCCTTCTTATTTGGCCGATAAAGTTGCTGAAAAATATACCAATAACCAGGGTGCGATTCGTACGAAGTTGACGGATGAAAATAATTGGTATTTAAAACAATAAAGGTGGCCGGTTAACCGAATTACTAAATCTCCTATTTTATTACTACTAACTAAGGTACGGCACGGCCGTACCTTTTTTGTTAAACGTATAAAATTATTGGAAATGATGGAAATCGATAAAGAGTGTATCTCAAGGGATTTGCTGAGCATTCAATGTCGTTCAAACCAAAATTGAATACGGAAAACCGGACTAATTGGGGAACTGGTTCTTAGCGTATTCTTATTGCTATTTTGATAATGGGCTAACTGTTTTGGCAATCCCCTGAAAAAATATTTACGGGCATAAAGTATACCTTTAAGCATTTCTATCTTTGTTGTAATCAAACTTTTCCAGGATGAAGGGCATTCTTACATTGTGTGTATTGTTTTTCTTTGGGGGAATAGCGAAAGGAGTTGATATCCGGAAACTTGATTTTACCAATATCAACAATGAACTAGGTCTTCCATTAACCTATTCCACCTGTATCACCCAAGATGCTGATGGCTTTATCTGGTTTGATTTTGATGGCTTATCGCGTTTCGATGGACAGGATTTGCTTTCGTTTTCGATGGCCGTTGGTGATTCAACCTCCATCGTCAGCAATGTGCTGTGCTGTTTAAGGCCTGATGAGCATGGAAACATTTGGGTAGGGACACAGAGTGGCTTGTCCTATTTTGAAGCATCAACCTATCAATTCAGGAATTTTGTCGGTCGGTATCCGAAGACCGTCGGGACGCAATTTACCAATGATGTCTGTATCATCGATTCCAACCATATTTTTATTGGAAGCAGCACAAATGGTGCCTTTATCCTCAACACACAAACAGATTCATTAACGCAGTTTGAAAGGCATTTGAACGAACCGAATTCCATCAGCTCCAATTGCGTTTACAGGATTCTGAAAAACAGCAACGGGAAATTTTGGCTGGGAACCAGTTCAGGACTGGATTTATTCGATCCTGTTGACCGTTCTTTTCGGCATTTCTTTTCTGGAGAAGATATTCGCGATATTCAGTTGAATCGTGAGGGACGGTTGTGGGTTTCGTTTTACCGGGAAGCCAACTTGGCTGTTTTGGATAGCCGGACAGGCGAAATCATGGAGACGGTTGACATGCCTGAAGAATTCAGGGAAAAGCAAAAACGTTTGTTTTTTGATAGCCAAAATATGTTGTGGATTGCTGTGCTTGATCGCGGGGTTTATACCTATGATTGCAGTGGAAAACGTGTTTTGAACGAAATCAGGGATTCCAATGATCAAGGCGACCAGCCCATTCCAAGTCCCTTAAAAATTTTTGAAGATCGATTTCATGATATTTGGATCACCACTTTCAATCGAGGCATATTTTTGTATGATCGCTCACCAAATCCGTTTCCCTTGGTTCGAAATGATTTTTGGTACAAAAACCGAAAATGCAGTGGAACCAGATGTTTGTATCAAGACCGTGATGGTTCCATTTGGGTTGGAGCAAGGGAAGGGGCAATTTTGAGCCGCTATGATCTGAGAACGAATTCGTTTGAAAATATCATTGTCCCAACTGCTCCCGGTGTAAATGTGGAAGATGACTTGATTTTTTCTATTGTGGATGCGGGGCCTGGGCAATTATGGATTTCAACATTGCATAGTGGCTTGTATCTGTTTGACAAGCGGACAAAGAGATTCCGTCCGATGCACTATCGTGCCAACCAACCAGACAGGATTAAATCGAATTCCATCTACGCCCTTCTGAATGACGGTGAAGGGAATTTGTGGATCGGCTATTCTGATAACGGGCTGGATATTTATAACATTCAAAATGATTCTTTTTTACATTTTAGCGCTGCCGATCCTGGTCATCGGATTTCAAACGATAAAATTCGCTGCATTTATAAAGATAAAGAAGGCGTCATTTGGGTCGGAACGACCAAAGGCCTTAACCAGTTCGACAAACAAACAGGGAAATTTAAAAGTTACTTTGCTGTTCCCAATGATTCAACATCGTTGATTGATAACCACATCAATTGCGTTTACGAGGATTCGCGCTTTATCCTTTGGGTTGGCACTTATTTGGGGCTAAATCGCTTGGATCGGGGGACAGGAAAAGTCATTCGATATTCAAAGGCAGAAGGGTATGGATTCAATAATTTATTCAATATTTTGGAAGATGACCAAGGGGATTTGTGGCTGAATGGCGAGCGGGGCTTGTCGAAATACAATGTGCTGGCCCATAAATTTGAAAACTATAAGGAAGCCAATGGGCTTCAAAACCCGGTTTTTTACTATGCTGCCTGTAAACTGAAATCGGGAGAATTGTTGTTTGGAGGGATTAATGGATTTAATTGTTTCAAAGCGACGGACGTCAAGTTTCAAACGAAAGACCTTCAAACAAAAATTACGGATATCAAGCTTTTCAATAAATCGGTGCCGATTGGGAAAGGTTCCATTCTGAAAAAACATATCCTTCAAACTGATTCCATCAAACTTTCCTATAAAAACTCAGTGCTCACGTTGGACTACTGTGCACTGAATTTTGGTAACGCACACAATACCGTCTATGCGTATCGGATGGGCGGTTTCGAAAAGGATTGGAACTACGTGAATAACAGAAGGTCGGCCAATTATACCAATCTCCCTGCCGGAGATTATACGTTCCAGGTGAAAGCCTCAGACTATGAAGGCAATTGGAAAAGTAATTCGAAAAACTTGTACATTACGATTTTACCACCTCCGTGGGAAACTTGGTGGGCTTACAGCATTTATGCCATTCTGGTTATTTTTTCATTTTTGAAATACAGAAGTTTTCTGATCAAGAAACAAGAACAAAAACGGAAAGAGGAGTTGGACGAGGAAAAATTGAAATTTTTCATCAATGTGTCCCATGAATTCAGAACTCCGTTGACACTCATGCTGAACCCATTGGTGGAGGTTCAATCTGATAAAGATACTTCCGAAAAAACGAAAGGCCGTCTGGCGGTTGTTTCCCGGAGTGCGCAAAAATTACTTCAACTAGTGACCCAGTTGCATGAGTTCAGGCGGTTGGATTTTGCGGGTGCCCGGCTGACGGTCAGGCAAGTGGATGTGGTTCAGCTTACACAAGAATTGGTCCGTCAGTTTAGTGGTTTGGCAGAAAGTCGCCAAATAGCAGTGCGGTGTGATGCCGACCAGGAACATTTAATGGCTTACCTGGATGTTGACAAGTACGAAAAGATTTTGAATAATCTGCTGTCGAATGCCCTAAAATATTCAAATGAACGAGGACATATTCGCGTCAGGATCAGTACCGAAGAGGTTGCTTCAAATGAGAAAGAACAGTATTTGGTAATTGAAGTAAGCGACACTGGGATTGGTCTTTCGAAAGAACAAATGAAGAATATTTTTGACCGCTTTTATCAGGTTGACCCAACCAAAGTTGGCGCTGGTATTGGATTAAACTATGTAAATAGCCTGATAAAACTGCATCATGGTCAATTGGATGTGAAAAGTGAGGAAGGGGTGGGGACGAGCTTCTTTGTACGGTTCTTTTTAAGCAAGGAACATTATTCCGAAGAAGAGTTGTCGTCGGTGATTGAAGACAGTGAATTTATTCCTTCGCAACGCTTCGTGATCGATGCGTTGGAATATGATTTAATGTCGATGGGCGAAGACACTGAAGACTTAGCAGAGGAAAAGGAACCGGGCAGGAAAGAAACGATCCTGATTGTTGAAGACAACAAAGCTTTGCTGGATCAACTAACGGGCTATCTCGGAGCTTCCTACCGGATATATACAGCAAAGAATGGGGAAGAGGGGATTGCAAAAGCATCGAAATTTATTCCTGACCTGATTATTTCCGATATTATGATGCCGGTGATGGATGGGATTGAGATGCTCAAACGGATCAAAGAAAAAGAAGAAATCTGCCATCTGCCAATTATCATGCTGACAGCAAAAAGCTTGGTGGAAGATCGCATCAAAGGGTTTGAGTCCGGTGCTGACGCCTATTTTTCAAAGCCTTTTTATATGGACTATTTGCGGGTTCGGATTAAAAGCATTCTTAAGAACAGGGCTTTGTTGAAAGAACGGTTCAAATCGAAAGACCTATTGGAAAATTTGTCTCCGAAGAAGATTGAAAACAAAGATGAGCTATTCCTGGAAAAAGTGACAGCCATTGTTGTCAAAAACCTGGACAAAACAGATTTTTCTGTCAAGGATATTTGTACCGAATTGTCCATTGGCAGCAGTCACTTGTTTAATAAACTGACCAAGCTTACCGGGCAAAATCCAAGCGGTTTTATTCGTTCGATACGTCTGAAAAAAAGTGTCGAATTACTTCTGCAGGATGATGTTTCAGTGAAAGAAGTTGGTTACCAGGTCGGCTTCAATTCCCATGCCTATTTCTCAAAGTCATTTAGCGATTATTATGGCTGTTCCCCGAGCGAGCACATCCGAAAACACAAAGGGAAACAACAGCAAAGTGACGATGTGGAACATTCCTGACTTGTTTCAACACGTTTCCTGATTTATATCCTGAGTAAAAAAAAGCTATTTGTTGTTTTGTGGCAATTCTTAAATGGCACATTATAATGCAGTTGGGGTTCTGTAATGATGATTGAAAGCCATTTGGTGATAATTGAAAGCGCAAGCAAAACGCTTTGTCCAATTTTGATTCATTGGAACCGGACAAACAACGAACACTGCAACAGAACAAGCTTATGAGTCAAAATGGGAAGAACATCAACGTTTACTTATTACTGTTTTTAGGCATTCTCATTTTTACAGGAATCCCCAATGCCTATTCGGCTGGTAATAAATTATTTGTGTATGCTGCACCAAAAGGGGCAATTCAAAATACTGATTTTACAGTCCGTGTGCGGGTTCCCGGCCGACCATGGCGCGAATTGCCGGAATATAATATCAAAGTCGATGAAGTAAAGGAAGCAAGATATCGCACGCGAAATGCTTCCATGACTTATTTTGATTTCTCAGGTGAAGTTGAAGTTTCGGTGACTTTCAACCACGGACCAATACAAATGGCAAGAGTGCGTCCGCTATCCTATGGAATTGATCCACACGTCAACGGAAATACGTTGACGTTTAAGTTGAATCAGCCCCGCAACCTATCAGTGGAAGTGAATGGCGATATTTTTCACAACCTGCATCTATTTGCCAATCCCGTTGAAACATATATCCCGGACGAAGGCAATACCAATCTCATCTATTTTGGCCCCGGAATTCATCGCATTGATGGTGGAAAATTAATAGTTCCGTCAGGAAAAATAGTTTATCTGGCAGGTGGAGCAATTTTAATGGGGCAGATTGTTGTCGATGGCGTTCGTGATGTGAAACTGCTGGGGAGAGGGATGATCGATGATAATGTTAAAATGGGTATCTGGATTGCCAATTCGAAAAATGTTCAGGTTGAAGGAATCTTTTGTACCCAGTGTGCTACAGGCGGTTCGGATTCCGTCGTCATACGAAATGTGAAAAGCATCAGCTATTACGGGTGGGGTGACGGAATGAATGTTTTTGCGAGCAATAACGTTTTGTTCGACCGGGTTTTTTGTCGCAATTCCGACGATTGCACAACGGTGTATGCAACAAGAAAGGGATTTGTCGGTGGGTGTAAAAATATTACCATGCGAAACTCAACTTTGTGGGCCGATGTGGCACACCCCATCCAAATTGGCACACATGGAAATACCAATGCCCCTGAAGTCATAGAAAATCTAACGTACAAAAACATCGATATCCTCGATCACAATGAGATGCAGCTAGATTACCAGGGGTGCATGAGTGTGAATGCCGGCGACAGTAACTTAATCCGAAATGTGAAGTTTGAAAATATCCGGGTTGAAGATTTTCGCCGGGGGCAATTGGTAAATATCCGTGTTTTTTACAATAAGAAGTACTGTACGTCGCCTGGTCGTGGAATCGAGAATGTGTTGTTCAAGGATATTATCTACCACGGGAACAATGCGGAGATTTCTATCATATCTGGGTACGACGAAAACCGAAAAGTGAAGAATATCGTGTTTGAAAATCTTAAAATAAACGAACGCGTGATTTATGATGGGATGCCAGGCAAACCGGCATGGTATAAAACTGCTGACATGGCTCGGTTTTTTGTTGGTGAACATGTGGAAGGGATCGAATTTCGAAAATAATTTTTGATTGATAATATTGAAAATGAAGATGGAACTTAAAGACGCGAATATGCGATGACAATTGACCGATTATTAACACAAGAACTTTTTCATGAGTGTTACCTTAGAAGTGTTGATTCGGTCGCCCAAGAAAATTTAAACGAGCGATACAAAATTTATGAAAATGAAAAAGACAGGTTTTAGTTGTGGATTTCCCCATATTTTAAACGACCGAAATGATTTTATGATGAGAAGAACAAACCTAATTAAATTACTTTTTTTCCTGATTCTTGTTTCAGTGTCGGGCATTACTTATTCCCAGGGTTTTAAACACCCTGGGTTGTTACTTACAAATGAAGATTTTGTACGGATAAAAGCACAATTGGCAGCGGGTAATCCTGATGTTGTGGCAGGTTACAATAACTTAAAAAGCAACGAGTGGTCTCAATCTAATGTTGGAACATCTCCGGCTGAAGTTGTGAAAAGAGGTACAGATGATGACAATTATGTCAATGCAGGCAGGGGAGCCCATGGTGCCTATCTCAATGCCTTGCGATGGAAAATAAGCGGTGATGTGGCTCATGCCGAGCGAGCGATATATATCCTCAATAGCTGGGCCAGTGTCACAAAGGAAGTGACTGGTAATTCAAACCAGTCACTGGCATCCGGTCTGTATGGATATGAATTTGCCCATGCAGCAGAGTTAATGCGTGATTATAAAGGTTGGAAGCCTGAGGATTTCGAGAAATTCAAAGTTTGGATGCGGCAGGTGTGGTACCCCAAATGTTATGATTTCCTTATTAGAAGACATGGTACCTGGAAACAACTAGGAGCTCCTGGTCATTATTGGTCAAATTGGGGGTTGTGCAATACACTGGCCATAATGAGTATAGGCGTTTTATGTGATGATCCGTTTATGTATAATCAAGGTGTGGCATTTTATAAATATGATAAGATCGGTACATTTAATAATGAGGTTACCGTGAATCCTACAGTTAGCCATGTAGAGAGTTGGGGGTTCAACGAATTTTTAGGCAACCTTGTTCCGGTTGTTTATGACGATGAGAGAGGTCCATTAGGGAAATTGGGGCAGATGCAAGAGTCAGGAAGAGATCAGGCACATTCTATGATGGCATTGGGATTGGCAGTTGATATTTGTCAGGTAGCGTGGAATCAGGGAGATGACTTGTTTGCTTATATGGACAACAGGTTATTGGCTGGAATTGCTTGGGTAGCGGCATATAATACCGGTACTGATGATCTGCCATGGACGGACTATTGGTACCATGCTGCTGCAAATGAAACATGGAAACAGACAGCTCCGAGCGCAACCGAAAGAGGACAATTTAGGCCGATCTGGGATCGGATAATCGGTTATTATGAAGGTATAAAGGGAATTAGCCTTAATTTCTCTCATCAAATGGCCGATAAAGTAGTAGCTGATGCAGGTATTTCGTCAAGCCACAGTTCCACATTGGATCATCTTGGCTTCACGACATTAACCTGTACCCGTCCTAAAATTACAGCTGATAAAGCACCGCTGACATTGAGTACCTCTATTGAGTATGATGGGAAAACGCTTCAACAAGGTGAATTGAACAATGTAACGCCGGGAAGTGTGGTAAAACTTATTCCTGCGTTGCCCGACAGTGTTAGTGACACAGGCAATTGGAAGTGGAATACCGGGAACACAACCAAAGAGTTGGAAATAAATGCTGACAGCAGTGCAATCTACCGTGTTACCTACACGAACGAAAAGGGTATTGAGAGTAGACAGATGTTCAGTATTTCGGTTTATGGCGATTGTTTGCCCGATATTTATTCTTATTCTGTTACTACATCAAATGGTGTTTCCGAGGATTCCGTTGTAACCGTAAAACAGAATTCGAAAGTCATCATGTCGGTAAGTTCTTCTAACTGGCATTCAGCTTCTTTGTGGAACACCGGGGAAACATCTGGCACCAAAGAAGCATTTGTTGAAAGAGCAGACACCGTATTTTCAATGACCGGTACAAACCTGGGAGGGGCCGCAGTAACCTTTAACTTCCATATCAATGTAGAACCTCTTAGTACCAGTTATAAAGTTGGGGACGGGAATGTGATCTACAATGATAAAGCAAAAGTTGTTGCCGGGCAAACAGTTACATTAATGCCAATTGTAAAAAGTGGAATGGAAGGTGGTACATGGTTATGGAGCGGCGGAGAATCCACACAAAACCTGACATTGGAAAACATACAGGAAGAGAAGGAAATATCGGTCACCTATTCTCTTGATGGAAAAGAGTATTCACAGACTTTTTCTATCGTCATCATACCCGATGAAAATTCATTTGCTTATTGGCCGATGGATGAGAGTGCTGGAGCCATTGTCCATGACGTATGGGCTGGCAATGATGGAGATGTAAATTTGGGTGGTTGGACAAGGACGGGCGCAAAAAATGGTGGAGTTAAGTTCGACGGAGGGGACTCCTCATTTTTAAAGCTTTCAAACGATTTCACGGAAACCTTGAACGATTTCACGATTTCGGTTTGGGTAAAACCGGACGCATTGGATACCTGGGCCCGGGTTTGGGATTTTGGCACCAATACGAATTACAATATGTTTTTGACTGACAAAGCAAGTGATGGCTATGTTCGTTTCGCCATTAAGGCTGGTGGCGATGAACAGCGGATTAACACTACGAAAACGTTAGCAATCAATAAATGGACACATATTGCGGTTACCAAATCGGGAAATACGGCCAAGATGTACATTAATGGATCATTAGTTGGCAGCAATACAGCTATGACTCTTAATCCATCGGACTTGGGTTATACGGAACAAAATTATGTCGGTAAGTCGCAATGGCCCGACCCGATGTTTAAAGGGACGATTGATGAATTGCAAATTTATAATCGTGCCTTGAGTCAAACAGAAATAGTTAAACAAGTTCAGGATGTGGAACCTTTCGAATCAAGTTTCTCACTGGACGGTGGTGCGGTTGTTAAGGACAGTATTGTCCCTGTTCTTGCCGGACAGAGCGTTGAATTGATGCCCGTTTTAAAACCGGGGATGACTATGATTACTGGATTGGAAAACACCACATGGCTTTGGAACAACGGTGAAACAACACAAAACCTAACATTGGAAAATCTACAGGATGAACAAAAAATATCGGTTAATTACACTCATGCGGAAACAGTGTATGCCCTGACTTTTTCGATTATCCTTAAACCCGATGAAAATGCATTGGCTTATTGGCCAATGGATGAAAGCGATGGGACTATCGCTCACGATATCTGGAGCGGTAATAATGGAAACATCAATTCTTGTGTGTGGACAGGCTCGGGCAAAAAAAACGGAGGACTTACGTTTGATGGCGCGGCTTCTTCCTATGTTAGCCTTTCGAGTAATTTTTTGAGTACATTGAATGATTTCACGATCTCAGTTTGGGTAAAACCGGATCAACTTGATCAGTGGGCCCGTATATTGGATTTTGGAATTAATACGGATTATAATATGTTTCTCACTACCAAATCCGGAGATGGCTATGTGCGTTTTGCCATTAAAGCCGGAGGAAGTGAACAACGAATTACGACTACAAAAACATTATCAACCAGTAAATGGACACATATCGCAGTTACCAAATCGGGAAATACGGCAAAGATGTACATCGATGGTGGATTAGTTGGCAGTAACAATGCAATGACTCTTAATCCATCGGACCTGGGAAATACGACGCACAATTATTTAGGTAAATCGCAATGGCCCGACCCAATGTTCAAGGGTGTGATAGATGAATTGCGAATTTACAAAAAGGCAATGACTCCGGAAGAAATAAATGCTTTAATATCCACACCAACGCGTGTCGACGAAACCCTGGCTCATGGGAAAGATCCCTTGTTTTATCCCAACCCAGCCAACAGTGCCGTACACGTAATTAATAGCGAAGGAAGCTTGCTGACGCTTTATGATGTTAATGGGAATTTGATTCTTGGACGGAAAATAATAAGTGACAATCAGAACATCGATATTAGTGGCATGAAGTCCGGGATTTATATCTTGAAGATTGCAGATAATTTCAAGACATCAGTCCAAAAACTTGTTGTTGAATAATTGAAAAGTTACTGGTAAATTCGTTCTTTATTTTTTGCCACTTTGAAACTAACAAAAGGTAGAATAGAAAATATCAGTGTCCGGTTAAAGTTTTAGATTGCTTCGCCATGCTCGCGATGACGGGCAATTCAAGAATTTTCAGTTGAGGAGGGGATTGGTCGGTGGCGACGCCACCAACCAACCCCCTCCTCGCAAGTCCAACTATTTAGTAATGTTGTCATTGCGAACACAGTGTAGCAATCTATTTGCATGTGATTTTTTTTAGCCGGACAAGAATGAATAGAAAACGATGTTTGAGGTGGTGTAAACTAAGAAAATGGGGTTTTGTAACAACCTTACTTTTTTGTTGGCTTTGCCAAACGTATCAATTTTGTCATACTTATGAAGAAAACACTTAGAACCAGATTGTCACTTTTATTTTTCCTATTGGGAATAGGTGTTACAACGGCTTTTGCATCAGACGGCAATAAAGCAATTTACGTTCCTTCGACATTTGGAAACATTGACTTGAATAACACAGCCAGCCAATGGTGCTACCAGCGCAGCCAACAATCGGACGATTTTATTGTGTTTTGGGAAGCAGGATATGGGGCAAATCCGAAAACCACGGGAAACAGTAGTTATCGAATAGATGTTGATGCGCTGCTCAATCTTGCCGAAACAAGCTTCAAAATGTACCGGGATTCTCTGCAATTTATTGAAAAAGGCCATTCGAAAACTGATTCGCTTAAAATGATCATCCTGCTTTTCTACACGACCGACTGGATGGCCAATGGCTCTGGCATTGATGATCAGATAGGGCTGTTAAATTTAAGCGCCAGTGGCGCCCAATCCATGGGGGTTACCGTGGCCCATGAAGTGGGGCACTGCTTTCAATATCAAGTGCATTGCGACGGATTTCCCGGAGGATGGATGTACGGATTTGGGCCAAATGGCTCGGGCGGGAACTGTTGGTGGGAACAATGCGCACAGTGGCAGGCTTTTAAGGTGTTTCCCGATCAACAGTTTTCAAATTACCAATTCAGCAACTACCTCAGTAATGCCTACAAAAATATCCTGCACGAAGAACCCCGTTATGCGAACTATTTCATTCAAGACTATTGGACTTATTTGCATGGCATTGATTTTATTGGCCGTCTTTGGCGTGAATCGAAATATCCAGAAGATCCGGTAGATGCCTACAAACGCATCGTGAAGGTTTCGCAGGCGAAATTTAACGATGAAATTTACGACTGTGCTTCCCGGTTTGTCACGTGGGATATCCCCGCACTCCGCGAGTATGGTAAAAACTACATTGCTGCACGCGAATCCAGTCCGATGACACTCACCGATGATGACTATTGGAGAATAGACTCTTCGAAATGCATTGAAAACTATGGCTACAACTCCATTCGGCTCAACCTTCCTGATACAGCCAAAACAATAGCTGTTTACTTTCAGGGACTGGCTGGTGAAAAAGGCTATCGCTCAATTTACAGAAGTTTCGCTGGCTGGCGATACGGATTGGTTGCTCTTCAGAAAGATGGGAGTCGTGTCTACAGTCAAATGCGTTCACCTAGTTTCAATGGAGTAACGAAAACAAACCCCAGGGACACCCTCACCTTTAATAGCCCGGAAAATTGTGACAAGCTATGGCTGGTCGTAACAGGTGCACCGACCCTTCATTGGCGACACGCGTGGGATGATGACGATACCAACGATGAGCAATGGCCATATGAAGTGAAATTTGTCAACACAAACCGATATGGGGAGTTCAATTTCACATCAGAAGACACTCCTCACAATGAAACACTGACGCAAAACCTGACTTTAACTCCCGTGACTGCCAACACCAATCCATATCCAAGTACTGCGGTGCAACCGAACTGGGAAAGCGTTTGCCGGGCATTTCGCTTGCAACTTTCAGAAATACAAGCTGTTTTCGGTTCCACTATTAAATATTGCGCAGTTCAACCAAATGGAGCCTATAATTTCACATCCACAGCTAACGCTCCGGGACATTGGTTTAACAAATCGGGATACACCACCAACTGGGGAAATAGCAGCTATATTTTTTCAGAATTTAATTTGAATAGCCTGGCCTTCAATATTGGACAATATCCAAACTATTGCAAGGATGGTGATCAATTCACGATTCGTCAGGCGCTTGTTTATTCACCGGGCTCAGTACCGCCGGTTATTGTGACTTTTGTTTTTAACATCAGCATCTCATCTGGCATACCCACTGCCATCGAAGATTTTAAATCGGAAAAATTACCTTCCCCTGTTAAAAATACGCTGGTAAAGGACGTTCTATATTTGGTTGACTCATACGATGATGTGGTCATCCGGGATCTTTGGGGACGAATAATAAAGAGAGGATCGAAAGCCAAAGAGATTTATCTTGGTAATTTACCATCCGGCATTTACCTTGTTTCTGCCAATGGTGTAACCGTGAAGATATTCAAAGCAAGCAATTATTGACGGTACGAGGTCACCTCATTAAGAAACTTGACTTGGTTCATTATTTCTTTGCTTGGGGGCAACAGCCAGAATGGACGCCAATTACCGGGTTTGTATTCGGGTGTCTTCCTGATAGTGACCCGCCGATTCATATCATCAGGAAATAAGGGTTTAAACTTTCCAGCCGGGCTTGCCGGATTCCAGGCAATCTCTCTTAAGATTTTATAATGCTGACCTTTCTGTGAGAACGAAACATTGGATATTGCAAATTGAGGAACCCAAAACCCGCCATTGAAGCTGAAGGTTATTTCATTGTGTTCATTATTCCGTTTGAACGTTTCAGGGGCGCCACCGGCGGCGAGGTATTCATCGGGCATCAGGTATTTTTCTCCTTTATCGCTGATCAGCCATTGAGCCCATGCTAAGCCAAATGTTTCGGCATCGATATACAGTTCTCCTTTATACAGCGCCCATGGCGTTTTTGTAGCCTGGTCAAATCTGATACGATACATTTTGCGCCCTTCAAAAGTAGTTTCGCCAACGCATTCGAACTGATAGTTTTTGGCAAACGATGGGTTGAGAAAAGAGAGTTTTGCAAACAGCGGATCCATCATCGGAACAGCGTCGTTGTACCTGTTTTGTGGTGTAAAAGGAATTTTGTCGCTGACATCAGTGGATTGAAAAACCCGACCACTTTTTAAATGTGTTTCAATGCGGCCATTAGATTCTGCCAGGGACGGCCATTGTTGGATGAAATAGAAATCAGTTAGTTGTTGCAATTCACCTCCATTGTACAGCTCTTCCCGGTAGGCGCCTTTTAAGTAATTCTTTTTTGAACTTCGGTTCCGGCTATTATTGCGATAGAATGATTTTAAAACTTCCCCAACACTTAGATTGGATGGTGATATTTTAGCCGAAACAAGCAAAATTTTTTCTGGAACACTTGCGTGATCGGTGAATTCGACGGTTTGAAAAGCTGGCTTTGAAACTTCAATTTTTAATTTGTCGTTCCCATCGTTTTCATTCATGGAAAAATATCCTTCAGGGGAAGTGAATGTGCTCCAGCCTTTTGCCGGGCAACTGACCAGCGCGTATGCGGCTCCGGTGCTGTCAGATAAGAGGATGCGAGTTG
>Ga0102953_1000840_pt1 | contig 20244 bp, 14 predicted proteins | sample SalPon2A_C_D2_MG_FD_78509 | JGI IMG/M metagenome (GOLD analysis project Ga0102953, IMG submission 78509) | Soil microbial communities from South San Francisco under conditions of wetland restoration - Salt Pond MetaG R2A_C_D2_MG | ecosystem: Environmental > Terrestrial > Soil > Wetlands | place... | reverse complement strand
TTTAAATCAACTTGATTTACCTGACCGGCTTAATAATGGGATAAAGTCCAAAGTGATAAAAACTTTTTTGAATATCAAAAAGTTAAGGAATTGATGTCTCCATTTTTATGTGAACATAAATGTATTTCATTAAAAAGGATATTTCAATTTCAAATAGAGTAATTATAACTATGTAGCAGAATTGAATAAATTACTAAACAGTTTCAAGCAGAGCACGAAGGCTAAAAATAATTGAAAAATATAATTTTTTATGATAAGTATTAAAGATAAAGAAGAACTTGATCAGATTCGACTGATCAATAAAGAGCAATTTGAAACTCTATATAAAATTAGCCAGAGACTAAATTCGGCAGTTTATGAGAGTGCCCTTATAAAGGATTCTCTTGATATTGTAATAAAAGTTATAAATGCCGAGCGCGGTCTTGTAGTAAAATATGATGAAGAAAATAATAAATTTGCAATTATTGCAGCCCGTAATATCAGGCAGGAAACAATTAATGACCTTTCTGATTTTTCTTCCGGGGTGTTACAAAAAGTTATAGACAAGAAAGAACCTTGTCTTTATCACGATGTTCAAAACGATCCTAATGTCTCACAATTTGCTAGTATCCAGCTTCATAATATTAAGTCAATTATCGGTGTTCCAATAGTTAGAAATGATAAAATCTGGGGAGTAATTTTAGCTGACAGCAGAGCAAATAGGAAAGAATTTTCAAACGAAAACCTGTTATTCCTGGATTTCTTTTCTAATATTGTTTCACTGGCTCTAGATAAAATTATTCAGCTTTCTGAATTACAGGATGAAAATATAATCCTTAAAAATCAGATTGAATCTGTAAAAACAATTCCTGAATTAATTGGTGAAAGCTCTACAATGAAAAATCTTGCTGCTTTGATCCATAAAGTAGCAAAATCAGATGCAACTGTTCTATTGCTTGGTGAAAGTGGGACTGGGAAGGAACTTGTTGCAAGAGCAATCCATAATTTAAGTCCTCGTGTAAATAAACCTTATCTTGCTCAATTTTGTGGCTCAATTCCGGATACCTTATTAGAAAGTGAATTATTTGGATATAGAAAAGGGGCATTTACTGGAGCTACTTCTGATAAAAAAGGTCTGTTTGAGGTTGCTAATACAGGTTCTTTTTTCCTGGATGAAATTGCGGATATTTCGATAGCTTTACAAGCAAAATTGCTAAGAGTATTACAGAATAGGGAAATAATGAAACTGGGCGACACTCAGGTTTTTAAAATTGATGTTAGAGTCATTGCAGCGACAAACAGAGACCTTAAAGGTTTAGTGAAAGAAGGTAAATTCAGAGAAGACCTTTTTTACAGGCTTAACGTGTTCCCAATTAATCTTCCCCCATTAAAGGAAAGAAGGGGAGACATTCCTTTGTTGACCAAGTATTTTATTAATAAATTTTCTGATAAAGATATTCAGGTAAATTCCCAGGCCTTAAAGGAACTTGAGGTATATCACTGGCCAGGTAATGTTCGCCAACTTGAAAATGTTATTCAGCGTGCATTGATATTATGTGATTCAAATAAGCTGGAACCTGAACATATTGTTATTGAAGATAGCTCTCAGGCGGTAAATTTTAATGGTACGTTAAAAGAATTTGAAAAATTATTGCTAAAGAAAAGGCTAAAAGAGTTTGATGGAAACAGGACTTCAACAGCTAAATCATTAGGAGTCTCAGTAAGATGGGTCCAGCTAAAACTTAAAGAAATGGATGAAGATTTATAATTATGAATCAAAATTCTAGTGAAGTATTGTTTGAAAAGTTTGAGATTATAGAATGTCTTAAAAAAGATTCTCACACAAATGTGTATCTTGCTACACATATCTACCTTGGGAAGAAGATTATCTTGAAAACTCTCAGGACTGACGATCTCTCCGATCAAACTATCCTGGGACGTTTTAAAAGGGAAGCAAAAATTTTAGCTCAACTTGATCATCCCAACCTTATTAAAGTGCTGGATTTCGGTACTGCTGAAAATCACTTTTATATTTCATTTGAATATTTTGAAAGTAGAAATTTACGTGAAGTTATAAAACAAAATGATCTTACAACTGAAATTAAATTTAGTATTCTAACTCAACTTCTCAAAGCTTTAAATATTGCTCATCAAAATAAAATTATTCATAGAGATATAAAGCCTGAAAACATTTTAATTGGATCAGACTATCATTTGAAAATTGCTGATTTCGGATTAGCACTGGTTCAGTCAGAAGATAAGTTAACTCAGGATTCTTCGGTTGTAGGTACCCCAAGTTATATGTCGCCTGAGCAATTGCGTGGAGAAAAAACTCTGCAAACTGATATTTTCTCTGCAGGAATAGTTGCCTATGAACTTTATTCCGGTACTAATCCGTTTAGCGGAAATGCAGTATCTGATACTGTCAATAAGATCTTAAATTACGATGAAAATTCAGGCACTATTGATTTTGAAAGTTTGCCGGAGGATGTAAGGGAAGCTATTAAAAGTATGTTAAGAAGAAGTGAAAATGATAGAGCTAAAACCGTTATTGATGTATTAAGATTGCTGGGAATTGAAGGGGATGTTTATAAACCAGTTAGCACTGGGAAAATTCTAAAATTTAATTATAAAGGATATATCCCAGCTACAATCACAATAATTATTGTTCTCGTAGCCGGCATCATTATTTTTAATAAGCCGAATGGAAATGAAAAGAATGGTTTTGAAAATATGCCTAATAGCCCAGGATTAATGGAAACCGATTCATTAGGGAATGCATTGTCCGGGAATGATAGTCTTGTCGACGAAGCAAATAGTAAAAATAATTCAAACCAGATAGGAAAAAATAATGTACGAAATGGCAAGGCAGTAATCGGAAAGCTTTTTGTAGAATGCACACCGTATGCTGATGTGTATATAGATGGAAAAAAAGTTGATACGACTCCGTTGAAAAATTATATTGAATTGAGAACAGGACGACATTCACTGAAATTAATCCATCCTGGTTTTCCTCCATATACAAGAAGAATATTTATTAGTTCAGATAAAATAGAATCTATTTCTTTAAATTTTAACGAAGTTATTGGATATTTAAAATGTAATATTTACCCTTGGGGAGAAGTTTTTATCGACGGTGTTTCTAAGGGTATAACTCCAATGTCGCCCATCCCTTTATTGAAAGGGAGTTATAATTTAATCGTCAGAAATCCAAAGTATAATGAATATAAAGAAAAGATAAACATTAATATTGAAGATACTCTGGGTCTAAATTTTAATTTTGAAAAATCCGGAGAAATAGTAAATTAGAATAATTATATTATCATTTTTACTTTCCAGTTTTTTAGTTACATTAATAAGAGTTTATATTTCAAGCTTCTGCTGAAAAATTCCTTAATTACGGGCAGAAAGCTATAGGGCACGAAATATAATGACGATAAAGTGTGAAAATTGTTCGTTGTTGAGGTGTTTGGCTTAATTCTAATAAAAATAGTAAATTGCTACGCAAGTTAGTCAATTATGCGTAGTGCTAAGTAGATAATATTAAGTCAAATAGCATGTTTTCAAATAATATGAACAAATTTTATTGCTTTATTTTAATCTTTTTTGCTTCAACAATTCTCTTAAATGCTCAAATAAGCAATTCACAGCTTGATTCACTCGACCAGCAATTCGAATCATTTCAATATATTCGTGTAATTACAACTGCCGACAGTCTGTTAAAATTAAATGTAGGGTTCACTGAAAAACAACTCATTAAAATCTATAGAGTTAAAGGTATTTCTGAGTATTCCTTGCAAGAGGAAATAAATTCCAGGAACAGCTTTAGAGCAATCTTGAATATTGACAGTACCTATCAACTCGACTCTGCTAAAACATCACCCAAAATAATTTCCTTTTTTAATAGTGTTAAAGAAAAATATTTAGACGATCTTGCAATAAGGAAAAGACTTAATGCCGAACAGGAGGCGTTTCGAAATTCCCATTTGATTCCGAAGGCTACCCCAGTTGAAATTCTTAGAACTACTATGATTCGCTCTCTAATATTACCCGGGCTGGGGCACATACATATGGGAGAAAAGTCCAAAGGGATTATATTAGCTTCACTTAGTGCGGTTTCCCTTGGTTCGATGGTTTATTTTATAATTGATGCTAATAATAAAGAAAATGATTATTTGGCAGAGAAAGATCCAAATCTTATGGGCGCACTCTACAGTGATTTTGAGAATTCCCGGAAAATCAGAAATATATCCCTAATTTCTTTTGCAGTTCTTTGGCTATATAGTCAAATAGATATTTTGTTTTTTACTGATTTCAATCAGAAAACAGAATTATATTCAGAGAAATTACCACGGTTTAATTTTGATTCTTTTAGAGGCGTTCAATTAAGTTATAATTTTGCTTTTTGAAATAGATGCTTATCAAATATTCTAATATATTTCCGAGTAATTAATTTTATCAACATCTTCCAGTGTAATTGTGGTCAGATCTTCGTCGGATGGGTTTGCAATTGTGAGTATTCTTTCTTCCTGGTTTGAGATGGCTTTATACAATATATTTCTTACAGTTCTTGCATTACCAAAATTCTTATCCCTTTGTTCATATAAATTTGTAAATATTTCCAGTAATAATTGCCAGGCTCCTTCATCTAAATTGTAACCGGACTTTGTACTAATTACTAAAGTGATCTCAAGCATTTGTCTAGGTGTATAATCATTGAATGAAAAGAAATTGGTAAATCTTGATTCTAGTCCCGGATTTGAATTAACAAAATCTCTCATTTCCTCCACGTATCCTGAAACAATTATAACGAACTTTCCTGCATAATCTTCCATTCTTTTTAATAGAGTATCAATAGCCTCATGCCCCAGAGTATTTCCACCGCGAATAAGTGAATATGCATCATCAATAAATAAAATTCCGCCCAGGGCACTGTCGATTACCTTTTCCGTTTTTGCAGAGGTTTGTCCCGAATAGGCAGCAATAAGGGCTGTTCGATCTACTTCAATTAAATGTCCTTTTTCCAATATTCCCATTTCTTTAAATATTTTGCTCAGCAAACGGGCTACGGTAGTTTTTCCTGTTCCCGGGTTTCCTGTAAAAATCGAATGCAGGTTTTTGGGAATTACTTTAAGCCCCCTTTCTTTTCTTAATTTTGATACTTTAAGACTACTTACTAATTTTTCAACCGACTTTTTAACTGATTCTAGTCCTGTTAATTCAGATAGTTCTTTCATATATTCATCTAAAAGATTATTATTTCCCTCGGTGGTAGTTTTACTTTTATCTTTATCAATTCTAATCAAAGCCTCAACATCTTCCAATGATATCTTTTTTAAAACTTCTTCAGTCCTTTCTTCAACAGGAAGGTCAGCAATTCTAAGCAAATGATTTTTCATAAAACTATCAGCCATATTTTTTATCATTCTTGCATTGCCAAAACTTTTATTCCTCTTATTATATTTTTTATTATAATATTTATTTAAAACTTCTTTTACATCATCATTAATTGAATGGCCCTTTTGAATAAGATATCTTTCTGTTATTTCCAACAGTTCATCGGGTGTATAATCTTCAAAAATTATTTCCTTTGTGAATCTGGATTTCATTCCCGGGTTGCTATCCAGAAAATTTCTCATTTCATTTGTATAGCCGGTTGCAATTACAATAAATTTTCCTCTGTCATCTTCCATTCTTTTAAGCAGAGTGTCAATTGCTTCCTGTCCAAAATCAGAACTGTTATCTTTTTTTATTAAAGTGTATGCCTCATCAATAAGCAATGTCCCGCCACTCGCTTTGTCGATAACATTTCGTGTTTTTTCTGTTGTTTGCCCAACATATCCTGCAACAAGTCCTTGTCGGTCAGTTTCTATTAAATGTCCTTTAGGTAAGATTCCAAGAGCTGAATAAATTTCTGAAAAAATTCTTGCCACTGTTGTCTTACCGGTACCCGGACTTCCTAAGAATACAAAATGATTGGCAAATTTATCCTGCAGATTTTCTTTCTGATCAATATATAATCGCGCTAATTTTATAATTTGGTCAATTTCGTCTTTTATTATTTTTAGTCCTACAAGATTGTTTAATTTTTTCAACGCTTTTTCAAGACTTTCTTCATCAACTCCAAGTTTCACTTCTTTTGTTGAAACTTTTCCAATAACAGCATTTACATCTTCTTCTCCGATTGTAGTCATTGATTCTTTATTTCGTTCTTTTGCAGGTGTTTTCAGGTACCGCTTACTTAGCTGCATTTTTACTTCATTAAAATAATTTCTGACTAATCGTGCATTGCCAAATGAACTATCTCTTTTTCGGTAAAGATTGGTAAGAACCTTAGACATCAGTGAAATTGCTTCACTAGTAATTATATATTCCTCTTTTTTTGCTATAGATTTGAAAATTTCTATTAGCTCGATTGGCGTGTAATCATCAAAATTAAAAAAGTGAGTAAAACGTGATTTCAAGCCCGGATTTGAGTTTATAAAATTTTTCATTTCCTCAGGATAACCGGCGCAAATAACAACAAAGTCCCCTTTACGATCCTCCATCCTTTTAAGCAGTATATCAATTGCCTCTTGCCCAAAATCCTGTTGATTTCCTGCTTTCTTTAATGTGTAAGCTTCATCAATAAAAAGAATGCCCCCTATTGCTTCATTAATAACTTTTTCAGTCTTTTGTGCAGTTTCACCAATATATTGTCCCACTAAACCAGTTCTATCAACTTCAATTACGTGACCATTTTCCAGAATTCCCATTGCCTTAAATATTTTGCCCAGCAGCCTGGCAACTGTCGTTTTACCAGTTCCCGGATTGCCGAGAAAAATACTATTAACTGAAACTATATCGTCCGTCTTTAATCCTATTTTCTCTCTTTCTTTAATAAACCTGAGATACGCAACAAAATCCTGCATTGATTGTTTTACACTATCTAGTCCGATATATGTATTCAAATTGTTTAAAAGATCTTCAAGCGATTCATCTTCATGTTTTTGAAGGGAAGATTGGCTTACCTGTTTGGGTTGATTTGTATTTGGCTTTTCATAATTATTAATAATACTTTCATCAATTTCTGTCTCTTCAAAATTTACAACTTCAGAATAACCAATTAAAAACCATCTTGAACAGATTATATTATTGTCAAGGTAAATATCCACACGTCCCTGACCTCTGCTCCAGAATCCCGGAGTATCAGTTCCCCAACTCTGTACAAATTCAACTGTGTTCCAAGTTTTCTGCATAGGAATGTTGAAATTGTGCTTTCCTACTTCATTATTATTTAAATACCAGACTGCAACTCCATCAATAACTTCATCCTTTTGATTATAAAATGGATTATCAAAAACGACTTCAACTCCGACGTATGTTAGCGACTCTTCAGTGAATTGTAATAAATAAGTCCTTCTTCCGCTCCTTATATTATCTATCAAATTATAGGTCCGGGCATGATGTACTTTAAAAAATTTATTTTTATGGAATGTAAGATCAGATCTCCCTCCAGCCGATTGTATTGGTTCTTCAAATTTGTTTATTTTTTCATCTTCAGGGAAGTATTTTAAAATTCTTTGATATGCACTTTGAAATCTGTCTTCTTCATCTAGAAATTCTTTTACATCATTTGCTTTATCCATTGCTGGCCGAAACTGGAATATTCCAATCAAAGATTCCAGCTCAATTAAGTGTGCAGAATTATGATATTTTTTTTGTGAAGGGGAACCTAATATTTCCTTTGCAGCCCAAAGTGAAAACCAATATTCTTTTTGCCTTAAAGCATCTTCCACTTCTTCTAATAAGGGTTTTTTCTTTGTGAAAAATCCGCCAAAAATTCCTTCATCATAACCAAGAGCTCTTTTAATCCAGTCTCTTACCTGAAGTAATTTGGAATTTTCTGCTGAATCAATTTGAATTGCCTTCTCTATTTCTTCGAGGGCTTCAAAAAACCTGCCTAATCCTGCAAGAGCTCTTGCCTTATTTAAATGTGCCCAAGACAAAAGATCGGGTTCTCTTAATATTGCATTATCCAGATCGGAAATTGCGCCATCAAAAACTCCCATTCTCATTAGTAGAAACCCTCTATAAAGTCTTGCGTTAACGTTATCTCCACTTATCTGAACTGCATTATTCGCCAGTTCAAGAGCATAAACCGGGTCTCCGTTTTCAAGAGTTGCCCATGCAAGGCACATTATGACCTTAAAATCGTCCGGTTTTTGATCATAAACTTTTTTTGCTGCGGTAAGTGCCATTCTGTAACGACCTTGTTTCAGGTGCTCATATGCCTCGGCAAGAATTTCATCAAGATCTTCAGTGACCAAATTTTCTCCCAAATTAACTTTTCTACATTGATTATATCATAATAAAATGTAAATGTCTCTAACGACTAAATATAAGCTATTAAAGAATTTAATGAAAGACTCGCTAATCTTATAAAGTCTCTGAAGAGCAAAAAATTATATTTCGAATTGTTTATTAAATTTGATTTTAAAGCTTAATAAGATTTCAAAATAAATCTAATCTCTTTATATTTAGTTAATTATTATAAAATAAAAAAAATGTAGTATGAATCTGATTAAAAGAAATTCTGGATTATTTACTGATCACTATGAACTAACAATGGCACAGGGCTATTTTCTGGATGGCAGACAAGATCTACCTGCAAATTTTGACTATTTTTTCAGAAAAAATCCCTTCAATTCCGGCTATGCGATTTTTGCAGGTTTACAAGACCTTCTAAAAATGATTCCCGATTTTCAATTTGATTCTGAATCGATTGATCATTTGCATAAAATAGGATTTAGAAGTGACTTTTTAGAATACTTAAAAAATTTCATTTTTAAGGGAAATATTTATGCACCGAATGAAGGAGAAGTTGTTTTTGCCAATGAACCCATTTTAAGATTTGAAGGCAACATTATTGAAACACAATTGATAGAAACAATCTCTCTGAACATTTTGAATTTTCAGAGTTTAATTGCTACTAAGGCTTCAAGGTTAAGATACTCTGCTGGTGAGAGAATGTTGATTGATTTTGGGATGCGTCGTGCTCACGGACTTTCAGCTATACACGGAAGCAGGGCAGCCATAATTGGAGGTGTTGATAGCACGTCAAATGTTTACAGTGCATATTTATTTGGAATGACATCTGGCGGTACACAAGCTCATTCCTGGATACAAAGCTACGGTGATGAATTAACAGCATTCAGGAAATATGCCGAAGCTTTTCCTGATAATTGTGTCTTGCTTGTTGATACCTTCGATACTCTGAAAAGCGGCGTTCCAAATGCTATTACTGTTGGGAGAGAGCTGGAAGAAAGGGGAGCCAAGCTAAAAGCTATTAGGCTTGATAGCGGTGATCTTGCTTACCTGAGTAAAAAATCCAGGAAAATGCTGGATGATGCAGAGTTGCAATACGTTAAAATAGTTGCGTCAAATCAGCTTGATGAATACTTGATCAAAAGTTTGATTGAGCAGGGAGCGCCAATCGATATTTTTGGTGTAGGGACTAATTTAATTACAGGACAAAAGGACGCGGCTCTTGACGGAGTTTATAAATTAAGTATGATAAACGAAAATCCGAGTATTAAACTTTCAAATGATCTTGAAAAAGTAACGCTTCCGGGCGTAAAAAAAATTATTCGTTATTTTAATGGGAATGATAAATTTTATGCAGACGGAATTGCGCTAAATTATGAAGAAGAGCCTGACCGAATTTTTCATCCATTGCATCCTTTAAAGAGCAGTATAGTGCAGGGGATGAATAAAGAAGAAATACAGAGTAAGGTATTTTCGGATGGCAAAATTATAATGAAAGAAAAATCAATTAATGAAATTAAAGAATACGTTAAAGAAAGAATAAATAAGTTACCCGATGAGCATAAGAGATTTGATTATCCGCATATTTACAAAATTGGTATAAGTTCAAAAATAATGAATCTAAGAAATGAATTAATTACGGAGATAACCGAAAAAAACAACAAGGGAGAGATCTTATGAGAGCTTTATTAGTAGTAGATGTACAAAATGATTTTTGCCCGGGCGGATCACTGGCAACTCCAAAGGGGCATGCAGTAGTTCCGGTAATTAATAAATTGATCGATGAATTTGAATTAGTGGTTGCTTCAAAGGACTGGCATCCGAATGAAACAGTTCATTTTGAAAAATGGCCGAAGCACTGTGTTCAGGGAACCGAAGGAGCCAGTTTTCATCCTGATTTGCATGAACACAGGTTTGATAAAGTTTTTATTAAAGGAACGAGAAATGTGGATGATGGTTATTCTTCGTTTGAAGCGACAAATGAAAACCTGGCTGAATATCTTAAGTCACAAAATGTAACTACTGTTTTTATAGCCGGATTAACTATTGAATATTGTGTAAAAACCACTGCTCTTGATGCACTTAAAAACGGATTTGAAACATACATTATTGAAGATGCTGTTGAGGGAATTTATGAGCACACAGGTGATGTTGAAAAAGCTTTTGAAGAAATGAGAGAGAGTGGGGTTAACCTTGTAACTTCATCTGAAGTGATATCTGAAAAAAATCTTGTTTGATTAAAAATATCAGCCCTGAAATATCAGGGCTGATAAGTAAACTTACATTTTGCTAAAACTGTTCCAGTCTTTTAAAATCTGATCGTATTGACTTTGAAAATCCTTGAATAATTCTTTCTGTCCCTGTGTTGGCGAAGCATCAGCTGCCTGTACAGAGGAAGCAAATCCCGAAAGCGCTCCGCATAATCTTGCCGTAAGTGACTTCATTTTTGAAAGATTATCTTTTGCCTTCTTTGAAAGATCATCATTATAGCTTTTAAGCTGACTGTCAATTTTTTTGAACAATGTTACTGCATTATCCAATGTTGTATTAACTTTCATAGCCAAATCTAACTGATTCTTTAAAGTGTTTTCACTCACTTTAACTCTCGGATCCAGTTTTATATTTATTTCTCTCGTATAATCTTTACCATCTGCGGTTAGTACCAATTTATATTTTCCCGGCATTACAAGCGGACCCTTTGGTTCAACAGGTGTACCGAGTGTCCAGACAGCTGCAATTGAATATCCGTAGTTAAGTGCTTTCGGTCTTGGATACCTTAAATTCCAAACAAACCTGTGCATTCCTGCTTCATTTGTAATTTTAGGATCAGTACCTAGCCATCTTTTGTCGAAATAACGATTGGCAGGAAGCTCTTCCGGTTTGTCATTGCTTGAATAACTTCTGATCAAATTCCCATCCATATCATAAACAGAAAGTTTTACAGGTTCCTGAATGTTATCCTTCAGCCAATAATCAATGATTGCCCCATCAGGTGGATTTTTACCGAGAGGAGTAGAGGGCGGCCACGGCGTATCGTGATTTGTATTTCCCCGCATTCTCCAGGCGGCTAACGGATCGAAAAGAAATACATTTTTTTCTGTCATCTCTTTTGATATTTGTCTCAAAGGAGAAAGATCGTCAAGTATCCATATTCCGCGTCCCTGTGATGAAACAATTAAATCGTCGTGGTGAACAAGCAGATCAGTGATTAAAGTTGTGGGAAAATTTAATTTTAAAGATTGCCAGTTTTCGCCATCGTTAAATGAAACGTAAATGCTTTTATCAGTGGCGGCAAATAATAATCCTTTTTTATCTGTGTCTGTCCTGATTACAGTTGTGTATTCATTTGTCGGAATCCCGTTATTAATTACTTTCCAGGTTTTTCCGTCATCATTTGTCTTTAATAGTAATGGTTCAAACCTGTCGAGCCTGTGCATATTAACTGCAGCATAAGCCGAATGAACATCAAAAGGAGAGGGTGAAATTTTATCTATTCTTGACCAGATTGGAATTTCAGGTGGAGTAACATTATTCCAGTTTTTCCCACCATCTGTAGTTAATTGAATAAGACCATCATCAGTCCCGATCCAGATCACATCTTCTTTAACAGGGGAGGGGGCAATATTCCAGATAACTCCGTAACCGGCATCCGCCGCGCCTTGAAAATCCAAACCGGAAAAATCTTTTTTTGCATTTTCTTTTTTACGACTTAAATCAGGACTGATTATTTCCCAGTGATCACCATCGTCCAAAGTTCTGAATAAATACTGCGCGCCGTAGTACAAAGCGTGTTTCCCGATAGGTGAAAATTCAATAGGTGTTATCCAGGAAAATCTGTACTTCACAGTATTTGGCTTTGCTGCGTAACTTGATTGCGGCCAGGGTGAAACATCAATTGACTGGCGTGTTTCTTCATCAAACCTGTGAAGCGTTCCGCCAAGTCCACTTCCAAAAACTATATTTGGATTTCCCGGTTTGGGAATATCATAATCTCGTTCATCTGCTCCAACAGGATGCCAGTCTCTAATCTCAATAACGCCGTAAGGTCCCTGGCTTAAAATTTCTACAGTTCCGTTATCCTGTTGAGCACTGTAAATGTGATAGGGGAACCTGTCATCCGCACCTAAATGATAAAACTGTCCTGTTGGCTGATTATACCAGCTTGACCATGTTCCACCATCGTTTACAGAAACAGCAGCTCCCTGGTCAGCGGCAGTAATCATATGATCTGGATATTTTGGATTTATCCACATAAAATGATAATCGTCACCGCCGGGTGAGCCCTTTAAAATTTCAAAATTGTCTCCGCCATCGGTTGATTTATGAACAGACCTTCCCATTACATAAACTGTTTTGGGATTTGTCGGATCTACATTTACGCGTGCAAAGTAAGAGCTTACAAGTTCCCCGTCAGTGTTTACCCGTTTCCAGTTTTTTCCTCCGTCTTCGGACCTGTAAAAACCGCTTTGATCTCCTGCTTCATCAATTGTAGCATAAACTGTTTGCGCGTTTGTGTTTTGTCCGACTGCCAAACCAATTCTTCCTTTTGGGACATCAGGCAAACCGCCGCCTGAAAGTTTTGTCCAGTGAAATCCGCCATCCATACTTTTATAAATTCCTGAGCTTTTTCCTGCCTGTGATACGTAATAATCCATCCACGGAAATGATCTTACCTGCCACATTGCCGCATAAATTATATCCGGCGAAGACATATCGTAACCAAGATCTACAGCGCCGGTTGTATCATTTATAAAAAGTGTTTGCTGCCAGTTTTTCCCGCCGTCAGTAGTAACATAAATTCCACGATCTTTACTGTCACCGAAAACGTGTCCGAGTGCAGCAACTATTACTTTATTTTCATCTTTTTGATCGACTAAAATTCTTCCAATGTATTTTGTATTTTTTAATCCTACATTTTTCCAGGTTTCACCTCCGTCCGTAGTTTTAAATACACCATCGCCGTCTAAAATATCGTAGCGAAGCGCAACCTGTCCCGTTCCAACATAAATTGTTTTTGGATTTGAAGGAGCGATTGCCAATCCGCCGACAGCCGCAGCAGATTCATTCTGCATTAGTCCTTCCCATGTTCTACCTGCGTCTGTGGTTTTCCAGACTCCACCGCCTGCCCCACCGAAATAAAATGTATTTGGTTGATCAGGAATACCGTCTGCAACTGTTGCCCAGCCTGCGCGGTACGGTCCAACTAATCGCCATTTCATTCCTGAATAGGCTGATTGTGGAACTGTTTGTGAAAAAGTTAGACTGGATAATAAAATGGTTAGTAGAAAATAATTAAATAACTTAATTAATGGATTCTTTTGAATCATTTTTAATCCTTTTAAATGGTTAGGAGAATATTTTTTGGTTAAGCTGATTTTTAATATACAATAATTTTGATAAATGATAAATTGCCGGGCGACAAATTTCATACAGTCTCAAAACAAAAAAAGATGCCTAGGAAAGACAAACAAATTTAAGCCTTTGTGCTAAATTACTAGTCCCGACTTTTAAGTCAGGAGAGCAAATTTATGTAATCTTCAGGGCTCTAGCCCCAATTTTTTTGTCTTGATACAAAAGAATCAAAAAATCAAGGCTGGAAATAAATTCCTAAAATTATGCTGGCATATCCGATGGAAAAATAACTCCCCCGCATATTGCGGGGTCAAACAGATTTTTCCGGTCGGGTTTTTAAATCATTCATTCTTTTTGATTTATAAACTTTACTATTCTGTTTATACATAATTTTTTACTTCGCCTAGAGCGAGTAAGCTGAATTTATTTCAGGCCGTTTGTTTTTTTTGATATTTAAAAATAAAAAAGCGTCCGATTGGATCGAACGCCTTTAATTTTCCTGATAGAAAGGGAATTATTAATACATTCCGCCCATTCCACCCATATCACCCATTCCACCACCTGGCATAGCTGGCATCGCAGGTTCTTTTTCTTTCTTCTCGAAAACAACAGCTTCTGTTGTAATCAAGAGAGCAGAAACAGAGGCAGCATTTTCTAATGCTGTTCTTGTAACTTTAGTAGGATCAATAACTCCTGCTTTCATTAAGTTTTCAAATGTTTCGCTGAAAGCGTTGAATCCGAAGTCATCCTTTCCTTCTTTAACTTTTTGTAGAACAACTGAACCTTCGAGGCCGGCATTGTTAACAATTTGTCTCAATGGTTCTTCGAGTGATTTGGAGATTATCTTGATACCTGTTGTCTGGTCAAGATTAGCGCCTTTTAATTTTTCAAGCTGGCTTATTGCTCTTACGAAAGCAACACCACCACCTGCGACTATTCCTTCTTCAACTGCTGCGCGTGTAGCGTGAAGTGCATCTTCAACTCTTGCTTTCTTTTCTTTCATTTCAACTTCTGTAGAAGCACCGATTTTCAGTACTGCAACTCCGCCTGAAAGTTTAGCAAGTCTTTCCTGTAATTTTTCTTTGTCATAGTCAGAAGTAGTTTTTTCAATCTGAGCTTTTATTTCGTTAATTCTCTTTTTGATATCTTCTGATTTTCCAGCGCCTTCAACAATAGTTGTATTGTCTTTGTCGATGTTAACTTTTTTAGCTGTTCCAAGGTATGAAACAGTTGCGTTCTCTAATTTGAATCCCCTTTCTTCAGAGATAACTGTTCCGCCAGTAAGAACTGCGATATCTTCAAGCATTGCTTTTCTTCTGTCACCAAATCCCGGTGCCTTAACAGCAGCGATTTTCAGTGTACCACGAATTTTGTTAACCACTAAAGTTGCCAAAGCTTCGCCTTCGAGGTCTTCAGCAATTATTAATAGAGATTTTCCTGCCTGAGCGACTTTTTCCAGTATAGGAAGAAGATCTTTCATTGCAGCTATCTTTTTATCGTGAATTAAGATGTAAGGATTTTCTAATTCAGCTTCCATTGATTCTGTATTAGTTACGAAGTAAGGGGAAAGGTAACCGCGGTCAAACTGCATACCTTCAACAACATCCAGTCCTGTTTCTGTTCCTTTAGCTTCTTCAACTGTAATAACACCATCTTTACCAACTTTGTCCATAGCGTCTGCAATTAAATCACCAATAGCTTTATCGTTGTTAGCAGAAATTGCACCAACCTGTGCAATTTCATTTCTTCCTTCAACTTCACGGCTGATTGATTTTAAGTACGCAACTACTTTTTCTACTGCAAGGTCAATTCCTCTTTTAAGATCCATAGGATTTGCACCGGCGGTAACGTTTCTTAAACCTTCTCTGTAAATAGCCTGTGCTAAAACAGTAGCAGTAGTTGTTCCGTCACCAGCTACATCACTGGTTTTTGAAGCAACTTCGCGAACCATCTGAGCGCCCATATTTTCAACTGCGTCTTCAAGTTCAATTTCTTTTGCAACTGATACACCGTCTTTTGTAACAGTTGGTGCACCAAATTTCTTTTCAAGAATTACATTACGACCTTTTGGTCCTAATGTTACTTTAACTGCGTTGGCTAATTTATCCACGCCTCTTTTCAGCTTGGTACGTGCCTCGCTGTCAAATTCAATTAATTTTGCCATAATTTATTCTCCGATTTTTATTTTCTAAATAATTTTTAAAATCTAATTAACCTACTATTGCGAAGATGTCGCTCTCACGCATAATTAAATATTCAACGCCGTCAACGGTAACTTCTGATCCGCTGTACTTTCCGTAAAGCACAACGTCGCCGACCTTGACTTCCATTTTTACAACTTTACCATCGTCACTTGTTTTGCCAGGTCCTGCTGCAACGATAGTTCCCTCAACTGGTTTTTCTTTTGCTGTGTCGGGAAGAATGATTCCACCTTTTGTTACGTCGTCTGCCTCTTTTGGCTTTACAATAACTCTGTCAGCCAACGGCTTCAAGTTAATTTTGCTCATATTTTATCTCCTGTGTTTAAGTTGTTTTTTGGAAAACCTGTCCGCCAATTGGCGGGGTTGTTAGCACTCATTTTCAGCGAGTGCTAATATAATGTAACTTGATTGATTTGTCAAGATTCAAGATGGGACAAATTGTTAGAATAGTGAATGAATTTAGGATATTTTAGTAGTGTCTTAATTTCATCTAATGTAACATCAAACAGATTGCCTTTCAGAATTTATTATAGAGTCTTCAATAATTTAGCTAGATTCCGGATCAGGTCTGGAATGACAATTTTTTGAAATTTGGACACTAAGGCACTATTAGATAAATCCATTGGTTAAAATTAAAAAGATGATTTAATAATGCAAATTCATCGGTTTTTCTTATTTTTCTCTTATGAGATTCCACTTAAAAGAAGAGCTTAAAAAATTATCCTCAATTATCAAGAAAATGGACAGGAAAGTAATTATTGTTTTCCTGTCTGTTGCCATTTTACAAACCATATCGTGGTATTTCACGTCGAGATTATTTTTTCGTTACAATCTTTTTAATTATTTCAGTTCAAGCCAGAATGTAGATATATACGAGTTTATTTACTGGTTTATTGGTGACTTTTTTTCTCTTTTCCTACTTCCATTGCTAGTAATTTTATTAGTCCTCAAAGGGAAACCAAAAAGCTTTGGATTACAACTAGGTGATTATAAAGCCGGCTTAAAAATTGCATTTTATTTTATAATTATAATGCTGTTTATTACCTGGATTGCATCAGCATCTTCTTCTTTTGTTGAAACCTACCCGCTTCTTAAAAGGACAAAAACTTCCTGGGGACTGTTTTTTATTTTTGAAACGGGAATGCTGCTTTACCTTTTTGCGTGGGAGTTTATCTGGCGTGGCTTTATGTTATTCGGACTGGAAGAAAAATTCGGTTTCTATGCTGTTCTGATTCAAATGATCCCTTTTGTGATTTTGCACAACGGCAAACCACCCGTTGAAACTTTCAGTGCTATTTTGGGCGGTATTGCGCTTGGCATTCTGGCTTTCAGAACTCGTTCATTTCTGTATTGCGTAATTGTGCACATGAGTGTTATGTTTACAATAGATTTATTTTCAACCCTGAGATACAGGGTTGCTGATTATGGAATCGGCATTAGTTCACTTATTCATATTATAAAAGAAATTTTTTAGGAAAAGAAAACCAAATACTTATAAATCTAAGAACTTGGACTAAAAAATTGGCTAATATTTACACACAAATTTACATTCAAATAGTGATTTTTGTAAAAGGTAGGCATTGCCTGATACCAAATGATAAGAAGGCAATTCTGTATAAATATATAACAGGAATAATTAAGAACAAAAGACATAAGTTAATTTCAATTAATGGTGTATCTAACCATATTCATTTTCTAATCGGATTAAATCCTGTTGAAGCCTTATCAGAACTTATTAAGGAAGTTAAAAGGTGTTTCACTAATTTTATTAATGAAAAGAAATGGCTTAAGGGGAAATTTAGTTGGCAGGAAGGATATGGAGCATTTTCATATTCACGTTCACATTTAGATAATGTAATAAAGTATATAGAAAATCAGGAAAAGCATCACATTAGAAAAACTTTTAAAGAAGAGTACGTTGAAATGTTAAATAAATTTGAAGTAGTCTACAATAAAAAATTTATCTTTGAGGATATGGGATAATTGAATTTTATATTCAACTCCTACGGAGTTGTACTGCTTGTTAAGTTTGCCAGTTACAAATATTCAATCGTTCCGGGATTGAAGGGATCTATTTTGTCCTCCTATTATAATTATTATAATTATCCTCTATGAAATTGTAAGATTTTTGAAATATTTATTTAATAGTATTAATAAGTGAAAGAATTATTCCCGTTAAGGAATAAATATTTGTAATTTGAAACATATAAAAAGTTAAGCCAATCCCGTAGGGATTGTACATTAAATTATAGGTAATAATATGAGATTTTCATTAAACATAGATCACTTTGCTACTTTAAGAAATGCAAGGAGAGGGCAGCAGCCCGATCCGGTAATTGCAGCATTGATTGCAGAACAGGCAGGAGTTGATGGAATTGTCTGTCATCTCCGTGAAGACAGGAGACACATTAATGAAAGAGATGTTCGATTGCTTCGTGAATTAATAAAAACCAAACTCGATCTTGAAATGGCGGCGGTTGATGAGATTGTGAAAATTGCCTGTGATGTAGGTCCCGAACTTGCAACTCTGGTACCTGAAAAAAGGCAGGAGCTTACAACTGAGGGCGGACTAAATGTGATCGATAATATTTCACGAATTAAAGATACAATTGATGAATTGCACGAAGCGGAAATTGAAGTCTCACTTTTCATCGAACCTGAAATTGAACAGATCGATGCTTCAGCAGAGATAAATTCTGATTTCATTGAGATTCACACCGGCGTTTTTGCAAATGCATTATCTGAAGAAGAGCAGTTTGATGAACTTGAAAGAATCCGTGCTGCTGTAAAACACGCCAAGAAACTTGGAATGGGAGTGAATGCCGGGCACGGACTGGATTACCAGAATATTAAAATTTTCCGTGAAATTCCTGACATTGATGAAGTAAGTATAGGTCATTCCGTAATTGCGCATTCAATGTTTGTTGGAATTGAACGAGCAGTAAAAGAGATGATGTATTTGCTGAGAATCTAGTTGCCTTCACCCTACAATGAATATTCAAATCCAAACATTACAGGTATTAAGTCCTGTGATTTATTTATTTTATCAAAAGTAATTGAATATTTTCCCTGTAAATTTAATGATATTACATCCGAGACAGGGTACTGCAGACCAAATCCAATCGATATAAATCCTTTTTTCTCGGAAATATTTTCTGTTATGTATGGAAAAGTTGAATTTATTCCGTTTAACCAGTATGAATAATAAATACGTTTTTCATAATTGAAAAAATAAATTCCTGAATAAATGGCAAAAAAAGGGAAGATTGAAGACTTCTGATAATTTGCCACAGAAATACCAAACCCAATTTGATAAACTTTAGCTGCCGTTTTTTCTTCAACTGATATATTATATGCTTCTGCTGGCAAAGTGGTAGCAAATGCATAAAATAATCCGGCTGAAAAAATACTATTATTAGGGAAATTATAGTAACCCGTTAACAAATTTAATCTCACAGCCGGAAAAATTGAATACGATGTATTAAGCCCAATTGTGAACGCATTTTTTCCCGCACTAAATAAACCCTCACTGGCACCCTGGAAAACGTATCCACTATTTAAGCCGATATGAAATTTATTCTGTGCGGGAATCTTGTTTATAAGGATAATTGAGGAAATTAAAATTGTTAAAAAAATTATCCTTTTCATTATTTGCCCCTTTTTTAAGATTGAAAATCTTACCTACTAAAAATGTAATTAGAATTGCAGATTGATGCTACATAAAAATTAAGGCGTTAATATTTTATTCAGAATCCCAATCTGCCCAAGATGGTAAATATCGTGTTGAATAATTCCATCAATCAGAAATTCCATATTAAATTTTCTACCGGGGACTATCCCAAGTAAATATCCATCATTCTTATTTCTTAAAAATGAAATAATGTCCTTTTGATTTTTGTCCAGTGCTCGTAATAGACTTTTCCAGGCAGTTTTCTCATTTTTATTAAATCTTTTCCAATTAAATGTTTCTTTTTGCTTTATTTTATCTCCACTTTTTCCAATTAAATTGTTCAGTCCGTTTTCTCTCCATCCAATTATATGTGCTAATAATTCTGCGATAGAATGAGAGTGCTTGTCGGCTTTTAGAAATACTGTTGCAGGATCAACTTTATTTAGTATTTTAATAATTGAAGTGCCATACCATGGATTTCCTTTGTATACATTATCGTATTTATTTATTATTTCTTTTATTTTCTCTTTCATTTAATTATTCTCCAAAAAAAAAGTCTAATTCAAAATTAAGAATTCAAAATTTTCACATCCCTTCTTTAATTCCTTTTTCTACTAATATCCAATTTGCCGGGTAGCTAGTTAAAAATCCGATTACCATGGCAAATTGCATCATGAACCAATAAGTGATGTTATCAGGTTTCAACGGGGGAGAGAATAATACTAATCTTGTGAT
>Ga0102953_1000838_pt1 | contig 20263 bp, 13 predicted proteins | sample SalPon2A_C_D2_MG_FD_78509 | JGI IMG/M metagenome (GOLD analysis project Ga0102953, IMG submission 78509) | Soil microbial communities from South San Francisco under conditions of wetland restoration - Salt Pond MetaG R2A_C_D2_MG | ecosystem: Environmental > Terrestrial > Soil > Wetlands | place... | reverse complement strand
TGGCAGTACGCATCGCCTCGGTGTCGCCGATGCTGACGAAATCATCCACCAGCTCGGGCGCGTACAGCTGCCGTACTTCCATGTAGCCCACGCCCTGGAGCTTGTGGCGCCCGGGACCCTTCCGGCGTCCCGAGAGAATCGCCGCGGCGGTCGGCTCGACCACCACGGCCCGGAGCGTAGGCTTGTGCTTCTTGAGGTACTTCGTGATTCCGGTGAACGAGCCGGACGAGCCGACCACACCAACGAACACGTCTACGCTGCCCTTCGTCTGTTTCCAGATCTCGGGACCCGTGCCGGTGTAGTGCGCTTTCACGCTGCTCGGATTCTTGAACTGGTCGGCACGGTACGCCCTCAGCTTCCGCGTGAGCTCGATGGTCACCACCTCGACGGCCTTGAGATCGTCGCCGGTCACCTGTCCCGGCCGTCCGTTCACCTGCGGCACCAGCACGACCTTGGCACCGAGCGCACGGATGGTACGCTGCCGCTCGAGGCTGTTTCCCGCGGACATCACGACGACGAGCTTGTAGCCCTTCACCGCGCAGGCGATCGCGAGCCCGGTGCCCATGTTGCCGCTCGTCCGCTCGATGATCGTGTCGCCGGGTGCGATGATGCCCTTCCGCTCGGCATCCTCGATGATTTGGAGCGCGGGGCGGTCTTTGACGCTGAGCCCCGGATTCGCGCTCTCGAGCTTGCCGAAGATGCGCGAGCGCAGGCCGGCCGTGAGACGATCGAGCGCGATGAGCGGCGTCTGGCCCACGGCGTCGAGGACGCTCGCGGAGATGGTGGGATAGCGCATGCGGGCGGGTTCTCCCGGGATGATGCGGCTCGACGGATGTGTGGGCAGCGGAATGTTGTGCGTTCCGGCAGATGGACGCCAGTGATGTGGCCTGATGTCGGGCGCGGAGTGGCAGAGTGGCAGGGTGGCAGAGTAACGTTCCCGCCCATGTCGCTCGCCGCGCTCGTCTGGCTCATCCTCGGGACCATCTGGGGCTCCACCTGGCTCTTCATCAAGGTGGGGCTCGATTCGGGTTTGCCGCCGATCGGATTCGCGGGACTCCGGTTCGTCGTCGCGTCGACGCCGCTCGTGATCTGGCTCGTCCTCAGACGAGTGAAACTCCCGCAAACGTGGACCGAGTGGCGGCTCATGATCGTCACCGGCCTCCTCACCTTCACCGTGAACTACGCGCTCGTCTTCTGGGGCGAGTCGCACATCAGCTCCGGGCTCGCGGCGATCCTCTACACCAACTTCCCGCTCTTCGGGATCGTGATCGCGCACTTCATGCTCCCCGAGGAGCCGATGACGTTGCGGAAGGTGGGCGGCGTCGTGCTCGCCGTGATCGGCGTGGCACTCATCTTCTGGAACCAGATCGCCCTCAAGGGTCCGCTCGCGCTGGCGGGCGCCGCGGCGATCGTGGTGGCGGGCCTCGGTACCGCCTACGCCGACGTGCTCATCAAGCGGAGCGGCACGCACATCGATCCCGTGACGCTCACGGCCGTGCAGATGGTGATCGGGTGGATTCCGCTCGTCACACTGGGGATCGCGCTCGAGGGGAATCCCCTGCACTACTCCTGGACCGTGCGCGGCGTGATCGCGCTCTGCTATCTCGCGATCGTCGGCTCCTCGGTGACGTTCGTGCTGCTGTACTGGCTCATCCAGCGCATGCAAGTCACGCGGACGATGCTGATCCCGCTCCTCTCGACACTGATCGCCGTGGCGCTCGGCATCCTCGTGCTCGGCGAGGCCTTCAGTGTGCGGGTGGTGGTTGGGGGGATCGGCGTGCTCGGGGGGCTGGTGCTCGCCGTGGCACGACCTCGCCTCGTGCGGTAGGCGTCCGCTAGCCCCCCATCCGCTTCACCCACGCCGAGTCGATTTGTGCGAACTCCGAGTCGGCCTCGGCGGCAGGCCATGTCTCCCGTACCAACCGCTCGGCGGCATCTCGATGCCCGCACTCCAGATTCTGGAGCGCAAGCGACATGACGTCCCCCCGGGTCTCCTCGACCTGCCACGGGACCTTCCCCGTCAGCGTGCGCGATGCCGCGCGTGCCTCGGCGGACGGGTGCTTGAGCGGCCGTGGTCGGTCCTCGCGCCACGTCGTATCCGTGAGGAGGCCGGCGCAGTACTCGCGCGTGATGCGGGCGAGCGCGCCGTCGCGGAACTGGAAGACGCGCAGGAGAGTCGGAGCATTCGCCATGGAGGTGCCGAGGTCGTAGAACGCCACCTGCTCGACGAACACGGTGCGGCCTTCGGGATCGAGGAGGATGTCCGGCTCAAATTGCAGGGTAGTGAGCGAGTCCATCGTCGGGGCGAGGTCGAGGATGGTGTACTCCCGGCAGCAACGATTGCCGCCGCCAACGTCGACGACGATCACGGCGTCGGGGCGGCCGTTCCCGTTCACGTCGTGGCCGGTCCAGCCGTCCAGCCACGCCCAGAAGCCCGCACGGTGCCAGACGAGCTTCCCCGCGGGATCGATCACCCTGGCCTCGCAGACGTTCTCGTACTCGAGTGAGTCGGTACTGCGGGCGAGCTCGAGCGTGTAGTGGGCGGGAAGCGCGAGATGGAGCACCGTGCCGGGCGCTGTGCCGCCGCCGCAGGTCGAGTCGGCGCCCTGGATCCGCGGCACGGGACGCGCCGCGGCGCTGCGGGCGCCGAACGCCAGCAGCAGCGCAACGACGCATGCATATCGTGTCATTCCGCACCTCCCACGCGAAATCGCCGTGTGTCGCAGCACGGTACGCACGGGACCAACCGCCGACACGCACCCGATGGTTCGAGGATATCGCCCGGACCGCCGTCGCGGAATGGCGTCGACTCGCACGATCGGGGGCGCGAGGTCGACGGTCCGTTGACTTGCGCAGACGGGGACGGGGGTTAGATCGGAGGTGGTATCGCTCCTGGAGGCCGCATGAGCCGACGCATCCGTCTACCGGTATCCCTCGTGGCAACACTCTGCATCGCGGGCATGGCGTGCTCCCGTGCCAACGTCCCTCCGAAGGGTTTCACGACCCGGGACAGCGCAGGGGTCACGATCGCCGAGAACAACGGCGGCGCGTGGGCACCCGACTCCGGGTGGAAGATCGGTCCCGTGGATCTCGCTCTGGGTGGGGACACGTCACCGGGACCGAAGCTCGGGGACGTCGGTCACGTGGCGTTGATGTCCGACGGAAGGGTGGTCGTGACCGATGCGGGAAATGATGCGGTGATTGTCTACGATCCGGCGGCCCGCGCCGGCCGCACCATCGCCAAGGAAGGGCACGGGCCCGGGGAGGTCTTTCGTGTCGTCGACGCGTGGGTCGGTCCCGCCGATTCCATCGTCGCGTACGATGGCGGGAATGCGCGGCTGGAGATCTTCGCGCCGGACGGCAGGTTCGTGCGAACGATGTTGCTGGCGACGAGCGGACCTGACGTGGGCATGACCGCAGTTGGGCGGCTGCCTGACGGCACGTTCCTCGGCGATCACTTGCATCCTCCAGCGAAGGCGAGCGTCCAGGCGCGCTGGGATTCCGCCAGCTATCTGCGACTCGGCGCAGATTCCCTCAACATACTCGACACCCTGGTCGTGCTTCCCCGCTTCGAACAATTCATGATGCACGTCACGTATCTCGGCCGGGCCATGCCGCCCACGCCGCAGCCGATCGTGTATGGACACATGACGGACGTTCTGACCACGCCGGGCGGCTTCGCCGTGGCAAACAATGCGCACTGGCAGATCCAGGAATATGATGCTCGTGGCCGCCTGCGGCGCTCGATTCGCCGGATGGTCACGCCTGAACGGGTCACGTCCGCCGACATCGACGCATACCGTCGGGTATACGACAGTGCCCTGCAGAACCAGAAGGGCCTCCCGCCTGAGCTCCGCGCGCAGTTCGCCTCTCAGGTGCGCGGCGCGCCGGCCTCGAAGACCGTCCCGCTCTTCGGCCGCGTGCTCTGCGGAGCCGACGGCTCGTATTGGGTGGGTCGCTACGATCCGCTGGAGCAATACACCTTCGAGTCCTACAGCGTCATCGACTCAACGGGCCGCTACCTGGGTGAGATCGCGATCCCCAAGGGCGAGCACCTGGTCGCCGTCACGGGGACCGAGATCTACACGGTGGGCACCACCCCCACCGGAGGACCCGTGTTGTTGCGGCGGCCGATCGTGCGATGAGGGCCTGACGTCGGCGGCGGCACCGGCGCCCCTCTTCCCGGCCACGGACGCCCGCGCTACCTTCGCGAAACTCGAGTTGAGACCGGCACTTTGGGCCCGCGTTCCCTCCCGGAAACGCCGTGTTAACGCGTTGTCATACAACGATTTGATTCCGTGTTGACACCGTGCCTCCAGACTCGAAGTTGGAGGAATCGCGGTGCCTGCTCTGTTCTTGATACGGGTCTTTGGGTCACCGGCGCTCCGGCGCGCCGCGGGCGCGGCGGTGGGGTTTGGCACCCGTAAGCATCTCGGCGTCCTGTTGTATCTGGCGTTGGAGGGTCGCACCCGGCCGGTCTCCCGCGATCGGCTGATCGATCTCTTCTGGCCACACGTGGCGGCGTGGCGCGGCCGGCACTCGCTCTCCCAGGCCCTCACGGTGCTCCGCCGCGTGCTCGGGCGGGATGCCTTCTCACGTGGTGCGAGCGCCGTTCAGCTCGTGGCGCCGGTCGCGACGGAACTGGACGCGGTGGACCGTCTCCGGGAATGTGAGGCACTCGACGCGCCGCTCGACGGTGTGGACGCATGGGCGGGGCCGGCACTCGCACACTGGGTCGACGCGACGCGGGTCACGCTCAAGGAGCGCGCCGCGGAACTCCTCCGAGATACCATCCAGCGCGCTCGCCGCGACGGCGACGTCGAGCGCGTCTTCGCGCTCGCCCATCGCCTCTATGTCGTCGACCCCGTCTCCGATCTCGCGGTGCAGGCCATCGCCGAGGACCGGCTGGTGCACGGAGATGCGATCGGTGCGCTGCACCTCTTGCGGGAGCACGTGACACGCGTCGAGGCGCGGGAGGGATGCAAGCCCTCCACCGGCATATCGCGCCTTCTGCGACGGCTGGAGAGCGGGACGGCACTCCCCGTGATGGCGGTACCGACGCGTCTCGCCGCCGCCGTGGAACGCGTGCGGCCGAGCATCTTCGTGGGACGCGAGCCGGAGCTCACGCGCCTCGAGGCGAATTGGACGGCCGCGCAGGATGGACGGCCGCGCACCGTGCTCGTCACGAGTCCCGGGGGGATCGGCAAGAGCGCGTTGCTGCGGCGCTTCGCCACCGGCATCTCCTCGCGCGCGAGCCCCGTGCACCTCGTCGCCTGCCAGGAAATCGCGGCCGGGATTCCGTACGCAGCAGTTTCGGATCTCCTGGCGTCGCTCGTCCGTGATCCGGCGGTGAGCGGCACCGATCCGACGTGGCTCGCGGAGGCGACGCGGATCTTCCCCGCGCTCCGGGCCCGGTATCCCGGCGTGCCGCAACCACCACAGATTCCGCCCGAGATGGTCTGCGTGCGCGTCGCGGAGGCGATCTGCCGGATGATCGAAGCGGTGGCGGAAGATGGACCGGTCCTGCTCGCGTTCGACGACGTCCAGCATCTCGATGCCACCAGTCGGGACGTCCTGGTGATGATCCGCAAGCGTCTCACCGGATGTGCCGCGATGGTCCTCGCGGCGGCTCGGTCGGATTATCTCGGCGATTCCGCCGGCGGCAACGAGAACCCCCAAGCGATTCTCACCTGGGACGATACGGTCGTGCTCGCACCGTTGGGGGACTTGGAGATCGTCCGGTTGGTCCATGCCCTGTCGCCGGAGCTCGAGGCCCACCCGCGGGTGCGGGATGAGATCGTGACTCTCGCACAGGGCAACCCGTACTTCGCCGAGATGCTCGTGGCGGATTGGACGCGGCACGAGGCGGCGTCGCTCGTGGGGTCACAGGTGAGCGGCGGCGAGGTGGTGGTCGCGTGGAGCCCGCCGGATTCGATGCGGAGCGCGTTCGCGCGGCACTACGAGGGATTGAGCGAGACCGCGCGGCACATGTTGCACGTGGTCGCGGTGGCACGGCGCGGTCTCAGTGCGGGAGAAATCGCGAGCAGTTTGGGGACTCCGCTGCCTGCGATCGACACGGCGATACTCGAGACGATCGAGCGCCGGCTCGTGCGCCTCGACGGGCCACTGGTGTCGTTCAAGAACGAGCTGCACCGCGCGTACGTGTACTGGGAGATGCCGGCCGACGCGCGACGGTACCATCACGGCAAGCTCGCGCAGGCTCTTGAACGGCTCGCCGGCGAGGATGCCTTCGGCGAGTTGCTCGAGGCGGGTCGGCACTTTCTCGATGCGGGACGGACGGAGGAGGCGCTGGGGGCTACGATAGCTGGTGCTCGCCGGGCGATCGCGCGAGGCGCCCCTTCGGCGGCGGAAACAGCGTTGGAGTCGATGATCCAAAGGTCCACAGATACCAACACCCCAGAAATCGTCGCTTTGTTGGCTGAGGCACAGGTAGCGCAGGGCAAGTACAGCGCTGCCCTGCACGCGCTTGGCACCATCCCCAATGAAGGACTTGGAACGGCGTCCCATGCCGCGCTCGTTGTGTTGAAAGCGGAGGCGCTACACAGACAACGAGAGACTGATGATCGACAAATCATCACGGCATGTAGGCGTGCGGTGGCGGTGGCGAAGGCAGCCAGGAACGAACTGCTCGTGATCCGCGCTGCACAGGTGGATGCTGAAGCCGCATCTGAGATCGGGCTCATGGCGGAGCTTGAAAAGGCGCGGGTCACTGCTCGCGACGTTGCGTCGACAACAATGGACGATGAAGTACGCGCCAGAGCCAGCCTCACCGAAGGTTACTGCGACATCATGAGCGGACATGTGGCTCGGGCAGCGGCGTCGTTCAAAGCGAGTGCCGCGATGTTCGAAGCTCGTTCGGTATCTATCGACTTGGCCAAGGCACAAAACGGTCACGGCATGTGTGCCCTCGCGACGGGCTCCGTACGCGAGGCCCTGGATGCGTTTGGGTTGGCACTCCACACTGCCGATTCCCTGGGAGACGTGGACCGGCTTGCGAATGTCTGGGGCAACATCGGCGTCGCATACGAGCTCGTCGGTGAGTACACGGATGCCGCCTCCTGCTATGACAAAGCCGTGGCATTCGCGGAGGAAGCAGGCAATCCACGTAGGCTCGCGGAGGCCCTGCTGAATGCTGCCGACCTTCGCCTCGTTCGCGGGGCACTTGACGAGATGGAACTCCATATCAGGCGGGCCGCTGAGGCAGCCACCGAGAGCCAGCTCTGGCGATTTCGAGTTAAGGCCGACATGGCCATGGCAGACATGTGGCTCGCACGCGGTGAACCAGAACTCGCGTGGCCCATCGTAGAGCGGACAATTCGTGGAGGTCGGGGGTGGACGCGGCCTCCGGATTTCGCCGGACGATATCGACGGCTCCGGAAGCATTACTTGCTTGCGGCGAGCGATGCCCACCACTTCGACCGCTCAACCGCGCATGACGTCAGAGAGCCGGCGCGTTCGAAGCTCCAAATTGCCGACAGGTTAGAACTTGCAATGTTCGATGAGTGGGCCGGACACCGATTCTTGGGGCGCCCGTTGGTCGGGAGAGCGGCTCGGGTGGCGCTAGCGAGGGGCTTCTACGGGGTGCTAGGCCGGCTCATCGCCGTGCGTGTGATGCCGACCCCGAACATCAGGAGGGATGAAGGCGAGTCTACAGTGCAACTACTTGAGCGGGCATTCCCGGTCGCTCATCGACCGCGCGCGCTCCCGGCACTTTCTGTGCTGTCACGAGGCGCCGAATCTCGACACTTCGACAGAACGCAGCAACGACGGCGTCATCGAACTGCGCCCCCTGATACTTCCGCAACTCGTCGATAACACGATCGTAGGACAACGCCTTTCGGTAGGGACGATCTGTCATCATTGCGTCGGTCGTGTCGGCCACCATGATGATTCGTGCCCCTATCGGAATCGCGTCACCCACCAATCCGTCTGGATAGCCGGATCCATCGACGTTCTCGTGATGGTGGCGAACCGCCAAATCTACTCCACCACGAAATCCGGAAATCGTGTGAACCAATTCGTAGCTTCGGATTGCATGCGTCTTCATCAGAGCCGCTTCCTGGGAAGTCAAGCGCCCTTCCTTGCGTAGGATTGGAGCGTACTCTTCATGAATCTTCCCAACATCATGTAGCAGAGCTGCCGTCTCAACTTGATTAACCTGCTTGGGCGGTAGCCCCAATTCGCGCGCGAGAACTCCTGCAATCCGTGACACGCGGAGCGAGTGGCCAGACGTGTATGGATCTCTTGCCTCAATGGCCTTAACCATCAACTCGAGCAGGTCTCGAGTCACCTGTTCGAGTTGGAGGTTCATGCTGTAAATATGCCGAACAAGGAACAGCGGAATGACAACGATCACCAACCCTATGAGACTCAGCTTCATGTAGAGATACGCAAGCAGCAAAGCCAGCGGGCTGGACAGAAAATCGAATAACAGGGATCCGCCCACCAACTTCCGCCACGACTCACGCATGGAAATATTGTTGCTCAGTGCGATCGCAGTTGCGGTGGAACCGGAACTAATGAGGAAGTACCCGGAGACAGCCACCGTAAATGCGACAGAAGCCTGCCAGTTCAACGTCAAGCTGTGGAGGCTTGGCACGCCGCCGAATGTCAGATAAAGCCAGCCGCTCGTTCCGAGCGCAACGATCTCTTTAGCGGTGTTGTGTACCACCTTGATCGTCGGCTTGCGCCGAATCACGGTCTCCGCGATAAGAAATGTCACGCCGCCGATTAGCATTGCCCACTCAGCTGGCAGCATGATAATGGCAGCCAAGTAGGGAACAAACGCGACTGAACTCGTCGCCGTACCGATGCTTAGCCGCAGGAATGACGCTTCAGAGACCAACCCAAGAAGGATGAATGCTACTATTGTGTTCCAAAACCCACTGGCGGGATCAGGAACCTTCCAGGCACCCTGTGACAGGAACCCGATCGCAAGCAAAGACACGCTTGCGACATATAGATGAATGGGACGGAGTCTGAAGCCGGACTGAGCCATACGTTCAGTAAAGGAGTGCCCCCGAGTTAGGCTTACCAGGCCGTCGTCCCTTGCGCCGAGATAATGCTCATCAAAGCGCCTACTAGGGCTGCCAGCCAACTGAAGCCGAACATAGTGAGCGTCACCTCCTCCCTGACCGTTTCAAACGGTTCACGATGAGAAGTGGCATGCCTCGCTATGGCACACCCGACGCTCCGCTCTTGTACACTCCCGATCAGCTCCGCTCAATACCGGCGGTCCGCGCTAACCGGGGGCCCCTTGTTGTCTCTCCTCTAGGCTAGTGGTGCGTACGCTGTACCGCCAGCGACACCTGCACAACCCAGTTCACCGAGGACACGAAAGCCCGCCGGGTCCGGCCGGGCTCTCGATCCAGGATTCGAGAATTCAGTTCGCGCGCCGCGACTGCAACCACCGATTGGTGGCGTCCAGCACACTGAGAACTGCGGACTGCTCGGCACTGTCGGCGACCTCGCACGTCCCCGTCAACAATTGCCCCGAACGCCCCTCGACGACATGGACGCCCGCGAGCGCGAAGGTCGTATCGAACGCCTCGACGATCCGCACACCCTCGAGATCGAGCGTCGCGTCGGGCACGAGCTGGTCGAGCGCCATCACCGTCGCGCGACCGGCCGCCTGCAAGCGCGCCTTGGGGGTATCGGCACACTCGTGCTGCCCCGTCATCTCGTCGCCGGCATGCATCAGCGTCACCGCGATCGACACACGACGGCTATGGTGCCGCTCGACCTCGACCGCCCGGAAGACGATCCCGCGCCGCAACGACTCGTCACGTACCGCCGAGCGCTCCAACGCCTCGATCGGCTTCACGTCCGCCGTCTGCGCCACGCTGATCTTGCGATGGTCGACCTTGAGTCCCAGATGCGCGAGCAGCGCGCTCTCTACGTTCCGCACCGTCTGTTTCGGCATGACGTCCGCATTGGTCAGGACGTGGACTTCGGTCACCTCGCCGATTGGCGACACGACGACCCGCGCGGACAGCACGCCCTGAAGGCTCGCGAGCAGGTTCTCCGCTCGCTTGACGCCCCACGGATCGGGCTGCGCGGCCTCGCGTGCCGGCCGCTCTGGGATTGCCGGTGTCCGGCTCGGATCTGACGCTGTCAACGTTGTGCCCCGCCTCCCTCGCGGCCGTCAGGCCACGCAGTTGCCGCCCCGCGCCTTCGCCAAATACAGCGCGCGATCGGCCTGCTCCAACACGTCCACCGCCGAAATCGTCGACGGTTCAAATGCCGCGACCCCGATGGACGCCGTCACCACGCCGGGCGCATACCCGAGAGCCGCCCCCACACTTTCAATCCGCTGCCGCACGACCTCGGCGACGCGCAGCGCCCCCGACCGTTCCGTGCGGATGAGCACGATCACGAATTCATCACCACCGTACCGCGCGGCGACGTCCGTGCTGCGCAACGCCTGGAGCATCTCCCGCCCCACCGCCGCGAGCACGCCGCTGCCGGACTGATGCCCGAACGTATCGTTGATCCGCTTGAAGGAATCCATGTCGAGGAAGAGCACCGCGAACGGCTCTCCACTCCGACGGCTGCGCGCCACTTCGTGCGCCAGCCGGTCCTTCAAGACGCGATACGTCGCGAGTCCGGTCAGCTCGTCTACCGCCGCCTGCTGCAGCGCCTCCTCGGCGCGGCGCTCCTGATACGGCGGGCACTGCCGGAACGTCGCCCGCTCCTGCAAGTACGCCCGGGCAAACTGCCGACACGTCCCATACCCGCAAGCGCCACAATTCCACGGCGCACCGTTCGGCGCGGTGCCAATCTGCCGAAGGACCGCCTCCACGGCATCCTCCGGCGGCGCGTGACCGTCCTGCACGAAGCTGAACGCCGTATCCACACGGACCACGACCGCTTCATCCACCACCGGCAGCGGACTGCGCGGTGGCTCGCTCTCTTCGACCACCCGCCGGCGCCAGAACAGCTCTTCCTGCTCGCCGAGCAGCGGATGATCGAGACACCCCTCGCACGGCAGGATGTCCACGAATCCGAGATCGATTCGATCCACCGCCACCGCGTGCCGGATCGATTCGAGGTGCTTGAGCCCACGGAACTTCCGAAACCGCTGGCTCGCCTGCCCCTCGCGCTGCAATAGCGGCAGCGGCATGCCGCCCGCGGCGCTCATATGCCGGCGCCGCTCGCCGGGAATCCGGCGGTACGTCTGCGGCTCATCGGCGACACGGATCCCCGTGCGCTCGAACAGCGTATCGAGATCCTCGAACGTCAGCACCGCATCGACGCACGCGTCCGCGCCCGCGAAGCATACTCCCGCGTACACCAGCGGCGTCGCCTCACCATACACGGCGCGCAGATAGCTGGCCTCGGCCTCGAGCGGCGTGACGATCGGCGCCAGGTACGGCACCAACTCGGGATAGTCACGCCGTATCCGCTCGACGAGCACCGGGCACGTGGACCGGATCAGCGTCCCCCACCCCGGCTCTTCCAGCACCCGCGCATACTCGGCGGCCACCAACTCGTCGCCGAACACGCCATGGTGCACCGCCATGAATCCCGCACGGTAGCAGGCGTTCACGACCTGCTCCGGCGTGTGCGGGAAGAAGTGCACCGCCGCCTCGCCGCTCAGGATCATCACCGCCGTACCGGTGGCCGCGAGCTCCCGCGCCCGATCCAAATCGCCCAACGCGTCGATCGCATCGTGTGGGCATGCGCCTACGCACTGCCCACTACGTACACACAACGCATCGTCGATCCGGACGACCGGCCCATCCACGGCGATGGCATCCACCGGGCACACCCTCACGCACGCCAGGCAGCCGACGCATTTGTCGCTGACCTCAAATCGCACGCAGGCTACCCGCCGGTCGGCCGACGGCCCGAAATGGGCCTAAAGTAAGGCATGCTACTATGCGTCGCAAATGACGATCTGTCAATAGGTTGTGGCGATTTGGACCGCGCTCCGAGCGGGTCACGGAACCCCATTCTGCCCCCTGAGGGTATCATAACCGTAACCCTTTGATCCGAAAGATGATCGACATGTCGAACAGCATGAAGACGACGCTCCTCCTCGGAGCCCTGAGCGGACTCTTCCTCGTCATCGGTTGGGCCTTCGGGGGAGAGACCGGCTTGCTCGTCGCACTGGCTGCCGCCGCGCTGTTCAACTTCGGGTCGTACTGGTTCTCGGATCGCATGGTGTTGGCCATGTATCACGCCAAGCCCGTGACGCCCGACCACCGCCTCCATCGCGTGGTCGAGCGCCTCGCAGTCCGCGCGGGGCTGCCAGTGCCCAAGGTCTGCGTGCTCCCCACCGCCTCACCCAACGCCTTCGCGACCGGCCGCAATCCACAGCACGCGACCGTGGCCGCGACCGAGGGTCTCCTGCAAGTTCTGGACGATCAGGAACTTGAGGGGGTTCTGGGCCACGAGCTTGCCCACGTGCGCCACCGCGACATCCTCATCAGTTCCATCGCCGCAACGGTTGCGGCTGCCATCCTGCTATTGTCGCGCCTGGCGCTGTTCGTAGGTGGAGGCCGGAACCGCAGCGGAAACCCGATTGCCTGGCTCGCCATGCTGATTCTCGCCCCCATCGCGGCGATGGTCGTGCAGGCGGCGATCTCCCGTTCTCGCGAATTCGCCGCGGACGAGGGCGGCGCCGAGATCGCCGGGGGACCCGATGGGCTCGTGTCCGCGCTGCAGAAGATCGAACGCACGAGCCACCAGGTGCCGTTCAAAGCGAATCCCGCCACGGCGCACATGTTCATCGTGACGCCGTTCTCCGCTCGCGGAATGCGCTCGCTCTTCAGCACACATCCGCCGACGGAGGAGCGGGTGGCGCGCCTGGCGGAGCTGGGTCGGAACGGGCGGTAACGGGCGGTAACGGGCGGTAACGGGCGGTATCGGGCGGGAACGGGCGGGAACGGGGGGTCGCGGAGCTCACGTCTCACGTCTCACGTCTCACGTCCAGCACCGCCGCCCCGAGCACTCGGCCCTCGCGCAGATCGTCCAGCGCCGCGTTCGCATCCGCGAGCGGATACGGCGTGACCTGCGTGTGCACCGGCACCTTCGGCGCCAGCGCGAAAAACTCCTCGCCATCTCGGCGCGTGAGGTTCGCGACCGATCGGACGACACGCTCACCCCACAAGATTTCGTATGGAAACGCCGGGATGTCACTCATGTGAATGCCGGCGCACACGACCGTGCCCCCTTTGGCCACCGCGCGCAGGGCCGCCGGAACGAGCGGCCCCACGGGCGCGAAGATGATCGCCGCGTCGAGCGGCTCGGGCGCCGGTTGGTCCGATCCCCCCGCCCACTCGGCCCCGAGTGAGCGCGCAAACGCCTGCCCCTCCTGATCTCCCGGCCGCGTGAAGGCGAAGAGGCGGCGCCCCTCGTGCCGCGCGATTTGCGCGACGAGATGCGCCGCCGCGCCGAACCCGTACAAGCCGAGCCGCTCGGCGTCACCCGCCGCGCGCAGCGACCGGTATCCGATCAGTCCGGCGCACAGCAGCGGTGCCGCATGCAGATCGTCGAGCGCATCGGGGAGCGGGAAGCAGAACCGCGCGTCGGCCACCACGTACTCAGCGTATCCGCCGTCGAGCGTGTAGCCCGTGAACCGGGCGCGATCGCAAAGGTTTTCGCGCCCCGAGCGACAGACGCGACATTCCCCGCAGGTCCAGCCAAGCCATGGCACACCGACGCGATCGCCCACACCAAGCCGATCTACGCCCTCACCAACGCGCTCGACGACGCCGGCGATCTCGTGCCCGATCACGAGCGGGAGTTTGGGATCGGGGAGCTCACCGTCCACGACGTGCAGATCCGTCCGGCAGACGGCACAGGCACCGACGCGCACCAGCACCTGGCCGTGAGCCGGAGCGGGGACGGGACGCTCCTCGAGAACGAGCGGCGTGCGCTGACGCCGCAGCACGAGTGCCTTCATACCTCCCTGGATGATACGGCAAGGTCCCGGCCTCGCCATAGCCATGCGGCGTCCGCGCGAGCGTAGAGCATGGGAGGAAACGCTTGCCCGTGGATTACAGCCCGATAACGACAATCATTTCGGGTCCACGTGCAAGACCGTCATCATTCCCGAGCCGAGGTGCTCGGCGATGTGGCAGTGCATCATCCACGCGCCGGGGTTCGAGGCGTCGATCAGGAGATCGACGGTGGCGCCCACCGGGATGATCACGGTGTCTTTCCATACGAGGTTGTGCGTGGGCACGCCGTCACGCGACACGACGAGCATCCGCTGGCCGTGCAGGTGGATCGGGTGCTGCATCGGATGGAACGAGTGCGGATCGTTGAAGATCCGGAGCTTCACGACCGACCCCTGCTTCACGTGCCAGTCGATGTCCATGTTCTCTTTGCCGGTCGCGTCGTCACGGATGATCCAGCGCACCTGCTCGCTGGTGGAGAGCCAGTTCATCGCGGGCATTCCGTCCACCCATTCGACCGGTGCAAAGTATGCCGTGTCCACGTTCATGAACTGCACTGTGGCGAGTGGAAGACCGCGCGGTCGGATGGTGAGCGTGAACGTCTTGTCGGGCGGCTTATCGAAGTACGGCCGGTACTTGGCGATGTCCCGGATCACTTCGGCGTTGGTGCGCAACGTGCGGAACTGCCGCGTGTAGTCCGGCGTGGCGGGCGTGGAATCCACGGTCACGAGGCCGAGCGTGTCCACCTCCGCTCGGAATTCTCCCTCGTAGTGGTTGATGGCCTGCACCGCGTTGACGAACCCATAGCGGCCGGGGTGCGGGAAGCGCACCTCGACCACGTAGCGCTCGGCCGGCGCCATCACGACACTCGGCACCCATTCCTCGCGCTCGAACCGACTCACGTCGGACGCCACGACTTTGATCGGCGCCCCGCTGAACGAGAGGTTGTACGTCCGCGAACTCGCCGTGTTCGTCAGAAAGAACCGCACCACCGCGCCCTGGTGCACGTGGAGCGCGTAGCTTGGCTCGCCGTTCACGAACTGGACGTTGCCCAGCCGGCCCATCAACGCGAAGTCCGGCCCTTCCTTCCCGAACGGAATCAACGTGTCCGCGTTCATGAGCAGGTCGTCGAGGATCAGCACCGCCTCGCGGTTGACGGGCGAGTAATAGTCCCGCTCGGGCGAGTCCACGAGCATGTTGCCGAACAACCCCATGGCCTGCTCGATGTCCTCGCGCACGTGCGGGTGGTACCAATAGATGCCGGCGTCGCGGAAGTGGACGTGATAGACGAAGCTGTCGCCCGGTGCCACGGGATCCTGCGTCGTCCCGGGCACGCCGTCGTACCGGTTCTCGATGCGCACACCGTGCCAGTGCACCGTGCTCGGCAGGTCGATATGGTTGTAGAAGCGCACGACGATGGTGGCGTTTTGGGGGACCCGGATGAGCGGCCCCGGCACCTGACCGTTGAATCCGTACATGACGAAGTGGTGCCCGCGGATGGTGCGGCGCACGAGCATCGCCGTGAGGACGAGGGTGTCGCCGTCCGCCATCCGCACCAGCTCCGACGGCTTCGCCGCCGGCAGGGTCATCGGATCCACGCCCCCACCCGGGAGAAACGGCGTCACCGGTGGTGTGAGCCCCATCAACCCCGGCAGCATCTTCATCCCCTTGGGCATCGGGATCGGCATCGTCATGGGCATCGAGTCGCCGTGCATGCCGGCCATCGGCGCGCCATGACGCGCCGCCGCGGCCGAGTCGTGCTGCGCCATTGCCTGCGCCGGATGGAGAACCAACGCCACGAGCGCGACACCGCATGCGACGAGGGAGCGAGTCCGGCGCCGCGGAAATGCCGTCACGTCAGTACACCCCACGGAACATCGGATGCGTGAGGAAGGTCTGGAGCCATCCACTCGGTGAGGTGCCGTGCAGCACGGTCGGGCCCGCACGCGCGCTTGGCGTCGCCGTCTTCTCCGCGGTGATCACGATCAGGAACTTGTTGAAGTCGACGTGCCCGACCGTGGTCTCGCCGTTGGACATGCTCCCGAGCCTGCGCCACTGCGTGAGATCCGGCGTGGCCGCCCAGACCACGTACGTGGTGTAGGGACCGAGGGTGGATGGTGCCGGCAGACCTGTCGCCGTGATCTGCACGTCGTAGCGCGCACGGCCGTCCGCCGTCACCGCAATCCCGAACGGAGACGGTGCGTACACCAGCCGTGCATGGGCCACGACACCGGGCACCTTCGAGGTTCCGAAGAGGGCGATGTCGTACGGCCCGGGCCCGTGGCCGGTATCCGCCGGGAGGCGGGCACCGGCCACGAGCGCCACGAGCGCCAGGGTCAGTCCGGTCACTGCCCCGCGTGCGGCGGCGCGCCCTCCGGACCGTGATCGTAGTCCTGGACGCTCGAGATGTTCGCCTGGCCGTAGTCGTGTCCGTTCCACCCCTTGAACCCGTCGAGCCGGAAGAGCCAGAGCCCGGTGCGCATATCGGAGAGCACGATCAAGCCGTCGTAGTTCCGGACGTCAACTCCGAACGCGCCCTGCTCCACGCTCACGGTGCTTTCCCACCCGTTATCCGGTGTGCCCCCGAAGCCGTGCTCGTGCTGGCACTCGCACGTGTAGTAGTAACCGTCCGTGTGGGGGTTCAGCGGATCCTTGAGATCGAACACCTGGAAGCCGTCCTCATACGCCGAGACGAAGACGTACGGCCAGCGGACCTCGTGGTTGTGGGCGAGGTCGCGCCAGTCGGCCGTCCAGGCGCTGATCGGGAGATCGAGATTCTGCGTGGTGCCGTTCTGTCCGTCCGTGAGGTCCCAGACGCGGAGCGGTGTGTACTGATACTCGGTCTCGGTCACGGCATAGTGCCCGTCGGGCGACGGGGTGAACGTATGCGCGATGTCCATCCCGAGCCCGGTGATGGTGAACATTTGCTTCGGATTCGCGACATCACTGATGTCCCACACCGAATATCCGCCGAGCCCCGCGCCGTAGAACTTGTCCTGATGCGTGGCGGGATCGTAGCCGACGTAGAAGTCGTGATATCCACCGCTGCCGAGCTGCTTGAACGGTGTGGGATTCGGGATCTTCCCGACGAGCCACGTGCTGGTATCGGCGCCGCTCACGACCTTGCCCAGGTCGTAGACCAGCGCGTACGGCTCGTTCACGGTCGCGATGTAGAGCACCCGTCCATCGGAGTGCTTGTAGGCGAAGGTGTTGTGGAACCCACCCGGCGCCTCGGGAAAGCTGATCCGCGCGACGACCTTGACCTTCGACGTGTCCGGGAGCCCGGTGACGTCGAAGATGACGGCGCCGAGATCCTGGTCCGGGCTGCCCTGCATGAACTGGTACGACTGCGCGTAGTAGTACCGCTTGCCGATCTTGAAGTACTTCCCGTCCATCGCGCCGATACCACGATGCAGCTCGGGGTTCTCGATCGTCCAGTCATAGATCTTCTTGGGATGCGACGGATCCTGGATGTCGTAAATCTGCGCGTCGAAATTCGTGAAGCCCGAGGCGTACACGTACGGCCGACCGGGATCCTGCTCGATCTCGATGTCCGAGAGCTTCCACGCACCGGGATGCGTGACGACGTGCGCCACCAGCTGCACGGACGAGCTGCCGCCGTGCTTCTGGTCGAACGGGCGTACGGCGACGCCGGGATCCTGCGCCGCGGCGGTAGCCGTGATACCGCACAGCGCGAGTACGACGAGGGTGCCGCGCATCGAACCTCCAGGAGACGAATGGAAGGGGAGGCGGAGATTATGCGCTGTGACGGCTCCGCTGACAAGCGGGGGCTTCAATCCTGAAGACGGCACTCCGCAGCGCGTGCGTGCGCTTCCAGTCCTTCCAACCGTGCGAGCGTCGCGACATCCCCGGCAGCGATCGCCGGTTGCGTGAGCTCGAGCCAGGTTTGCACCCGGAGGAATGTCAGCGCGGACAACCCACCCGTAAACCGGGCACCTCGCCCGGTCGGCAGGACGTGATTCCCGCCGATGCCATAGTCACCGAAGACTTCCGCGGAGCGCTCGCCGAGGAAGAATGCTCCGGCGTGGCGGCACCGGGCCGCGAGCGCCGCGGGATCGGCCACCGAGAGCTGCAAGTGCTCCGGCGCCAGCCGATCGCAGACGGCGGGCACGTCCGACCAATCGTCGCACACGACGGCGAATCCGTTGCACAGGGCCGCCCGCGCCGTCTGCGCGGTGGGCAGCGTCTCGAGTCGGCGCACCAGCTCCCGCTCGACCGCATCGATCACGGGTGCCTCCGCCGTGACGAGCACCGGAAGGGCGTCAGGATCGTGCTCGGCCTGCGCCAGAAGGTCGGCAGCCACGACGCCCGGGTCAGCGGTTGCGTCCGCAACCACCACGAGCTCGGAGGGCCCGGCAAGAAAGTCGATGGCAACCTCACCCGCCACCCGCTGCTTGGCCGCCGTCAACCATCGATTGCCCGGGCCCACCACGACGTCGCACGCACCGGCGCCGACCCCGTATGCGAGCGCCGCGATGGCCTGGGCGCCGCCAACCGCGAGCAGCGCATCCGCGCCGGCGATCGCGGCCGTGGCGAGCATCAGGGGGCCCGGCCGGGGCGATGCCACAATCACCTCGCGTACGCCGGCGGCCCGCGCCGTGACGGCGGTCATCAGCAGCGATGACGGCAAGGGGAACCGCCCCGCCGGTGCATAGCAGCCGGCTCGATCCACCGGCGTCACGCGGTGGCCCGCGCGTCCACCCGGTACCGCGAGCTCCATGTCGCGCAACGCCCCGCGCTGCCCCTGCGCGAACGCGGCGATGCGCTCGGCCGTCCGCTCGAGGCATGCACGCGCTTCCCGATCGAGCACCTGAAGCGATCGCTCGAGGGCCGCGCGGTCGTAGAGCCACGGTGATCCCCGTCGCCACCCGTCGAGGCGTTCGGCGTACGCGAGCAGGGCCGTTTCTCCCCCATCCCGCACGGCATCCACGATGGCGGATGCAGCGGCCCGAGTCTCGGCATCCAGTCCCGGAGGAACCCGGTCGGGCAGCGCACACCCGGCAACGCGCCGCAACAGGGCCGCGGTCACGATGCCTCCGCCTTCATAGCGCGCTTGCTGTCGCCGGGCCGGCGCGTGAGACGCAGCGCGCGTCGCCCGAGCTCGCGCTCGACGTCGGCGAGCCGCACGCCGCACGCGGTCATGCGGACCATCGTGAAGTACAGGAGGTCGGCCGCTTCACGCGCCACGTGATCGCCGCTCGCCGCATCCGCCAGCTCGCCCGCTTCCTCAATCAGCTTGTCGCGGAGCAGCTCGGGATTCCCGAGGAGTCGCCGGGTATACGACTCGGCGTCACCACCCGACGCGCGCTCCGCGAGCGTGCGCTCGAGCGCGGCGAGCGGCGGAGCGTCGCCCCAGCACGTGGTCGTTCCCGTGTGACAGAATCCCGTACCGTGCTGCCGCACCGTGAAGCGGAGGGCGTCACGATCGCAGTCGAGCTCGACGCGCAGCAGCTCCTGCACCGCGCCCGAGGTCTCACCCTTGATCCAGAGCCCGCGCCTGCGCGACTGGTACACGCCCCGACGAAGCTCCACGGCGCGCTCGATGCTTGCACGACTCGACCATGCGAGCCCCAACGCGAGCCCCCGTTCGTCGACCACGACCGTCGGCATGAGACCGTCGGCCCGGTCGCTCGTGAGCGGTGCCGCGATGGCGGCCCCGAGGGAGAGACGGCCGGTGTAGAGCGCCATCCCCACCTGTGCGTCGGCACCGAACCGATCGAGCGTCGCGATTTCGTCCGCGGTGGTGACGCCGCCGGCGATCGTCACGCGCGCCTCGCCCGCCGCCTGCATCAACTCGACCGCCCGCGCGGCGTCGGTGCCGCCGAGTCGCCCCTCACGCTCCACGAACGTCACGAGAAGACCGGTGGCGAGCCCCGAAAGCTCGCGCATCCGCTCCGCAACACCTCGGCCCGTACGCGTGCGCCAGCCCTCCACGACGACCTCACCGTCCACCGCGTCGAGTGCCACGATGACGCGCTCACGCGGAAGCCGCCGGAGCAGCGCGGGCTCCGCCGCCGTGCCGATCACGATTCGGCGCGCACCGGTGTCGAGCCACGACCGTGCGGCATCGTAGTTTCGGATCCCGCCGCCCACGCGGCACGGCGCGTTCCGACAGAGGTCGACGATGATCGATCGATTGTTCCCGATGCCGCGCGCGGCGTCGAGATCGACGACCGCCACCTCACCCGCCACGGCAAACCGTTCGAGCCACGGGCGTGGATCACCCGCGTCGAGCGCCTGCTCCCGGCCGCCGATCAACTGTACGGCGCGTCCATTCGCGATGTCGATCGAGGGAATGATCACAGTCGGACCTCCAC
>Ga0102953_1000837_pt1 | contig 20265 bp, 30 predicted proteins | sample SalPon2A_C_D2_MG_FD_78509 | JGI IMG/M metagenome (GOLD analysis project Ga0102953, IMG submission 78509) | Soil microbial communities from South San Francisco under conditions of wetland restoration - Salt Pond MetaG R2A_C_D2_MG | ecosystem: Environmental > Terrestrial > Soil > Wetlands | place... | reverse complement strand
TCTTCAAGAAATCCTGCTTTGGTAGACGCGTAAACCAGCACTTTAGCTCCCCCAGTTCATTATTTATATTCCGTATATTTCTTCGAACTGCCCCGCACCTTGTCCGCCGGGTATTTCTGCGCGTTGATCGCGAGCTTTTTGTCGACAGCAACCATCAAGTCCAGTTTTAGGCAATCCGCCAATTCGGTGAGATAAATCTGAATGTCGGCAAGTTCGAGTTCGACTTCGGCGAGCTTTTCCGGCGGCAGGCTGGCACTTTGTTCTTCGGTGAGCCACTGGAAGTGTTCGACCAGTTCGGCGGCCTCGGCGATCAGGGCCATGGAGAGGTTCTTGGGCGAGTGGTATTGCTGCCAGTCGCGCTCGGCGACGAAGGCGCGCAGTCGCTGTGTCAGTTGTTCCAGCCAGGCATCGGCCATTTCTCTCCCCCTCCGATCAAGCGAACCCGAATGATAGCGGTTCCCACGGCCTGGCGTAACCCGCCTCGCGGAGCATTTCAGGCAAGCAACTCCGGATGGTTGGCCTTGAGCCATTTCCGGGTATGGGCCAATAATTGTTCGGCTTGCGTAATACATTCAGTAACTGCGGCTTTGGTGACGGGATCACCTTCGTAATCGTTGATGTTGCGCTGTTTGCGCAGGGCGTCGAACACGATCACGCTGTCGTCGGGCAATCCCAGTGTAAGTGGCAGGGCTTGTAAAGCTGTCTGATGATGACCGGGCTGGCTGGTGGATGTGCGGTAGCCATTGGCCCACAGGCCAACCATGGCACATTGCATGATGGTTTTGTAGGCAGCGTCAAAACGGTTATCACTGCTGAGGGCGTTGAGCTTTGCATCATTAAGGTTGCGTTCTGCCGACTCCAGTAAGCGTTGAACACCTTCCGCGCCGGGAGTGAATTCTTGCAGGCGGTTTATTTTGAGCAAGTTGGCGAGTGTCATGGCAGTTCCTCTTGTTTGCCGATCAGCGGGATGATGGGGTACGCGAAAATCTGCTTCAGAAAGCTATCCTTAGCCTTGGTGCGCTTGCGATACTCCTCCGGCGTAAGCACGACTGGGTTGATTTCGCGCGAAAGCGCAAGCTGTGCCGGATGCAGTGCCTTGACCACCGCAGCAAAACCTACTTTGCCAACGATCAGCAAATCAATGTCGCTGCTGGCGGTTTCCTCGCCACGCGCAACGGAACCGAATACCAGTGCAGTTTCGATTTTGCCTGCAAGCGGCTGCAAAGCCTCGATCAGCACGTCGGCCAAGCCGGTCGTCTTGCGGAACAGGCCAGCCAACTCATTAAACACCGGGAACTGGCGGTTAGCCTGGTATCGCACCTGGTTGCCCTGCTTTTCGCGCAGCAACAAACCTGTCTTTGCCAGGCGCGCCAGTTCCTTATGCAACGTACCGGCCGTGGTCCCGGTAATGCGCGCCAGTTCGCGCACGTGGTAGCTGGAGTCCGGGTGCAGCAACAGTGTGCCAAGCACGCGTTGGCGATATGCGCCGAATAGAATGTCCATCAACATAGATGTAGCTCCTTTTGCTACGATTGTAGCTATAAAAGCTACAATATGACAAGCTATTCTACGGATTCCTTTATTACCTGGGCCAGGTAGTGGTGGTCGTCCCACGCATCCAGGTGCAGGCCATGCTCATCGAAGCTGAACCAGTTGAGCGCGCAGTTGGGGATGGCGAAGTCGCGCGCGGTGTGCAGCGGCCTGCCCGTGGCCTTGCGGTAGAGGATGTCGAGCACGCCGCCGTGGGTGACGGCGGCGATGAGCTGGTTGTTGTGGTGGCGCACGAGGTGGTCGACCGCACTTTCGACGCGCGCGGCGAAGGCGTTGAGGCTTTCGCCGGTGCCTGTCCTGAGCCCGTCGAAGGGTCCGAAGTCGTATTCGGGGTCGCGCGCCCGGTAGCGGGCGTAGGCTTCGGGATGGCGCTGTTCGCCCTCGGCTTTGGTGAGGCCTTGGAAGATGCCGAAATGGCGCTCGCGCAGTTGCGGCAGGGTTTGGACCTCCAGGCCGCGCCGCTCGGCCAGCATTCTGGCGGTGTCGTGTGCGCGCACGAGGCTGCTGCTGTAGATGGCGTGGAATTCGTGGTGCGCGGCATTGAAGGCCATGGCCAGCGCCTGCTTGCGGCCGGTGTCGTTGAGCGGGACGTCGGTCTGGCCCTGGATGCGCCGTTCGACGTTCCAGTCGGTCTCGCCGTGGCGGATAAAACAGATTTGCGTGGTCATCAGTAAATTAAACTATTTTTCCTTCCATGGCGCAAAACCGATGGGGCGTTTCTTTTTTGGTTCGGGCGGAGCCATCAATTCACGGATAGCACCAATGATCTCGGCAATAGCTTTGTCGTGCGCGCCCACCTTACGTTCGAGTTGGTTCAGCTTTTGCGCCAGTTCCTTATGGCCTGCGACCAACTCGCGCATGCGGACAAAGGCGCGCACGACCATGACGCTGACCTCTACCGCTTGCTCAGACTTGAGCACATTACCCAGCATTAGCGCCCCGTGTTCGGTAAAGGCATAAGGCGGGGAACGGCGGCCACCCCAACTTGAGGTCGCAAATTGCGACCTCAAGTTTGCAAGTTCTTTATTAGTAAGCTGAAACATGAAATCCTCAGGAAAACGTTCAATGTTACGACGAACCTGTTCGTTCAACCGCTTGGTTTCTACCCCGTAAAGTTCCGCCAGGTCGGCATCCAGCATAACTTTTTCCCCGCGGATGGTCAGGATTCTCGTTTCGATGTTTTCAACGACAACCTGCGGCTTCTTGTCGGCCATGATCTCCCTTTCCCCTTATCATGTACCGCCCAATGGTATCCAGCCTGCAACAATGCGCCAATAGACCGAATTATCTATATATTTTCATCTTTCTGAATGAGTTGGAATATATGGAGCAGTACACTAAACTTCCGCCATGAGCAGATCACGCCGCCGTTCCCATAGCAAGAAAGTCGGCATGCCGCCCGGCTCGCTGGTGCACGTCGGCGAGGTGAAGGCGACGCAGGCCGAGCTTTCCCTGTTTCGCTACGATGCCGGGCAGCTGACGGAGCAGAGTGCGGCCAGCCTGGCCGGACTGGACCTGCACCGCAGCGAAACCGAGACACTGTGGCTGAACCTGCACGGCCTGCAGGATGCGGCGCTGATGGCGGAACTGGGCAAGACCTTCGGCCTGCACCCGCTGGTGATGGAAGACATTCTCAACACCGACCAGCGCCCCAAGCTGGACAGCTACGGCGACTACCAGTATTTCGTGGCGCGCTTCTTCAGCTATGACAAGGCGACGCTGGCGATCGGCTCGGAGCAGGTGAGCATCATCCTCGGCCGCAATTTCGTGCTGACTTTCCAGGAGCGCAGGAGCGGCTCGTTCGACCCGGTGCGCGAGCGGTTGCGCGCGGACAAGGGCATGGTGCGCAAGAGCGGCGCGGACTACCTGGCCTATTCGCTGCTGGACATCATCGTGGACCGCTATTTTCTGGTGATCGAGCAGGTCGGCGACGATTGCGAAGAGCTGGAGGAAGCGCTGTTGGTCAAGCCGACCGCGGCAATGCTGCAGAGCATCCACAGGCTGAAGCGCGAGTCGATGGAACTGCGCCGCGCGATCTGGCCGCTGCGCGAGGTGGTAAACGGCATGGTGCGCAACGACGGCGGCTTCTTCAAGGACACGACCATTCTCTACCTGCGCGACGTGTACGACCACACGGTGCACCTGATCGAGTCGCTGGAATCGGTGCGCGACCTGCTGGCCGGCATGCTCGACATCTACCTTTCCAGCATCAGTAACCGCGTGAACCTGGAAGTGCGCGCGCTGACCGTGGTGGCGATGCTGTTCATGCCCGCCTCGCTGATCGCCGGCATCTTCGGCATGAACTTCCACGACATGCCGATGCTGAAAGACCCGGACGGCTTCTGGTTCGCGATGGGCATCATGGCTTCGATTGCGATTGTGATGGGGGCGATTTTCTGGCGCAGGCAGTGGCTGGGAAGGCAACGCGAGAAGTAGGCGCTGAAAAGCGCGAAAAGCAGCCCTTCGACTTCGCTGCGCTACGCTCAGGATAAACGGGGTAAGGTCAGGATGAACAGAATGCTCATGGCAAACGGAAGCCAGAAAACCGTTCGCCCTGAGCCCTTCGCCACTTATTCCGTTCACCCTGAGCGTAACGAAGTGCAGTCGAAGGGCGAACGGAATAAGTGCTCAGGATAAACTCCGAAAAATGAAGTCGAAGGGTGAATGACATCTAAAGGTATCCATGAAGCCATTCTGGGTCTATATCCTGCGCTGTGCCGATGACTCTTACTACACCGGCCACACTGATGACCTCGAACGCAGGCTGGGAGAACATCAATCTGGTGTCTATGAAGGCTATACCCGCCAGCGGCGACCGGTTGAACTAGCCTGGTCGCAGGAATGCGCCACACGCGAAGAAGCGCTGGCCGCTGAAATGCAGATCAAGGGATGGAGCCGAAAAAAGAAGGAGGCCATGATGCGCGGGGACTGGCAAGAAGTGAACCAGCTAGGCCGGGGAAAGCATCGGCATCAACGATAACCCTGTCCTTCGACCCTTCGATGTTACTCAGGACATGCTCCGCTTCCTTCGACTTCGGCGGCTTTGCCGCCTACGCTCAGGACGAACGGGTGTGGAGTTTATCCTGAGCTTGTCGAAGGGCTCAGGATGAACGGTCCAAAGCAAAATAAAGCCGCTCATGCTGAGCGTAACTGGCATAGCCAGTGAAGTCGAAGCACGAACGGATTTCTCTACTATTCATTTATACCACTGCGGAAACTGTTCCTTCAGGTGTTCCAGCTTGGGGCGGTCGTTGATGTAGATGTAGGGATAGTACGGGTGCAGCGTGGCGAAATTCTGGTGGTAAGCCTCGGCCGGATAGAAGCCGGGCAGCGCGGCGACCCTGGTCACGATCCTTTCCGGGTAGACATGCGCGGCATCCAGTTGCGCGATGTAGGCCTGTGCGATGTGCTGCTGTTCCGCATCGGTGGTGAAGATTTCCGAACGGTATTGCGTGCCGCTGTCCGGCCCCTGGCGATTCAGCTCGGTCGGGTTGTGGGCGACGGCGAAGTAGATCTTCAGCAACTGGCCGTAGCTGACCTTGGACGGATCGTAGACCACCTGCACCGATTCGGCATGGCCGGTGGTGCCAGTGCTGACGATCTTGTAATGCGCAGTATCGGCGTTGCCGCCGGCATAGCCGGAGGTGGCCGAGACCACGCCCTGCACATGCTGGAACACCAGCTGCACACCCCAGAAGCAACCGCCCGCGAATACCGCAGTCTGTCGTGCCGAGGTCTTGGCCAGCGGAATGTCTTGTGCCGGATCGGGCAGGCTGCGCAACTGGCCGCCGGCACAGGCCGTGCAGCTGAACAGCGCCAATAGCGTGAAAATTATCAGGTATCGCATGATGTCCTCCTTCAACCTCCGGCCGGTTGTGCACCCCAGTGGAACCAGCGCGCCAGGCCGCGCCGCGGCGGCGGCAGCGTGCCGCCGAGCTGGCGCACGGTTTCGCGCACCAGTGCGTCGATCAGGTCCATATCGGCTTCGGGCTGCAGGTCTTCGATGCTGCCTTTCCTGCCGGTGGGCTTGATGCCGATGGCATTGCCGTTGCGCACGACCTCCGCCTCTCCGCCGCAATTGCGGCAATAGACGTGGTCGCCGGCATGGTTGCGTTTGCGCACCACGATGGTGGGGCCGCACATCGGACATTCCTGGATCGGGATGCCCGGCTCGCTGTGGCCGGCAATGGGTGCCAACGCGCCGGCGTGGCCGAATTCGAGAAACAGCTGACCCAGTTCGGTATCGAACTGGGTGCCGAGGTTTTCCTCGATGATGGACAGCGCTTTTTCTGCCGGCATGCCGCGGCGATAGGGACGGTTGCTGGTCATCGCGTCGAACGCGTCGCAGATGCCGACGATGCGCGCATCCAGCGGAATGTCCTCGAGGCCAAGCCCGTGCGGGTAGCCGCGGCCGTCCGGCGTTTCGTGGTGCGACAGCACGGCGGCGCGCGCCAGCTTCGCCAGCGGATGTTCGGACAGCAGGCGGTTGCCGACTTCGGGATGGGTCTTGATCACCGCGTATTCCTCGTCGGTGAGGCGCTCCGGCTTGTTCAGTATCGCGTCGGGCACGCCGACCTTGCCCAGGTCGTGCAGGAAGCCGCCGAGCGCAATGCGCGCGACGTCGGTATCGGGCAGGCCATGTCTGGTGGCGAGCAGGCGGCTGTATTGCGAGACACGCCACAGGTGGCCGCCGGTATAGGGGTCGCGCGCCTCGACCATGGAGGCCATCACGTAAAGACTCTTCAATAGTTCGTCGATGTAGTTCATGACGCTCTCCTTATGAGCCGAAGGTGAAGGCATACGCCTCCAGCCCCGGCTGTTGCGCGCGGATTTCCAGCAGGCCGTCTTTCATCGCATGCTGGTCGATGAGTTCGTACAGCGTGTTGCGCGCGACGGTGACGGTGCCGGCCGGCGCATCCTTTCCGGCGTTGCCGGCAAGCGGCTTGCCGTCGAGCGTGATGCCGACCTTGAGCGGCTGGCCGCTGGCGCTGCCCAGCACGAGGAACACCTTGCGCGCCTTGAAGTTGAGTCGCAGCGCGGCATTCTTGTCCGTCGCAATGATCTTCTCGCCCTCCACTTTCCATTTGCCATTCAGCGCCCAGTTATTGGTGGCCAGCATCGTGGGAAATTCGTAGCTGTGCGGCTTGTCGTGCGCGACGCGATTGCCGGCGTAGTTTTCGGCGCGCGCATAACCGAGATAGGTTTCCGGCGTCTGCTCGGGCGAGTAGCCGGACTGCGCCACCGCCAGCGGCGAGGCATTGCCCTTGAGGCCGAGCAGATAGCGGATATTGTTCTCGGTGACGTCGTATTCGCCTTCGCCGAAGTGGGTGTAGACCACCTTGCCGCTGCGATCGATCAGGTAGTGCGCGGGCCAGTAGCGGTTGTCGAAGTTGCTCCAGGTGTCGAGCTTGTTGTCGAGCGCGACCGGATAATGGATGCCGTGCTGCGCGATGGCGGCCTTGACGTTGTTGACGTTCTTTTCGAACTCGAACTCGGGCGAGTGCACACCGACGATCACCAGCCCTTGGTCGCGGTATTTTTTATCCCAGGCGGTGATGTAGGGCAGCGTACGCACGCAGTTGATGCAGGAGTAGGTCCAGAAATCGACCAGCACCACCTTGCCCTTGAGCTGCTGCATGGTGAGCGGCTGCGAGTTGAGCCAGGTTTTGATGCCGGCAAATTTCGGCGCGTCGTAGGGGAAGCTGAGACCGTCTTCCAGTTTCAACTGGGCGGCCGGCTTTTCCGCAACTTTGTTCGTGGATGCGAACAGCGTCTGCGCATCGATGCCGGAGGCGATGTAGGCGACCGACGCCAGGATCAGCACGCCGAACGCGCGGCGCACTGCTTCGGCATGCTGCGTGAAGAAACCGAGCTTGCCCATCACCTTGCGCCCGAGCAGCGCGATGGCCAGCATGGGCAGGCCCGCGCCGAGGCCGAAGGCGACGATGACCAGGTCGCCGGCAAAATCGCTGCCCTGGCGGATCACCTGCACCAGCACCGCAGCGAGGATCGGCCCCGCGCACGGCGTCCACACCAGGCCGATCAGCGCGCCGATGACGATGCCGCTGCCCAGCCCTTCGCCGCCGCTGCCGGCAAGGCGATTACCGACATTGGCCAGGCCTTGGGTCAGCGCGCTGAACTTGTCGGACAGCCAGCTGGACAACAGCACCAGGCCGAACAGCGCGAGCAGCACCAGCGAGGCATCCTTGACCAGGTCGAGGTCGATGCCCAGGAGTGCTACCACCTTGCGCGCCACGATGGCGAACACGCTGAACGCGAGCACGAAGCCGATGATGATGCCGTAGGGCCGCTTGCGGCCGCCGTCGACCGAGGTCGCCAGCACCAGCGGCAGCACCGGCAGGATGCACGGCGAAACGATCAGTGCGATGCCTTCGATAAATGCCAGTCCGATGTCGAGTGTGTTCATTTTTTCAAGTCAGTCCGTTGGTGATTTCAGATGCGGAAGCCTTTCATTTGACTCCCTCCTCGCCAACTGATTCGGAACCGGCCAGAAAAAAGTTACATCACTGCGATGCGGTTCTCCGCAACCGTTGTTCCAGCCAGGCGTCGAGCGACCACTTGCCGCGACTGAGCACCAGCATTACGCCGAGCAATATGCCCCAGGAGAGGTGCTGGTTGAGGCCCGCCTGGCTCAGGTCGCCATAGGAAATCACCGCCACCGCGTTGAGGATGAACAGGCCGCTGGCGGCGAAGCGCCCGAACAATCCCAGCACCAGTAGCGTGGACATGCCCAGTTCGACACTGGTGGCAAGGTAAGCGGCCACCTCGGGCGGCAGCAGCGGCACGGCGTACACGTCGTTGAACAGGTACAGCGTGCTGCTCCAGGTCATGATCTTGGTCAGCCCGGAACTGAAAAACACCTTACCCAGATACAGCCGCAGGCCGAGGTCGAACAGCGGTGCCAGGTATTCGGGCCAACGCGCTGCCGTGTAATAGAAACGGATCAGCCTCAACGGCGAATATTTCATGCTGTTTCCTCCACACTGAAACCGGCCAGCACGCCCTGCGCAAGCAGGTTCGCCAGCGCGGTTTGCAAATCGAAATCGGGATAACGCTCCAGCACGGCCGCCGCCGACTCTCCCAGCGGCCTGCCGGACTGGATCAGTTGCAACCATGCGGCGTCGGCTGTGGACAGCTCGATCACCTTGACGACGTCGTCCCGACGCAGGACCAGCGCATGGCAGGGGCCGCTGTCGAGATCGATGTGAAAATTGTCCGGCATGCCGGGCTGGTGCGCCTGCCAGATCGCAGCGACCGGATAGTCCGAGTGCTGCAGGCTGCAGGCCGGATGGATATGCAACACCAGGTCGGCATACTGTTCCGGGGAAAGTTGCGACAATTCTGCAACGTCCAGGCCATCCGCATCGTCCGCGAAATACGCGCGGTGACACGCCCATTCCAGCGCCGCGACATCCGCCAGGTAAACCAGCTCGCGCGCCGGCTTGAAGGCTGAGATGAAGTCCGCCATCGCCTCGCCGTAGTCGTGCAGGTTGCCGCTGCGCGAGGGATGGCCGGCAATGTATGCGTGCGTCAGGCGCCGGAAGAATGGTTCGCCCACCAGTTGTTCGATAACGGGATAGGCGCCGGCCAGCGCATCGTGCAGGTTGCCGCGGTAATTGTTGCGATAGACCTCAAGCGCAACGGCAGCCGGATAATTAGCGTAGCCCGAGGCTATGTGCAGTTGCGTTTCGTCGCCGCGCACGATGGCGAGGGCCAGTCCGGTCAGGTCGTCATGCGATGCAGGCATGGCATTCCTCCATCCGTTGTTGCGCTTTTGCCGCCTCGCCCATCAGCACCGGCAGCGACGGCAGGTCGCTGTCCCATTCGATCAGCGTGGGGCGCGGGCCGATCTGCCGCAGCGCGTATTCGTACAGTTCCCATACTTCCGGATACACCGGATGGTCGTGGGTATCCACCAGGCAGCCGTCCCTGACGCTGTAGCCGGCGAGGTGGTATTCCTGCACCGCAGCGGCAGGAATGGCGTCGATGAATGCCGCCGCATCCACGCCGAGGTTGCGCGTGTTCACATACAGGTTCTCCACGTCGAAAAGGATGCCGCAGCCGGTGCTGCTAACCAGTTCGGCAAGGAATTCGCCCTCGCTCATTTCGCTGTGCGGGAACGACAGATAGCTGGAAAGATTTTCCACCAGCAGTTGGCGGCCGAGTTTTTCCTGCACCTGGTCGATGCGGATCGCCACGCGCGCCAGCGCGGCCTCGGTATAGGGAAACGGCAGCAGGTCGTTGATCACCATGGGGCCATTTCCGGTTTTATCCGGTGCCATATTCCAGCACAGATGCTCGGACACCGCGGCGGGCTGCACCGCATCGCACAGGCTGCGCAATGCGGACAGGTGCTGCCAGTCGAGGGGGAAACTCGATGCCAGCCCCAAGCCCACGCCGTGCAGGCTAACAGGGTAATGCTCGCGCACCTTGAGCAGGGTGTGCAATGGAGCGCCGCCACCAAAGAAGTTCTCGCTGTGCGCCTCCACCCAATCGATCTCAGGCTGTGTTTCCAGCACTTCCCGGTAATGCGGCGCCCGCAGGCCGATGCCTGCGGTGCACGGTAATGCTTTGCCCGCAGTCATCGCCTTACATCTTCTTCATCATGCTGCTTTTCATCAGGTGGCCGCCGGCGATCTTGTCGCAGGTACCCTTGGGCACGGCGACGAAATCCATCGGGTCGTTGTTTTTCGTGGCCTGCCCGGCGCAGGCGTGCGCACTCTTGTTGCTGGAGCAGTCGTTCTTGCCGGCCTTGGCAATGCCGAAGCATTTTTCCATTTTCACTTTGTCGGCGGCGAATGCCGGGCTGGCAGACATACCCAGCACCAGCAGGCTGCCGATTGCGGCGGAGATAACTTTACGGTTGTTCATGACAATTCCTTTCATTGGTTAACGGTTATGGAGAATACGTCTCCGATTGTTAGTCGGACAAACTCCGGATTCCTTACAGCCGGCACGATATTTTTTCGCAGGCCCTGCCTCAATGGGTCTGCAGCCACCAGACGGCGACGGCCACCGCTATGGCAACCATCATGCCCAGCATCATTTTTTCGTGTATGCACATACCCTGTTTCTGCTTGCATCCTTCCATCGAGCACATCAATGACATTTCAATCTCCTTGAAAAATACGTCCATTAAAATCATCCAGCCCCGGGAGAAGTTTCCTTCTCTCTAACCGTTGGTCGTACCCGCATGGAAATCCTTACATCCTTCCCGAAAATTGCTATGCTGTAAAAATGGAAAGCCCATCCGCAGCTTCACCCAACCCCGACGACGACCTGGTCGCGTTGCGCCGCGACATGCTCAAGTTCGCGCGCCTGCAACTGCGCGACGAGGCCGCCGCCGAGGATGCAGTACAGGAAGCGATGACTGCGGCATTCAGCGGCAAGGCGCAGTTCGACAAACGCAGCAAACTCAAGACCTGGGTGTTCGCCATTCTCAAGAACAAGATCGTCGACATCATCCGCGAACATGCGCGCATGCCCACCGCTGTTGCAGCCCCGGATGAGATCCCGGAGGATGCCTATGACGAGTTGTTCAACGAAAGAGGCTTCTGGCAACACGATGCGCGGCCCGCGGGCTGGGGCAATCCGGAAGGCAGTTTTTCCAACCAGCAGTTCTGGCAGATATTCGAACTGTGCCTGACGCGCCTGCCGGAAAATACCGCGCGGATTTTCATGATGCGCGAGATGCTGGGACTGGAAACGGAAGAAATCTGTAAGGAATTGGCAATCAGCCAGACTAATTGTTGGGTAATACTGCACCGCGCACGGATGGGACTGAGACTGTGCCTGGACGAGCGCTGGTTTAATGCGGAGAACGGGAATGCTGAACTGTAAACAAGCTACGGCGCTGATGTCGCTGGGACTGGACAAGAAACTTGGCACGACCCAGAGACTGGGACTGAAACTGCACCTAATGATGTGCGGCGGCTGCCGCAACTTCAACCGGCAGATGGCGTTCCTGCGCCAGAGCTGCCAGAAATTCCCGCCGCAGGACGACTAGCCTATCCCCGGAATGAAGCGCAGCGCTGCGCCGTTGTTGCAGTAGCGCAGGCCGGTGGGTTTGGGGCCGTCGTGGAATACGTGGCCGTGGTGGCCGCCGCAACGCGCGCAGTGGTACTCGGTGCGCGGCAGGATCAGCGCAAAGTCCTTCCTGGTTTCGACGTGGCCCGGAATCACGTCGTAGAAGCTGGGCCAGCCGGTGCCGCTGTCGAACTTGTATTTGGACGGGAACAGCTCGAGGCCGCAGGCGACGCAAACGAACACACCAGCCCGCGCTTCATGCAGGAGTGGGCTGGTGAATGGACGCTCGGTGCCCTCCTCGCGCAGTATGTAATATTGCTCGGGGGTGAGCAGTTTTTTCCATTCGGCGTTGCTATGAGTCAATTTGGTCACCTGTTCCGCGGCGAAGGCGCGTAGTGCCAGCCCCGGCATCAACAAGATGCCTGCTCCGCCTGCCGCCAGTTTGATGAATTCGCGTCTGTCCATGATGTTTCTGCCTTGTTGTCTTCCTGTCCTTAAATTCGGGGGCGGCCGCGGAAAGGTTACGCCGCGACCGCGTCGGGGGTATTACATCTTGTCCATGGAGTCATGCTCCATCTTGTCCTGCTTCATCATGCGATCCTGCTTCATCATTTTGTCTTTCTTCATCATCTTGTCCTTCTTGTGCATTTTTTTGTGGGTTTTCTTGCGCATGGTGTCTTTCTTCATCATGCCCTTGTCCATGCTGTCCTTCTTCATCGTGGTGCCCTTCTCCATCATGGCACCATTACCCTTTTCCATGGTCATCGAGCCCTTGTCCATGTCATCCATGGCCGCAGCGCGCTGGGCCAGCACCAGACTGCCGCTGGTCACCAGGCACAGCGCGAGCAACATATGAGAAATCTTGTTCATTTGAATCTCCTGTGAGTCGATTGTTTAAAAAGATGGCATCATTGCCACGGGATGAATTCCCCGTGCACCCACTGATTCGGAGCAAGTACAAAAAAAGTTACATGCGATGACGGAACAGACCGCAAACCTGGAGGCGCTGATGCGCCAGTCGCTGCAGGGCGACAAGCAGGCCTATGCCGAGCTGCTGCGCGAAACCGCGCGCATGCTGCGGCCGTATCTGTCGAATCGCCTGAGTTTTGACAGCGAAGTGGAGGATGTGTTGCAGGAAATCCTGATCTCCATCCACAAGGCGCGCCACACCTACGATGGCGAGCGCCCCTACAAACCGTGGGTGTATGCTATTGCGCGATTCCGCCTGCAGGATTACCTGCGCATGCACTACGCCGACCAGTTGCGGCATGCGGTGGACATTGCCGATGTGGAAAATAATTTGCACGAGGATGTAACCGAAAGCGACATCAGTTACGAATCAATCAGCGGAGAGGTGGAAAAACTGCTTCCCAAGAAGCAGGCAACCATCCTGCGGCTGATGCACCACGACGGCTACACCGCGAAGGAAACGGCGGAGAAGCTGGGCATGACGGAATCTGCAGTGAAAGTGGCGGCGCATCGCGCCTACAAGGTATTACGAGAGAAACTGGAAAGGTAATGGCAGACATCGAACAACTGGTGGAATCGCTGGCGGCGGACACGACCGAGGTCCGGCCCGCACCGCACCCGTTCGCGCTGGCGTTGAAGTGGGTGGGCGCGGGCGCGGCCTACCTCGTGGTGTCGCTGATCGTCTCCGGCCTGCGCCCGGACCTCGACCATGCCCTGCAGAATCCGCTGTATATCGCCGAGCTGGTGGCGCTGCTGCTGATCTTCCTGGCCACTGCATTCAGCGCGGCGCTGCTGGCTTTCCCCGATATGCACCAGAAAGCCGCGCTGGCCTATTCGCCGGTGGCGCTGTTCGTGCTGTTCGTGCTGCTGATGCTGGCCGCCTGGCATGCCGACTCGCCGCCCGCGCCGCTGCCGGTGCATAGCTGGCAGTGCACGCTGAGCATCATCCTGGTGTCGCTGCTGCCGGGGGCATGGACGTTCTACGCAATGCGCAAATACGCCAGCACGCACTACCAGTGGGCCGGCAGCATCGCGGTGCTGTCCGCATTCAGCATCGGCGCGCTGTGGCTGCGCCTGCACGAAGTGAACGACTCGATCCACCACGTGCTGCTGTGGCATTACCTGCCGATGTTGGCAGTGAGTTTGTTCGGACTATGGCTGGGAAAGAAACTACTAAAGTGGTAGACCCAGAATCTAGAATCCATCTAAAAACGTAGCGAGCGCAGTCAGGTTGTGTGCCGCCGGAGCGCAGACAACGCAGTTGCGGCGAAGACTTACCTTCAGGTTAGTCGAAGCCAAACCGGAGTGTATGTGTAATTTACCGCTACGCGGCCCCGGATTTCGAGCACCGCCGGGATGCAACCTGACAAGCGCAGTAGTTTTAAGGTGGGTTCTAGTAGCAGGCTTCGTCGGCCACGGCCGGATGCAGCAACACCAGCAGGCTGGTCGCTTCTCCGTCGGCATTGACGACCGGCGCAAACCAGCCGAACACGTCCAGTGAGCCGCCTTCCTTGCGCAACAGCGTTGCCAGCTCAAGCTGAACCTTCTCGTGGCCGACAAGGCAGCGCTGCTGCATTTCCGCCATATCCAGGCCGCTTGCGGAAAGCGGCAGCACCTCGGCCAGCGGACGGCCCAGCGCCTCTCCATCATCCTGGTTGAGCAGGTGCATGGCGGCAGGATTGAGCATGGTGACGAGCCCGCTCCGGTCCGCCACGATAACTGCATCTTCCACCATTGACTTCAGCAATTCGGGCAAATGCGTCGACTTGGCCTGGCGCAACCTGCTCTCGTATTCATTGAGCATGCTGCACAGCCGTGCATTGGCGGATTCCAGCACGTTGATGCGCCGCTCCATCAGCTCGGTGCGGCGCTCCACACTCTTTTCCATACGGTAGCGATGCTCGGCGAGTTCTTCCTCCATCGCCTTGTTCTCGGTGATGTCGAGCATGACGCCCTGCAGGTATGACTGCTTGCCTTCCCAGTCGCAAACCACGCTGGCTTCATCGTGAAACCAGCGCACCTTGTTGTCGCTTGAGAACAACCGGTAGTCGCAGCGGAACGGTTCGCCGGTCTCCAGGCTGTGCGCAAATGCCCGCTCCACGCTCTCGCGATCGTCCGGGTGCATACGTTCGGAACGAAAATCAATGGTCTCCAGCCAGTCGGATACGAGAAAGCCAAGTTGTTCGATCTGCGGACTGATAAAGGTCATCTTTCCCTCATCGCCGAGCGTCATGGTGTAGGTAATGGAGGGGAGGCACTCGACCAGGGTGCGGTATTTTTCTTCGGCATCCTTCAGTTCCTGCATCAGCACTTCCTGTTGCTTGTTGCGCTCGACCAGTTCCGCAGTGCGGTGCTGTACTTCTTCTTCGAGATGATCGCGCTGATTAGCCAGCAACCTTTTTGCCTCGTGCAGTTCAACGATGTTGGCGTGCATCGGGCGGAACAGGAAATAGTACAGAATGGGGGAAATCAGGATGGTCAGCAGTACGCCGTCCAGCAAGTCCCCGACAAAGGTGTGAAGCTGCGCAAAGCGGTCGTATAGCAGCATCAACAGACTCTCGGTGACGAAAATCGACGTCACCAGGATGAGCAGCATGCGGAAAACAGTGCGATGCGGAGAAAGTGGCATCTCCCTGTTCAACTGGTCCGAATTCCCATCATCCATATCATCCTCCCGTTGTGCCATTCCCGTGCGGGCAGGTGGCTCCAGTAAAGCGCATTCTGCATGGATGGTCAATCAATATTGCACCTCCTGCATTGCTCTGGCCATTAGCCAGTGATCAGTCCCTCTTCCCTCAGCGCCTGCTGCACAGCCGGACGCGCCGCAACCCGTTCCATGTAGGCGGCCAGCACCGGCCACGGCGACAGATCAAACTTGACGTATGCCGCCCAGCGCAACACCGTGAACAGATAGGCATCCGCCACGGTGAACGTTTCACCAGTAATGAAGTTCTTTGCTTCAAGTTGTTTCGCGATCACCGCCATGCGCCGGCCGAGCAATTCCTTGACTGCCGCCTTCCATTCATCCGATGCAGCGGGATTGAACAACGGCGAGAAACTCTTGTGCAGTTCGGTGGAAATGAAGTTCAGCCATTCCTGCAGGCGATAACGCGCCATGCTTCCTGCCGGCGGCGCCAGCTGTTTTTCCGGGACACGGTCGGCCAGGTACTGAGTGATGGCCGGACCCTCGGTCAGCACTTCCCCGTCATCCAGCTCGAGGGCAGGCACATAGCCCTTGGGATTGATGCTCAGATAATCCGTACCGCGTTCGGTACGCTTGGACGACAGATCGACTTTCTCGAACTCGCAGGAAAGGCCGGCTTCGGCCAGGACAATATGAGGGGAAAGAGAACAGGCGCCGGGACTGTAGTAGAGCTTCATGACATTATCTCCTCGTGGCCTCGAATAAAAACCGTAGCAATGAATGAGTCGGACAAGTGAACGGCCTCACCCGTCCGGCTCAGTGTAATTTTGCAGCAGGTTTGTGCGAAAAGGCAAAAATGAAAAACGCAATCAACCCTACCAGCGTTGCGGATGCAGCATAACGACTCAATGCCAGGCCACCGTGGTCCAGCGGCTTGTCGAGGAAATCGCCGACCACCGCACCGAGCGGGCGCGTCAGAATGAATGCCATCCAGAACAGCACAGTGTGGGAAATTTTCGTGCGGTAATAGGCTGCTGCAATGATCGCCAGCATCGAGCCGAACAGCAGCATGCCGCCGTTGTAGCCAAGGCCGGCGGTGTCGGCAGCCCAGTCGCCGAGCGCGGTGCCCAGCGTCTGTGAAAACATGATGGTGATCCAGTAGAACATCTCCGATTTCGGTGAACTGACGCTGTCCACGGCCACCGTACCGAGTGTGCGCTTCCAGATGAACAGCGATGCCATCAGCGCCAGGAACAGGATGGTGGTACCGCCGGCGTAGCCGATGCCGAGCGAGCGATCGGCGAAATCCGCCAGCGTGGTGCCGACCGTGGTGGTGGCAATGATGGTGACCCAGTAGATCACCGGGTGGAATTTCTTTGCCGTGATCTGCACCATCACGGCAACGGCGAAAATTGCAGCAAAGATCCCGGTGCTGACCAGGTAACCTAGATGCATCGACATCGATAGCGTATCGCCGCCGGTTTCGCCCAGCGTGGTGGCCAGTACCTTGATGATCCAGAAAATCAGCGTGACTTCGGGGACTTTGCTCAGTGCGTTCCTGGCCATATCGTTCATGCGGAATCCTTAATTGTATTCTGGGATTTTGTTCTGGCTGTTAGAGGGTGGAGTGCAACTTCCGTTCCGCACAGGATAAATAAAAAAACTTAACTCAAGGTTAAGTGCGGCAATGTCCTCAATACATGCGCTTTGCCGAGGACAAATCAGCAACCACATCCTGGACGGCATCGTCCGTTGCCTGGTCCAGCTGTCTGTTGCGTTCGGCAGCAGTTACCTTGCCGGTCAGCCGTGACCAGTGCAAATCCGACATTCCGGTATCAGCAGATTTCCAGACTGTTGCGACCGGCTCCAATTGAACAAGTTCCGCTTCCAGCCTGACCGGCCGGCCGGCCACATCCAGCGCCCAGAAGCCGGCATAGCCCTCCGCCGTTTCCTCGGCAGCTTCCTGCGCCAGATAGGCTCCTGCCGCGGCGTGCGCTGCAGTAGAGCCGGTATAGGCGATGATGCCCGCGATCGCCAGCGTTGAGGCAACCTCGAACGTGACATAGCCCTTGCGCCAGGCATGGGGCGTCATGCCATAGTCGGTGATATCGAAGCGCAGCAACGCATCGGCACCGGTTGCTGCATGCAATTGGTCCGCCTCCTGCTGGGTAATGTTCTCCGCCAGACTGTCGGCACGGATTTTATCGAGCAGCGTGCCGTTTTCTGCACCGGGAGCAAGGACCGAAAATCCTGTCCGTCCGTTCAGCGCGGATTCCATCGCGGCCAGCGCATAGGCCTGTGCATGTTGCTCGCCGCTGACTATCGACTCATCCGCGGCAGCCGTTTGCACCTTGAGGTTCGGTGCCAGTACTGCACGCAGCCGGCCGCGATCGACCGTCATCGGCGCTTCCAGCACCAGCATCTTGACGGGCGTACCGGCATGCGCGCGGTCAAAACCTGCCAGCTGCGGAGAGGTCGCGCAGCCAGCCAAGCCGGCAACGATAAAGCAGAGCAGAACGCATTTAGCAAAGGAGCGCATCAGTACATGCGGTTGCGGAACAGCCAGCCGGCGATGCTGAGCGCGACCATACCGATCAGTGCCATCGGCCAGAACTGGTTGAGCAACAAATCGAACGACAGACCCTCGAGGAACACGCCGCGCAACACCACCAGGAAATAGCGCAGCGGGTCGAGCAGCGTGATGTCCTGCACCAGCTGCGGCATGTTGCGGATCGGCGTGGCGAAACCGGACAGGATGATGCCGGGCACCATGAACATGAACGCACCGAGCAGGCCCTGCTGCTGCGTTGCCGCGAACGAGGAGATCATCAGCCCGACGCCGACGCCGGACAGCAGGAACAGGAAGATGCCGGTGTATAGCGTAAACAGGCTGCCCACCAGCGGCACCTGAAACCAGAACACCGCCGCCAGCACGATCACCGTGGCCTCGCCCAGTCCAATGATGAAGCCGGGCAGGGTCTTGCCGATCAGGATTTCCACCGGACGCAGCGGCGTAACCAGCAACTGGTCGAAGGTGCCCTGCTCGCGTTCGCGTGCGACCGACAGCGCGGTGACCAGCATGGTCACCAGCAGCGTGAGGATGCCGACAATGCCCGGCAGGAAGAACCAGCGGCTTACCAGGTTGGGGTTGAACCAGGCGCGCGTTTCGACGTGCGCCGGCGGCGGACTGCCGCCGTAATCGTGCGTCCATTGCAGGTTGTAGCGGTTGACGATCTCGCGCACATCGTTGACCACGATCATCGCAGTGTTGGAATTGCGCCCGTCGACGATGACCTGCAATACGCCGCTGCGCCCGGCCAGCAGGTTCGCGCTGAAATTCGGCCCCACGTGCACCACCATCAACACCCGCTTGCTGTCGATCAGCGAGGCAATCTCGTCTTCGCGCGTGATTTGCGCCACTTCGGTGAACGCCGGCGAACCGCCGAAGTCGGCCAGCAGGTCACGCGCAACGTGACCGCGGTCTTCGTTGTATACCGCGAACGGCACGTTCTTCAGGTCGAAGGAGGCGGCATAGCCGAACACCACCAACTGGATCAGCGGCGGGCCGATCAGCACCATCCGGCTGCGCTTGTCCTTGAGCAGCGCGCGGAATTCCTTGAGTACGAGGGCAAGAATGCGGGCGAGCATTACATGCTTGCCAGAAGAAACGGGGTCGCCGGGCCTTGAATTATCCATTCGTCTGCCATGGAAAATACCTAAAGATAAGGATAAAGGGCCGCCGCTTGTGGGGGTTCCCGGAAACCGAAGGAAGCAAACTTGAACGCAGGGTCAGGGCTTGGAAGGCCAGACAATTTGTATCTCCCGATGTTGCGTAACGCAGTCGCGTAGATAAAGATTGATCAGGCTCTGATAAGGAACTCCAGCATCTGCCGCCATGCGCTTGAAATACACAACCACATCCTCGGAAAGGCGCATAGTGACGGGCTTCTTGAGCTTGGAGGCGTAAGGATTCCTGCGAGACTTCATTTTGGTAAGATCGTATTCGGTTTTCATGATTTTGCCTTTCCATAGAAAGCGCCTTCACGCCTGGTAGCCCTGCGGGCGGAAATGATGCGGATGACGTGCCCCGCCTCCCGTTCGCAGTGACAGACAAGAAGCAGCCTTGCTCCTATGCTCATACCCAACAACAGAAAACGCTCTTCGTTTGACGAATGGTCATCATCGAAAAACTGAACGGCAAACTCATCATAGAAGACAGATTGGGCTTCCTCGAAAGTAATGCCATGCTTCTTGATATTTGCCGCCGCCTTGGCCGAATCCCATTCAAACTTTATCATACATACAGTGTACGTAACGACAGATGGATGTCAAGGTACGCCGCTTCTGGCGCATGGAATCAATGGGCGACCCTATTGATTTTCTCTATGAGTACGAGTGCGAGTATACGAGCCAGCATCAATTACCTCCGCGCAGACGCATCGAAGCAACCGGAAGGGGCAAGCCTGAGCGGAGGATCAGGCTCTCGCCTGCCAGATTGCGGGGTTACCGGCGGCACGGTGAAATTGTGACAGGAAGGCTCATTGCCTGATTTTGGCAAGGGCAGCGGCTTTTACTTCATCCCAGGAAACCACATCGTCCGGATTGGACTGGTGATCGGCAAGGCGGCGATCAAGCTCGGCTTTTTGTGCGTCGCTCAACGGAGGTACGGCATCGCGTCTAACGATGCCATCCCAGATGGCTTCAACCAACTCGATTTGCTCGTCAACAGCAAGCCCTCTTGCCTGTTCCAATATCTGAGTATTCATGGTCAAGCCCCATACCAAATTTACAGATTGATTCTAACGAGGCCCGTACTCCATGTCGAACAAGTAGACAACGGAATAAAGCGCGCCCGATCCAGAGGCCTTTCATTTCCGGTGATGTCTGAAACTGGTTCTATGCTACGAAGCTAGACCTGGCCCCGAACTGTGGGAGTGATCTGGGGAGCAATCCTGGTACCGGTGCAAATCGCACAAAACAGAATAGCGCGGCAATTCGCCGAAGGCGGCGAGATTCCCGCCCGTTACTGGAAACTGGCACGCCTGTGGCGGATA
>Ga0102953_1000835_pt1 | contig 20289 bp, 15 predicted proteins | sample SalPon2A_C_D2_MG_FD_78509 | JGI IMG/M metagenome (GOLD analysis project Ga0102953, IMG submission 78509) | Soil microbial communities from South San Francisco under conditions of wetland restoration - Salt Pond MetaG R2A_C_D2_MG | ecosystem: Environmental > Terrestrial > Soil > Wetlands | place... | reverse complement strand
GACGATCCCGGCATACTATGCGCGCTGTTGAGCTTCCTCGCAGGAGTGATCTGGTGGCCACGATTCAGGACAAGCGACGTTCCCCCCGCATCCCGTTCGAGCAACTCCGGACGGAGATGGAGATTGGTGGCGTGGCATACCCAGTGTCGGTGCACGACCTGTCGCAGGAAGGCATCCGGATTGTCTTGGATTCCCCCGTGGAAATCAATCCGGAGCAGGAGGTCAAGATCGCCGTCGGCAAGATCAGCCCCAACGTGCGTGGCCGTGTGCGCTGGATCAGCCGCGGGCAGGAGGGGCAGTCCACCCAGATGGGCATCGAGTTCGAATCCTTCGTGCTTGAAACCCCGGAGGAGGACGAGGTGGAGGGCCTGCTGGCCGCGTGGCGGGAGATCTCGCACACGTACAGCATCTTCGAATCCTTCCTGCACATCCTGCTCTCGCTGGACTACGAGATCGTCGAGGGCAAGATCGACGACCTTTCGGACGTCGTCTACAGCATCACTGTATGGCTGGACCAGCGCGTGGGCCCACTGAACGTGTGGGGCGTGCTCAAGGAGCCGGACGGCTCGCTCACCGCCCAGCTTGTCGTGGCGCGCCACGCCCTACCCCCCGCGCAGGAGGCCACGCGCCGCGCGAATGTGCTCAAGGTGGCGCGGGACGAGCTGACCGGCTGGTTCGAAGGCCGCCCCTACCTGTACGGCGGCGAGATCGTGATCGAGTACCTGGGCGATAACGAGGGGCAGGTGGACCTGCTGCAGCGTTTGGCGGTGCTGCTCTCCAAGCGCATGCAGTTCTGGTCCAAGCTCATCATGAAGAACATCTCCCTCCAGCTCTTCGGAGAAGAACTGGAGCGCGTGCAGCAGAAGAAGTAGCTCCCCTCTCCACACGTCCGCTCCGCCGCCCCGACGGTCCTCCCCGCCAAACCTGAATCCGCTGCCGGATGAGCCGGGCACCGCCGTGACACGCCCCGTCCACGCCCAACGGAATGTGCCCGCATCCAAGGGGCAGCGAGTGTGACTCTCTGTCGGGAGCCCGGGGGCAACGCCCCCAGGTCTCCTGGCGTGCAGGCAGGCCTAGTGCAGCAGGGTCTGGCCGCCGTCGGCGATGAGCAGGGTGCCGGTGAGGAAGCTGCTCTCCGGGGATGCGTAGAACAGGTAGACGCGGGCGATGTCGTAAGGCTCGCCCACGCGGCCCACCGGGATGCGCTGGCCGGCCGCCTCGCGAATCTCATCCGGGATGGCGTCCGTCATGGACGTCTTGATGAAGCCCGGCGCGATGGCGTTGACTGTGATGCCGTAGCGACCCCACTCGATGGCCATCGTGCGCGTCATGCCCACCAAACCCGCCTTGGTGGCGGAGTAGTTGGACTGCCCGAAGTTGCCGAAGCCGGAGATGGACGAGGCGTTGACGATGCGCCCATAGCCCCGCTCGCGCATATGGGCCGCGGCTGCCTGCGAACAGTAGAACACGCCGCTCAGGTTCACGCCGATCACCTGATCCCACTGCTCCGGCGACATCTTGAGCGCCGAGGCATCGCGCGTGATGCCCGCATTGTTGATGAGGATATCGATGCGGCCGAACGCTTCCACCGTTTTGTCCACAGCGTTCTTGGCGTCGGCCTGGTTGGAGACGTCGCACTTGACGTGCGCCGCCTTGCCGCCGGCCTTCGTGATGGCTTCCGCCGTGGCCTTCGCGCCGTCCTCGTTCCAGTCGGCGACCATCACCGCGGCGCCGTTTTCAGCCAGCAGCCTGGCCGTGGCCTGACCGATGCCGGCACCACCGCCGGTCACCAGGGCCGCCTGATCTTTCAGCAGCATGGTTGCTCCTCTTCCCAATCGGGGTTTGTGCAGTCGCGCGACCTGCCGCGGCGCCGCCTTGCGCGTACAGACGCAGGAGCGGCCGGATGGCCCGGGCCGGCGCAGGGGATGAAACCGGATGGCGGCGGTGCCCGGCTTGTTCCCGCCGGGCACCGCCAACGCTCGATCAGTGATCGCTAACAGAATCGCCGCCGCTTGGAAAGCGCGGGCGCCGGTCTGCGCTTCACAGCCGCGCCAAGCGCTCCATGGCGCTGCGGAACGCGGGCAGGGCCTGCTCCAGGCCCGCATGCGTATTGAACACGGAAAACGAGAGCCGGATGGAGGAGAGAGCGCGCTGCTCGTCCATGCCTGCGGCGAGCAGCACGTGCGAGGGCTCCACCTTGCGCGAGGAGCAGGCCGAGCCGGTGGAGACCAGCAGACCCTCCTGCTCCAGGTGATGCAGGATCACCTCGCCGGGCAGCGGCGGATAGGAGAAGTGCACCACGAATGGCGTCTGCGCCTCGGAGCGGAAGCGCTGCAGGCGCGGCTGCGCGTCCACCTCGGCCGTCCACGCCGCATGATAGGCCGCGCGATCGCCGCGTTGGGCCGCGTGCAGGGCGGCTGTGCGCTCGGCCGCCAGGGAAAACGCCACCGCGCCGAACGGATTCTCCGTTCCGCTGCGCAGCCCCTCCTCCTGTCCGCCCCCGTGCAACAGCGGCTCCAGGGGCAACGGCCGACAGCGCACCAGTGCGCCCGTGCCCTTGGGGCCGTGCACCTTGTGCGCGCTGAGCGAGAGCAGGTCGATCCGCGCCGCCCGCCAGTCCAGCACCTGCTTGGTGAAGGCCTGCACGGCATCCACGTGGAACACGGTCTTGGGCGCGTGCGTCGCGATGAGCCGTCCGATCGCCTCCAGCGGTTGGGCGGTGCCCAGCTCATTGTTGACCGCCATGCAGGAAACCATGCGCACGTCCGAATCCAGGAGGCGCTCCAGCGCGGCGAGATCCACCACGCCGCCGGACGTGACAGGGATGCGCTCCACGCGTACACCCTGGCGCTCCAGCCAGCGTGCGGTCTCCAGCACGGCTGGGTGCTCGATGGCGGAGACGAGCAGGCGCTCGCCCTTGAAGCGGTCGCAGCCGAACACCCCTTTGAGTGCGGCGTTGTCGCTCTCCGTGCCACCACTGGTAAAGGTGATGGCGCGGGGTGGCACGCTCAGCAGCCGGCCCAGCCGCTCACGCGCGCGCTTGAGCGCCCGGCGGGCGTCCAGCCCCTCGGCGTACAGGGAGGAGGGATTGCCCCAGCCTCCGCGCAACAGGGGGAGGCATTCGTCCAGCACCTCCGGGTGCGGGGCCGTCGTGGCTGCGTTGTCCAGATACAACTCAGGGTTCATCGCCATCCGGTCTGTGGTGCGTCGTGACCATGTCGGGCGCCGGCCGGAACAGCAGCGCGGAACGGCAGACGCATGTCGGCTCAGTATAGCGAGCACGCCCGGAAGCGCGCAAACGCCCGGTCCGCGGTGTCACCCCGGGCCTCACGGTCTCGCATCCCGGTGTGAGGGGCGTCCCCACCCGCCCGGCCAAGCGCAGGGTTCGTCACGCGCGGGCTGGGACGCCCGCGCCACCCCGCAATCTTGCCGATCAGTGCCGATTGGCCGCGACATGCCAGCCCGCCCTGTGACGGGAAAGTGCCCCTGTGGTCCGCGTTGACGAATCTCCGCGCCCACAGCAGAATGGCGCTTCCTTTCACTCGCGACGGGAGCGCAAGACCGGTGGATCTGCTGCAGCGGCGGTTGGGCCCCAACGCCCATGGCGTGGTGGTCGTGGTGGCCTCATGCCTCATCATGGGCATGGCCTTCGGATCGCTCCTCTCCGTCTCCGTGTTCTTCAAGCCGCTGGAGCTGGAGTTCGGCTGGGATCGTGGCGTGACCAGCTTCGCGTATTCCAGCGCTTCGTTCATGACCGGCGTGATGGGCATCGCCATGGGGCGGCTGGTGGATCGCCTCTCGCCACGCCCCATCGTGCTGCTGGGTGCGGTGTCCATCGGGAGCGGCCTGCTGCTGCTCTCGCACATGCACGCCGTGTGGCAGCTCTACCTGTTCTATGGACTGCTGGTGGGCGGGCTGGGCAATGGCTGCTTCCTGATCCCGCTGCTGACCAACGTCGGCTTCTGGTTCGACCGCGGCAAGGGCCTCGCCATCGGCTCGGTGATGGCGGGGCAAAGCCTGGGCGGCGCCCTGATGCCGGCCATCTCCCGCTATCTGCTGGCGGAGATGCCCTGGCGCGAAGCCTACCTGGTGCTGGGCCTCGGGGCCTGGGCCGTGCTGATTCCCCTCGCGCTGCTGGTGCGGCAGCCGCCCGGTCTCAGCGAGCTGAAGGCCTCGGCCTTGAAGCACGCGCTGCCCGCGGTGATCAGCCCCATGCGGCTCACAGCGACGTTGTGCGTGGCCATCGTGTGCTGCTGCATCTGCATGTCCATCCCCATCCTGCACGTGTACCCGTTGGCGGTGGAAGCAGGGCTGTCCGCCGTGCAGGCCGCCTCCGTGCTGGGCGTGCTGATGAGCGTGAGCATCGTGGGCCGCGTGGGCATCGGCTCGGTGGCCGATCGGGTGGGCGGCGTACGCTCGCTCCTGCTGGCCTCCGGCGTACAGACGGCAACGATCTTCTGGTTCTCGCAAATGCACACCCTGCCCGGCCTGCTGCTGATCGCCGTGCTGTTCGGGATCGGCTACGGCGGCGTGATCCCCAGCTACGCCGTGATCATCCGCGAGCTGATCCCAGTGAACCGGGTCGGTCTGTCCATGGGCATGGTGTTCTTCTTCGGCAACCTGGGCATGTCGTTGGGCGGCTACCTGGGCGGGCTGCTGTACGACCTGAGCGGCGCCTACCCGCTCTCTTACGCGGCCGGGGCGCTGGCCGGCGTGGCCAACCTGATCATCGTGGGGTCGCTGCTGCTGACGCTGCGGGCCCGGCAGGCACCGGTCCCTGTGCCGGCCTGAGCGGCGCGCCACGGCAGCTGCGCGTTCGTGGCGGCTCCAGGCGGTGGGATCACTTCTTGCGCTTGGGGCCTTCCGTCTTGCGCCGGTCCAGTTCCTTGACCATCACCAGCAGATACTTGCCCTGTTCCTCCTCGGGGAACTTGCATTGCACGCGGTAGAGCGTATGCGAGAAGTCCTCGTCCGCCTCCTCCAGACGACAGGAGACGACGACCGCGTCCACGGTGAACAGGTTGCCCACCGTGATGTTGAGCGGCTGACCCAGTTGCACGGGGAAGTTGGAGTGAAATGCCACGCCGCCCACGGAGACGTCGATGGCGCTCACCTGCAGTTGCGCGCGCACGGTCAGCTCGGTGGCATCCGCCCGCAGGCGTGGCGTGTTGCGGCGCTCGGAGCCGGGCTTGCTGCCATCCAGCTCGCCCCGCTCACGGCCCTCCTCTATGACCTGCTCATAGAGCTTTTCGATGTCGTCCGTTGCCATCGCTCCAACATCATCCGAACGGAGGGTCCAAACGGCGGCGGCGCACTCAGCTCCACCCCGCCCCCCGGAAAGGCTCAGACGCCCGGCGCCCCTTAGCACAATACACGACACCTGCCCCTGGCGGCCGGGCCCAAAGATTCCCTGCAAGTAATGCAGATTGCGCCACAAATCAAGCGCGAAGCACCGTCAGACGGGCATTGCATGGGCTCCTGGGCGGGCCCCGGCGCGCCGGAGGCCTGGATGCGGGGCGCTCAGCCGATTTGCTTGCGGCGTCGGGAAAGGTAGTCCACCAGCAGGTACTTGCCCAGGTTGTGCGGAAGACTGTAGAAGGCGCGGCCGTGATTGACCCGCACCATCTCCTCCACGAACTTCGTCAGCACCGGGTTATCGTCCAGCATGAACACGTTGATGACGACGTTGTCCCGCGTGCAGTTGTCCACCTCCCGCAAGGTCTCCCGGTAGATATCCGGCGGGATGGAGCCCATGAAGCCAGGCCATTGGGCGTTGGTGTAGCCGTTGATGTGCGTGGCCGTAGGCTGGCCGTCGGTAATGACGATCACCTGCCGGTTGGTGGCGCGGTGGCGGCGGAAGATCTGGCGCGCGAGCCACAGTCCCTCCTGGATATTCGTGAAGGGGTCGCTGGGGTCCCAGGTAGCCTCGGTCAGCTGCTCGGGCGTCAGCTCGCGCGCCCGGGTGGAAAAGCCGACCGTATAGTAGTTGTCGCGCGGATACGTGATGCGGATCAGGTGATCCATGGCCAGCGCCACGCGCTTAGCCGCGGGGAAGCGCCCGTCGCGGGACATGGACCAGCTCATGTCCAGCATCAGCACGGTGGTCGACTGCGTTTCGTGGCGCTCCTCGTAGACCTCGAAGTCCTCCGGCGCCAGCCGCAGCCGGCCACTGCCGTAGCCGCGCGCGATGGCGTGCTTGAGGGTGTTCACAAGGTCCACGTTGAACGGCTTGCCGAACTCGTAGGGGGTCGTCTCCTCCGGATTGTTGGCGGAAACGCCCCGGCTGGCCTGCTCGTGGGCACCGAAGGTGTCTTTGCGCAGGTCGCGGAAGATCTCGTTGAGCGCGTTCTGGCCGATCTTGCGGAAGCCCTTGGGCGTGAGCCGGACGCCCTCTTCCCCGCGCCGGATGTAGCCGGCATCCTCCAGACGGTCGGCGAGATCGCTGAGGATGACGAGCGACTGGATCGCCTCCTCGCCCATGTGGGCCTTGAAGTCCTCCAGCGAGATCTCGCGGAAGCGCCCCGAGCGCAGGGCTTCAGCCAAGCCGGCCATCTGCTTGAAGTGCGCCATCATCTCCGCGGCCTGCTCGAAGTCCAGCGATTCCGCACCCTGGAACTGCCGCCCATAGCGCAGGATGAATTGCTCGAGCTCGGAGATGGTCTCCTGCTGGCGGCGCAGCTCGTCAAAGAGGCGCTGTGCTTCGGAGTCGAGGAAGCCCGGGCTCTCGTTGTATTCGGAGAGTTTCTCGATGGCCTCGCTGGCCTTGACGGGCAGGCCGCGCAGGAACTCCTCGCGCCGGTGCAGCTCCGGGTGGATGCTGCCCAACTCCTCGCGCGCGGTCTTCAGCTCGCGCTCCACGATTTCCTGGATCTTGTCCTGGATATCATCCAGCGCGCTGTTGAAGTTGTACTGCTGGAAAGCGGCTTGGCGCTGCTTGCGCAAGTCCTGCAGCAGCTCGTCGGTGCCCATCACCCGGAGGTTGAACTCCGGGAGCTGGATGCCCTGGCGCATCAGCCACTCCATCGCTTCCTGGGCCGACAGGCTCCAGTTCATGTAGTGGCTGAGCTCTTCGAACAGGCGGTCCGCGAGGGACTCGTCGTCCAGGTCAAGCCATTTCTGGGTTCCGTCCCATCGACTGTACCTTGCTCGCTTCATTGTAGATCACCTTGCCGTCGACGACTTCGCGATTGAGCTTGTTGTGGAGGTGCAGGCCCTCCAGGATGAACTCGATCGCCGCGGCCATCTCGCCCGGGGATTCGCCGATGTTCAGCTTCTCGATGCCCTGGCGCAGCCCCCGCACCTGGGTGAGGTGGTTCAGATACTCCTGCGCGGGCATGTCGTCGGCCACCTCCACCCACCAGCCCTCCTGGAAGCTGGAGACGAGCAGCTCCAGGTCGTCCACATCCAGGTACTCGTCGAACACGCTGAGCAGCGCCTTCTCGATCAGCTTGAGGATGATCTGCTCCTGCGTCTTCTCGCCTACTCCGTATTCCAGCTCCAGCTTGCCATCCGTGGTGGCGACGATGGCGTCCAGGTCCGTAACGCGCGGCACGATCACCTGCTCGCGGAAGCGGATGGCGCGCTTCTCCGCGTTGCTCACGAGGCTCTGCATGTTGCTGATGGACATGCGCACGGATACACCGGAGACCTGGTTCACGTCCGGCGACTTGCGGGCCTGGAAGGTCAGCTCCGTAATCACCTCGCGCAGGAACTGGGGCACGATCACCGGGCGCCCGGCACGGGCCTGGGTGCCCGTCTCCTGGTCGATGATGTCGAGCTCGATCTCTCGATTGAGCGGGTAGTGCGTGCGGATGTGCGCCGAATACCGATCCTTGAGGGGCGTGATGATGCGGCCGCGACTGGTGTAATCCTCCGGGTTGGCCGTGGCCACCACCAGCACGTCCAGCGGCAGCCGGATCGTATAGCCCTTGATCTGGATGTCCCGCTCTTCGAGGATGTTGAACAGGCTCACCTGCACCTTCTCCGCCAAGTCCGGCAGCTCGTTGATGGCGAAGATGCCCCTATTGGCACGTGGGATCAGGCCGTAGTGGATGGTCAGCTCGTCGCTGAGGTAGCGTCCCTCGGCTACCTTGATGGGGTCGATCTCCCCGATCAGCTCGGCCGAAGTTGTGTCCGGTGTGGCCAGCTTTTCCGAATAGCGCCGGTCACGCGGCACCCACTCGACCTCCATCGCGTCGCCGTGCTCCGCGATCAGCGCCTTGCCGTAATGGCTGATGGGGGTGAAGGGACTGTCGTGCACCTCGCTGCCCTTCACGACCGGGATGTGCTCATCCAGCAGCCGCACCAGGGCGCGGATGATACGCGTCTTGCCCTGGCCGCGTTCGCCCAGGTAGATCATGTCGTGCCCGGAGAGAATGGCATTCTCGATCTGGGGCAGCACGGTGGTCTCGTAGCCCACGATGCCGGGGAAAAGCTGCTCCCCCTGCTCCATCGCGCGCGTGAGGTTCTTGCGCATTTCCTCGCGCACGGTCATGGGCTGGTAGCCTGCAGCCTTCAGCTCGCCCAGGGTGCGCGGTTTCGCTTTCGCTTGAGCCATCGTCACGAATCGAATGCAATCAGTTGCCGGTTGCCGCCGCGGATGCCGCACCTGCACATCGGCGCACCGTCAACCAAGGGTACGCCACAGCCTCGCGCCTGCCTAGCGCCGTGGACAGAGTCATGCGAACTGCACCGAGAGCCGGCCATCGGCCCAGTGCCGGGCGGCCACCGCGCGCCAGTCGGCCGCGGAGGCATCGAGCACCTCCTGGGGTGCCAGGTGGTGCATGTCCTGCAGGAAGCGCTCCAGTTCGGCTTCCGTCTCGTCGGCCGCGCGCTCGAACCATGCCGCCACGGCCTCCTGCTCCACAGGTTCCAGCGGGCGCTGCCCGAAGCGCACCAGGATGCGGTTCATGCGCTCGAAGATGCCCGCGTTACTGAGATAGGCATCGGCGAAGCGGCCCTCCACGATGCGCGCCAGGAAAGTCTCGAAGGCACCCCGCTCCGCCTCCGGGTGGGCCGCCACGAACCGGGACAGCAGCGGCACGGCGCCCTCAACGTCGCGGTAGAACGCATCGGCCAGACCGGGGTCGCGGCGCAGCAGCAGGTGATCGAGAAACAGCTCGCACAGCACGTGCGCGGGCAGGAAGCGCTTCAGGCCGGGCCTGCGCGAGGCCTCCAGCAGCACCGCCTGAATCGCATCCGCCGAGCGCCGGAACACCGGCGCGCGGTGGAAGCGGGCGTCCACGCGATGATGGAAGTCCACCCCGGCCAGCAGCGCATCCATCCCGGGCACCTGTGCCGCGCGGTCGCTCCAGGCGCGGACGAGGGCCAGCGGGCGCACCTTGCGGCGGTAGAGCGCGGCCAGATCCGGCAGCACCGCCCCGGCGCGCACCTCCGGCGAAGGCACGGCAGCGCAAGTGTAATGGCCAATCAAATTCATGGACCGTCCTGTGCGCGTGTAAGCCCCGGCGGTTGCCGAGGGATCGAACTGGGGGGCGGCCGCGAGACGCGGGTCAGTGCAGCCGGGCGCACGCGGAGCGCGTGCCGCTCATTGTACCGGAGTGACCGGGGGATGCCAAGTTAAGGGGCCCACCCATTGGCCCGCCCCCCGGCGGATGCTAGACTCGGCTGCGAACGCTGCCCGCGGCCCCTGGCCGCGCCAACCCCGCTCCGGCCCTGCCCGTGCGCATCGAATCGTTCATCGGCGTGCGCTTTCTGCGCTCGCCCCGCCAGACCCGCTCCATCTCCGTGGTGACGTGGATTTCGGCCGTGGGCGTGATGCTGGGCGTGACGGCGCTGATCATCACCATCTCAGTGATGAACGGGTTTCGCGAGAACCTGTTCCTGGCCGTCACCGGCACGATGGCCCATGCGCGTGTGCTGCCGCCCGAGGGCGATCTGGACAGCCCGCACCTGGCCAGCCTGACCGAGCGGCTGAAAGAACTCCCGCAGGTGGTGGCCACGGCGCCCTACCTATCGCGCCAAGCCTTCCTGCGGGCCGAGGGCGAGTACCGCGCCATCATCCTGCGCGGGATCGACCCGGCGGTGGAGGGCCGTGTGAGCGAGTTGCCACGCTTTGTGCTGGTCGGGGGCAGCGAGGGTGAGCTGGTGCGGGCCAAGCCGGGCCAAGCCCTGGCCGGGCTGGCCTATCCGCCCCCCGCAGGGCAGCGCGCGGGCATCCTGCTGGGCCGCCCCCTGGCCGCCAGCCTGCACCTGCACATCGGCGACGAACTGGACGTAATCTCCACCGCCCAGCGCATCACCCCCATCGGCCCCGTGCCGCTCATCAAGCGCTTCCGGCTGGCCGGGGTGTTCGAGACAGGCCTGGGCGGGGTGGACGAGGTGACCGCCTTTGTGGACCTCTCCCTGGCGCAGAAGCTCTACCGGGCGGGCGACCGCGTGAGCGGGGTCAGCGTGCGCGTGCGCGACCCGCAGTCCATCGACGGCGACGCCCTGCGCGCGGCGCTGCCGGGCTACCAGGTGCGCACCTGGGCGGAGGAGAACCGCAACATCTTCCAGGTGATGCGGCTGGAGAAGCTGGGTGTGTTCCTGATCCTCACACTGATCATCGTGGTGGCCTTCTTCAACATCATCGGCTCGTTGATCATGCAGGTGCTGGAGAAGCGCAAGGCCATCGCCGTGCTGAAGTCCCTGGGCGCCTCCAACCGCATGGTGCGGCGCGTGTTCTTCATGCAGGGCGTCTGGATCGGGATCGTGGGCACGCTGGCCGGCCTGGGGCTGGGACTGCTGGGCTGCTGGGCCCTGGCCACGTTTAACCTGGTGCCCCTGCCCGAGGGCGTGTTCCCCCTGGCCCGGCGCCTGCCCGTGCTGATCGAGCCCACGGACCTGCTGCTGATCACCGGCAGCTCGTTCCTGATCTGCCTGCTGGTAACGCTCTATCCGGCCAGCGCCGCCGCCCGCACCAAGCCCGTGGAAAACCTGCGCAATGAGTGAGTCGGGCCGGCGTGCCCTGAGCGCGCCGAACGGACGTGCTACCCCTCATCCGTGGGCGCGTGACAACCAACGGCACGTGTGACACGGTTCCCTCGTAGCGCCATTCCGGTCTGGGGGCCTGTTCCCTCGGGCTGTTGATCCTCGATGCCGCTGAGGTTGGGCTGTGACGGCCACGCCATTGACCACTGACGAACGCATGCGGGCGGGACGGGTTCCGGCACGCGCATGCGTTTGCCCGATGGCAGCCACCGTGCGCTCCCAGCAGTGCCTGAAGCAACAAGCCAAGAAGGGGGGCCTCCCCCTTATCTCCTCCGCGCTGTAACCCAAAACCCCCATTCGTATTCCCTTCCGGGACGCGGCCGACGCCGCGGCCTCCGAGCCGTGCGTCACTGCGTGCCCGGGCACGCCGCGCTGCCTGCGGCGGATACTTGTGCTGCGCGACTCGCGCAGGAGGAGAGACTGTCATGCATACGAACTCGAATACCGAACCTTTCCGGATCGCCGGGCTGGGCACGGCCCTGGTGACCCCCTTCGCTGCCGACGGCAGCCTGGACCGGGCCGCCCTCAGGCGCCTCATCCAGTTCCAGATCGCGGGCGGTGTGGACTTCCTCGTGCCCCTGGGCTCCACGGGCGAGGCGTCCACACTCGACGATGCGGAGCAGTTGCAGGTGGTCGAGACGACGCTCGACGAGGCCGGCGACCGGGTCCCGATCGTCGTGGGTTGCAGCCACAACGACACGCGTGCCCTCATCCAGCGCGCCGGCCAGTTCAGTGCGCTAGGCGCGCGGCATGTGCTGTCCGCCAGCCCGTACTACAACAAGCCCACCCAGGAGGGCATCTACCGGCACTATCGGGCGCTTCGGGAAGCGACAGGTCTGAACGTGGTGGCCTACACGATCCCCGGGCGCACGGGCGGCAACATCCTCCCGGATACGATGGTGCGGCTCGTGGACAACGGAATCGTCTGCGGCATCAAGGAGGCTTCCGGCAGCATCCTGCAGATTCAGCAGACCTGCCGGCTGGTCGGCGGCCGCTGCGCGGTGTTCTCCGGCGACGACGCCATGACCCTGCCCGTGATGGCGGTGGGCGGGGCCGGCGTGATTGCCACAGCGTCCAACGCTGTGCCCGGCGCCATGCGGCGGTGGGTGGACGAGCTGCGCGAGGGACGGTTCGATCTGGCCCGGGAGCGGCTCCCCGCGCTGCTGCCGCTGTTCGATGCCTGCGCGGCGGAGCCCAACCCCATCCCCATCAAGGCGGCCTTGCACCTGATAGGGCTCGGGGAGCCGGTCTACCGTTTGCCGCTCGTCCCACCCGCCTCCGCGACGGTCGACGCGTTGCGGCAGGCGCTGCAGCCGTTCCTGGAGTGAGTGGGGGCACCACGCCCGTAAAGACCCTGCGAAATGAGTGGCCGCGCCGCCAGCGTGGCGCGGCCACCGGGGCAGCGTCACTCGCCGCCGTGGAGGATGACCTTCGTCAACACGTGCTCGCGGTGCGGCTCCACGCCCTGCATGCGCCGCGCATCCGCAACCGCCTGTAGCGCGGCGCTGGGCGTGGCGGCGGACTTCCGCCCGACGGCGAGCCGCTGCAAGGCCCGGCGCATTGCGTCCAGGGCGGCCCACGGGTCGCTCCGACCGTGCGCTGGGCGGACAGCGGATGGACCGTCGGATCCGATCAAGGTGCTCCTGGCCTGCTCCTGCCGAAATGGGCGGCGCCGACCGCGCCTCCCCCCTTCGTGCTGCGAGGCGTGGCCGACGCCGCTGGCATGCAGTACAGCCGACCGATGGGCCCGGCGCGGCCCGCAACCTCTGGCGCGGGCAGCGGGCAGCGGGCACGCGGCGGTGCAGGCTGCGCCGGGATCGCTCTCTCCCCGGATACCAGACTGCCACCGCGCCACTTACGGATGGCTTACAGCGCAGTTACGGCTGAGCTACGAGCGCGGGATACTGAGGTAGGGCGAGAGGGGGCAGGCTGCCCCGCACTCATGCCAAGGCCAACTACGGATGGTCCAGCGGCCGCAGCGCCTCCTGGACGCAATCCGGGCACAGGCCGTGGCTGAACTGGGCCCCGGCGCCGGTGGCGACGTAGGCCTCGACCGGATGCCACTGGCCCGCATCGTCGCGGATCTTCTTGCACGATGCGCAGATCGGAATGACGCCCTCCAGCATGGCAATGCGGGTGTGGGCGGCGTGGAGCTGCATGATGTAGTAGCGCAGCATCCCGATGACGATCATCGCGGCGACGCCCATCAGCGGGCCGGCGGCACTCCCCACGAGCGGGATCCCGCGCGAAGCGAGCAGTGCGTGGATGCCGGTGGCCGTGACCAGGAAGACCCCCATGCCGATCGCACCGCCCCAGACCAGCGCGGCATAGATCGGCACGAAGAAGCCGAACAGCCGCCAGGCGATGATGCCCTCCACGCCGAGGAACACGCCCAGCAGCCAGTACGCCGCATAGGCGATGGCGAATACGGCGAGCTTGGTGCGGGGCCGCCACGCCGCGATCGCGATGATGCTGCGCTCCGGCGTGGCGATGATCGTCATGATTGGCAGGCGTGACATACCTGGAGCGTTTCCTCAGGCCGGACGGGGCGGGCGACGGCGCCGGGCAGCAAGGCCCCGCGCCGCAATGGGTGACGTCGGCGCCGCTGCGCTAGATCAGGCTGGCGAAGAAGTCGTTGCCCTTGTCGTCCACCACGATGAAGGCGGGGAAGTTCTCCACCGTGATCTCCCACACGGCCTCCATGCCCAACTCCGCGAAGTCGAGCTGCTTGACGGCCTTGATGTTGTCGTGCGCCAGCACGGCCGCCGGGCCGCCGATGGAGCCCAGGTAGAACCCGCCGTGCTTCTTGCACGCGTCCGTGACGGCCCTGGAACGGTTGCCCTTGGCCAGCATGACCATGGAGGCCCCCCGCGCCTGGAACTCATCCACGTAGGGATCCATGCGGGCCGCCGTGGTGGGGCCGAAGCTGCCGGAGGCCATGCCCTTGGGCGTCTTGGCCGGGCCGGCGTAGTACACGGGGTGGTTCTTGAAGTACTCGGGCAGCGCCTGACCCTTCTCCAGCATCTCCTTGAAGCGCGCATGGGCGATGTCCCGCGCCACGATCATCTTGCCGGACAGCATCACCCGGGTCTTGATGGGGTACTTGGAGAGGTCGGCCAGGATCTCCTGCATGGGGCGATCCAGGTTGATGTTCACGCTCTCGCCCGGCTTCACGGCGTCGGGCGCCGGCAGGAAGCGCGCTGGATCGCGGTCGAGCTGCTCGAGGAACACGCCCTCGGCCGTGATCTTGCCCAGGATGTTGCGGTCCGCGCTGCAGCTCACGCCCAGGGCCACGGGCAGGCTGGCCCCGTGGCGCGGCAGGCGGATCACCCGCACGTCGTGGGCGAAGTACTTGCCGCCAAACTGCGCTCCGATGCCCAGCTTGCGGGAGATCTCCAGCACCATCTGCTCCGCCTCCGGGTCGCGGAAGGCGTGGCCGCTGCGGCTGCCGGCAGTGGGCAGGGCATCCAGGTAGCCCGCCGAGGCCAGCTTGAGCGTCTTCATGGTGGTCTCGGCCGAGGTGCCCCCGATCACCAGCGCCAAGTGATAGGGCGGGCAGGCCGCCGTACCCAGCGTGGTCAGCTTCTGGCCGATCCACTTGGGCAGCGTGGTGGGGTTCAGGATCGCCTTGGTCTCCTGGAACAGGTACATCTTGTTGGCCGAGCCCCCGCCCTTGGCCAGGAACAGGAACTTGTACTGGTCGCCCTGGGACGCATGGATGTCGATCTGCGCCGGCAGGTTGCTGCCCGTGTTCACCTCCTCGTACAGACTCAGCGGGGCGTTCTGCGAGTAGCGCAGGTTCTCGTTGGTGTACGTGCGGAAGATGCCCTCGCTCAGGGCCTCCCCATCGTCGAAGTCCGTCCACACGCGCTGGCCCTTGGTGGCGTACACCTTCGCCGTGCCCGTGTCCTGGCAGCTCGGGAGCATGCGGTCTGCGGAGATCACCGCGTTCTTGAGCAGTGTCAGGGCCACGTAGCGGTCGTTGTCCGAGGCTTCCGGGTCGTCCAGGATGTTGCGCAGCGACTGCAGGTGGCGCGTGCGGAACAGGTAGTTCACGTCGCTGAGAGCCGCCCGGGACAGCTCCACCAGCGCCTCGCGCTGCACCTTGAGGATGGTCTGCCCTTCGAACGTGGCCGTGGAGACGCCGTCCCCAGTGAGCTTGCGATACTCCGTGGTGTCCTTGCCCAGCGGAAACATGGGGGAATAGTCAAAGTCGGTCATGGCGTGTCGTCCTGCACGGGTGGGGGGGTGCGTGTCCTGCAATCGGGCGGGGCGGCCGCCGATCGCGCGGCGGCGGCGCTCCTGCCCCGATTGTGCCCAATCCGCACGCAAAACGCCACGGGCCGCGGGCCCATCCGCGCTGCCCGCGGACCGATTGGCTTCGTTTCGCAATGTTCATGGCATTCCCGCAAATCCGCCATCATGGCTGTCCTGCGGCCCCTCCCATCGTACCGCGCGGGGTGCCCGGGCGCAGCGGACGAATGGGGTCATATCGGGAACGAGGCGGACGGAGGGGCTGGTGTCATTCCGAGCGCAGCGAGGAATCTCGCTGTTCCCGGCGCGGCGAGATTTCTCCGCGCGGACGGCGCCTACGCCTCGCCCAGGGCCATGGCACGGGGGTCCACCCAGCGGTCGAAGTCCTCCGGCGTCACGTGACCCAGTGCCTGGGCCGCCTCGCGCAGGGAGGTGCCGTGGGCGTGGGCGTGGTGGGCGATCTCCGCCGCCTTGTCGTAGCCGATGTGCGGCGCCAGGGCCGTGACCAGCGCCAGGGAGGCGCGCACGTGCTCGGCCAAGCGCTCGGTGTTGGGCCGCAGGCCCTCGGCGCAATGCTGGCGGAAACTGCGGCAGGCATCGCGCAGCAGGTCCGCTGCGGCCAACACGTTGTGGATCAGTACCGGCTTGTACACGTTGAGCTGGAAGTTGCCCTGGCTGGCCGCGAAGGCCACGGTCGCGTCGTGCCCGTACACCTGCACGGCCACCTGCGTCATGGCCTCGCTCTGGGTAGGGTTCACCTTGCCCGGCATGATGGAGCTGCCCGGCTCGTTGGCCGGCAGCTCCAGCTCGCCCAGACCGCTGCGCGGGCCGCTGGCCAGCCAGCGCACGTCGTTGGCGATCTTCATCAGCGCGCCGGCCAGCGTGCGCAGGGCCGCCGAGGCCGCGGCCAGGGCCTCATGGGCAGCCAGGCCCTCGAAGCGGTCCGGCGCTTCGCGGAAGGCCTGCCCGGTCAACGCGCTCAGCACCGCCACCGTGCGCGGGCCAAACTCGCGTGGGGCGTTGAGCCCGGTGCCCACCGCCGTGCCGCCGATGGGCAGCTCGCGCAGGCCCGCCAGCGCCGCCTCCACGCCCGAGGCCCCGCGCCGGAGCTGCGCAGCCCAAGCGCCGATCTCCTGCCCCAGGGTCATGGGCACGGCATCCTGCAGGTGCGTGCGGCCGATCTTGACCATCGTGGCGAACTCGGCGGCCTTGCCCGCCAGGGTGGCCTCCAGCGCCCGCACGGCGGGCAGCAGGCCCTCGGTCAGCACCTCCACGGCGGCCAGGTGCATGGCCGTGGGAAAGGTGTCGTTGGTGGATTGCGAGCGGTTGACGTGATCGTTGGGATGGATTGCCCGCGAGCCGATCTCGCCGCCGGCCAGCTCCGTGGCGCGATTAGCCAGCACCTCGTTCACGTTCATGTTGAACTGCGTGCCGCTGCCGGAGATGAAGATGCCCAGCGGAAACTGGTCGGCCCAGCGCCCGGCGATCACCTCCTCCGCGGCCTGCTCGATAGCCCGGGCGATGTCTGGCTCCAGCGCCCCCAGCGCGGTATTCACACGTGCCGCGGCCAGCTTGATGCGCGCCTGCGCCCGCACCACGGCCGGGTGGAAGCGCAGCGGGTTGGCCGGCCCCACGCCGATGGCGAAGTGCGCCAGCGCGCGCTGGGTCTGCGCGCCCCAGTATGCCCCGGCGGGCACCTCCACGGGGCCCATCGAGTCGCGCTCCATTCGCGCCGGAGGATGCGGTGGCTTGGGTTCGGTAGCGGCGCTCATTGGTCCAGGATCGCACGCGTCGCGGGGCTGGGGCAAAGCGGGGGGTGTCTACTCCAGCCGGTCGTAGCTGCCGAGGATGGTGATCTTGCGGTCGCCGCGCTGCAGCTCGGACAGGGCGTGGGCCGTGTGGGCGTTGTTGTTGAAGTCGATGAAGAACACGTAGGTCCAGGGGCGCACCTTGGCGGGCCGGCTCTCCAGGCGGCACAGGTTCAGGTCGTGCCGCTTGAACACGCTGAGCAGGTCGTAGAGCAGCCCCGGGCGGTCCTCTTCCGGCTCGATGAGCACGGACGTCTTGAAGCGCGAGAAGTCGTAGTCCACCGGCCCCGGCGCGGCGCGGGCCACCATGAAGCGCGTGGTGTTCTGCGCATAGTTCTGGATGTCCTGGGCCGCCAGCACGTCCGGGTGCTCCGCGCCGAACTCCGCGGGCACGATGGCCGCGCAGGGCGGGCCGCCGCGCGCGGCCAGGAACTGCCGCCCGGATTCGGTGTTGGAGGTGGTGAAGCTCACCTGCGCCAGGGGCAGGTGCTCGGCCAGGAAGAAGCCGCACTGATCATAGGCCACGGGCTGGGACAGCAGCGTGGTGACCTCGCCCAGCGGCGCGTTGGCCAGCAGGGAGAAGGCCACGCGCAGGTTCAGTTCCCACTCAAGTGTGACCTTGCTCTTCACCAGGGCATCCTGGGCGAAGAGCACCGTGCCCGTGTCCGAGTTCTCGATGGGGAAGACGCCCAGCGCCTCGGGGTCGGCCTCCGTGCGGGCCAGCACCTCGGGGATGGTGCGGGTGTACTCCACGACCGGGGCGGGAGCCCCACCAGTGCCCAGGTGCGCGCGCAGCCGCTGCGCGGCCTTGTCGCTGAACGTGCCGGCGGGGCCGAGCGTGTACAGGCGGGCGGGCGGTGGCTGCATCCGGGCGGAAGCCGCGAGCGCGGCGCTCAGGCGCTGGCCTGCGTGGCGGAGCCGTCCGCATCGCCTGCCGCGGATTCCAGCGACTCCAGGAAGAACGCCTTGGTGGCCTGCCGATTGCGCCGCTGCTGCAGCAGCAGGATCGTATCGCCTTCGTGCAGGGCGTCATCGCCCCGCGGCACGAAGATCGCCTCGCCCCGCATAACCGCGCCCACCAGCATGCCGGCGGGCAACTCCAGCTCCGCCAGGCGCGCACCGCAGCAGCGCATCCCGGTGCGCACCTGCAGCTCCAGCAGCTCGATATCGCTGTTGGCGAAGGCGAAGAAGGACTCCAGATTCTCGCCGCGCACGAAGCGCAGAATCTTGCGGGCGGTCAGCAGGCGCGGACTGAAGGCCACGTCGATCGCGCCACGCTGGGCGATGATCTGGATGTACTCGGGCTGCTTGACCAGGGCCAGCGTGCGCGCGGCGCCATATTCCTTGGCCAGCAGACACGACACCACGTTCACCTGGTCCGTGTCCGTCACGCTGATGAAGTAGTCGGCGTGCTCGATGCCCTCGGCCTTCAGCGCGGCCGAGTCGCTGCCGTCCGCATGCAGCACCAGCGAATGGTCGAGCTGCTGCGAGAGCCAGTGGCAACGCTCCTCGTGGATCTCCAGGATGCGTACGTCCACCTGCTGCTGTTCCAGCCGGCGGGCCAGGGCGTAGCCGATGTGGCCGCCGCCGTTGATGAACACCCGCCGCGCCGGACGCGCCGGCAGGCGCAGGAAGCTGAACAGGTGCCGCAGCCGGTGCCGCTCGCAGAAGAAGTACACCTGGTCGCCGGCGCGGATCACGGTATCGCGGCTGGGCATGCTGGAGATGCCGTCGCGCTGGATGATGGCGATCAGGGTGTGCGGAATCTGGGCGTTCTGGCCGAAGCTCATCACGGACTGGTTGTCCAGCGGGCTGCCCTCGGCGATGGGAATGCGCACCAGCGCCACGTGATCGCCCAGGAACAGGTGGAAGTCCGTCAACTGCGGGTATTCCGCCAAGTGCGCCAAGTGCTCCGATGCGACCTCATACGGGTTGATGATGAGGTCGATCCCCATGTGGTGCTTTTCGGTGAACGAGCTTTCGCGGCCCAGCTCGATCGTCTTCACCCGCGCGATCTTCTTGGCGGCACCCATCTGCCCGGCCAGCAGGCAGGAGATGATGTTCGTCTCGTCGTAGTTGGTGATCGCCAGAAACAGGTCCGCCGTGGCGGCGCCCGCTTCCCGCAGCAGGCCGCTGTCCGTCGCGTTGCCCAGCATGGTGGTGATGTTGAACTCGGCCTTGAGCTGCTCCAGCACGGCCGGGTCGGTATCGATGGCCACGAGGTCCACGTTCTCGCGGTACAGCGACCCGATCACGTGATACCCGACCTCGCCCGCCCCGATGATGAGCACTTTCACCGCACGCCTCCTTCACCTGACGCCACGCCGCGCTGCGCCCGCCTCAGGCGGCGCGCCGTCTGCCATGGGTGCATCTCTCAGCCTAGCCGAATCGGGGTGCCCCAGCAAGGACGCCCCGCACCACGGAAGGCGCGGCGGTGCGGCTTTGCAAGCGCCGGCCGGTGCTCTACACTGAGAGCGGCCGGTGGCTCGGTAGGAGCCCCGCACGCACCCGATCAACGATCGCCCCTTCCGAGGAGCCTTGCCGCATGACGACCCCCCGCATGGATCTCGGCGCGGTCACCGTGTACTTCGGGGAGAAGAACGGCAAGTACCCGGACGGCAACCAGGTCGTGGTCACGGGCGGGGACACCAAGGTGCTCTTCGATACGCCCATGCTGGCCAACCGGCTGGGGCCCGTGCTGGACGGCACCGACCTCGTGATCCTGGGGCACGTGCACGAGGATCACACGGCCGGCCTGCACCGCCTGCCTCAGGCCACAGTCTACGCGCCGGAGCAGGACCTCTACGCCGTGCAGAGCATGGAGGGCATGCTGCGCCACTACGGCTACGCGCCGGAGACCAACGAGCGCATGCGCGCCAAGATCACGCGCGAATTCCACTTCACCCCGCGGCCGGATGCCATCGGTTACCCGGACAGCCACGTGTGGGAACTGGGAGGTGGCGTGAGCGTGCGCTCGATCCACATGCCGGGCCACACGCGCGGCCACTCGGTGCTGATGGTGCAGCCGGGCGACATCGCCTTCATCGGCGACATCGACCTGTCCGGCTTCGGCCCGTACTACGCGGACGCCTGCTCGAACCTGAGCGAGTTTCGCGAGACCCTGCGCCGCATTGAGGACATGCCTGCGCGCGTGTGGATCACCTTCCACCACAAGGGCGTCATCACCGAGCGCGAGACCTTCCTGGCGCTGCTGCGGGCCTTCCGGGACAAGATT
>Ga0102953_1000834_pt1 | contig 20296 bp, 15 predicted proteins | sample SalPon2A_C_D2_MG_FD_78509 | JGI IMG/M metagenome (GOLD analysis project Ga0102953, IMG submission 78509) | Soil microbial communities from South San Francisco under conditions of wetland restoration - Salt Pond MetaG R2A_C_D2_MG | ecosystem: Environmental > Terrestrial > Soil > Wetlands | place... | reverse complement strand
GGGCGGACGCGAATTCAGCCTCCGAGCCCATGCCGCCAACTTTTCCGACACCGAGATCGCTCAAGCCGCGAGTTATGCCCACGACCTCAACGTAAAAGTATACGTGACCGTCAACATCCTGGCCCATAACCGGGATTTCGCAAATCTGCGCGCTTATCTGGAAAACCTCGGCCAAGCCGGTGTCGACGGCCTGATCATCTCCGATCCGGGTGTAATGCGGGTGGCCCAGGCCACGGTGCCACATCTGCCAATCCATCTTTCCACCCAGGCCAATGTCACCAACCTGGAAAGCACCCGTTTCTGGCAAGAGCAGGGGGTGAAAAGAATCAACGCCGCCCGGGAACTATCCCTGACCGAGATCACTGAGATTAAAAACGGAAGCGGCCTGGAGGTAGAGGTTTTCACCCACGGCGCACTATGCATCTCCTATTCGGGCCGCTGTCTGCTGAGTTGTTATCTGACCGGTCGCAGTGCCAACCGGGGTGACTGCGCCCACCCCTGTCGTTACAACTACAAGCTAATCGAGGAAAAACGACCCGGCCAGTATTTCCCGGTCGAAGAAGACGAACGGGGCACCTACATCTTCAACTCACGGGATCTCTGCCTCTTGAACCGGCTGCCGGAACTGATTTACGCCGGAGTCGATTGTCTGAAGATCGAAGGGCGGATGAAGACCATCTACTATACCGGCGCGGTGACCAGAGTTTACCGGGCCGCTCTCGACCATCTCTTCGACAATTGGCCCGAATCCGGCCTGCCGGTTCTTGACGATCAGTTCATGGCCGAACTGAATAAAGTCGGATCCAGGGGCTATACCGAGAATTTCCTGACCGACCCGCCGGAGCGGAAGGACATGCTTTACGACGAAGCCCACATCGCTCCGACCCATCATCCGGTAGGAATTGTTGTTAAAAGTGGCACCGAGCTTTTGATCGATATCAGAAACCCTCTGCTGCCGGGTCAGACCATCGAATATCTGGACAGGGGACTGGCAAGCAGCTTCCACAAGATCGACCGGATCGTCGATGCGGAAGGAGTTAATCTCGAAAAAGCTAATCCGGGCAACCTGGTTCGCCTGATCACAGATCCGCCGTCTGACAACTGGCTGGCCGGCTCCCTTTTAAGAAAAGAAGTCTGATTTTTCCCACAGCCAAAAAAGAAAAGCCGGGGACTTACGCCCCGGCTTCTTTGCAACTTTCCATAACCTATGGAAGTTATTTCTTGACCGCTCAACCTCCGCCCGGGGCGCATTGCCCGCCGCCCTCAGGGGCAATATTACTTCCCTGGGCTCCAGCGATGTAGGCCCGGGAAATCTTAATCCTGACATTATCGGCAACTTCAAGAGTTACCACGGTTTCGGTAAGACCGGTGATCTCGCCGTGGAGACCGCCGTTAGTGACCACCTTGTCGCCCTTTTTCAGGGCAGCAACAAAAGCCTGATGTTCCTTGACCTTCTTTTGCTGGGGTCTGATCAGCAGAAAATAGAAAATCACGAAAATAAGGATCAGCGGCAAAAATGAAGCGATCCCTCCGGGGCCATTGGCGGGCGCGGCATCTGCCGCCCAGGCAAGACTAATCATTTTTATTCCTCCAGATTAATTTTTAACAATTTTATTCTTTCTGCCCTTGGCGGCGACCATAAAAATCGCGCCTGAATTCAGCAAAACGATCTTCCTCGATGGCCTTCCTCATCCCCGCCAGCAGATTGACGAAATAATGCAGATTGTGGATGGTGTTCAGGTGGGAAGAAAGAATCTCCCTGGCCATATAAAGATGCCGGAGATAGGCCCGCGAATAATGCTTACAGACGTAACAGTCGCATGTCTCGTCGATCGGCCGCGGGTCATCGCGGTACCTTGCATTTTTTATAACAAGCCTGCCCTCTGAAGTAAAGAGCATTCCGTTTCTGGCGTTGCGGGTCGGCATTACGCAGTCGAACATATCGACCCCCCGCCAGACCGCTTCGATCAAATCCTCGGGAGTGCCTACCCCCATCAGGTAGATCGGATAATCCTGGGGCATCAGGGCGGCGGTATGCTCGGTAATGTCCATCATCATCTCGTGTGACTCGCCGACGCTCAAACCGCCCAAGGCGTAGCCATCGAAACCGATCTCGACCAGTTCGTCAATCGCCTGGGCCCGCAAGTCCTCATGCATGCCACCCTGCACAATGCCGAACAAAAGCTGCTCACGGTTCTTATGGGCAACCCGACAGCGTCTAGCCCAGCGCCCGGTCAATTCGGTACTCTTGATGGTTTCCTCACGGCTGGCCGGATAGGGGATGCATGTATCGAGGCACATCATAATATCCGACCCCAGCGCCTCCTGGACTGCCACCGCATCCTCGGGACTTAGGAAGAGGTTTGACCCGTCGAGATGGGACTTGAAGGCCGCCCCTTCCTCGGTGATCTTGGCCAGATCGCTAAGGCTGAAAATCTGGAAGCCGCCGCTGTCGGTAAGGATAGGCCCGTCCCAGTTCATAAACTTGTGGAGACCACCAAGCTCCCGGATCAGCTCATGTCCGGGTCGGATAAAGAGATGATAGGTATTGCCGAGGATGATCTGGGCGCCCAGCTCCTTCAAATTTTCGGGGGTGATCCCCTTGACCGTGGCCTGGGTGCCGACCGGCATGAAGACCGGGGTCTGGATCACCCCATGGGCGGTCCTGACCACACCGCGCCGGGCCGCGCATTGGCTGGAGCGGCTATGGAGGGTATAAGGCGAATCAGCCATCTTGGCCGTGCTCCCACAATTTCATTAAATTTGCGATACCCAGTTCGGCGAGATCAAGCATCAGGTCAAATTTATCCCGGGCAAAGGGCGCCCCTTCGGCGCTGCCCTGCACCTCGATCAGACGACTGTCACCGGTCATCACGAAATTGGCATCGACCTCGGCGGTGGAGTCTTCCCTATAATCGAGATCAAGTAGACAGTGGCCCCCAACAATGCCGACGCTGATTGCCGCCACCGGAGTCAAACCAGGCATTTTATCGAGAAGCCCCTTCTCTACTAGGCCCTGCAAGGCTGTGCGGACGGCCAGAGCCGCCCCGGTAATCGAAGCAGTGCGAGTTCCGCCGTCGGCATTTAATACATCGCAATCGACCCGCAGGGTCCGCTCGCCGATATCCTTTAAATCGACCATCATCCGCAAAGAGCGGCCGATCAATCGTTGGATTTCCATACTCCGGCCGGAACGGCCGTTGGTTTCCCGCCGTGCCCTGGTGTTAGTGGAGCCCGGCAGCATGCCGTATTCGGCGGTAATCCACCCCTGACCCCGGTCGACCAAAAACGGAGGCACCTTCTCCTCGACGCTGACCGCGCAAAGGACATGGGTGTTACCCATCCTGATCAGTGCCGAACCGTCGGCCTGATGCTGGAAATTATATTCAATCGACAAGGGCCGAATCTCATTATCCGCCCGATTATTACTTCGCATCCGCCGCTCTCCTTATTATTTATTCCGAAATACCTTAAGGGAGAAAGATTATACTCGCCATTAGGGGAAAAACCTATGCTGGAACTGATAACTAGTTCAGGAAATTCAGATCTTTGAACTTACTTTCAGCATTCGTTCGTTGATATCGATAATTTGCTTGAGCTTTTTCAGAGCTTTTTCCATTATTATAATACCGGTTCACATCATGAGGGAACTTTTGAGTTCGATCAATGTTTTATTGAATAGATTATTTCCTTACTCCTTTCCAGCATACATAAATCATATATTACCAAATAATCGTCATTTTATCGCTGATTGCGAAAGCTGATCTCAGCTATGTCGGAAATTTCACAACATCCGGAGCAACTCAAATATCCTAGATTTTATCTCTCGATTTTACGGAACCAACCTTAGCATATGTTAGGTGTCCGAATATAATCCCTTTGCAGGTTGGAGTCCGGAATCAACTGACCTTGGTAAGAAGGTTTTTTATGTAGGCAGATCTTCAATCATCAAGCAGGACTGGATAGTAATTGTCTGCGCTTCTGCCGCTGCCGGCTTTCTTGTTATTGAGGTATAGTATTTCAAAATTTGTTCTTGCTTTGCTTTTTGCCGACACTTTGTATGCTAAATTCTATTTTGACTTAGTCGTGAAGGTTGTTGCCTGAATTAAATCTTCTGCTATTATTACAATAAGTTCCGCGCTAAAAGGGAAGGTAAACAGCTGAAAGATGACATTGCCCAAATAATGGAAAGTACATCTAAAAAAGATTTAGACTAGAATTTTGGCAGAATAAATGTTCTTTTCTGCTTTCTTTTTAAAGGTTTTTTCTTACATACTAACGAATTATCCACAAAACAATACCGAGGGGACAATATGGCAGAGAATAACGATAACAACCAGGTTGAAAATCAAGATGCGCCAGCATTCAGAATGCAGAAAATGTTCATTAAGGATCTTTCCTTCGAAAACCCCAATGCTCCTGGAATTTTCTTAGAAGGCAACCAGAATCCTAAAGTGGATATCAACCTGCAGGTAAAGAACAACAAGCTGAATGAAGAAAATTGGGAAGTAAGTCTGCTTGTAAATGCAACTTTCAAGGGTCCGGAAGACAAGACTATTTTCATTATTGAGATTGAACATGCCGGCATCTTTCTGCTCAAGAATATTCCCGAAGAGCATTTGCCGGCGGTCCTGGCGGTTGATTGTCCCACCATGCTATTCCCGTTCACCCGTCAAATCATGAGTCAACTTGCAGTGGATGGAGGATTCATGCCTTTCCTGATGGATCCGGTCAATTTCATGGGTCTTTATCAAAATGCCCGGAAGCAGCAACAAGATCAACAGGGGGGGAAAACCCAGTAATCCTTAAAAAGAGTCGGCTAGTGTTTTGAAATAACTAGCCGGCTCTTCCTACATTTAACTAGGGACCTGTTATCAAACCGCACGCAGTTTGTCCGAACGGGGAATTAAACACTTCCTGGCAATTCTGGGTATCTGCTTCCGTAACCTCCAGAACCCAATCCATACTGGTCAGGTTTTGGTCCATCTGCACTGCCGTGGAGGCTTCAAGATGCACCTCTATCCATTTAGCATACTGCTTCAGATAGGTGATTTGGAAAGACGCCAAACCACTTGCATCAGAGGTTTTTGAAGTTGGCACCGAACCTGCGGCAGCATTCGGCGGAGTCAGGAAACCATCGGCAACGCCCATCGGACCGATGTCTTCACCGGCATCGAGAGCAAGGTTATTATTCAGGTCCTCGTTTATGCTCCATGCCGGCTGGCTACAAGTAACATCAGGCCATTTAGTATAGATCGTACCGCATTCCCCGGTTATGATATCTTTCGCCCAAACACCTAAGGCATATTTGGTTGGCCAGAGTTTGAGATAAACTTCTTTATTGGGACTCGGGTTGCCCTGCGAGTCGGTAACCAGTACCGTGATGTTCTGCGTGTAGTAGGTGTTGTCAGCGCTCGGCATAATCTTTGTAGCGCGGCTGATGGCAAGCGAGCCGGGCCGGTCGGTGATGGCGATATCGATAGAACCGGAAACACCGGTCGCGGCGACGGTCCCGGTAATACGCACGCCGTTCGCCCCGGTTTCCAGCGAACCTGTATAAAACGTCGTAGTAGCAACGCCTGAGCTGTCTGTAGTGGCAATGCCGGGAATTATTGTTTCACCTCCGCCGGGTTGAAAGATCATGGAGAAATTGACCAGGGCGTTACCTACAACCCCCCCTGTCTGCTGAGTTCCGGTCGGTGCGGTGCGCACAGTCGCTGTAATGGTGACGCTATTTTTCGATTCTGACCCTACCGGGGAGACAGGCAGGGTAAGTTGCGCGGCATCCAAGGTTATTTCCGCAGCCTGTGAGGCCGGGGCAAATATATTGACAAAAGCGGTATCCGTTTTGGCAGGATCTGCCGGATCACTTACGGTAATGGTCGCCGTACCGGTATCTATTGAGCCAAACACTGCCGTTGCTGTACCGCCTGCAACGGGAACGGTCATGCATGCAAGACCATTACTCCACATTCCAGCGGTGGTGCAAAAACTGACATTCAAAGTTCCCTGAGGCGCGTTTACGCTAACGGTCAGTGTGCTGGCGGTGGACATATCGACGGTTGTTGCCAACGGCGCGGTTATCTCAAAGACATCCGTGCTTGAACCGGCAACGGTGATATCGATCTGGGCAACCGCGCCTTGGCTGCTTACGAGAATGGTGGCAGTGCCGTTAGCCAATCCGGTGACAGAAATGATATTCTTGCCTGTCGGCCCCGTGGTGCCAGTGACGTTGCTCAGAGAAATAATAGTAGATCCTGATACTAAAGTATAAGAAACCGTGGCAGGATAAATGCCATCGCCTGAAGCGTTAACCAGGGTGGCAGTCAAATCCTGGCTGGAGCCAGCCACCATACTGCTCTGCGGGATGGAAAGGGTTAATTTATTGCCGGTTATCTGGAGTGGTATGCTGGCTGTAGCACCGTTACTCGAAGCACTAATGGTGACTACTTTATTGCTGGCGCCCGGTCCGGACTTAATACTGATCTTGGCTTCGCCATTGGCGTCGGTAGTGGCTGAGTTACTGGTCAGGATACCATCTGTGGTGCTAAATACCACTTCCTGGCCCACCTGAATGACATTATCTTTTACCAGGGTGGCGGTTATTTCGGCACTTTCACTATTGTCGGTAGCGATAGTTGTTTGTGACAGGCCAATATACATAACATAACCATTGAGCGTTGTTCCTATTCCCCCAGGAGAACCACCGGTACCGGTCGGATGAACATCGCCTCCCGAGCATGCATAAATGCTTGCCACAAGCACCGACAACACAATCCAAACAAGAGTTGAACACCTGTTTTTCACCATGGAAAAGTTCATGTGATGAGTTTTAACCCGCTGATGGTTGTGATAATTCATATTGAACCTATAATTTCAATTTAATTAATCCACGCTTCTGTCTTTGCAAATAACACCACTTCTATAAAGCAGCTTTTGTGTTATTAACAAAGTCTTCTGTCAAAGCCGATACGGCTTGTGATACAGCAGTATCGAACAATTCATCCTTTCTGGTTTCGGCAAAAACGCTCTGCGGCTTGACCAAAACCTTGACACTATTGGTCCAGACAACCTCGCCGGTTTGCGGATCCTGTACCCACAACCTCAGCTGTACCGCAACCCGGTTGGCATGTCCGCCCTTACTTGACATATAGCCCAAAGCGGCACCGCCCATGCCCCAAATCATACTGTTTTGCCTGCCCGGATTAATCTTTTCGGTAAAATCATAAGGACTGGTAGCACTGTCTCCGATAGCAGCTCCAGCCGCTGCACCGATCAATACCGAGCCCAAAGAATCATATTTCTCGGAATTGGTCACACCAAATAATGCCCGGTTAGTACCACCGAAAACAACGGGCATAATACCTCGCTTCAGGGGCGACCACGTATTTTCTTCACCGAATTCATACTTGATTAGCTGCCCTCTCATCACGAGATCAGCGTTAAACTGATTGGCTACTTTAGCTAAGGCTTCAGCGTCCAGAGCAAAGTTATTTCTCTGATTATTTCCGGCAAAATCCCTCTCTTTATCAGCAATTTCGGCCAAGGCGCTTCTCATATCGGATGACCAGCTGGCATCTTTCGCTATTGCATGTTGAATATAGCCTGGGTCAACGAAGGCATTTGCATCCGAACCCATAGTGACGATTTTATTATCCGCCAGGTACTTCAACAAATCCTCCTGCACCGGCAAACGAAAGCCCTTACCGGAAAGATTAGCGATGAGATTTTCCATTATGTTTACATGTCGTTGGAAAGCCCGTTCTGCGTCTTCCGTATAGGTATAGTCGGCGAAAGGCAGAATGACCATCTTCTTGCTGGTGCATCTTTCCTGGGAATCGTTTCCAGACAGGTTCAGCCTTTCGGAAACCAATTGGCCGCACCCGGAAATCATCAGTGCTATAATTCCTATGGTGATTAATCGTAAAGCGGACATTATTTCGTCTCCTTTCGTTGCTTTGCTTGGCAATATCATTAAATTATTTCTGGCTTCAGTAAAATGACCAGTTCTTTTCTAAGCTTTACCTTGGAATCGAGACTGAATAATCTACCCAGTATAGGCAATTTACTGAGTATCGGCACATTCGCGTCCGAACCATCATCAGTTGAATCGATTAGCCCCCCGACTACCAACATCTCACCTTTCTTGATTCGTACCAGAGTGGACATTTCGCGTACATTTGTCACCGGCAAGCCGACAGTGGACTCACCGAAATCCCGGTATTCAATTGGTTCTTCGAGTTGAGAAGTTACCGGCGCCAAATTAAGGATGATTTCATCATTTTCGAGAATGGTCGGGACTATCGACATGACAATGCCGGATGTTCTGTTGGCCGTAGTTACATCAGTCTTGATCACACCTTCCTCGACTGTCGTAGTTACCTTATCAATAAAGGTCACATTTTTACCGACGTTGATCAGCGCTGGTTGACCGTTCATAACACTGATGCGTGGATTAGCCAGGACCTTTGTCTTGCCCTGCTTTTCAATCGCGCTGACCAGAGTCGTAAAACTTTTAGCGTTCAGGGTGAAGGTAGAATTTTCACCTAGCGGAGTATCAATATTAATAGGTCCGTCGAAATTCATGTTAAAGGTGAATGGACTGCTGTTAAGAAGCGATTCCCAGTCAATGCCGACTTCTCGTTCGTTATTGATCGACACCTCTAGAATCTTGGCCTCGATTGAGATCTGCTTGAAGAGCTCTTCTTTAAGACTATCGAGATAGGCTTCGACTTTTTTGATTATCCGTCGCGGCGCTGTCACAGTAATCAGACCAACCGGTTTGTCGATCGTATAAAATCCCTTGGAGGATTGAGGACGTGACACCTTAGCCGAGGCGGCAGCTTTTTTACCCTCATCCCCGGTGGTTGTGGTGGGAGGAGGAGCGGATGAAGCGGCCTGTTCCCAAATATTTAGAACCTGATCCAGATTCTTTTCAACAGTAGCCCAGATGTCGAATTCATTGCCGGAGCTGTTAAGACTGGTTGAGGAAGTATCGGACACGTTTGCACCAACAGCCGATGAATAAGTCGATTTGGTGAATGGCATGGCCAGATGAAACTTTTTAGTTTCCTTATATTTCACGACGATTGTGTTGCCTTGCACTTCATGGAAATAGTCGCGCTGGCGAAGAAGATTATCGATAGCCTTGAAAAAATCATCGCTGGCCCTGATGTCGACATCGACATAAGAATATTGATCGACATCACTAGCCCAACTGATGTTCATCTTTTTCAAAGCGGCCAGCTTTTTCAATATATCTCGGAGCATTACCGGACCGGTTGAAGATATATCCGCTCCAACCTTAACAACGAAATCTTCTTCAACCCCGAAGGAGTCAACCGCATCGGTGGCCTCAGCCAAAGTATACGATGGAGTTCGGAATCTTACCGGAAGCGTAGTTGGCTGCACCGCTGCGGTCATCGCTGCCGAGCCATCGCCAACTAACGGTTCACTAACATCCGCCTTTAGTTGTTGTGCTTGCTCACCTGCCTCATTACGTTCGAGCGGCACATGTTTTGATGGAGCGCAGGCAAAAAGGATAGTCAGTAGAAAAACCATCATACCCAATACATATCTGGAACTCTTAGTTTTCATTTTAAATCTCTCTTTTTGCTTAAAGTCGTTCTGCAAACTGGTAAAATTCAATTAATGATTATTGTCCGGCAAGAGAAGCTCTTCCCTTAATATAGCGAGCAAGATCAGCCGGGATTTCGTAACCTGACAACAGTATAGTCCGGTACTCTGAAGCCGCCAAATCTCGATGACCTTGCTTGTCGTGAATTCTTGCTTTAGTGATCATAGTCTCCAGGGAGTCGCCATAAAGATCTTCATGCCTTTTCAGAAGGCCCAAAGCATGCTCAAATTGCTCGTGTTCTTCGCTAAAGGCCGCATAGCTTGACAAAGCGGCCCGCGAAGGCTCGGGGCCACTGACAGCTTTCTCAAAATACTCCACGGCCTGGTCGTTCTTATTCATTCTCGCCAGACCAATTGCAGCCTGGAGGGCCGAATCATAATCAGCCGGGGCGGCTTTTAAAGCCATTTTTGCGTAATGAACCGCCTTGGCATTCTGGCCCAGACGAACAAGGCACAGGGCCGCTATCCTCTTGGCAATAATAGTGTTTTCGGGCCACTTGGCGTAAGCCTCCTCATAAAGACCAAGAGCCCCTGAAAAATTAGACAGCCTTTCCAGATTCTGGGCCTGATGAATAAGATTTTTCGCTTCTACCACTGTTTCAGGCACTTCCTGTAGTTTACTAACCTTAATGCTTTCTTCTTGCTGCTCATTAATACTGAATTTTTCGTCGGTCTTGAACTCGACAGTTTCGAGGGTTCTTTCGGGCCATTCGAACTTCTTGCTCTTTGGAGATATAACGATAGTATTGTATCGCTCTTCTTTTTGCAGATCTTTAAGGTTTAAAATTATATCCAGGGCAAAATCCCAAGGGACATCGTTTAGAGCGAGGGTCAAAGAACCGTTCACAGCTTCGTCCACAACTATATTGAGGTTGCTTATCTCCCCGAAGAGTCGAAAAACATTATGCAGATCGATTTTGTAAAAATCGACGGTTATCCGTTGCTTGGTATAACCGGCAAAAGCCAAGGCGTCGCCAGCGTCTTCTTGGCTTGTAGCCTTACGCATATCCGGTCTTGCTGAAGTTTTCGTCTCGTCAGGTTCAGTTAATGTTTTGGCTTGATCCGACGCTGCAAGGTTCTCATCGGTCTCCAGGTTTTCGATTATTTCTGGTTCAGGTGAGGTGCTAGGTTCTGGTTCGGCACTGCTATCTGTTTCCATTAATTCCGCAATAACACTCGTCGCTGCAGATGGTTCCTTGATATTGACCAGCAACCCGTCAGGCTGTTCGGTGATTGTATATTCAAACAATTTGTCTAAACTGGAATCAAACACAACTCGGAAGCCGTCAGAACGTGACCCCGTTCTGACCTGGGCCAAGGCGGTGCCAACTGTTTTAGGCGGTATGGGGCCGGCGAGCTTAACGTTTTTGACGTCAATATACATTCGATCGGGACGACCGGCCTTAGCATTTTTGGGTAATTCTACCGCCTTATAATGCGTAATAGGGCCATCTGACTTCAACAAAACCTGTGTTGAATCTCTGGAATGCTCTACCTCGATATCAATCAAGACTGACGCTTCTTTTACATTGTTATCATCCAACTGAACTGACGCCCCTTGCATACCCGGCTCTGAGCTCATCCTTTCCGGATTTTCCTCCACCATGGCCGATTCGACAACAGCAGGTGCCATTGCCGATGTTTCGCTCATTTCCTCACTCGCTTCCGGCAAAATCTCTGCATTCTCAGCTTGTTCGGGTGCGGGCGGTTTAGCAAATTTTACCATAATGTCGTTATCGATTCGCTCAACCGTATAGCTGTTGTCGGCATTAAGAAAAAACTCTATTCTGGCAATGAATGGCTCCTTATCTTCCAAAATCTGTACTTTAACTTGGCTTACCGGTCCCTTTGGCAATCCCACTGATATATCCACACCAGGATCAATGGAGGCATCTGCAATGTCGATTATTAATCTGAAAGGATTGAATAACTCATACATAGTATAAGTAGGCGCCGAGTCCCCTTTGATTGAAAGTATCAAGTCATCATTGGTGTCAGACCATTCAACCCCGCTGATCCGGTAAGCACCAATTCCTTCTTCGTTGGCCCTGCAAATATTGGCAAGCAAAAAGGCGGACATGAATAGAATTGCCCACAAAACTATAGCCGGTCTTCTTGTAAGGGTAGCCACTACTTTTCTCCCTCTTTTCTTAAGGTCATTTCAACGGTATTGTATTTTTTTTCTCTAGCCATGGAATACGATAGTTGTTTAATAATTACCCGGTTAGGCTCAATATCTGAAATTATGCCGGATCTTCCTATTTTGGTTCCTTTCCTGACTATGTAACCCTTATGGGAAGAATCTTCCACCATTGCCATGGGGTTTTCTTCGGTGAAAATTATAGCGACCAGACTTAATTGTCCCGGCTCGAATTGCCGCATGCCGGTGAGCACTTCCGGTGTTGTTTCGACAGCTTCTTGCATAATTTCCTTAGAGATAAAGGGTTTAAAAGGATCAGGCCTGCCCTCCGCTTGATATGTGAAAGGAACTCCCTCCATTGAAGCTAAAAGTTCTTTTAACGCGGCAGCCACCTTCGCATTTTCTGCTAAATTATCTTCCTGGGAGACCACTTGTCCCGATGTCGGGACCTGACCCTCAGCAAAAGCGCTGGGCAAGAATATCAACAGCAATAATAACATTTGCATTACTGCTATAGCGCCTGTGGATATTTTAATTAAATGTTTTATCATCATGCGATTTTAGATAAAAGTATTAACGCTTTTTCTTTTTCTTTTGATTTGCCGCAGCTGCTATCTCTTCGGCGCTGTGGAATCTGTATGTAACGAGCTCAAGAGAGGCCGTTAACTCCATTTCATTACCAGACTGCTTCGCACCCGCTAAATTTATATTGTTTACTGCAACAATTCTGTTCAGCTTGCTCAATTTATCAAGAAAAGTTCCTATCTTGTGATAAGATCCTGCAACGGTAATTGCTACCGGGATTATCGCATAAAACTGTTCGGTTCTCTCGGCTCTTGGCGTAAAGGAACGAAATTCAAGACCGGAACGGGTACCCTGTTCGGAAATATTAGTAAGCAGGCTGGGTATTTCTTTTTGCTTCGGCAGAAGTAAAGATGCCGCTTTCAGTTGCAGCTCAACACGTTCGCTCTCTTTTTTATGTTCATCAAGCTTGTCGGTTATAGCTTCGACTTTCTGAATTTCACCCTTCAAGAAAACATTATTTTTTTTCAGAGCTTGTATTTCTTTGTTTTTCGGAGAATAAAACAAGAAAAAGAACGCTATAGTTGGGATTAAAATGGTGGCTGCAAAAATCCCCATCTTATATTTTTTGCTTAACTTGGCTATTTTGTTATCCAGAAAAGAGACATACACTTTTTGGATTTTAACGATTGATGCTGGCATTTTACTTCCCCCCTTCTGCTTGCTCATCGGTTTTGGGAGAAGTTATGCCGATATTCAGAGCGAAGGTTTTCAATTTCGCACCGGCAACAACTGTTTGCGAAGAACTTACCAAGGTCGGTTCAGAAAAATAGTCAGACGCCTCTATTTTATTCATAAACTGAGCTATCGTCGCGTTATCAAGAGCAATCCCAGCAATTTTCAGACTGTTACCTGAAAGATTTAAACTTTTTAGCCACAAGCGATTCGACGGAGTTACCTTGACGATTTCATCCATCACATGAACCGCTATCTTGGAACCGATTTTTAATTTTTTTATGACATCCAGCTTTGTCTCTTGCTCCTTTTTGTTCCTTTTTAGTTTCTCGATCTCATTTAAGATAGGCTGGTATGAAGCTTTCTTCTTAGATAATACTTTGTTAATGCTTTTTACTTCTTTCAGATCAGAAATCGAATGAAGCGCAACAAGAGAAATGCCTAAAAACAGAACCAGGACTGAAGCGAGGTATATGGCGACATCATTACGAGTCTTGAGGCGAGCGCGTATTTGCCTGACTGGCAGTAGATTAATTTGTATCATTGCTTATTATGCTATGCCTAGATATTGGTTGATCTAGTTGCAAGACCGGTGGACAAAGCCATCTCCGGGGCGATTCTTTTCAAGTAATCAGGGTCTATCTTGTCGGAATCGGCATCGGCTTTGGCGAAGGGGTTGAAAATTTCCGTTTTGATCCCAGTTTCCTCGGCAAAAAGTTTTGCCAGCCCTTTTACCTTTGCCCCGCCACCGCTTAACACAATTTTGCTTATGGTTTCATCAGGGTAGTTCGAATAATAAAAATCCAAAGCCCTTTTCGCCTCGGTTATCCACTGGTTGCAAGTACTGACGAAAATGTCCTCCAATTCCTGCATTTTTTCGCCGGGATCGACTAAACCAATTTTCAGTTCCTCGGCTTCTTCGGGGCTGATGTCAAAATGACTCTGGATAGTTTCGGTTAATATCTTACTCCCCATAACGACGTCCCTCACCAGAACGGACGAGCCTTTAGCTACTACATTGATATTCATTTTTGAGGCACCGATATCAACTAGGGCAATGTTTTCTTCTTCTCCGCCGAAATTTGCGCCATAGGCGTTCTCAAGGGCGAAGGAGTCAACATCGACGATAACCGTCTCAAGACCGGCGGCTGATAACATTTCCAGATAGCCGTTCACGACCTCCTTTTTGGCGGCCACCAGGATAACGTCCGTTCTTTCATCCTCATCGGTGTTAGTTTTCAGATCCTGAAAATCAATGAAAACTTCGTCAATATCAAAAGGGATATACTGTTCCGCCTCTGTCTGGATATGGGATGCCAGCTCGTTTTCATCCATCGCCATCAGGCTGATTTTTTTTACGATAACCGAATAGCCCGATATAGAAATAGCTACTTTATTTCCCTTAAGCTTGAGGTTTTTTATCAGAGTAGCCACAACTTGTCCGACGGTTTCAGGTTCCTGCAACACACCATCTTCAACGCAGTTAGGTGGTAATTTAGCGCTTCCCAAACTGGTTAGTTTGTATCCGTCTCCGACCGGAGTCAACTGGCATGCTTTTACGGCATGGGATCCTATGTCGAGGCCAATGGTTAATTTCTGATTACTCAGAAAGGGAATGCCGAATTTTGGGATCTTTAGACCACCCATGACACAATGACCTTGTAAAAGCTATTGATGAGAATTGCTGTTTGCCTTATATAAGCCAACCGGCACAGCTAATCTTGCCGAACCGCAAAAAATCAATTAATTCAAACTATTACAACGCAGGGGGCGGTTGTCGAAAAACCAAGTGTACGAAAAAAAGACAAGTTAAATCAGTATGTTCTGCCCCCGTAATTGCAATTATATTGCATTCTGCTATTGCAATAAGAGACATAAAAGTCTGGGCATGTCAAGAATAAAATGGGCGTTACTTTGCGAAATAGTTAAAAAAATATATATTTCCTCGAATGACACCGTCTATTTTTTTGGCACTATATCCTACATTTTTATAAGTGAGGAGATATATTGTTCAAATTTATGATATAGCAACTTAACATTTTGTATTATTGTTTCTATTCATTAGGTGGGGCTAAACTCACATTATTATAAAATCAAATAGTAAAAGCAAAATAACCATCATTGATGATTATTTTTTTCTATCTCAATATCACAAAGGACTTGCTCTGGTTTTGAAAAAGACCCTAAAAAAATCCAGCAATAGGTCAACAAAGCCGGCATGCGCAAATTACTAGTTTGGAAATGAGATCGGCCTTTTACTCTTCATGGTCCTTTTTTCCACACCATCGAATTTGATTTTTTACAAAACATCAGTGATCCCCAAATTATAAAGAAAGTTTTTACGAATGGGCCTTGTTGTCTCGGTCAGATAATCTGACCTTGTAAATAGCTCTGTTATGGAGTAATAAAGTATCGCGAATATCGCTACCACCATCTGTAATTAAAGGAGATTTCCTTGTCAGATCATATCCAGACACCCCCCCCTAAAAAATCTTTATTCCGGGAATATGCCGAAGCGATAATTATTGCTTTATTGCTGGCTTTTTTCATTCGTGCTTTTGTGGTTCAGGCTTTTAAGATCCCTTCCGGTTCGATGATCCCAACCTTGTTGATCGGCGATCATATCCTGGTAAGCAAGTTTATTTATGGTATCCGCAATCCTTTTACCGGCAAGGTTTTGATTCCAGTCAAGGACCCGGAACGCCTTGATGTGGTGGTCTTCAAATACCCAGTTAATCCGTCTCAGGATTTCATCAAGAGAGTTATTGGCCTGCCGGGGGACAAGATTGAGATAATCAATAAAAAAGTATATGTGAACGGTTCGCCGCTAAGCCCTGATCCTGGTGTCCGTGACTATGAACATGTCATACCGGAAGGAAGAAGCCCTCGCGACTTTTTCGGCCCGGTAGTCGTTCCTGAAAGATCATTGTTCGTTATGGGCGATAATCGCGACAACAGTCACGACAGCAGGTTCTGGGGATTTGTCAATTTCGATAATCTCAAAGGCAAGGCTTTTGTCATGTACTGGTCCTGGGACAAGGAAGATTTCTCGGTACGCTGGCGCCGGTTTGGCAAGGTCATCCATTGAAGATTGTCGGTTTTGCCGCCTTTGATTGTTTCCAGACACCAATGATGATTCCAATCGACTTGATTTTTTTCGAATCAAAGTTTTATGATGTATCAATTTGATTATGGAATCAGAACATTATTTCAAACATAAGCACCTGATCAGCATGGCTGATTTGTCTGTCGAGGACCTTGAGCTGGTCCTGCTGACGGCCAGATCATTCAAAGAGATATCGTCTCGTTCGATCAAAAAAGTCCCTACTCTCAGGGGGCGGACCGTAATCAACCTTTTTTTCGAGCCCAGCACCAGAACCAGGCTTTCCTTTGAGATTGCCGCTAAGCGGATGAGCGCCGACACCTTCAATATTTCGGCATCGTCAAGCAGTACCACCAAGGGAGAAACACTGGTCGACACGGCCCTGAACCTTGAGGCCATGAATCCCGACATGGTTATTATCCGCCATTCCTCGTCGGGCGCCCCCAACCTGTTGAAACGCCATATCAAAACCTCGGTTATCAATGCCGGTGACGGCACCCATGAGCATCCCAGCCAGGGTTTGCTCGATATCATGACCGTGATGGAGCACAAGGGCGACCTTGCCGGTTTAAAAATCGCGATCATCGGCGATATCGCCCATAGCCGGGTTGCCCATTCCGATATTATCGGCTTTACCAAGATGGGCGCTTCGGTCTCGGTCAGTGGTCCTGCAACCATGGTGCCGATCGAAGTGGAACGTCTAGGGGCTAAGGTTTGTCTGGATCCCCGGGAAGCCGTTGCCGATGCTGATGTGGTAATGGCTTTAAGGATTCAGCGGGAAAGGCTGTTGGACCCGCTGTTTCCCTCATTACGCGAATATGCGGTATTTTTCGGGATCAACAGAGAGCTCATGAAGTTGGCCAAATCCGATGCGTTGATCATGCATCCCGGCCCGATCAACCGAGGAGTCGAAATAGACCCTGACATCGCCGATGGGCCCAATTCAGTGATTCTCGACCAGGTAACTAACGGAGTGGCGGTCAGGATGGCTCTGCTTTATCTGCTGATGGGAGGTGAATAAAATGTCCTCGGATGATCCTGCTGAAAAAATAAGCGCCGGCAAAACATCTATTCTGCTGCAAAACGGTAGGGTTATAGATCCCGGGAATGGATTTGATCAAAAGGCAGATGTCCTGGTCGTAGACGGTATGATTACCGCTGTTTCGAAATCGGGCGGGAAAATCATCACCCACCCGGACTGTATCCGTTACGATCTCGAGGGCAAATGGATTTTGCCCGGACTGATCGATATGCATGTCCACTTACGAGAACCTGGTGAAGAATACAAGGAAACAATCGAATCCGGCGCCAAGGCAGCCGCTGCTGGTGGCTTCACCGCCGTGGCCTGCATGCCGAACACTTCGCCGGTTAACGATTCTGAAGGGGTAACCTCTCTGATTATGGCCAAGGCCGCCACCGCCTCCTGCCGGGTCTACCCGGTAGGGTGTATAAGCAGGGGGGCCAAGGGCGAAGAATTGGCCGATATCGGCGAAATGAAACGGGCCGGTGCGGTGGCAATCTCCGATGATGGAATGCCGGTAGTCGATGGGCAGCTTTTCAGAAGAGCCCTGGAGTATTCGGCCAATTACGGTCTTCTGGTTATTTCCCATTCCGAAGAGATCTCCCTCAGTCGCGGCGGGGTTATGAACGAGGGTGAAATGTCAATCAGCCTCGGGCTTCGCGGTATTCCCAATGCCGCCGAGAGCATCTCAGTCTATCGCGATCTGGCCCTGGCGGAATTTACCGGCCGTCCGGTCCACATTGCCCATGTCAGTACGGCCGAGGCGGTTGAACTAATCAGGCAGGCAAAATCCAGAGGCTGCAAAGTCAGCGCCGAAACCGCGCCCCATTACTTTACCCTTACCGACCGTGACGTCGGAGAATATGATACCAACGCCAAAATGAATCCGCCCCTACGCTCTGAAGCGGACCGGCAGGCGATAATCGCCGGCCTCGCCGACGGCACCATCGATGTTATTGCAACCGATCACGCTCCTCACAGCCGTCTTGAAAAGGATCGGGAATTCGATCAGGCCGCCAACGGTATTATCGGTCTTGAAACCTCGTTGTCGATGACGATGGAACTGGTCCGTCAGGGTGCAATCGATCCCGCCAGGCTGGTTGAGTTGATGTCTCTCAATCCCGCCAGGATTCTCGGGGTGGAAGGGGGGGATTTAAGTATCGGCAGCCGGGCGGATATTACGGTTGTCGATCCGCAGAATAATTTTCTTTACCGCAAAGACGCTATCGTCTCAAAAAGTAAAAACTCCCCTTTCATTGACCGGCAGTTGACCGGCAAGGCTATCCTGACCGTTATGGGCGGGGCCGTCACCCATAGCGAATTGTAGTTTCACCGAATTTGGTTTCTTGCCTGGGCGACTAGTCCCGTTCTTCTTCGGGGTCCTCCAGTATCTCACTGTATTTGCAAGTTTTTTCGGCACAGCGAAGTTGGAGACCGTCTTTTTTGGTCCTTTTTTCAACCAGGAAAGGAGCGCCGCAGAGAGGGCAGCTCTTGTTGACCGGCTTGTCCCAGATGGCGAAGGTGCATTTCGGGTAGCGACTGCAACTGTAAAACACCTTCCCCCTTTTTGAAACTTTCTGAACAATCTCACCGCCACATCCCTCTTCGGGACAGGCCACTCCGGTGCTCTGGGCCTTGATGTGTTTGCAGGCCGGATAACCGGAGCAGGCCAGGAATTTTCCAAAGCGGCCGTGCTTGTAGACCATCGGCAGTCCGCATTTCTCGCATTTTTCACCGGATTCTTCCGGGGCGTCACGTTCAATCGGTACTATTTTCCCATCTTGATCCTTACGAAAGTCCTGAGTGTGTTTGCAGGTCGGGAAATTTTCGCAGGCCAGAAATTCACCGTTCCTTCCCCATCTGATGACCATCATGCCATCGCACTGAGGGCAGGGGATGTCGGTTGGGACGGTAGCGCTTTTAACCGACTCCATTTCCCGGCGGGCCTTGTCGAGGGTCTCACTGAAAGGCCGATAAAAATCCTTTAGAAGTTGCAGCCATTCCCGTGAGCCTTCCTCGACCTGGTCAAGCTGCTCTTCCATGCCGGCGGTGAACTCAACATCCATGATTTTCGGGAAATGTTTGACCAGAAGATCGTTAACCAGCATGCCTAGATCGGTTGGGTTGAAGCGGCGCTTATCCAGCACAACATACTCTTTGTCCTGAATGGTGGAAATGATCGCGGCATAGGTGCTGGGCCGCCCTACGCCATTTTCCTCCAGGGCCTTGACCAGAGTGGCTTCCGTATAATGGGGCGGCGGTTGAGTGAAGTGCTGGGCCGGAATGATTTCCTTAAGGGTGAGTTTCTCTCCTTCCTGCAGGTCGGGCAGTGATAGGTCTTCCTGACCCGCGGCTCCTGATTTATCGGTGGGTTGGTCGTCCGTCGATTCGACATAGAGTTTCATAAAGCCGTGAAAACGCATGATAGAGCCGGTGGCCTTCAGATCGTATTTCCCGGTCGTAACCGTAATAGAAGTCTGGTCAAATACGGCCGGGGTCATCTGACAGGCGACAAACCTCTTCCAGATCAGGGAATATAGGGCCAGCATGTCTTTATCGAGTAAACCGGCCATTTTCTCAGGAGTATTATTGGTATCGGTGGGGCGAATTGCTTCATGGGCGTCTTGGGCCGATTTTTTGGTGCGATAGACATTGGCTTTGGCAGGCAAGTATTTTTGTCCGAAAGTCGCGCCGATGTATTCACGGGCCGCGACAACGGCATCCTCGCCAAGCCTGGTCGAATCAGTACGCATATAGGTGATCAGACCGGTCGGGCCTTCATCGCCGAGATCTATACCCTCGTATAATTTCTGGGCCAGAGTCATGGTCTTTTTGGCCGAAAATCTCAGCTTGCGGTTCGCCTCCATCTGCATGCTGCTGGTTATAAAAGGAGGCGCGGGGTTTCTCTTCTTCTGCTTCTTGACAACCTTTGCGACGGTGAATTCAGACTTATTTAATTCGGTGCAGATACTGTCGGCACTAGCTTTATTATCGACCAGACTGCTCTTGGTGCCGATTTTTTTGCCGGAAATTTTTTCCAGTGAGGCCTTGAAAGGTGGCGGGGTCCTGCCCGCCAAAGTCGTATCGATGCTCCAGTATTCCTCGGGTTTAAACGCGCTGATGGCCCGGTCCCTTTCGC
>Ga0102953_1000832_pt1 | contig 20322 bp, 21 predicted proteins | sample SalPon2A_C_D2_MG_FD_78509 | JGI IMG/M metagenome (GOLD analysis project Ga0102953, IMG submission 78509) | Soil microbial communities from South San Francisco under conditions of wetland restoration - Salt Pond MetaG R2A_C_D2_MG | ecosystem: Environmental > Terrestrial > Soil > Wetlands | place... | reverse complement strand
TCGCACGATTTCGGCGAGCCGCTGGCCTGGACCCACAACCGGGTCGAGGGACGCACCGAGTACACCCAGCTGCTGTACGTTCCCGAGCGCGCGCCGTTCGACCTCTGGGACCGCCAGCAGCGCCACGGCGTACGGCTGTACGTGCGGCGCGTGTTCATCATGGACGACGCCGGCGAGCTGCTGCCGGCCTACCTGCGCTTCGTGCGCGGCGTGATCGACTCGGCCGACCTGCCGCTCAACGTCTCGCGCGAGATCCTGCAGCAGTCGCGTGACGTCAAATCCATCCGCGAGGGATCGACCAAGCGCGTGCTCGCGCTGCTCGCCGATCTGGCCGAGAACCAGAAAGACAAGTACGGCAAGTTCTGGGGCGAGTTCGGCCAAGTGCTCAAGGAAGGCCTGGGCGAGGACCACGCCAACCGCGACGCGCTGGCAAAGCTGCTGCGGTTTTCCACCACGGCTGCGGATTCGGAGGAGCAGACGGTCTCGCTCGCCGACTACGTCGGCCGCATGAAGCCCGGGCAGGACAAGATCTACACCATCACCGCCGACACGCTCGAGGCCGCGCGCTCGAGCCCGCACCTGGAGATCTTCAGGAAGAAAGACATCGAGGTGCTGCTGCTGACGGACCGCGTCGACGAGTGGATGCTCGGCTTCCTGACTGAGTTCGAGGGCAAGCCGCTGGCGTCGGTCGCGCGCGGCGGGCTCGACCTGGGCGAGCTGGCCGACGCCGACGAGAAGGCGGCAGAGGAGAAGTCCGCCGAGGCGCACAAGGCGCTGGTGGAAAAGGTCAAAGCCGCGCTCGGCGAGCGCGTGAAGGAAGTGCGCGTGACGCTGCGCCTCACCGACTCGCCCTCCTGCCTGGTCGCCGACGAGCACGACCTGAGCGGCCACCTGCAGCGCCTGCTCAAGGCCGCCGGCCAGAACGCGCCGGCCTCGCAGCCGATCCTCGAGCTGAATCCCTCGCATCCGCTGGTGACGCGCATGGCGGCCGACGAGGCGCGCATCGGCGACTGGGCCAACCTGCTTTTCGAGCAGGCGCTGCTCGCCGAGGGCGGCCAGCTCGACGACCCGGCCGCGTTCGTCAAGCGCGTCAACCGGTTACTGCTCGAGTAGTCAGGCGTCGAAGCGGTCGAGGACTTTGCCCGGCCCCGCGTCGAGCGGCAGGGTGCGGCGGCCATCGAACACCTGCTCGCCGTTGACCCACACCCCGGCGATGCCCTTGGGGCGCCGGATCATGCGCCCGCCGCCGCCCGGCAGGTCGGCGACGCGCTCGAGCGGCGACACGCCGACCGACTGCGGATCGAACAGCAGCAGGTCGGCGCCGTAGCCCGGCGCGATGCGGCCGCGCCCGGGGATGCGGTACTTCTGCGCCGGATCGCTGGTGAGGCGGCGCACGCCCTCCTCCAGCGTCAGCGTCTCGGTCTCGCGCACCCAGTGCGCGAGCAGGTGCAGGCCGAAGCCGGCGTCGCAGAGGAAAATAAGGTGCGCGCCCGCGTCCGACAGCGCGATGACGCCGGCCGGGTGCTTGAGCAGCGGCGCGACGCCGGTGTCGTCGTTCTGGAACAGCTTCGCCACCAGCGGCGTGTCGAGCGGCAGGTCGAAGAAGTAATCGAGCGGGTCCTTGCCCGCTTCGCGCGCGAGATTCGTCAGCGGCGCGCCCGCCGCCTCGACCTTGTCCCAATCGCCGTAGAACAGGATGCCCTTGCCCGGGTGCGCGAGGTTGTCGCGAAAGCGCGCGCGGAAGGCCGGGTCGGCGTAGATCGCGGGCAGCTCCTCCGGCTTCATGCGCCTGACCCGGTCGAAAGCGTCGTGCGAGTAGAGCAGGTAGGGATCCCTGAGGGTGAAGTCGAAAGACAGCGGCTGGCAGGTGGTGTGGATGTAGAGCTCGCGCCCGCGCGCGATCGCCGCGGCACACTTGCGGTAATAGCTCATCGCACGGCCGGGGTCTGCCCGGTTGTGCATCGTCAGCACCGTGACCATGAACGCCGGCCGTCCGGTCTCGGCCGCGAGCGCTTCCATGAACTCGGGCGTGGCGCGCGAGCCGGTGGCCATGACGAACACCCCGCGGCCGGCGTCGCCCAGCGCGCCGGCGAGCATCTTCAGCTCGCCATCGGTGGCGATGGTCGAGGGCATCGGCCGCCCGCCCCAGCCGCTGTGGTTGGGCGAGAACGACGAGGCGAAGCCGATCGCGCCGGCGTCGAGCGCGTCGCGCACCAGCGCGCGCATCAGCGCCAGCTCGTCGGCGCGCGCCGCCGAGCGCGTCGAGGCCTCCTCGCCCATCACCGCGGTGCGGATCGTCGAGTGCTGCGCCAGCACCGCGACATTGGCGTAGGGCTTCGCCCGTCGCAGCAGCGCCAGGTACTGGGAGAAGGTCTCGAATTCCCAGCGCGTGCCCGCGAGCAGCGCGTCGAGGTCCATCCCCTCGACCACCGACAGGTTGCGCACCATGGTCTCGCGCATCGGCGCCGGGCACGGCGCGATGCCGAAGCCGCAGTTGCCGAGCACCGCGGTGGTGACCCCGAGCGAAGGCGACGGCGACAGGGTCGGGTCCCAGGTAGCCTGGGCGTCGTAGTGCGTGTGCACGTCGACGATGCCCGGCATCAGCGCCAGGCCGTCGGCGTCGACGATGCGCCGCGCGCCCTCCTTCACTCTGCCGAGCGCGGCGATGCGCCCGCCCGCCACCGCGACGTCGGCGCGCCGGCCCGGTTCGCCGCTGCCGTCGTACACCGTCGCGGCCCGAATCAGCAGCTCGTGCATCGCCTCAATCGCCGGTGGGCGAAATGCGGAACTCGAGCACGCCCTGGGTTCTCATCAGGGCCTCCGACAGGCGGCGCAGGTTGTCCGGGTCGAGGGTGCGGATCATCATGCGGTACTCGAAGTGCCGCCCGTCGTCGCTCAGGCGGTAGCTGAGGTTGGCGACGGTGAAGCCGAAGCCGGCGACCAGCGCGCGCAGCTCGCCCGCCGACATCGGCGCCTCGCGCGCGAAGCGCAGCGTGAAGTGCGCGTAGGACTGGGTCGGCATCCGGCTCTCGAGCCAGCGGAACATCGACAGGGTGCCGAGCGTCATCGCGGCCGCAAGCGCGGCCGGGAAGTAGAAGCCGACGCCGACCAGCACCCCGATCGCGGCGGTGACCCAGATCGAGGCGGCGGTGGTGAGGCCGCGAACCGACAGGCCTTCCTTCATGATCACGCCGGCGCCGAGAAAGCCGATGCCGGTCATGATGCCCTGCGCCATGCGGGTCGGGTCGACCGTGACGCGGCTTGAGCCGTGCGGCGTGAACCACTGCCCCTCGTAGACCGTGACCAGCATCAGCAGCGCCGAGCCGAGGCAGACCAGCGCGTGGGTGCGGAACCCGGCCGGGCGGCCGTGATAGCTGCGCTCGAGCCCGACCAGGCCGCCGAACAGCAGCGCGATCAGAAGGCGGAAAGTGATTTCCGGATAGTCGCCCATGGCGCCAAGTGTACCCCTGGCGGCCGTGCGAACGCGGTCTACGCGGCGCTGCGCTCCTCGCCGACGCGGCCGCGAATCGGCCAGCTCGGGTTGTGTAGGTTGAAGCGCGGCCGCATGCCCCTGACGTCGTCTTGCGCCGCGAGCAGCGCCGGCACGGTGCCCACGTCGCGCCAGTAGGCGCGCTCTTCGTACTGCGCCACGCCCGGCACGACGTTGTCGGCCAGATCGTAGGCGTAAATCGCGCAGCGTCCCGGCAGCTGCGGCAGCAGGTGGCGCCCGAAGTCGCTCCCGCCGCGCCGCAGCGTCTGCTCCAGCGCCTGCGCCAGCACCCCGGGCTCGAACAGGTAGTTGCCCATCGACGCGTAGGCGCGGCTCGCATCGCCCGGCAGCGGCCGCGGCCGTAGCGGCTTTTCCTGGAACTCGCGCACCGAGCCGTCGGCGTGCGCGGCGATGACGCCGAACGAATGCGCGCTCTCGATCGGCACCGCCACCGCGGCGACGCTCACCTGCGCCCCGCGCGCGCGGTGAAAGGCGGCCATCTGCCGCAGGTCCATGCGGTAGACATGGTCGGCGGCAAACACCGCCACCAGTTCCGGCCGCTCGCGCGCCACCACGTCCATGTTCTGCTGCACCGCGCTCGCGGTGCCCGTGTAGCCCGGTCCGTCGTTGCGCGGCAGGAGCATCCTGATGCCGGGCCCCCAGGCCGCGGCGAGGTGATCGATCAGCAACTGCGGCTTGTACTGCGCCAGCACGTAGATCGAGCTGAGACCCGAATTGACCAGGTTGCTGAGGACGAAGTCGATCAGGCGGTAACCGTCGGCGAATGGCACCGCGGGCTTGGCCTGCTCACGGGTAAGCGGCCGCAGGCGCGCGCCCTCACCGCCCGCCAGCACAAAAGCCAGGATGTGGTCGGAATCCATTGCGAGGGAACCCCGCACCGGCACAATGGAAAAGCGTACCCCCAGCCCAATAGAGGGTATTGATCCACCTCAACCGCCGTAGCGTTAGCGAACCGCGCGCGCCTCGATCAGCTCGCGCAGCGCGACGGGCAGCAGGCCGCGCAGCCTTGCCGACCACTCCTGCTCGCGCCGCTGCCAGACCACGCCCAGCCAGATGATCGCCAGGCCGATCAGCGTCAGCGCGAACGGGAACACCAGGCTGTCGCGGAACACGCGCCACGACAGGTGGCCGAGGTAGCCCGCGATGCCCAGCCCGCCGAACACGGCGAACACGCGCCGCCCCAGAACCGCGCCGACGAGGATCATCAGCAGGTTGATGCCGCAGTAGGCGAGCTTGCCGAGCTCGCTGCCGGAATTGATGAGCGACAACCCGCCCCAGAAAGTTAGCACCCCGAACAGGTAGAGCCAGAATGCGTAGTCGCGCGAGAAGCGCGAGCGCAGGTCGACCCAGAACGCGAGCAGCACCGTGGCGAGGCCGAAGTAGAGCGAGATGAATTTACGGATCTCGAAGTCGTACAGTCCGGCGCCGAACAGGAACGGCACCAGGTCCATGCTCATGTACCACAGCGTCACTGCGATCGGCATCAGCATGAACGGGAAGCGATAGCGCCAAAGCAGGATCGCGCCGATGGCGAGCGTGCCGAACTCCATCATCAACCAGCGGCCGTCGATGAAGACGTGATAGTCGCGATAGGCCTTGGCTGCGTCCCAGTAGCCGAGCGCCGCCTGCGCCGAGAAGATCGCCAGCGGCACCATCACCACCGCGAGCGTAGCCATGATGCCGGCAGGGATCGACAGCTGCTTGCGCTCGAGGAACCAGTGCGTGAGCGCGAGGAACAGCACCAGGTAGCAGAGCGCGGTGACGAAGCCGCCCCAGCCGCCGAGCGAGCTCCAGCCGAGCGTCATGAACAGCGACATGGCGCCGATCGCGATCATGCCGCCGAGGTAATAAAGGACGTGGACCAGGGTGAAGCGCGGCTGCTCGTGCTCCCTGGGCGGCGCCTGCTCGATGAAATGGAGCAGCTCCCCTGCCTGCTCGGCGCTGAGGATCCCTTTCAAAACCGCTTCGTGCAGCCTCTTTCGGTCGGTCGCGTCCATTGATTAGCCGGCGGAGAAGACCTTTTCCCAGTCTACGCGAGGATCCGGCGTGCGCGCGAGCGCCTCGCGCACCCACGCCGCGTGCGCCTGCTCCTCCTGCGCCATTTCGGTCGCCAGGTCGCGCAGGCGAGGGTCGGCGACGCGATCGAGCACCTGCTCGAAGAAGGCCTGCGCGCGCAGCTCCGCGGCGAGCGCGATCTCGAGCGCGTCGTGCGGCGTCATGAGCTGGAACAGCAGATCGTGGGCCGCGCTTTCGGGCGCGCCGGCGTCCAGCCAGGCGAACTCCGTTGGCGCGATCGGCGGCAGCGCCATGCCCTCGCACTCGCGCTCGAGCGCCTTGGCGTGCTCGCCCTCGAACCCGGCCAGATCGGCGAACAGCCGCGCGACGGTGTCATTGCCCTCGTCGGCCATGCGCGCGGAAAACTCGGCGTAGCGCTGCACCGCCTCACGCTCGATCGCGAGCGCGTGCGCGTACAGCGCCGCCACGCCTCCGCCCAGCTCCGCTTGCTCCCCCATCGCGCCCCTCCGCGCCAAGCGCGCCAGCCCCGACTAATACGCGCCTTGGCGCGGCGCGTCTTGACCGGCGTCAAACGGGGTTCAGTCCACGCCGTGCAGGGCCGCGCCGCTCGCGCCCGCCTCGTGCAGCAGCTCCCAGTCGAGCCTCGGGTCGGGAGTGAGCCGCAGCGCGCGCTCGATCTCGGCCACCCGCCGGTGCTCCTCGAGGGCCATTTCGACCGCAAGCTTCATTCCGCCCGCGTCGCCGATGCGGTTGGCCGCCACCAGGAAGAACTCCTCGGCGCGCCGTTCCGCCACGCAGGCGAGCGCGAGCGCGTCGCGCGGCGTCTGCGGCATGAGCGGGAAGGTGAGCTCCATGTAGGCGGGCGACGAGGTGAAGAACCAGGCGTATTCCCAGGGCGAGATCTCGGGCAGCTCGAGCCCGGCCGAACTGCGCTCGAGAGAATCGAGGTGCGCGCGCTCGCTCTGCTCGAGGTTGCGGAACACGCGCTCCACGCCCTCGATCCCCAGGTCCTGCATCCAGTCGGCGAACTCGTGGTAGCGCGACAGCGCTTCGCGCTCGATGGCGAGCGCGTGGGCGAACAGTTCTGCTGCGGACGCAGGGATCAGCTGCTGGGCCATGGGAGTTCTCCTTTCGGGAACCAACGGGAGGGAGCGCGAATTGCCCGCGAGCCTAGCGACGTTTTCTTAACTGAATATGAATCTCAGGTAAAGAATGCTTGCGTGCTGTCGTTGGAAAACGACGCATGCAATTGCGGTGTCAGTCAACCGTAAAAGCGGAAATCCGTGGCGAAGCCGCAGCGTTCCTCGTAGTCCCACTGCAGCGGCCCATCATGCATCGCAAGCGAGGCGACATATTCGGTGCCCGGATGATCGTGACCGGGAATACCGCAGGACACGCTTCCCTCGTAATCCGCGCGGCGCGCGACCGCCGATGCACCGAGCTGTCCCACCCGAATGGTCTGCCGCCCGGCCTGGTGCACAAGGGAGATTTCCGCGCGCCCGACCTCGAGCAGCGTCACGATATCGCCGGTGAACGGCATGTTTCCGCCGGCCCTGCCGAGAAAAATGCGCTCGAGCTGCCGCAACGCCTCGGGTGCGGCCTGCGCGTCGATGTACAGTTTGATCGACCAGGGCTTGCCCGGCTCCGCATCGCGGTAGAAGCCGGCCATCACTACCTGCCGCCCCGCCAAGTCAACGCCGTCGGCCTCGCCCCGCTCGATGTGCCACGAGAGCAGGAACTGGCATATGCCGTAGGTCGAATCGCCGCCGGGCTTGCCGTTCAGCCGCCGGCAGGGGCAGACGGCCTGACAGTTGCAGCTCTCGTAATAACTGCCGCGGATCGACCAGCGGGAGCCGCCAGCCCTCGGGCTCATGCGAGCGTCGTGCCGATCAGCCACCCACCCCACACGACGAGCGCCGCGCCCACCGCGCGGTCGAACGCGCGCCCCAGGGGAAGCAGGCGCTCCGCGAGCACGTAGGCCGAGATCGCGGCGGCCCAGGCGAAGCTCATCGCGCCGGCGACGAACAGCACCGCCATCACCAGCCAGCAGCAGCCGACGCACCAGGCCGCGTAGCGCAGCCCCATGCCGAAGGCTCCGCCGGCGCCGTCGCGCCATTGGCTCATCATGAAGCCGAGCGGAGAGCGGCAGCGCGCCACGCAGCGCCCCTTCAGCGGCGACCACTGCCAGGCGCCGGCGGCGATCAGGACCGCACCGCCGAGCGGCGCGCTGGCGAGGCGCATGCCCATGCCCATCAGGCCGCTGGCCTGCAGCGCCCAGTGCGCCAGCGCGTAGGCCACCCCGGCCGCGACCCAGGCACCGAGGTAGCCAGCGAGGTAGGCCGCCGAGACGAGCTGGCTCTTGGACATCTTCGCGTGCAGCAGGTAGGAAGGCGCCGCTGCGGGGACCATCATCGCCGCCATCATCACCGCCCACATCGGGGCGAGCGCGCCGACGCCCATCTGCATGTCCGGCATCGCGGCGTGCATCGCCGACATGCCGCGGCCGATCTGAACGAACCAGGCCCAGGCCAGCAGCCCGACCACGGTGATCGATGCAAGCGGCAGCGCGCGGCCGTTCATGCGGCGTACTGGAACGGCGAAAAGAAGCCGTTCTTGCCCGAGAGCTCCCAGCTCATGCCGTGATCCTTGTAGCTGAGCTTCTTCGAGCGCGCGGTTACCGCGGGGTTCCCGGGCGCGATGCACAGCGGGTGGTTGGTGACCGTGATCTCGGCCCCGCCCTGGCCCTCGAGCGCCTCGATCGACATCTCGGCGATGTTCGGGATGCTCAGGCTGCGCTGCTTGCCCGCGGCGGTGTACTTGATCGGCACGCTGGCGACGCCGAGGATTTTGCCCACGTGCGAAGCAAGCCGCTCGGGGTGTCCGCCCGCCTGTCCGGCGAAAATCTTGGTCAGCGCCTCCTTCTGCTTTTCATTGGCGCGCTCGTCGAGGTACACCGCGGCGTCCCATTTCACCTGCGCCATGTGGCCCGGCGAGCGCACCGCGAAAGCGACGTTGAGCCCGTCGAGCGCTACGTCCTCGTATTTCCCCTTGTCGATGTGCCAGGCGATCATGACGCCGCACTCGCCGTCGGTCGGCTTGCTGAGAAAGACGCAGGGACAGGCCGCTTCGCAGTTACAGCTTTCGAAATAGGTTCCTTCGATCTTCCAGCTCATGGCTCGTCCTCCATTGGAAATAACGCGCCTTCATTTGACGCCCGAGCGAGCCGCCCGTGGTCGCGCTAAGCGGGACAAAAAGCGGGACAAGGCGGCCATGGCGCGCGCGGGCTAGAGTAGAATTCCCTTCCTGAATCAACGCTTATCCCCGAATGGCCCCGCCCTCGAGCAAGACCCAGAACGCCCCCTCGGGGTCGAACTTCATCCGCCAGATTGTCGAACACGATCTGGCGAACGGCAAGCACAAGAGCGTGCGCACCCGCTTCCCGCCGGAGCCGAACGGCTACCTGCACTTCGGCCACGCCAAGTCGATCTGCCTCAATTTCGGCCTCGCGCGCGACTACGGCGGCGCGTGCCACCTGCGCTTCGACGACACCAACCCGGCCAAGGAAGAGCAGGAGTACGTCGACTCGATCGTCGACGCCGTGCGCTGGCTCGGCTTCGACTGGGGCGAGCACCAGTATTTCGCCTCCGACTACTTCGACCAGCTGTACGGATTCGCGCGCAAGCTGATCGAGCGCGGCCTGGCCTACGTCGACTCGCTCACCGCGGAGGAGATGCGCGCGCACCGCGGCACTCTCACCGAGCACGGCCGCAACAGCCCGTTCCGCGATCGTGCGGTCGATGAAAATTTGAAGTTGTTGCAGGAGATGAAAGAGGGAAAGCATGCCGACGGCACGCACGTGCTGCGCGCCAAGATCGACATGCAGAGCGGCAACATCAACCTGCGCGACCCGGTCATGTACCGCATCCGCCACGCCGCGCATCACCGCACCGGCGACGCCTGGCGCATCTATCCCAGCTACGACTGGGCGCACGGCGTCTCGGACGCGATCGAGCGCATCAGCCACTCGATCTGCACGCTCGAGTTCGAGGACCACCGGCCGCTGTACGACTGGTTCAACGAGCGCCTCGCCGACGCCGGCCTGCTCGAGCGGCCGCTGCCGCAGCAGATCGAGTTCGCGCGCCTGAACCTCAGCCACGTCCAGCTCAGCAAGCGCAAGCTGATCCAGCTGGTGGACGAAGGCCACGTCGAAGGCTGGGACGACCCGCGCATGCCGACCCTGGTCGGCGCGCGCCGGCGCGGCTACACCCCGGAGGGCTTTCGCCTGTTCGCCGAGCGCATCGGCGTCGCCAAGTCGGATTCGTGGATCGACTTTTCGATCCTCGAGGACTGCATGCGCGAGCACCTGAACCAGGTCGCGCCGCGCCGCATCGCGGTGCTCGACCCGCTCAAGCTGGTGATCGAGAACTACGCCGAAGGCAGGGAAGAGCTGTGCGAGGCGCCGAACCACCCGCAGAAGCCGGACTGGGGCAGAAGGCCGGTCCCTTTCTCGCGCGAGCTGTGGATCGAGCGCGACGACTTCGCCGAAACCCCGCCCAAGGGCTACTTCCGGCTCTACCCCGGCAACAAGGTGCGCCTGCGCTACGCCTACGTCGTCGAGTGCCTCGGCTACGACAAGGCAAGCGACACCGTGCACTGCCGCGTGTTCGAGGACTCGCGCTCGGGCACTCCGGGCGCCGACGCCTACAAGGTGAAGGGCAACATCCACTGGTTGAGCGCGAAGCATGCCCATGCCGCCGATGTCCGCCTCTACGACCGACTGTTCAGCGTGCCGCAGCCCGAAAGCGTCGGAGACCTCAACCGCGAATCGAAGAAGATCGTTACCGCCCGCCTCGAACCCGCGCTGCGCGAGGCGAAACCGGAGCAGCGCTTCCAGTTCGAGCGTCACGGCTATTTCATCGCCGACCGGGAGAATCCGGCGACCTTCAATCGAACGGTGACGCTGAGGGACTCATGGGGCAGCGGGAAGTAGAGCCGCGGCGCAGCCGCCGCCTGTACCTCGGCAGCATTCTGGTCCTGCTGCTCGGCCTCTGCGCCGCCGCCGCGATCTACGTCACGGCGGGGGACGATGCGGACAACGCGGTCGGCTACGAAGTGATCAACGGCGTCGCCTACCCGGTCGCGCCCGAGGATTCGAAGGCCTATCAGCGCCAGCTCGAGCGCTTCGGCGGCAAGGCGAACGTGCTCGCGGCGGAGCTGAACCGCTGGTTTGCCGGCCTGTGGCACGGCAAACCGCTTGCATTCACGGTGGCCTGCCTCAGCATCGCCGCCGCGCTCGCGCTGTACCTCTACGCCAAGTACCTGGAAGCGGAATGATCCGGCCGCTGATCGCCGCGCTCGCCTGCTGCCTGTCGCTGGCCGCCCACGCCTTCGACCTCGAGGGTCATCGCGGCGCGCGCGGCCTGGCGCCGGAGAACACGCTGCCCGGGTTCGCCCGGGCGCTCTCGATCGGGGTCAGCACGCTCGAGCTCGACGTCGGGGTGACGCGCGACGGCGTGGTGGTGATTTCGCACGAGCGCGGGCTGGTGCCGAACACGGCGCGCGGGCCGGACGGCAAGTGGCTCTCCGCGCCGGGAGCGATGATTCATGCCCTGACCTACGCGGAGCTCGAGCGCTACGACGTCGGGCGGCTCAACCCGGCGACCAAGTACGCGCGGCAGTTTCCGGCCCAGGTGCCGGCCGACGGGGCGCGCATCCCGCGCCTGGCGGACCTGTTCGCGCTGGTGAAGAAGGCGGGCAACGACGCCGTGCGCTTCAACATCGAGACCAAGATCTCGCCCGAGGCGCCCGACGAGACGCTGCCGCCGGTGCCCTTCGCGCGCGCGCTGATCGCGGCGATCCGCGCCGGCGGAATGGAACGGCGCTCGACGATCCAGTCTTTCGACTGGCGCACGCTGAAAGTCGTGCAGGCGGAGGCGCCGCGGATCCCCACCGTGTACCTGAGCGCGCAGCAACGCTGGCTGGACAACATCCGCGCCGGCGATCCGACCGGCTCGGCGTGGACCGCGGGGCTCAAGTTCGCCGACTACGGTTCGGTGCCGAAGATGGTCAAGGCCGCCGGCGGCACGATCTGGTCGCCCTACTTCGGCGACCTCGACGCGGCGAAGCTCGCCGAGGCGCACGCACTGGGGCTGCAGGTCATCCCCTGGACGGCGAGCCAGCCGGCGCAGATCAGGGCCATGCTGGCGCTCGGGGTGGACGGCCTGATCAGCGACCGCCCGGACCTGGTGCGCAAGGCGATGCAGAAAAGAGGAATTCCGCTGCCCAGTGCGACGCCGGTCGCACCCTGATCGCGAACAAGTGTAATGTTGGCGGCGCAGGCTATGCCGCCATGGACCACGACGCCCTTGCGGAGATCGAAGAGTTCTGCGCCGCGCAGTACTACGCGTTCGACGCCGGCGCCTGGCTTGCGCGCGCGCGAAGCGACGGCCCGCGCGTCGCCGCCGCCGCGGAATACCTCGCGCTGACCAGCTGGTACGGCCACGAGGACGAGCTGGCGGCAGTCGCCACGCGCATCCGCGACCTCGTCGGCGGCGACCCGGTCCGCATCCCGCTGGCGCGTTTCTCGGCCCGCACCCGCTACCTTCTCGCCCAGCGGCAAAACCGCACTGTCAAGTAAGGCGGTTTCTGTTTTATCCTCGCAGGTCCCTGCCTCGAGGAACCGCGACATGAACAAGCGCAGCATCGACGTCGACGCCGCCAGGAAGCTGGTGGACGAAATCTCCGGCAATCTAGCTTCGCTGCCGGCGGGCGGCGCCCGCCAGGCGGAGCTGCGGGCCGAGGTGGAGGCGCTGCGCGCACTGCTCGAGCGCGAAGACGCGCAGCACCCGGAGATCGAAGACCGCATGAAGTCGGTGCACGGCCAGTTCGACCGCTACAAGGAAGAGCTGCAGGCCGAGGGCATCCGCGCGGGCATGTTCCTGAGCGCGATCGGACGCATGATCGGGCTCGACTGATCGAGCCACCGCCCTAGCGCCGGGCCAGGCCCTATTCCGCGGGCTGGCTGGAGTAGTAGTCCGCCATGGTCTCGATGACGGCGTCGCCGTAGGGCATGCTCATCGTGTGCATCAAGGAGCTCTTGCGCCGGTCGTCGCGATACGCCCGCAACGCCATGATGAGGTAGTCGCGGTCCTGGCCGTTGATCTTGGGGAACGGCACCTTGGGGTTGTCCACGCCGGGACCGTGACAGCGATTGCACTTGCCGGTCAGGTCCTCGACCAGGCTCTGCCCGTTCTCGGCGGGCCTCGATTTCTGGATCGAGTAGAAGGCGGCGATGTCCTCGATCTGCTTCTCGCTCAGGCCGCTGACGTAGAGGCGCATTTGCTCGCGCTTGCGGGTCGTGCGGTAGGCCTTGATCGCATCGACCAGATAGCGCGGATCCTGGCCGGCGAGTCGCGGCGTCGCCGAGTCGACGCTCACCCCGGACGGGCCGTGGCAGCCGCCGCACACCGCGCTCAACGGCTCGCCCGCCTTCGGATTCCCGAACGGCGGCGCGCCGCGCTGGGCGGGAGTCTGCGAGGCGAAGTAGAGCGCCACGCTCTCCGTCTGCACCCTGTTGAGGCTGCGCAGCATCGGGTGCATCGGCGAGCGCTTGCGCTCGGAGTTGAGGTATTCCCGCATCGCGGCGACGAGGTAGCGCGGCTGCTGGCCGGCGAGCGTGGGGATGTCGGGCGTCGTGCTGTTGCCGTCGGCGCCGTGGCACTGCGCGCACTCGGCCGTCAGCTTCTCGCCCTCCTCGTATGGCGAGAAGACGTGGGACGGCTTGCCCGCGGCCGCAGCGACCGGGGGCATGCTGGCGTAGTAGGCGAGAACGTCGTGCTCCTGCGTCTGCGTCAGGCCTTCGGCGATCTTGGTCAGGACGACGTGAATGCGCTTGCCTTGCCGGTAGTCGTCCATCGCCGCGACCAGGTAATGGTAGCGCTGCGCGGCGAGGGTCGGGATGCCGGGCGCGATGCCCTTTCCGTCGAGCCCGTGACAACCCTTGCATTCGCGCTCGGCGATGGCCTTGCCGGCGGCGAGGTCCTGAGCGCCTGCCCCGCCACCCGCCGTCTTGGACGCCGGTTCCTCCTTCGAGCAACCCAGCAGGGCGGCGCAGAGCAAGAGACCCAGCACAACGCGCGTCTTCATCACTGACCTCCAGGGATATCGCATCGGTCCGTCTTCAGCTGCGTTCCATTTTACTCCGTCGCACCGCCGCTCACGCGAGGCCCCCGCTTCCCGTGTAGCCGATGATCACCAGAATCAGCAGAACCAGGCCGATGCTGATCAGCGTGAAGCCGAGAATCCTGGAGCCGATCGTCATCGGGCGCGACGGAACGTCGACCAGGTGCTTCTCCAGCTCCCCGGACTCGACCAGGCGCTGATATTCCGCGGCGTGCTCGCGCTTGAACTCCTCCAGCGACACGGCGCCGGTGAACATCACGATGTCGAGCGGGAATTTGTCGGGACGGAAATGATTGTTGAAGAAGTGAACCGTGAACAGGAACACGGCCGCGAGGATCGCTTCCTCGCCGTGCACCAGGGTCGCGACGTTGAACACCCAGCCGGGGAGCACCGACGCGGTGTGGATGGGGAACCACAGCATCAGGCCGCTGCCGCCGATGATCGCGAAGCCCCAGAACACCGCCCAGTAGTCGAATTTTTCCCAGTAGGTCCAGCGGTCGAACGCCGGCCGCGGCCCCTTGCCGAAGAACCACTTGAACATGAGGACCATGTCCGTGAGGTCCTGCCAGCGCGGCACGAGGGAATTGGGTCCGAACCAGCGGAACGACCCTCCCTTGCGGATGATGTTGATCGCAAAGTAGACCAGGTGCACGACGAATATCGTCAGGAAGATCGAGGCGAACGTGCGGTGGACGACGGCCGCGACCTTCGGGCTGCCGAGCCAGTGCATGACGACCGGCGCCCACGGGCTGCTGCCGTAGAGCACCGACATCCCGGTGAGCACCAACCCCATGACCGACAGCGCGAGCAGCAGGTGCGCGAGGCGCCAGACCGGCCCGAAGCGCTGGATGTATTTGCCCTCGTCCGGCGCAGTTTCGGCGGTCTTGACGTACGGCCGGGTCTTGCGCTCCTTGCGATCCTTGTACTCGCGGTAGAACCACAGCGCCATGTGCGTCCAGAAGAACGCGAACACGCCCACCAGCAGCGCGACCATGAAGCGCGCCGCGATCCACAGATAGGGGTAGCGCTTGAAGTCGTGGGCGTTGCCGTGCGGCTCGAAGGTGGCGAAGCCCGCGGTCGCATCCTTGTGGCACTGCTGGCAGGTCTTCACCCGGTTCGCCGGGAACACGGTCGAGGTCGGATCGTCTACCTTCTTTATGCCGTGGCTGCCGTGGCAGTCAAAGCATTTGGCGGTGTAGCCGTAGCCCAGCGCGGTGATCTGGCCGTGGTACGTTGCCAGGTAGGTCTTCAGGTTCTCCTCGTGGCATTTGCCGCAGTTCCTGGTGATGAGGACCCTGACCGACGCACTCTTCGGCGATTCGATGTCGTGCATGGTGTGGCAGTCCGCGCACACCGGCGCCGACTGAATGCCGTACTTCAGCACCAGCTCGCCGTGTATGGACGTGCCATACAGGGCGCGCTCCTTGGTGTGGCACTTGCCGCATATATTGGGAACCGTGATCCGCCACTGCTGCCACGCCGGGCTGCCCTTGGGGAAGACGTAGTGCGCATCGTGGCAGTTGTAGCAGGTGGCGTTGGTGCGCGACTGATCCGCCCGGCTCGGCCGGGCGTGGATCGATTTCATGTAGCCCTTGATCTGCTCGACCACGACCCGCAGCCGCGCGAACTCCGCGGTCTTGCCTTCGCGCTGCGCCTTGGCCCACAGGTCCTCGTGGCACTCCACGCAGCTGACCTTGCGCTGCACGCCCGGCCGGTGCGGGATCTCCTGGATGTCCTTGTGGCACTCGACGCACAGCCGCTTGCTGTGCACGCTCTTGCCGAAGCGGTCGCCGTTGAGGTACAGCGCGCGCGGCTTCCCGTCCGGGCCGGGCATCTCGAACCCTTCGTTGCCGTGGCAGCCCAGGCATATGTCGTTGGTGGGTCGTTCGTCGGCGGGTTGCGCCGTGGCCGGAGCGGATTCCTGGGCATCGGCCGCAGCAGCAGGAGCAACGACCGGCAGCGACAAGCCCGGCACGCCGGCCAGACACGCGGCGCCCGCCAGCGCCCAAGCGGCTATCTTCCGCCTCATGTGCATTTGCATTCCCTGAGCTCGCATTGGTATTGTTCTCGGTACCGGTCAGTATCCCTGCCCCGCGGTGGGCGGCGCCTTGCCGCACGCGGACTACAGGAACAGGGCATGAGGTCGTAAGGATTTGTCACCGTTAGAGGTTATAAAGACAAGCCCCTCTTGCCGATTTGACTTAGATCAGTGCGCGGCGAGATTTGGCATGCGAGGTTTGCACCATCGGGCCCGCAGCGTCCGGAACGCGCCACCCAGGATGTAATATATCCTGTTGGGGCCGGAGTCGGGAGGCCGCCCGGCTGGCCGCTTATTGAGGGAGGTTGAACAATGAAAATCGCGAAGAGCATCCTGGCCATTCTGGCCGTTGTGAGCATTGCTGCGTTCAGCGCGAGCGCGACGGCGGTGCCGTCCGGGAAAACGGTCGAGTTCGCCGGTGGCCCGATGGGCAAGGTCGTGTTCGATGGAAAGATCCATGCCGACCATGGCCTCAAGTGCAAGGACTGCCACACCAAGATCTTCAAGATGAAGAAGGGCGCGGACAAGATCAACATGCATGAAATCAAGGAAGGCGAATTCTGCGGTGCCTGCCACAACGGGAAAAAGGCGTTCAAGGCGAGCGACCCCAAGCATTGCAAGACCTGCCACAAGAAGAAGTGAAGCGGCGCTGGCCGGCCCCGGCGCCGCGCCGGGGCGCGATCAGCCGACCACGCGCACTTCTCCCTCTCTCCCGGTGACCGCCGGCGGGGGCCCCGAAAACCACATCTGGTACATCGACATGAACCACATGTAGGCGAAGGAGAGCGCCATCAGGGCGCCGGCGCTGATCACTACCCAGGCGAACGGATGGAACAGCTTGGTGAAGTACCAGGAACTCACGTCGAGCACCAGGCCGAGGAACGGCACCGCCACGATGAGGCACTTGAACCATACCGGGCGCACGAAGGCGTGGCTGAATATTAGCCCCATGATGAAGAAGACGAAGGTAAGGCCGAACAGGTGGATGTGCGACACGCGCACCAGCGTGAATATTCCGGTGCCGGTGTCGATTTCGGTGACTTTCTTCAGGTTGTCGTAGCCGTTGAGGTTCGGAAGGTGCGGGTTGCTGCCGTCGTGGCAGGCCATGCAGCGCTGGTCGAATATGGCCTTGACGTCCTTGTCGTACTCGGCGCGATCGCTGCCGCGCTCCACCCAGTCGACGATCGTTTTCGTCTCGTCGCGCGGCAGCATGCTCGACATCGGCCCGCGCAGCGCCGATTCGAGGCGCGAGGTCTTGCCGCTGCCGCTGTAGGCGACCACGATGTCCTCGTACGTCAAGATCAGCGGGTTCCCTCCCGCGCGCCCGGCGTAGGTGTGATACAGGTAGATGCCCGCGAACAGATAAGCCAGGGCCAGCACAAGCAGCGCGCTGGTGTACAGGACGCGCAGGCTGTAAGGCAGCTGTGAATAGTGCAGATAGAAGCGGTGTACGGGAAGAGGCGCATCGGTCATCATCGGTTCCTGGTGAGGTTGCTCAGGTCACTGGCACGGCAGCGTCACGTACACGACCGGGTAGGCGCGCTGGCTGGCATAGTGGGCCGCGAGCGCCCTGACATCCACCTGGTTCAGCACGGCGGCCATCGCCGCCATGGCGACGCTCTTGCGCGCTCCGGTCTGATAGGCGCGCAGCACCTGCTCCAGGTAGTCGAAGCGCTGCGCCGCGAGCGCTGGCACGCGCGGATCCTTGCTGTTGCCGTCGACGCCGTGGCAGCGATCGCAGCGCTGCACCCACTGCGCCGGTGACAGCGGCGCCCGCACGTTGGCCGGACGCCGCGGCTCCAGCGAGGCGTAGTACGCGGCCAGATTCTTGATCGTGACATCGTCGAGTCCCTCTGCGATGCCGCTCATCGCCGGATCGCCGCGCGCCCCGCTCTTGTAGGCGTGCAGGGTGCTCATGAAATACTCCGCCTCCTGGCCGGCGAGGCTCGGCGTGGCGGGATTTCCGCTTATGCCCCGCTCGCCGTGGCAGCCGATGCACGCCGCGGCCGCCGTCTTGCCCGCGTCCCGGTCGCCTTGCGCCGGCGTTTTCGCGCGGGCGGGCTTTTGCAGCGCGTAATACAACGCGATGGTCTTTATCTCCGAATCGTCCAGGGACCCGACCAGCGACTTCATCATGTCGTCCTTGCGCTGCCCGCTCTTGTAGGCGGAGATCGCCATGGCCAGATACTTGGGATCCTGTCCGACCAGGTTCGGCATTCCGGCGGTCGTGCTGACGCCGTGCTCACCGTGGCAACCGGCGCAGTTCTCCGTAGCCGCCGCCGCGACCTTGAGCGTGGAGCCCTTGGCAGCCGCCGCCACCGGTCCGCGCAGCGGCGCCGGCGGCGCAGGATCCAGGCTGCTGAAATAGGCCGCGACCTTGACCAGCGCGTCGTCGCTGAGGAATTTGACGGCGCGCGCCATGGCTTCGTTGCTGCGCCGTCCGGTCTTGTACGCGTTCAGCTCGAGATAGACGTAGGCCGCGCGCTGTCCCGCGATGTGGGGGATTCCCGGGGTCGAGCTCCGGCCGCTCACGCCGTGACAGGCGGCGCAGGATCCTTCGGCGACCGACTTGCCTTCCGCGATATCCGCGGCACCCGCGTACACGGCCCGGAAGTCGTCGCCTTTCTGCGGCGTTATCGTGACCGTCTGGCCGGCTGCTTGCGCAACATAGCCCGCCAGCGCAAGTCCTGCGCAGGCGGCGGACAACGCCCGGATTGCAGCATGGGTCCGACGCTTCATAAACGCTTCCTCTGAAACGAAAGATAGGATCATCCAACGAGGCAGTCTAACGTAAGTGGCTGTCTGCGAAAATTGCGGAACAGGATGTGCCGCCAGACTAGTGAACCCCGGGAAAAACGCCCTTGATGCAAGTCAAATGCCCCCCGTATTGGCGACCGCCGGCTCGGCGCCCATCAATCGGGCGATAATCGCGCAGCCAACAGGAGCCACCGCTTGAACGCTGCCGCCATTGCCGAGGGCTTTCGCGCCCTCAACCTGCCACGCAACCCCTTCATCGAGGCCAACGGTCCGCTCTACGGACGGCTCGAGGGCGACCGCTTCGTCATGGGGTTCCTGTGCGAAACCAAGCACTGCAACCCGATGATGGTGTGCCACGGCGGAATGGTGGCGACGCTGGCCGACATGCTGCTGCTGCTCGGCACCAACATCCAGACCGGGCTCGGCCAGTTCCTGCTGACGGTGAGCCTCGACGTCGATTTCGTCGGCCCGGTGAAGGTCGGCGACTGGCTCGAGGGCCGCACCGAGGTGCTGCGCGCCGGCAAGAGCATCATCTTCTCGCAGGGGCGCATGACCGTGCGCGGCGAGACGGTGGCGCGCGTCAACGCGATTCTCAAGCCGAGCGGCAAGCCGCTCGCCGACTTCACGCCCGGGCGCTACTTCGCCGACGCATGAGCACCGCCCGCAGTCATCGCGTCGTCGTCATCAAGGGCGACGGCATCGGCCCCGAGCTGGTCGACGCGGCGCTCGCCGTGCTCGCCGCCGCCGAACAGGCGCTCGGCTTCAGGCTCGAGATCGACCTGCGCGAAGGCGGCGCGGAACTCTACCGCACGAGCGGCGCGAGTCTCGCGCCCGAGACCTTCGATGCCATCAGGAACGCCGACGCGGCGATGAAGGGCCCCGTCGGGCTGCCCGGCGTGCGCCTTGCGGACGGCACCGAGGCCGGCCTGCTCGGCGGCGTGCTCAGAATCGGCCTCGACGCCTACGCCAACGTCCGCCCGGTGCGGCTGCTGCCCGGCGTCGACGCGCCGCTGAAGGCGAAACCCGGCGAGATCGACTACGTCATCGTGCGCGAGAACACCGAGGGTCTCTATCTCTCGCGCGGCAAGGGAATCGGCACCAGCGAGGCGATGGCCGACACGCTGCTGGTCACCCGCAAGGGCTGCGAGCGCATCGCGCGCTACGCTTTCGAGCTCGCGCGGCGCCGCAACGGCGCCAAGCAGGTGACCTGCGTCGACAAGGCCAACGTGCTGGCATCGCTCGCCTTCTTCCGCCGCGTGTTCGACGAGGTCGCCGAAGCCTACCCCGACATCCGGCGCGAGCACCTCTACGCCGACGCCGCGGCGCAGGCGCTGGTGCTCGAGCCGCAGCGCTTCGACGTGCTGGTGATGGAGAATTTCCTCGGCGACATCCTGTCCGACCTCGGCGGCGCCACCGTCGGCGGCATCGGCCTTTGCCCCTCGGGCAACCTCGGCGACGCGCACGCCTACTTCGAGCCGATCCACGGCAGTGCGCCCGACATCGCCGGCCGGGACAAGGCCAACCCCGTCTCCCAGATCCTCTCCGCCGCGCTCATGCTCGATCACCTCGGCGAGCGCGACGCCGCCGGGCTCGTCCGCCGTGCCGTCGACCATGCCCTCGAAACCGGCGCGCTCGTGCTCGGCCGCCACGGCCGGCCCGAAGGCGGCACCCGCCGCGCCGCCGAAACCCTCGCCGCCACCGTGCGCGAGTTGGCGCGGAGCTGAAATTCGAACAGGGAGACAAGCATGGCAATCGAACCCAAGCCCGGGCGCCTGGTCGGGCGCGCAGCCCTGATCACCGGCGCCAGCCGCGGCATCGG